>WNGE01006718.1_pt1 | contig 15477 bp, 16 predicted proteins | sample 5400651 | NCBI WGS metagenome assembly WNGE01 (sample SAMN13153370, study PRJNA577476) | soil metagenome | isolation source: 60 cm soil or saprolite under grassland replicate 2 | place: USA:California | collected 2016-06-15 | reverse complement strand
TCAACGGGCACGGCCTGCACCGGCTTCGCGGCACCATCCGTTACCCGAAGACTGCGTAACCATGTCAAGAAGATCATCGGTAAGCCGTGTGCGGGAAAACCGCACGCACGGATTGAAAGGGGACAGGGGAAACGGGTCCAACCTACGGACACCGCGCCCCTAACTACCAATGGAGCTGCGGCAGTTGCGGTACTTCGTCGCGGTGGCAGAGGAGCTGAACTTCGGCCGCGCCGCCGCCCGTCTGCATATCGCGGGCCCCTCGTTGTCGCAGCAGATCAAGTCGTTGGAGCGGGATCTCGGCGTGCGGCTGTTCGACCGTGACCGCCGTACCGTCCGGCTGACTGCCTTCGGCGAGACCTTGTTGCCGAAGACCCGGGCGTTGCTCGAGCAGGCCGACGAGTTGCGTCGTACTGCGGCCGGCTTCTCGGCGACCGAACCGGTCCGGCTCGGTTACGTCAGCTGGCGGCCGTCCGACCTGGTCGAGCGGACGTCCGGCGTCGCGCAGTTGCTGGTCGACGCGTGGGTGATGCCGTCACACACCCAGGCAGCACGGGTTGCGGACGGCAGCATCGACCTCGCGATCTGCTGGGTGCGTGCGACCGACCTGGCCGAGCAGGAGCTCGAGGCCCGGCTGATCGGAGCGGATCGGTTGTACGCGATCGCGCCCGGGCGCGACGAGTCCGCCGTACGCGCGAAGGACACCGCCGTACTCGTCGACGCCGACACGGCAACCTGGGCGTCGTGGAACATCTATGCGGTCGAGTTCGCCCGTGTCACCGGCGCACACCTCGTCCGCATCGACGACCACGGCATCACCGGCTCGGCGTTCTTCGATCACGTACGACGGTTGCGTCGCCCGGTGCTGAGCTCACCCAAGCGTGACACCACACCGCTGCCACCGGATCTCGTCCGCCGGTCCGTTGTCGACCCGGTCCCGACCTGGACCTGGGCGCTGGTGTCCCGCCGGGACGAATCCAGTCTCGCCGTCCGCGCCGCCGTCGACGCCCTCACCCGCGACGTTGCCGTCGACATCGACCTCTCCACCTCCTGGCTTCCTGCCGATGACCCGTTCCGTCGCGCTGAGCATGCTTAGAGTGTGGGGATGCGCGACGAGGACGTGCCGGGATGGTGGCGGCAGCTGGGGTTGGCCGGGCTGGTGGACGTGCACGTGCACTTCCTACCGGACCAGGTGATGAAAGCGGTCTGGGCGTACTTCGATCAAGCGTCGGAACACTACGGGACCGCTTGGCCGATCTACTACCGGAGGTCTGTCGAGGAACGGCTGAAAACCCTTGATTCATTGGGTGTTCGGGCGTTCCCGGCATTGGTGTATCCGCACAAGCCGGGCATGGCGGCCTGGCTCAACGAATGGGCGCGCGACTTCGCCGAGGCGACGCCTGGCTGTGTGCCGAGCGGGACCTTCTACCCCGAGCCTGGCGCTTCTGCTTACGTGCGAGAGGCGCTGGAGCTGGGCACGCGCATCTTCAAGGTCCACGTGCAGGTGGGCGACTACGACCCGCGCTCCGACGAACTCGACGACGTCTGGGGCCAGCTCGCCGAGGCCGCCGTACCGGTGGTCGTGCACTGCGGCTCCGGCCCGATCCCCGGCCGCCACACCGGGCCAGGGCCTTTCGGCGAAGTACTACGCAAGCACCCGCAACTCACCGCCGTCATCGCCCACCTCGGCATGCCCGAATACGCCGAACACCTGGCGCTCACGTCGTACCCCAACGTCCACCTGGACACGACGATGGCCCTAACCCCCTTCACCGAAGCCCTGATGCCCTTCCCCCGCGACCTCCGCCCACGCCTAGCCGATCTCCAGGACCGAATAGTCCTAGGCTCCGACTTCCCCAACATCCCCTACCCCTACGCCACCCAACTCACGGCCCTAGAGCAGTTGGACCTAGGCAACAACTGGCTCCGCGCCGTCTGCTGGACCAACGGCACCCGCCTCCTCGGCGCGAACCCCACCTGACACAACCGGCTCTGATGCCGGCTACGAGTCGCGAAGTGAAGGCCTCGACAGGTCACAAGTTCGTGGCAGCCGCCCGAGGCGAAGCCTCGCGACTTGTTTGAACGGGCCGCCATGTGCCACATTATTCGCACGTTGCGAAAGTAGATTCGCTTCGTTCGTCTGGAGGTTGTGATGACTGCTGAGTTGCTCGAGTCGCAGACCTACCTGCCCGAAGAGCAGGAGCAGATGGCGACGATCGCCAGCTTCCTTGACGCCCACCACAGCAAGACCGGTGAGCGCCCAGAGCGTCGCTATTTTCTTGCGGGCGCGGGGGAGCACGAGCAGATCGAGGTGCCTGAGGCGCTTCACAAGGTGCTGGTTCAAGCTGTGGCGGCTTTGAGGGTGGGCAAGGCTGTCACGATCTCGCCGACGATGCCGAAGTTGACGACACAGCAGGCAGCGGATCTGCTTGGGGTCAGCCGACCGACGGTGGTTCGTCTGATCGACGCCGGCGAACTCGCGTGCGAGCGGATCGGAAACCGCCGGAAGGTCCTACTGAAGGATCTCCTGGCGTATCGCGAAGCTCGCCGTCAGCGGCAGTACCGGGCGATCGCCGACACGGCTGTCGACGTGAGTGAGGACGAGGACATCGCTGTGGTAAGTGAAAGGCTGAAGCGGATCCGCAAGCAGCGGGCCGAGCACAGGCGGCGAGCTACCGATCTCTGACAGTATCGGGGAGTGTTTGCCGCGCTCCTCGATACGTGTGTCCTCTGGCCCAGTCGGCAGCGGGACTTCCTGCTCAGCCTGGCCGTCGTAAACCTCTATCGGCCGCTGTGGAGCAGCGCCATCCTCGATGAGTTGCGCTACTGCGAGATCGACAAGCACATCGGAAGGCACGGGCTTCCCCAGGACGAGGCCGAGGCGCGAGCCGCTCGCCTTGTCGAGCAGATGCGCACGCACTTCGACGACGCCGAGGTGCAGAACTGGGAGCCCTACGACGGCACATTCGGCCTCGTCGACCCTGATGACGAGCACGTCGTCGCCGCCGCAGTTGCAGGTCACGCCGGCGCCGTGGTGACCGACAATCTCAAGCACTTCCCACACGACAAGATGCCGCCCGGAATCCAGGTCGTCGCCCCCAGCGAGTTCGCCGCCAACACCGTCGCCGTCGCGCCGGAAGTGGCACTCGAAGCGGTGGTCAACGTGACCTCCCGGCTCAAGAAGCCGCCTTTGTCGGTAGACGAGTTCCTGACGATCCTCCGACAGAAGTACGGAATGGACGAAGCCGTCGACCTGATCAACGAGGTCCGGTAAGTCCGTCGTATCTGCGACGGCCTCCGAACAGTTCGTGGGCGTCCGTTGCTCGGTCGATTTCAACGTTGTAGTGTCGGGCGGACCGCCTAGTCTGCACCTCATGGAGGTTGTGATGACTCTTCCTCGGCCTGAGTATCCGCGTCCGCAGTTTGTTCGGGCGGAGTGGTTGAACCTGAATGGGGAGTGGGGGTTCGAGATCGATCGGTCGGACTCCGGGCTCGAGCGTGGGGTGCGGGATCGTGAGTTGGCGCAGCGGATCGTCGTACCGTTTGCGCCGGAGACGAAGTTGTCGGGGATCGAGAACGTCGACTTCCTGGAAGCCGTCTGGTATCGGACGACCGTCACGATCCCGGCCGAGTGGGAGGGCAAGGACGCCGTACTGCACTTCCAGGCCGTCGACCACGACGCGACGGTGTGGGTCAACGGCGTCGAGGTGGTGCGGCACCGCGGCGGGTTCACGCCGTTCAGCGCGAACCTGAGCAAAATCGCCAGGCCCGGTGAGGAAGCGCTGATCGTCGTGCGTGCGCGTGACAGCCGGTACGGCGTTCAGGCGCGCGGCAAGCAGACGACGAACTACTTCAACAGTGGTTGCCACTACACGCGGACGACCGGGATCTGGCAGACCGTCTGGCTGGAAGCCGTTCCGTCGGTGCATCTCGGGCGCCCGCGGATCACCCCGGACGTGGCCGGCTCCAGCTTCCACCTCGCCGTACCGGTGTCGGCGAACAAGCCCGGCTGGAAGGTCCGCGCGATCCTGTCCGACAACGACGGCGAGGTCGCGAAGGCCGAGGTCCGCGCCGATCTCGATCTCGCGCCGCGGCTCACCTTGCAGGTTCCCGCTGATCGCGTCCGGCTGTGGGACACGACGGATCCGCATCTGTACGACGTACGCCTCGAGCTGATCGATGCCGACGGCAACGTTGTGGACGCGGCGGACAGCTATGCAGGACTACGGTCGGTGTCGATCAACGGGCAGGCGATCCTGATCAACGGCAAGCACGTGTTCCAGCGGCTCGTGCTGGATCAGGGTTACTGGCCGGAGAGTCTGATGACGGCGCCGTCCGAGGAGGCCCTGGTCGCTGACATCGAGCTGAGCGTGGCCGCCGGGTTCAACGGCGCTCGGCTGCACCAGAAGGTGTTCGAGGAGCGGTACCTGTACCACGCGGACCGGCTGGGCTACTTGGTCTGGGGCGAGTTCGGCGACTGGGGCTCGGGCGTCGGTGACACCGGCGACAACAACCAGCAGCCGGCCGCATCCTTCGTGACGCAATGGCTGGAGGCGGTCGAGCGCGACTACAGCCACCCGTCGATCATCGGCTGGTGCCCGCTCAACGAGACGCACCAGCTCCTGCACGACCGGATCACCCAACTCGACGACGTCACCCGCGCGATGTTCATGGCCACGAAGGCGGCTGACACGTCGCGGCCGGTCCTCGACGCGTCCGGGTACTCGCATCGCATGCCGGATACGGATGTCTGGGACTCGCACAACTACGAGCAGGATCCGGCCGAGTTCGCGCGACAAATGGCCGCCCTCGCCGACGGAGCGCCGTACGGGAACACCGGTGGGCACGAGGAGCGGCCGATTTCCCTCGCGTACGACGGTCAGCCGTACTTCTGCAGCGAGTTCGGCGGCATCTGGTGGAACCCGGAAGCGGCCGCGGCATCGGCGGGGAACGACACCAATCAGTCGTGGGGATACGGACAGCGGGTCGCGGACGAGGAAGAGTTCTACACGCGCTTCGCCAGTCTGGTCGACGTACTGCTCGACAACCGCCTGATGTTCGGCTACTGCTACACCCAGCTCACCGACGTTTTCCAAGAAGAGAACGGCATCTACCGCTTCGACCGCACCAGCAAGCTCGACATCCCGCGCATCAAGGCAATCCAAACCCGCCAAGCAGCCTACGAGAAGGACTAGCTGGCCTTTGGGATGCCGGGCCCTCGCCTCGGCGATGCCTTCTGCCGGGATCGCTGCGAGTGCTGCCGGGTGGTTGTCCGGCCACCTTGAGCACCCACCAACCATCACACGGACTCCGCCACGGTCGAACGATGCACAAGGTCGGATACGTGCCCCGATGTGCCGCGTTGCGTCCGAACGAGCGCCGCGCTTCAGACCTCCACCCACAGTTGGAGGCCGAGGCTGGCGAGTGCAACCAAGACCCACAAGATCGCGCCGAGGATGAGCGGGCGGGGTCCTGTGTCGCGGAGCTCCTTTGGGCGGAGGGAGAGGCCGATCGCGGCGAGTGCGGACGTGATGAGGAAGGTGCCGACGAGGCTGAGGGTTGGCAGCCAGGCCTCCGGTACGGCGCCCGCACTCCGCAGTCCGGCGGCGGCGATGAAGCCGACGAGGAAGAGAGGAATCAGCTTCCGCCAGGGCAGTCGCTTCCCCGAGCGTGCAGTGGGATCGGCGACAGCCGTGCGGGCTTCGCGGCGGGACTTGAGGGCGGCGAGGGTGATGACGATCGGGACGAGGGAGAGTGAGCGGGTCAGCTTCACCACCAGGGCTTGGTCGCCGGCGGTTTGGCTGTAGGCGTAGCCGGCGGCGACGACCGATGAGGTGTCGTTGATGGCGGTGCCCGCCCACAGGCCGAACGCTTCCGGGCTGAGGCCGAGCAGGTGGCCGAGTGGCGGGAACGTGAGTACGGCGACCACGTTGAACGTGAAGATCGTCGCCAGGGCGTAGGCGACCGACGACCGCTTCGCCCCGATCGCCGCCGTCGCCGCCGCGATCGCGGAGCCGCCGCAGATCGCCGTACCGACTCCGATCAACGTCTGCGTGTCACCGCGTACGCCGAGCAGCCGGCCGAACACCCACGCACCGCCGAGCGCGACCGTCAGCGTCCCGAGCATCACCGGCAACGACGAACCGCCCACCTGAACCACCTGCCGCAGCGACAGACCAGTCCCCAGTACGACGATCGACAGCTGGAGCAGATTCTTCGCGGCGAAGCTGTATCCGGGCCGGCACCGATCAGACCGCAATACGGGCAGCAAAGCTCCGGAAAGCACACCCAGCACGATCCCGAACACCGGCCCACCAACCACCGGCACCAGTCGTCCGAGCGCAACCGCGACGCCGGCCAAAGCCAGTACGACGGCCAGCCCGGGCAGACGGCGGAGCGTCGAGCCAAGCAGGCACTTAGCCGCCGAGCCGAGACGGAACGGGCGAAGAGTCGGGGTGACCGGTGGCCTAACCTCGACCTGCACCATGAACCCCGGCCCTCCCTAGAGCGATAGAAATGTACGCACATTTAAGCTAAGAGATGACCGGACATTTGGCAACCCCAGGAGGCAGGAACCCGATGACCGAGCGCAGGCTGGAGCGTGCCGGCGGTCAGCCGTTGTGGAAGCAGTTGCAGCAGGACCTGGTCCGGCGACTGCGCGCCGGGGAGTTCGACGACGCCTTCCCCGGGGAGCTCGCGCTGGTCGAGGAGTACCAGGTCAGCCGGCACACGGTCCGGCAGGCGCTCGGCAAGCTGCGTACCGACGGCCTGATCGTGGCCGAACGCGGCCGCCAGCCCCGCGTCGCGACGACGCCGGAGATTCGGCAGCCGATGGGCGCGCTGTACAGCTTGTTCTCGTCGGTCGAAGCGTCCGGCCTGCCACAGCACAGCGTCGTACGGGCGCTCGACCTCAGAGCCGACGGCGTGATCGCCAGCCGCCTCGACCTGGAGGCGTCCATCCCGCTGCTCTACCTCGAACGCCTCCGCTTCGCCGGCGACGAGCCACTGGCACTCGACCGCGTCTGGCTCCCCGCATCAATCGCCGAACCGCTCCTCGACGCCGACTTCACCCACACCAGCCTCTACAACGAACTGGCCGCCCGTACCGGCCTCCGCCTCGACCGCGGCCGTGAAGACATCCGCGCCGTCGTACCCACCCCGGCCGAACGCGCCGTCCTCCGCTGCCCGCCGGAAGCCGCGGCCTTCTCCATCAATCGCCAGGGCACTTCGCAGAACCGACCGGTCGAATGGCGCCACACTCTCGTCCGAGGCGACCGCTTCGCGCTCTCCGCCGAGTTCTCCGCCCACACCGGCTACCGCCTGACGACTGCCGCCGTACAGCAGGTCTAAGCGGTCTGATCCGCCAGCCAGAGGTTGGTGAGGCCTTTGAAGTGGGCGTAGAACTGCTCGTGTTCGTGCTCCGGGTACGTCGCCATGATCGTCTCGCGCAGAAGACGGTCGAAGTCCGAGCCGGCAACCCAGTCGCGGACTCGCATATCGAAGTCAGGCAGGTGTTCCGCGCACCACTCGTGGTACTTGGCGGTCTCGAAGTGCTCGTCGGCGAGAGCCAGGTAGGCATTGAGTTTCGCGTCGTAGTCGAGAGACTCGTCGTCGGCGATCTCGAAGTACCGCTCAGTGTGCAGGTCGACGGAGCTCCGACGATCGGTCGCCAGGCAGAACACCGACCATTTCACCAGCGCGCTGATCGCCCACGGGAAGTAGTAGTGCAGCGACGTCACCGCGACGTCCGGGCAGGCGTTGGCGTAGTCGATCGGATGGACCGAGTCACCCTTGACCAGCATCTCGCAGGAGTTGAATTCCCAGCCGAAGAACGCGTTCACGATCCGGCTGATCGCCACCGCCTGGTGCCCGGCCGACGGGCTGAGGAAGTCGTACGAGACGGCGTACCGGTTGTGCATCGGCTCGTCCGGGCGGAAGTCCATCACCATCGTCTCGGCACCGATCGACAGTGCCCGGGCGAACTTGTCGTACTCGATCGTCGCCTGCAGATGCATCAGCATCTCGCCCGACTCGTCGTACGCCTTGTGCAGGTCGTCGGGATTGTTGATCCGGGAGACGCCACGCCAGCCGCCGCCGTCGAACGGCTTCATGTACATCGGGTAACCCAGATCGTCCGCGATCGCGTCCAGGTCGAAACCCTTGTTGTACTTCGCCGACGTGTACGCCCAGCGCACGTTGTCGACCGGGTTCTTGTACGGCACCAGCACGGTCCGCGGGATCTTCAGCCCGAGCCGGAGCATCGCGCAGTACGCGCTGTGCTTCTCCATCGACTGGAAGGTGAACGGCGAGTTCAGCAGGTAGGTGCCGTTCATCAGCGCGGCCTTCTTCAGCCACTCGCGCGGGTGGTAGTACCAGTACGCGAGCCGGTCGATCACCAGCCCGACCCGGACCGGGTCGTTCAGGTCGAACGGTTCGATGGTGAGCCGCCGGGACCCGAACTCGTGCTCGGTCCCGTCGATCGTCACCGGCCCGACCCGCTGCAAGAGCGCCTCGAACGCCTGCGGCCAGTCCTCCTCGGCCCCGAGCAACAACCCGATCAAATGCCGCGAACGGTCAGCCACAGTCAGACTCCTAACAGAATCGAGGCAGGTGGTGGGCGATCTGCTTGCGCCACCACGGCCAGTCGTGCGCTACGTCGTACCCCCACAGATCCAGCTCATGCGGGATGCCCTTCGACGCCAGTACGGCGGCAGTCGCGCGGGCGGAAGGTAGTGACCCGGTCGGGTGCGTCTCCCAGTCGCCTTGACCGACGGTGAGCAGGATGAACAACCGGCCGCGCAGCCACTCGAGGTGGTCGCCGTCCAGGTTGGGCAGGTAGTTGGCCGGGTTGTTGAAGTACGTCGCGTCGCCGCGTTCACCCCAGGCGTGCCAGTTGGCGGCGTCGTAGTTGCCGGACTGGCAGATCGCGATCGGGAACAGGTCGGCCCGCTTGAACGCGAAGTTCAGCGCGTGGAAGGCGCCCAGGCTGCAGCCGGTGGTGATGATGTCGGTGACGCCGGGGGAGTCGGCGCCGATCGCTGGGACGACCTGGTTCAGGATCCACGACTCGTACAACCCGTGCCGCTGGGCGCGGTCCTCCAACTGGATGCTCCGGTCGGACCAGCTGACGTGGTCGTAGGAGTCCACGCAGTACAGCTTGACCCGGCCGGCATCGATCAGGTCCGCGACGGCGTCGACCATGCCGTTGTTCTCGTAGTCCCAGGCGCGGCCCTGCTCGCTCGGGAACACCAGCACCGGACGGCCGTAGTGACCGTAGCGGATCAGCGTGCCGGGCCGGTCAAGTCCCGGCGCCTCCAGCTCGACCTGCTCTCGCTCCATCAGCTTCACCCCAGGTGCGCCGCAGTAGATCCGTCAGATCAGGATCTAGCACATCACGCCAGGCTGTGAAGTTGTGCATGTCCGGCGTTTCGTGGAACTCCACGCTCAGGCCGAGGTCGGCGAGGTGCGCGGCCATCACCCGGTTGTTATGGACGTTCTCCTCCGGCGTCCCGGCGGTCATCCCGACTTTCGGCGTACTGGGCGCCGTCGTTGCCGTCAGCACCTGGTTCACGAAGCCGGTGACCTCGGCGTAGTACTGGAACTTCGACTCCTGCGGATCCGTCTCCGGCGTGAAGAACGAACCCGACTGCAGAAACAGCGCGTCGAACGTGCCGGGGTAATGCCACTCGGCATGCAGCGCTGCCAGCCCACCGAGGCTCGCACCCATCATCACCGGCCGCCGGCTCCGGTACTGCGTCTTGATCGCGGGCAGCACGTACTGCGTCAGAGCCGCGGAGTACTGCGGATTCGCGGAGTACCACAAGTTGCGGGTGGTCGGGCGGATCAGGGCGAGGCGGAACGGCGGCAGGGTCGCGTCGGCGACCATCGCGCCGGCGTAGTGCGTCAGACCGGCGTACGCGGCGAACTCCGGACCGTCGTGGGAGAGCAGCAGCGGCAGCTCGAACGTCGGCGCGATGCCCTCGGGCGCCCAGACCTGGACGTCGACGGTGCCCACGGGGGAGGTCACAGCCAGCGGCGTCAGCGTCGACGGGATCGGCTCGACCGCGATCCACTCGGGTTCGGCGTACCCAGGCAGCGGCAGCCAGGAGTGCTCGCCGAACGCGCCGCCGACGACCCGCGGGTTGGTCGGATCGGTCCGCATCCCCACATCGGCGATGTCGAACATGTACTCCATCCGGTGCACGGACGGCCGCGGCAGGCGCAACTCCCAGCCGTAGTCGACCGGCTTGAACTCCAGCAGCTCGGCCGCGAGCCCGAGTTCCTGCCACAGCCGGACCCCGGCGTAGGCATGCGAAGGGTCGGCGAGGCGGAACACCACCTCGGCCCCTTCGACCGCGCTCACCAGTTTGGGCATCGGACCACCGTACAGGCGGAATCGCTGACAGGCCCTGTCAGCTTTGGCTGTCTATCGTGGCAAGGTGGTGGATCTCACGGATATCCGGGCGGCGACGGCGGACCTGCCGCGCAGTTACGAGGTGCTGGTCCGGGACCGGATCAAGTTCCGGGTCGGGCGGATCGTGTACCTGTCGGTGGCGCCGGACGAGCAGACGATCGGCATCGGCTTCCCCCGCGAGGAGCGCGAGGCTGCGCTGGCGGCAGAGCCGGAGAAGTTCTTCCGGCCTAGACCATCGGACGAGCGGTACCAGTGGATCCAGGTGCGACTGGACGCGATCGAGTACGACGAACTCCGCGAACTGGTCCTGGACGCCTGGCAGCTGTGCGTGCCGAAGAAGGTCGCCGCCGAGTTCTTCGGGACGTAGTCAGGGGCCGACGGCAACCATCTCCTCCTGAGGGAGGAGGCTCGTCCGACCAGGAGCCTACTTTCGGCGCTCGAGAACCGTTCCGCAGGCCGATGGGTGACGGCGTTTCGCCAGGCAGGCTTGACGATGTGACCGGAGACTTCCTACCCCGACGCCGGCAGGCGTCGGTGCGAACCCAACTGCTGACCGTCCTCCTCCTGATCGCCGCCGCAGCCCTCGGCATCTACCTCTACAGCAGCTGACCACGCGTTGCGTCCGAAGATGTGAGGGTTATAGGCCACGGATCTTCGGACGCAAGCGTCGGAGTTAGGACTCCCAGCGGACGTCGGCCTCGCCCGGTCGCACCACACCTGCTTCATAAGCGACAACGACTGCTTGGACGCGGCTGGACAAACCCAGCTTGGACAGGACGCTGCTGACGTGAGTCTTCACCGTCGTCTCGCTGACGAAGAGCTTGGTCGCCAGCTCCCGGTTCGACAGGCCGCGGGCCATCCACACGAGGATCTCCCGCTCCCGCTCGCTCAGGTGCGCTAACAGCCCGGCCCAGCGTGCGTCCGGCTGGGCCGGCGCGGGTTCCGCCGTACCACTGCCGACCTGCCGCTCGAGCTCCACGCACCGCTCCAGCAGCACCCGCGTCGACGCCGGATCGACCAGCGAGTCGCCCCGGTGGACCGCGCGTACCGCTGACACCAGCAGGTCCGGATCAGTGTCCTTCAGCAGGAACCCGGACGCCCCGGCGCGTACGGCGCTCAGCACGTACGCCTCGTCGTCGAAGGTCGTCAGCACCAGTACGGCGGGACGCGTCCGACCGGCGGCCTTGTTGGCGGAAGTGATGCGCTCGGTCGCGACCAGCCCGTCCATCACCGGCATCCGGATGTCCATCAGTACGACGTCAGGGTCGTACTGCTCGATCAGCCGGAGCGCCTCCTCGCCGTCACCGGCCTGGGCGATCGTGGTCAGGTCCGGCTCGTGGTCGAGGATCATCGCCAGCCCCATCCGGATCACTCCCTGGTCGTCGGCGACCAGCACCCGGATCTGGTCCTCTACGTCTGCGGCGGCAGCCATGCCTGCACCCTCCATCCACCCAGTGGGCCGGCCGCGACGGCCAGTGTGCCGCCGACCGCCGTCGCCCGTTCCCGCATCCCGATCAGCCCGTTGCCGCGGCCGCTGTCGCTCCGCCGGGCGGTCTCCAGCACGTTCACCGGCGGCGGCCCACCGCTGCCGTTGTCGTCGATGGTCAGGAGTTCGCCCTGCGGTCCACTCTGCCAGGTGACCTGAGCCGCGGTCGCTTTCGCGTGCACCATCACATTGGTGAGCGCCTCCTGAATGATCCGTACGGCGGTCAGATCGGTGGCCGAGGTCAATTGCCGCTGCCGCATCGGCAGAGTCATCGTCACATCCACGCCGACAGCCTTCAGCCGATCGCCCATCCGCGCCACGTCGGAGAGATCGGGCACCGGGGTGGTCTCGGCGCCCGCGTTCGGCTCGGCGGTGTTGAGGACCTTGACCGTCTCGCGCATCGCCGTGAGCGCTTCCTTGCCGCTGGCAATGATCCAGCGGATCGCCTCGCGCAGTGCCTCGGGCTTCTGGTCGGCGACCCGGTCCGCGGCCTGGGCCCGGATGACCACCGCGCTGACGTGGTGCGAGATGACGTCGTGCAGGTCGCGGGCGATTCTGGTCCGCTCCTCGACCTTGGCGCGTTCGGCCTCGACCGCGCGGAGCCGGACGAGCTCGGCGTTGCGTTGCTCCAGCAGGGCGACGTTCTTCCGGCGCCGCCGGGCATCCGCGCCGAGCAGCACCATGCCGCAGATCAGTGCCTCGGCGAACACGAACAGCGATCAGGCCGATCATCAGCCCGGCAAGGCTGCCCATAGTGAAGAAGAGACAGGTGAAGCGCCGTACGCCGTTCGACGCGGCCAGGTACCCGACGACGAGCAGCGGGACCAGGTGGATCTCGGACTGCAACGCGGCGTCGCTGATCTCGGGCTGACCGAAGAACGTCAGGCCCACCTGGGCGGCGAGGCCGGTGCCGACCGCGGCGTACATGAAGGGGTAGAGCACCGAGACGACCACGAGCATCGTGCGTGGGAACCGCCGTACGAAGGCGACCGTGGCGACCAGGAAGATGCCGGTCACCACCGAGACCATCGGGTTGTGCGGCCGCAGTCCGCTGTTGTTGATGAGCCTCAGCGCCACGAACCAGACCAGCCCGATGATCGCAGCGAGCAGCAGATCTTGCTTCACCTGCGGTAATCGGCGCCAGACAGTCCACACGTCGCCCAGCGTATGAGTTTGCCGAAGCTTCACCGGCCGGACGGGCAGCGTCTCCAACTTTTGGAGGAGGGTTGGCGTCCGATTTGATACTCAGGGCCTACTTCCGGGTCCCGATGACGGTCCCTGGGACCGATGTGGCGACCATGCCGATCCGAGAGGCTGTACCGCATGAGGAACAACCTGCCACCGCGCCGGACCGGCTCGGTGCGGACCCGGTTGCTGTCTGTGACCGGGGTGGCGGTGGTGGGGCTGGCGGTCGGGTCGCTGGTGCTCTGGCACGGGCAGATGCGGGAGTTGTTCGGGCTCGCGGCGGACAAGGAGCCGGTCGTGTCGAGCGTTGACGCGCCCGCGGTCGCTCAGCCGCCGGCCACAACCCTCGCGGTCAAGACACCCACGCCGACACCGACACTGTCGCGAAGGCCGCCGACGCCGAAGCCGCCGAAGCCGACGACCAAGCCGTCGTACGGCGAGACGAGTCTCAGCGGGCTGTCGCCCAAGCTGAAGGCGCGCCTGAAGCGGGCGATGGCCGCCGCGAAGGTCGACGGCGTCACGCTCAGGATCACCTCCGGTCGCCGGAGCGCGGCCAAGCAGCAGCGGCTGTTCAACGAGGCGGTCCGGAGGTACGGCTCGTACAAGGCGGCGACGCGGTGGGTGCTTCCGCCGAAGTACTCCGCCCACGTGCAGGGCAAAGCCGTCGACATCGGTCCGGCGGTCGCCATGCAGTGGCTGAACCGGAACGGCTGGCGGTACGGCGTGTGCCGCCGATACGACAACGAACCCTGGCACTTCGAAGCGCTGACCACCCCTGGCGCGAAGTGCCCACCGCGCGAACCGTACGCGCGGGCCGCGTCCGACTGACCCGCCAACCAGGAATCAGGAGCTGACCATGACGATGACCTATGCACAGCCGCTGCCCCGGCGCTACACCCGCACGCGGCTCGCCGTACCCGCGCTGTGGCGGCAGGTGATCCGTGGCACCGGGAAGGGAGACGAGGTGGTCGCGACGGAACCGGACCGGTCGGCGTACACGCAGTTGGAGATCTACGACGGGTTGCTGGCCGCCTTCGAGCGCCGGGCGGAAGTGCTGAACGTCTTGAAGACCTCCACGGACCGGGAGACCGCCGTACGACGCCTGCGCGAGCTGCTCGAGGTGAGCCACCTGCAGGCGACCGCCGTCCTCGATCTGCCGCTGACCAGCGAGTCCCACGACCGCATCGCTCACCGCGCCGCCGAGCTGCGTGCCGCCCTGAATCGCTGACCTCCTTCTCGGACCAGCCGGCCCCGCGGCTCGCGGTGAGGGTGCGGGGCTTGTGCGGCGTGGGGAGGATGGAGGGGTGATCACGATCGAGCAGGCCGGACGACTGCGTAAGGCCGGGGTGCTGTGGGTGCCCGCGGCCGGGGATCGTTTCGTCGTACCGGACCGGGACATGGACAACGACGTATTCGTGGTGAGCGACATGACCATCGAGGTGCACGACTACCAGGGCAGCAAGGTGATCGGCTTCAACGGCACCACCGAGTGGGCCCTGGACAGCATCGAGCAACGCGAAGTCATTTGGCTGCCCCGCGAAGAGCAACTCCGAAGCCTTCTCGGCGACCACTTCCGCAAACTCGAAGTAGCCCCCGACGGCTACACGGTCGAACTGACCAACAGCACCCACACCGCCCCCGACGCCGAACAGGCCTACGCCGAAGCCGTCCTCCACCTCCTCGACGGCTAGTCGGTACGCTCGACCAGATGGACGGCATCTGGTTGCGCTTCCTGTCCGGTCCGGAGATCGACTCGCTCGGGTTGACCCGGACCGAGATCGTCGACGCGGTCGAGGAAGCCGTCCGCGAGCACGGCGAGGGCCGGACCAGCTTCGAGCCGCGGGTGCACCTGACGCCCAGCAACGGCGGGATCGGCCACTTCAACGTCCTGCGCGGTCATCTGGACGGGCTCGGCGAGCACGGCATCAGCGGGGTCAAGGTGGTCGGCGACTTCGTGCCCAACTACCAGAAGGGCCTGCCGAGCGAGCTCGCGATGGCGACGCTCTTCGACCCGACGACCGGCATCCCGCTGGCGGTGCTCGACGCGACCATGATCACCGCTGCCCGCACCGGCGCGATGACCACAGTCGGCGCGCGCTACCTGGCTCGGCGGGACAGCAAGATCCTCGCGCACGCAGGAGCCCGCGGTACGGCGTGGTGGAACGTCACCATGCTCGACGACCTGTTCGACCTCGACGAGATCCGGGTGACCTCGCGCCGGCCAGAGTCGCGCGAGAAGTTCGCGGCCGAGCTGTCCGCCGAACTGTCCACGCCGGTGCGTGTCGCGGCGACGGCCGAGGAAGCGTTCGACGGCGCCGACGTACTGGTCGAGGCGACCCGACTGACCGAGCCGCAGCCGTTGCTGCGGACGTCGGCCGTGAAGCCGGGCGCGTTC
>WNGE01004805.1_pt1 | contig 15479 bp, 7 predicted proteins | sample 5400651 | NCBI WGS metagenome assembly WNGE01 (sample SAMN13153370, study PRJNA577476) | soil metagenome | isolation source: 60 cm soil or saprolite under grassland replicate 2 | place: USA:California | collected 2016-06-15 | reverse complement strand
ACCCGCCGGCCGGCTGCGCGAAGCTGACGACCCCGGTGGGGTCGAGCAGTACAACCGCGCCTGGGCTGGTGAGCCGTTCGGCGGCGCGGACGCAGCACGCGGCCCTGGACGCCTGCGAGGCGGCGAACAGGTCCGCCACCTCCGCAGCGGAGGGGCCCCGGGAACCAATGTGCCGGTCAACAAGGTCGTCCGGCAGCAGAGTCCGCCCTGCGAACAGGTTGCAGGCACCCTCCTCGAACCCATGCGGGTCGAAGGAGGTAATGAACGCCGTCGCAAGCTCAACGTCGTTCTGCTGGACGTGGTGGCCGAGTTCATGCAGGACAGTGAACTGCCGCCGGCCGGGACTGGCGGACCAGGCGACGCACAGGGTGGGCGGGGTTGTGTCGCTTCGGTAGCTCCCCGCGACCGAGCAGCCGTCGCCCACGTCCATGTCAGGGACGCGCCTCACCCGCACCTCGGGCCAGGCGCCCAGCTCCGCCAAGGCGTCCCCACGGAGCCGGGCCAGCGCGCCCAGGTGCACGGCCTCGACGCGCTCTGCGAGCTGCTCGGCCTGGCGTCCTGTTCCCGCCCGCAAGAAGCTCACCGGGTTGCCGGGCCAGTGGGCTCAATAGCAAGGTACTGGCGGACGCGTTGCGGCCAGGAAGGGGCCGATGTTTGCCCGGTCTGCCGGGCAGCCAGGGCCAGCACCCCATACGCGACGGTCAGCCGCGCCGCGGCCTCAGACTGACCGGGCTGCCGGCGTGTGCGCAGGGCAGTGCGCCAGCGAGGGTGGTCCAGCTCGCTCACTAGCTCCACGGGCAGCGGGGAGACTGCGGCCAGAACCTGCTCGGCCGCCAGACCGGTCACTGCCGCTACAGCGGCCGCTTGCTCCGGCGTCACCGGGCGCTTGCCCATCACGATGCCGATGACCGCCGGCAGGTCCAGTCCGAGCGCCACCTGCAGCGCGGAAAGATCAAGGCTCTTCCCGAGCAGGTCTCGGAGCGTCTGTGCTGTGTCCGATCCCGCCAGTGCCCACAAGGCCGCGCCGAGACGCTCCAGGTCGTCGGATAGCTCAGCGCGGACCTCGGCGGCAGGGTCAAACGGAGACGTGACCGGGTCTCCCACGCGCACTCCGGCCGGCAGGACCGTCCGGTGCCCCGCAGCGACCTGCTCGACCGCGGTCGCGACCGCCGCCGCGACAGCGCCGATCAGAAGGTCGAACACGCGCAGCGGAACGGGGGCGGCGATCTCACCCCACACGGTGGCCACGTGGTCCAACACGGTCACGTCGGCGTCCAGGACCACAGAGGTGTCATCGGCGGCCGGCGGGTCAATCGTCACCGGGGCCACCACCGCAGTTCCCGGTCGGCTGACTTCGATGACCAAGACGAGCTGGGCGATCTCATCCCAGGCAGCCCGCCAGAGCTGACCGGGTGCGGGATCCGGAACGGTGGCCGCTGCTTCCGCGGCGCGGACAGCCGCTAGCAGTCTCGCCGACCCAGCTGCGCTAGAGCCGGCGCGCAGCACATGCTCGGGGACGCGACGGTGCTGGTCGCTCATCGGGCGGTCCTCGGCGTCGGTGCGGACATCATCGGTCACCAAGTGCTGACGGCACATCGCCGCGGCTATCCGGCGGCCTGTCGGGCCCCATGGCCGGACCACTGCCGCTGGCGCACAACGTGAGCAGCTCGCCGGCCGCCAGGACGCGGTCTTCTTCCTCGCCGAGCAGCGCACGCAAGCGCTCGCGCAACGCTGTTACCCGCAAGTATGTCTGGCTCCTCCCACGACCGATGACCTTCATCTGCTCCTCGATCGGGCCAGCCAAGTGTGGTAAAAGCCGGCGTTCCTCCGCCGACAGCTGGGCGACGAAGCCCCGCGCGAGCCGCGCCGCACTCTCGGTCTCCTCCAGGTCTACGACGACCGAGGCTGGGTCGTCTGTCTCCGGTCCGGCGCCCAGCTCGGCCGCGCCATCGGCGAGGCACTCTTCGGCTGGATCGAGCGCATGCGGGAGCCGGTCGGCGAATACCGCGACGACAGCGGCCGGCTCGAGACTTCCGCCCGCTTCGGTGAGTACCGCGACCATGATCCGGAACAGGGATGGCTCATCGGCGGCGGGCGCCCGCCGCTGCTCGCTGGCCCATGGTGGTACCCGCACGTCTTGTACCGAGCGGGCCGCCGCGCACAAGTCGGCCAGTTGCGGTCCGACCGGCGGCCCATTCGAGCCAGTCAGCCGCCACCGGCCGGCACCCGGCTGGCCGCTGGGAACGGCTTCGAACCGCTCGTCCTCGCTGATCAGCCGTTCCAAGCGACGACGCAATGCCCCCCGGTCGGTCTGGCGTACCTGGTCGATGAGCCAGTTTCTCAGCGAGCGCCGGAGAAGCCGGCCAACGGCCTCGTCGTCGGGGGCCTGGGCTAGCAGCATCGTGGTTACAGGGCGGCCACGCTGGACAAGGAACTCGCCGACGACGTCCCAGATGCCGTTGTCATCGCCGGCTGCCGGCTGCAGGCCCCGGAACAAGCGGATCTCCTGGCGGGTCAGCTCGAACAAGAGGTTGTACCCAGCCTCGTCGAACTTGCCATGCATGTGGAGCTCTTCGTACGGGGTCATCACCCAGGCCCTGTCGGACGCGGTGCCACGCGGGACCACGGCTGGTCCCGCCGAACGCCCTCCGGCGACCGGTGCCGCTCTCCTTCGGCTACTCACAGCTCCGGGATTCGGGCCGATCGCCGTAGACAAGGAATAGCGTAGGCGATCAGCGAGCGCTGGCTCGTGCTCCGGAACTGGCCATGGCCAAGGAAGGCCATGGCGCTTCAGGCGCACCTCCGCGCAGAGTCAGCTCGTGTCGAGTTGGCTGCGGCCTGGGGACGGTTCTCTGCGACAGAGAATATGATCTCGCGCCGCTGGCGCTGCCATCACGCCTTAGTGATCTTCGAATCCATAGGTCTCAAACTTCAGCGTGCGGGCATTCTCAGTCACGTTACGCACTTTGTCGTCGGGATAGCCGTCGGGCTTGCTGGCGGAGATCTCGACGCGGATCTCCAGCTCGACGCCTTCTGGGGCGGCGAGGTGCTGGATGATCTCCTGGGAAAGACGCGTCAGGTCGCGGGCGTAGCGCTCGGGGCTGATGCGGGCGACGCCGAAGAACCGGGTGTTCTTGGGTCCGGCCTTCGGCTCCGTGCTATCAGGTCGGTCCGCCGGGCCAGTTAGGGCTCCCGTTCCGCCGGCAGGCACGCTTGCGCCGCCCTCGGTAGCCGGTCCTCCTGCTTCTCGGCCCGAGACGCCTGCGGCGGCTGCGCGCTCTGCGAGCTCTCGTTCCCGCTGGGCGAGCGCCAGGTCGGGGCGCACAAGGAGTGTCTGGTCGGTGACCTGGCCGATCGTGTCCTGGTGTGGGATTGCCAGTCCGGCAAAACGGCCTGTCTGCTCGTCGTACCCGGTCGCGATTGCGAAGGCCTCGGCGTCCCAGGTCAGCTCATTGGCGACGCCGAGGATGCCGTCGTCGAGGACGGCGCGGTCGCGTAGCCGGGGCAGGTACGGGTGGCGGCAGTAGTAGCTCCACAGCTCGCCGACCTTGATGTGGCCGTGCTGCCAGACGCTGGCCAGTCGATTGTCCAGGTCGTAGCGGATGCTGCGGGCACCGTGCACGGTGCGCAGCAGATCGGCCTGGCAGAGCTTGTCGCTGGCCCGCTCGGCTAGCTGCTCCTTGGCGCCGTCGGCCCGCACGACATCCCACGTGACCGGCCGGTCGGGCTGCGGCTGGACCGGCACCAGCAGCCAGTGGTAGGCATCGGCGATGCGCAGGGCGACGGTCTTGTCCGCGGCGTCACGCCGGGTGCGGGCTTGCGTGGCCTGCTGGGCGGTCAGGTCGAGCTCCTCTGTCCGCTCAGCGATGTTGTCCCAGGCCAAGTAGTCACGCGCGGCCTCGGATAGTTCCTCCATCCGCTTGGCGTCAGCAGCCAGGAAGACCACCATGTTGCGGTTCACCCGCTGCGACGATCCGCGGGTCTCCAGGCCCCGGCGAGCGAACATCATCGCGGTGGACGCTTCATCCCCCCTGGAGTGGTGGTACCGCGGGTGGACCACCACCAGCCGGGCGGCCGGGTCGTCGGCGATGTCCCCGGTGTCATCGGAGCCGATCTGCACCCGGGCGAACGCGCCCCTGGTTCCCAGCTCGTGCTTGGTCAGCCGTCCGGTGATCTCCGCCCACACGTCGTCGGGACGTTCCCGCAGCCGATCGGCGTAGTCGCGGGCCACGCGGCCAATCGTGGCCTGCGTGTTGTACCAGTACCGGTCCCCGTCGCTGTACAGGTAGGTCGCGCGATCCGATAGCAGGTGCAGCGCGGACCCGAAGTTGCCGACCGTGTCTCCTGGCACCGCCGCCCCCAGCCAGATCGAGGGCTGCTCGATTCCCTTGTGCGCGGCCTTCAGCGTGGCCGCTGAGCCGAGGAAGATGGCACGGGCGATGCGGCGGGTGACCTTCCGCTGCCCCAGTGCTGGTCGGTCCCGGTCGACTCGGGCGGGGGTGGCGGCATCCCCGTCAATGTCGGCGTCGATGACCGGCTTGAAGTCGTCTTCCAGGTACTGGGTCAGCTCGCTGCGGACCCGCTCGGAATCCAGCGGCACCCCGCCGGGCATGATCAGCGGCGCCGCATCCCCGGCCCGCCACAGGGCGTAGATGACCGCGCTCATCAGGCGCAGCACGCCGCGGGTGCGCTGGAATCGCGGCAGGGTCGACCAGTCCTCATAGAGCCGGTCGAACAGCTCGGGGTGGATCGGGTAGGCGGACCTGACCCGCTCCTCGTAGGCGGGCTCGGCCACGCCGCTGGGGAACTCGCCGCGGTGCCGGGCGTAGAACTCGGTGCATGTCCGGGCGACCACGCCGATGTCGGCCCGCGCCGCGGCGTCCGGCTCCTCGAACAGGCGGCGGCGCACGATCTCGAACGATTCGCGGTGCGAGGCTGGCCGCCACTGGTCGGCGGTGCGGCGGATCACCTGCTGGAGGCGGGCCAGCGCCTCGCGGCCGTTCCGCCCGCCCACCTCGATATCCGAGCCGCCGCGCTCCTGCTCTTCCTCTGACGGGGTCTCTGACGACGCGGGGATCGACACCACCAGCATGGCGCCGGGCACCGACTTGACCACCTCGGTCAGCGTCTGCGCGAACGTGAACTGGGTGTCGAAGCTGCCCCCATCCAGGTCATCCCGCCCATAAAGCTGCCGGGCGTAGGCCACCCATTCGTCGATCAGGATCAGGCACGGCGCGTGCGCGGCGATCAGCCGGTGCAGCGCCGCTCCTGGGTTGCTGCGAGTAGCATCGGCGTCCGCGACAATCCCGAACGCCTCAGCGGCACCGGCCTGGCCGCCGCGGGAAGCGCCGAGCTGCCAGGCCAGCTCCCCCCACAGCGTTCTCACGTGCGTGCCGCCAGGCTTCACCGAGCCCTTCCCGGCAGCGATGTGGTTGCCCACCAGCGCCACGCGGGCCGCCTTCTGGCCTAGGCCGCCGATGTCATGCCCGGCCAGCAGCTCCTGCAGCTCCTGCGGGTATTCGGCCAGCTCCCGGCCGGACAGCAGGTGCCACAACGTGAGCATCGAGTGGGTCTTGCCGCCGCCGAAGTTGGTCTGCAGGTTCACCACCGGCGAGGCGTTCACATCCCCGCCGATCCGCCGCGCCGCCCGCGACAGCAGGTCCTTCAGCCCCTCGGTCAGGTAGGTGCGGCGGAAGAACTCCACCGGATCCACGTACTCGCGGCTGCCCTCGCCCTGGGACACGAAGTACAGGTCGGCGGCGAACTCCGACGCGCTGAAATTCCCGCTGGCCACGTCCTGATGCGGCCGGATCACCTCACGCCACGGCTTAAGGCCCAGGCCCTCAACCCCGGCCGCCGATCGCACCGCGCGACGGGTCTCGGCTTCGATCGCGGAGCGCTGCGCGTCCAGCCGGAGCTTGCGCACCTCGGCCGCCTGGTCGGCGGCATCGGCCGCGGTGAGCAGGCGTTCCATCGTGTCCAGCGCCCGGTAGGTGTCGTCACCCGAGAACGCGTCCCCGTGAGCCCACTGGTTGCCGGTCTCGCGCAGCTCGCTGGCGAAGCTTTGCTCGGCCCGCGATAGCTGCTCCTTAAACGCCCGCCACTCCTCGGTGATCACCCTGAGAAGGAACCGCGGATCGGATCGCGAGTACTGGCGCTCGCTGCCATGCCGGGAAGCGTCCCGGGTCTGGAGCATCTCCACCCAGTCACGGCCGTTCGGAGCTGTTGCGGTCATCCGCGCGTCCACGAACGGGCTCAGCCCGGCCGCCAGGATCTCCAGACCACGGCCGACCCGGTCACGGTTACTCGTCGCCATGGCTGCTCATCCCTCGCCTGTATCGAAGCCGAGCTGGCCCTGGACGTGGGTGCTGGCGATCCCCAGCTTCCTGGACTCCCCGACCAGGTCCGACCAGGACGTGCCCAGGCCGTTGAAAAGAAGCGCGGTCTCCGCCCAGCTGCGCTTCTCCGCTATCGAGAACAACAAGTAAGCAAGCTCCCGCACAGCATCCAGGTCCACCACTACGCGGGCCTCCGCTATCAGCCGGGCAGCCGCGCCGCCGCCCTGCTCGTTCAGCCGCTTGGCTAGGTGCAGCACGATCTCCCACTCCGATACCCGGTCATCGGGCCCGGGGTCGTAGTCCACCGGGAGATCGCGGACCGAAAGAAGTCGCACCTTTCCTCCACCCGCACGCAGCACGCCTGCGCGTACAAGACCGGAAATCGATGTGTTCTTAGACCTTGACAGCTGCTCCGCTTTGCCGAACGGGCCTGAGTCGAACCCATAGGTCTTGAACCAGTCCACGCACCACCGGGTGTCCTCACCGACATCGCCCACCTGCTCAGACTGCATTTCGTCCACGACGTCGTTTATTAGCTTCAGCGCCGTGCGGACCCTCATGGCGGTGCCGTCGGGCTCATTTACCCTGGCATGGCGTGAAAACGCCGCCATACCGGGGCCTATAGCAGCCTGCGTCAAGTCAACAGGAGCGATTCCCGCTTGCTGGAACCTGCGGAGCGCCTCGGGAAGCTGCTCACGCAATGCTGCGATGAGGCCTCGCCGGTCGGTGACTCCCGCCGTAGCTGGACGTGGCCGGCAGACCAGGACAACATACGAGGCTAGGGCATTCGCGCCGAGCGCGATCAATTTCGTCGCGGACGATGCCTCGACTGGCCAGGTCCCAACGACGCTCAGGCCGGACCCGAGCACTGCCTCCAGCAGCGCCTCCCATCCCGTGGAGACCATTCCATCCTGCTCGCGCTCGTCCTGCTTATGGGCGTAGACCACGATCATCGGCAAGTCCGGGCGGGATGCCTTCTGCAGGGCGGCAAAGACATCTGTGAAGCCGTCTATGAAGTACTGTCGAGCCGCATCCACCGATCCGGCATGCCGTGCCGGATTAGCAACAAGCTCCTCGAGCTTGGGGGTTGCCATCGTCCCGAACAGGTCAGGGTGCACGGCTCGCAGGGCCCGGCGGAGCCACAAGTAGAAGTAGTCACTGAGGTCGGCGTAGTTGATCTGGCCGAAGTAAGGAGGGTCTGTAACGACAAGCGCATTCTGCGGCGGGACGAGGCTGCCTGCTGAGCGCGCGTCTGACTGAAGGACACGGGCCGACGGGGCCTGGGTTGGGAGGGTGGCCAGCACTCCTGCAACCGATTCGATCTGGGCCCGCCAACTGCCTACAGACTTGCCGAAGGGATACGCTTCCGCGAAATCCCAAAGCATGGGGATTGCCTGAGTGCCGAATGCCTGAACAGCCTTGGACGGGCCGTCCCGGGTGAACCAGCGGACCAGGGCGGAGTTTGACTGGGCGAGCTTGCCGACGCAGAGGCCGAGCAACGTCGTGATGGCTTTGGCGCGTTCTTCCCCGCCACCGTCCGCTATGACCCGCTGATAGATCGCAGCGACCTCGTCGGCGAAGGCGGTCAGCATCGCAAGCTGACGCGGGGTGTAGAGGTCAGTGTGGTGGGTGAGCCCGTACAGAGCGGTGCTGAAGTTCTTCGTGTTGGTGCCGAACTCCAGTTCGTCGAGATCGTCTGGAATCACGGCCTCGACGTCGAATGCAGGGACCGTCTCGGGCGAGAGGAAAGTCCGTCCCGCGTCGGTGTCCACACACAGCGCCAGCAACTGCAAGCCGAGCTTGCCCACATTCGCCGCGGAGCGGATCTCCCGATCGCCGAACGGCTCACCGCATCGCGGGCAGGCGAACCGCGCCCGCCCAGCCAGCTTCGTGGCCTTGCCCGGAGCAACTGAACTCTTGTGCACGACAAGCTTGACGTGGTCGCCTTCAGCGACTGCCCCGACGGTCGCCTCGCGTCCCTTCTGCTTGCTCAGCCAAGGAGAGCTGAATAGGGGAACGGTTACGGCACAGCCCGGGTTCGGGCACGGCACGGTCCGCGCCCACAGCCACGCGACTGGCTCGCCAGCCGGCGGCTTGGGGTAGATCTTCCCGAGCAGCCCCTCGACGGTCCGCTGCACTCGTGCGCCGTAGTACTTCAGGTCCGCTGCCAGTCCCTCGAATGGCTTCCGCAGATCTTCCTGCAGACGGGCAACCGGCTCCGCCGGGGAGATCGCGGGCGAGTCTGCGAGCGGGGGGAGCAGCTCCGCGAGTGTCCTGGAGATCAGCGCAGCGACCGGGTTGAGGTCCGATCCAACGACGGGGAGCCCAAGCCGCAGAGCCTCGACCAGCGAAGATCCCGACCCGGCAAAGGGGTCGAAGACCACCGGCAATTCCGGGTTGTCCAACTTGATCCTGGCTGCCGCCTGCCGTAGCACATCCTCCGAGGGAGGCATGCCCTCTTCGGGGACCAGCTTCTTCACCAACTCGGTCAGCTGCTGGCGCTCAGCCGGATCGTCCGGCTCGTTGACGAGAGCACAGAAGATCACCGCACGCAGCGCAGGCGTGGGCATGGGAGCGAACCATTTGTGTAGGTTCTTAATCGTGCCCACTTTGCGGTTCTTGTCCGCCATGCTGGCCTTGCTGATCTCGGTGACGGGAATAGCGGACTCGATCAGCTTCGGCTTGTACCATCGCTCGCTGCTCATACCGGGTCGCCTCCCCGCGTCCATTCTTTTGCCCAGTCGCCGATGATGCCGGTGGCGGCGAAGTCGCCGAAATCCATGTCGCGGAACGGGTCGACGATGTAGCGGACGTCGTCTCTTTCCGGGCCGTCGGGGTGCACGCTGACCAGGGCGAGCCGGAACCCGGCCGCGGAGTTCTTGCCGGTCAGAGCCTCGGTCTTAGTGACCCAGAACTCTTCAGCACCGGCTATCCGGCCCTTGACCTCAATGAACACCAGGTGCCCGTCGCCGGTGCGGGACTGTATGTCGTAGCCGGGGTTGTTGTGCGGCATTTCCTGTGGACGGCGGCCGAGGGCAATCTCAGAAGCCAGCACAGCGTCGACCGCGCGGCGGTCGGTCAGCGCCGTGTCCCGCGCCCGCAAAGGCGGGGCGGCGGTACCGCGGCCGAGCAGCTTGTCCAGCAGGCCCTGCGGGATCACCAGCGCCCCGCCCGCGACGAGCGGCGGCCTGGCGGTCAGGTCCTCATCCCGGGCGAGGTCGGCGAGCCTGCGCTCCAGCCGTCCTTCGAGATCGCGGGCGCGGCGGAACGCGGTGTCGGGCTTGATCTTCAGCTGCCGCCCGGCGGTCTCGGCTTCCAGCAGCTCGGCGTGCCGGGCGTCCCAGTAGTTGATCTCCTGGGTAAGCCGCTGGCTGACCAGCCTGCGGGTCTGATCCACCCGCCCGGTCACCTGTTCCTGAGTGCGTGCCAGCAGGGCGGGCATGCCGTGTTCGACCGCCCAATCGACGGCGAGCTGATCCACCCCGGCGCGCAGCCACGGCTCGGCTAGCAGGTACCCCGCGGCTTCCCGTTCCGAATCTTGTATCGGTTCGTAGTCGAGATAGCGGGCCTCCGCCGTCGGCCGCGCTCCGCCGGGGTCGATCTCGACGAAGTCAAACCGCTTGGCCACGGTACGGGACGGGTCGTGGCCATCGGTGACCTCCTGGGTGACCGCGGTCAGCAGCCGCGGCTGGCCGGCGGGGTCGTGCCGGCTGACCAGCATGGCGCCGTGCTTGAGCAGCCTGCCGTACCGCTCGATGACCAGGTCGGTCACCGCGTCCAGCAGGGGGTGGCCGGGCGCGAGCAGCTCAGCGCGGGGCCGCCCGGGCGGGCCGGTCAGCTCCCGGTCGAACGTCACCCGCTCATACCGGCGCAGCACCGGCGCGCCGGTCCCGATCTGCCGGTCCCGGTCCCGCACGTCGGCGGGCACGTGCCGGATCTCATACCGGCCCGCCTCCCGCTCGGCGACGCCGCCGCCGAGCAGCTTGAACGCGGCGAGGAAGAACGCCCGCACGTAATGCGGCTGCAGCCGCCGCGCCCGGGCCTCATCCATCGCCGCCCGCCAGTGCTCCAGGTCGGCGCGGGCGAGAACGTCATGGTCGGCGGCGCGTTCGGCGATCAGCTTTTCCAGGCCCTGCCCGACGGTGGCGTCGATCACCTCATCCAGCCGGGCGCGGACATCGGGCTGCTCGCCGTAACGGATAGCTTCCAGCAGCAGCTCCCGCAGCGGCCGGCCCTCGAACGCCTCGCCGAGCACGTCGAACACTTTGCCCTTGTAGGTCTGCCGCTGCTGCTCCAGCTTGTCCAGCAGCCGCTGGAACACCATGCCCTCGCGGGTGCCGGCGGCGACCAGGTTCCACAGGTGGCACACCTCGGTCTGCCCGATCCGGTGGATGCGCCCGAACCGCTGCTCGATCCGGTTCGGGTTCCACGGCAGGTCATAGTTGACCATCAGGTGAGCGCGCTGCAGGTTCAGGCCCTCCCCCGCCGCGTCGGTGGCGACCAGCACCCGGCATTCCGGGTCCTGGGCGAACAGCTCCATCACCTTGCGGCGTTCCTCGCGGCGCACCCCGCCGTGGATCACGCCGACCGCCTCGGGCTGGCCGAGGTGGCCGCGGATCCGCTCGGCAAGGTACTCCAGGGTGTCCCGGTGCTCGGTGAAGATGATGATCTTGCGGAGGTTCCCGGCCTCGTCGCGGATCAGCGCGTTCTCGCTCAGCAGGTCCCGCAGCTCGGTCCACTTCCGGTCGGTCCCGGAGTTGCGGACCCGGCGGGCCAGCTCCTCCAGCCCGCCCAGCAGGGTGATCTCGTGATCCAGCTCAGCGGCGGTCTGCGCTGCGGTGGCCGCGTCGGCGACCTCGGACTCCAGCTCCTCCACCTCGCCGCTGGCCAGGTCGTCGATCTCGTCCAGGTCCTCAGGCAGCTCCCGGCCCAGCAGCTCGGCCAGCCGCTCCCGGAGCGTCTGCTCCATCGCCGAGCCCGCACCGGCTGCGGAGGCCATTTCGCGGCGGCGGCGCTCCAGCCGGCGGCGCCTGCGCTCCAGCGATCTGCAGATCGCTTCGGGGCTGGAGGCCAGCCGGCGCTGCAGCACGGTCAGCGCGAACCCGACGGTCAGGCCGCGCCGGTCGCCCTCGGCCCTGAGCCGGTCGGCGCGGTTCATCTCCTCCCGCACGTACTGGGTGACCGCCTCATACAGCTCCTGCTCGGCCTGCGAGAGCGGGTAGGGAACGGTGTAGGCGCGGCGTTCGGGGAACAGCGGCCTGCCCTCGAAGGTGAGCAGCTCCTCCTTCACCATCCGCCGCATCATGCCCTCGGTGTCCACGGTGTGCACGGCGTCCCGGTAGCGGCCCTCGAACCGGTCGCTGTCCAGCAGGGCCATGAACAGCTGGAAGTCCTCCTCCTTGCCCGAATGCGGGGTGGCGGTCATCAGCAGCAGATGCCGGGTGTGCCGGCCGAGGAGCTGGCCGAGCTGGTAGCGCTTGGTGGTGTGCAGCTCCGGGCCGAAATAGTGCGCCGACATGCGGTGCGCCTCATCGACCACCACCAGATCCCAGTCGCTGCGGTCCAGTTGCTGTCTCAGGTCGTCGGAGCGGGACAGCTGGTCCATCCGGGCGATTAGCAGTGGGAACCGGGTGAACACGCTGACGTCGATGGTGGAGTCGGCGAGCTGGCGGGTCAGCAGCTCGAACCGGAGCCCGAACTTGTCCGCCAGCTCCTCCTGCCACTGCTCCACAAGGCTAGCCGGGGCGACGATCAGGCACCGTTCCAGGTCGCCGCGGAGCATCAGCTCCTTGGCGTACAGCCCGGCCATGATCGTCTTGCCGGCGCCGGGGTCATCGGCCAGCAGGAACCGCAGCGGGGTACGCTCCAGCAACTCCCCGTATACCGCCTCGATCTGGTGCGGCAGCGCATCCAGGTCCGAGGTGTGCACCGCCAGCATCGGGTCAAACCGGGCCGCCATCCGGATCCGCAGCGCCTCGGCCGCCAGCTTGAACAGTGCCCCGTCGGCGGAGAAGTCATAGGCTGCGGCCGCCTGCCGCAGCGTCAGCCTCGGCTCGTGGTCGCGGTACAGGAGCCGCTCATCCAGCCGGCCGTCATCGGTGCGGTAAGTCAGCTGTACGGCGTTCGAACCGATCCAGCGCACAGCCACCACTGTGACCGTGCCGTCGCCGACGATCCCGTCGGCCAGCGCGCCAGGCGTGAGATCCTCCAGCCGGACGCCCATATTTCTCCCGCCCCTTCGCGCGATCAGTTCCGCATGCCGCACGAGCATGCAATGGCCGCGCGGTGATCTGCCTTGACTCTAGACGCGCGAGCCGACATGCGCGCCTACACGCACACGGCAACGCCGACCGTCCCCATCGGCCGCTGCGACGGGGGCCGGACAGGAATGCGGGGGACCTGCGCTGTCACCCGCAACGATGGTTCATCGTCGGACCCTGCTAGCGCGTCGAGAGTGGCTTGCCACCCGGTATTGAACCGGTCACCGGTGCTTCTAGTGACCGTCGGGTGAACGAGCAGCGTGCGGCAGATTACTAGGCCCGGGATCGAAGGACGGGCCCCCGGCCGTAGGTCACACGTCCGCCCTCATCGGTCTGCGAGGACCAGCGCTGTTCACGTGGCCCTCGTCTCTCCACCCTGCCCTGGTTTCTGACCCTGCCTGATCGTCTCAGCCTGTCCTGTCCAATTGAAGGTTGCCATGAGCAGTCCGCCGTGCCGGGGGTTCGCCAGGTTGGTCTGGACGTCCTGGCGGGATGGTGTCCGGATTTAGATTGCGACTTTGGTGGAAGCGCTCCGCGGGAGACACCGCGGTAGCTGTAGTCGGTGTTCGAACGTCAGCGCCATGGATTCCCCTGGAGGTCGACCCGGAGCACATCGCCCCAGAACGGGCTGAACAGGATGTGCCCGTCCTGGGCCACGGTGGCCGGAACGAGCGCCAGGTTCGAGTCCGGTCCGTTTCCGGCGGGCGCGCCGATGGGCTGCCCGACGCGATTCCAGCGCAGGCCGGTGCCGGGGCAGAAGAACTGGAAGGCCTTGGAGTCAAATGCCAGTGTGCACTTGGTGAATGGCTTCGCAGGGCTCTGGAACAGCCGGTGGATGACGTAGAAAGCGCGGGGGGCGTGGATCAGGTAGAAGCCCCCCCGGACGTGGGCCGAGACCGCACGGCTGCCCGGCAGGGACGAGGCCGGGAACATCGTGACCGATCCTGTCGGGTATCGCGAAGCCCGGCCGAGCACGTAGTAGGTGCCGTGCCAGAACGTGCCTTCGCGCAATCCCGGGAAGCGCAGCGACCGCACTACGGCCCAGGCGGCGTGCCGCTCGGCGCGGGACGCGTGCGGGCCGAGCCAGACGGCGGCGTTGAAGCCGATTCCGTCCGCGAAGCAGTCGCAATACCAGGGATGGGGCTCGGTGCCGCCGACGTACGGCCTGGTCCGGCTGAACGACGACGGCGCCAGCGGGAACGCGCTGTCGCGCAGCGGCGGGGGCCCTGGCGGCCCTCCTTCGCTGGTCCAGATCTGCACGGCCACTCCATCGGCCGGGAAGTTGCGCAGCCAGCCCATCGGCGGCGTGCCGTTGCCCGGAGCCCCGAGGTCGGGCGGGAAGCTCGTGACGCGGACGCCGTCGCTGGTGACCCGCATATCCCCGCTCCGGAAATGGCGCGCCCCCAGCCCCGCCGGTACCCGGATGGACCACCCGAAGCTCGGATCGGTGAAACGGCCAGCTCGGTGATTGGCTACCCAATCGGGCCTGCCGGGAGCCGGGCCGAACGCCCTGACCAGGCCAAGCGTGCCGACCACCACCACAACGGCCAGCGCGGCCGCGATCGGGGCGATGACCCGCCAGGTCCTGCGCATCCGCGGTGGCTCGCGCCTGGGCCCGAGCCCGGCCCGGGCCCACAAGCCGGGCGGCGGTTCCAGGCTCTTGAGCTTCCGCAGTTCGTGCTGCCAGCGTTCAGGCATCGTCTACCTCGTCATCCCCCAGTAGTTCGCGCAGCCGGCGCCTCCCCCGGAACAGATGCACCTTCACGGCCCCTGCTGATGTCCCCATCCTGCGGGCGACCTCCTGGACCGGCAGGTCGGCCTCGTAATGCAGGACCACCGCGGCGCGCTCCGCTGGGCTGAGCTGCCGCAGGGCTGGCACCAGCGCTGAGAGCCCGGCCGCCGCGGCAGCCTGGTCCCGCTCCGGTTCCAGCTCTGGCTCCAGTTCCGGTTCCCGGCGCTCTCGCCGGAGATCCTCCGCAGCAATCCGGAAGGCGGTGCGATACAGCCATGGCACCGGGTCGCGGATCTGGCCGGCGTGCTCTAGGGCGCGGGCAAAGGCCTCGGCCACAGCGTCGTCGGCCATGGCACGGCGGCCCGCCGCGAAGGCGTAGATAGTCCTCCACAGGCCCGGGGCGGCGTCCCGGAACACCTGCTCGTAATTGACCGCCGCACCCGGCCGGGCCCGATCTGGCGGCTTGCCGCGCACGTCCCACACTCCAATAGAGGCCCGAGAGGCCTGAAAGGTTAACAACACCTCGTCGGCCCGAAGGAACAAATCCGGGCACAGGGTGGAACAAGCGGTCGGCGCCCTCTTCCGTCACGAACTCGATCTCGAACCGGCCCGGCGACTGCCGGTCAGCGGGAGACGCTGGCGTAGCCGCCAGCGCCGTCACGCACGACACTCTCCGCCCGCGAGCCCCGAAGCGCGGCAGCGACTCGCAAGGTAAGTCCGGACTTCGCAAGATCACTCGCGACCTAAGTCCGGACCTCGCAACCTTCGGCTGTACAGGACACAGCTGTCCTCTGCCATCGGATCTGAGGCAGCGGCAGGCTGCTGACCTGGGGTGTCTCAGGTTGAGTGGCAAGGCGCTGAGCGGTTGCGGAAGCCGGTGTGCCATCTAATGTGAGGCATTTCATGATGGCGTGTCGTGCTGTCTGTCGCCGGTGCTGGTCTCCCGCAGCCTGCGCTGCAGGTACCGGCGCTCTGCCTTCGATGGCGCCAGCGGCAGCGCGCGCTGATACGCCGCCGCGGCTGCGGCCTGATCGCCGCGGCGCCGCAGCAGGTCGGCCCGGGTCGCCTCCAGCAGGTGATACCGCGCCAGCCGGGCGTCGCCGCTGAGTTCGTCGACGATGGCTAGGCCCGCCTCGATGTCGCCGGCCA
>WNGE01008050.1_pt1 | contig 15483 bp, 7 predicted proteins | sample 5400651 | NCBI WGS metagenome assembly WNGE01 (sample SAMN13153370, study PRJNA577476) | soil metagenome | isolation source: 60 cm soil or saprolite under grassland replicate 2 | place: USA:California | collected 2016-06-15 | reverse complement strand
CAAGTTGCAACTCGGTCACCGGCCATGCCTCGGGATGGTTTTTCCAATAGCCTTGTGAGAACACGCACCCGCTCGGCGTGGCGGTCGGCGTTGGCGTAGCCGTTGGTGTCGCAGTGGGAGTAGCTGTAGGCGTCGGAGTCGGCGTTACAGTGGGACTAGGTGTAGGTGTAGGCGTTGGAGTCGCGCTGGGCGTTACCGTTGGTGTCGGCGTAGGCGATCCGCAGGGCACGGTTAGTTGCACATCATCCACATACATCCCGGTGACGTCGCCGGGGGGGTTGAAGCCATCCTGGTGCACCAGGAATTTGATGCGCACCGTCTGCCCGGCATACGGGGTCATGTCCACCAGCTGGTTGAGCCAGGTCTGCCCATTGAGACACTGATGGAAGATCGTTAGCAGGATGTTGCCAGAGGTATCGGTGATATAAGCGTCCTGCCAGTCGAACGTAATGCTGTCGAACGTGCAGTCCCAGTGCCAGAAGCTCAACGTGCTCGTACCAGCTGGTACCGTGAACTCCTGGTAGAAGGAGCTGTCCCCGAGTGGCTCCTGATTCGTCTCGGCGCAAAAGTCTCCTACTTCCGGGTTGTCACCCGCGAGTGCGGAAAAAGTCCCGCTGTGCGAAAGGGTGTCGGTCACCATCGGCGCGGCGTTGGTGCCGTCAATTACCCAGTTCGTGAAGTCACCGGTCTCGAATCCTTCGTTTTGGATTGCCCCCGTATCGCATTGTGGCGGTGTTGGCGTCGGGAAACACGCAGTGACCGCTTCTACGCTGGCAACCGTGGTTGCGCCATTGAAGCCGCCGGTAGCGACCAACATGTCGCCAATCGACGTGCTGCCTGGGAACGAGCGAAACTCGTTCATGCTGGAAAAGCTGCCCCAAGTGTCGGTCGACGGATCATAGAATCTTGTCTGATTATCGGTAGCAGGGATGCTCGGCCGATTCCTCATAGCCTTGATAAACGGCGCGGGAAACGCGGCCTTGGCCGCAGCATTGGTTATGCCCGCTCCGGGAGCCAAGAACGGGTTGCCTCCACCGAAAACCCAAAGCGCGTTGAGCGCAGCCCCGCTGCCAGGAACATTGTTCTGGTATAAACCGGGCTCGTCGGCCTTCGCATTATAGACAGGAACCGAGGGATCGAATTCCCAAGTGTCATTAATGATGAGGTTGGCAGCATCGCGCCCGCCAGCGACGTACAGCTTGTCGTTAATAACGCCAAACGCAAAGCCACCTGCTGGATGCGGAAACGGCACGGTTCCGGTGAGGTCCGTCCACATGTCCATGACAGGGTCGTATTCCCAGGTATTGGGCTGGGCGCTATCTACGGTTCCAGTGTTGTAGCCGCTGAGGATATAAATCTTGCCGTTAGCGGAAACATAGCCGCCAGCCATAAAGCTGCGGACGTCGGGCATGTTTGCGCCGGTGCTCCACGTATTGGACGCGATATCATAAATCCGCGTAATATTATAGTTGACGGCGCTTACTGCATCCTCGCCGCCGAAGATGTAAATCTTGTTGGTAGGCGGATAATAAACTGCAACGGCCATAATTGCTGACTGCGGCATGTCCGGCAGCGAAGTCCATATGTTTAGACCGGGATCGTAGCGATTGAAAACGGCCAGCGTGGTCCCTGAACTGAAAGAGTAGCCGCCGCCACAATAGACGAATGTACCGTCGGAAGCGCATGCGTCGCCATAAAGGTCGGTTGGCATTGGCGCGACCTCCTGCCAGGGGTCAGGGCAGGTTCCCCGCGGCAGCGTGGATCTCTTGACGATTCCTCTCTGCGCCAGCGCGAACGGGATCACGCAAACGGCTAGAAGCAGAAGCAGGAAGAACGCACCTCGAAGAAGATGCGCGTTGATGGATGGGTTATTTTGTTTTTTCATTTTTGTTTACCTCCGGGAGTAATGTTTGGGGTGAAGCGCTGTTTTACTGAAGAACGCGGAAGAATGTCAAGACAATTTTCGTAAAAGTTCTGTTAACTGCGGTTGGAGCCGAACGGACGGAGTCAGAAAAAGAAATGACGAACCACAAATCTCGAATGACGGCAGAGAACAAAGTGCGGCGAATCGAGGGGGAGGAATAAGGTGGAACGCGTTGTCCTCAACGCGTTGGCAATTGATGCGGCTTTGCCGTCTGATATTCGCGCCTTCGGCGACTCAGCTTGCCATCGGTCCGAGCCGGACTGGCATTTTCAGGAGAAGCCGATCGACCACGTTCACTTCTTTCCTTCCACTAACGCTGCTGCTTCTTTATCGAGCGCGGCGTAATCCGGTTTGCGTGGTTGCAAATAAAATTCGTCGATCACGATCTGCACCAGCGCCGCAGCCGGGACAGCGAGAAAAACTCCCAGCAACCCAAACAGGGTGGCGGTCGCCAGGGTAAAAAACAAAATATTGACCGGATGCAGGCGCATCTCTTTGCCGAGCACGCCCGGCACAAGAACGTTTAGCTCGACCTGGTAAACCAGCACGATCACGCCGAGGGCCAGCCAGAATTTTGTCGCGCCCAGGCTCAACGCGACCAGCAGAATGGGAATGGCGACAAGAAACGCGCCGATGTTTGGCAAAAATTCACCGAGAAACGCGAACACGCCGAACATGAGCGCCGGTTGCACGCCGATCAGCCAAAGCAACACGCCGATGGAGAGTCCGGTAATGACGCCATTGATGGCGACGCCACGCGCCCAGGCGGTCATTTGTCGCATGAGCCGGGCGAGGGTACGATGCGCTTGCGCGCGGTAGCGATCGGGCGCCAGCGCCAGATACGCCGCTACGAGAGGGCGGGGGTTAGCCAGGACAAAAACAAGCAACAGAACTGCAAACACAAAGCTGGCTACGCCTCCGACCAGACCGAGTGTCGATCGTAACAAAATGTTCCCGACTGTTCCTGCAGCCCCGCCAACTTTCCCGGCGATTTCATCGGTGCGCGGCAATGCATCGCGGACGGTCGGATAATTTCGCGTGAGCGATTCAATGCGGACGCGAATGCCGTGCCACACAGTCGGCGCGCTACGCACCAGTTCCTGGGTTTGCCGGGCCAACGGCGGAATCGCAAAGATCATGATCGTGGCAGTGATTGCAATGAGGGCAAGTATCAGCAGGATCACACTGACAAAACGCGGGACGTGACGTTTTTCGAGCCAGACCACGATCGGGTTCAGGACCATGGCGAGAAGAAACACGAGCGCGAACAGCAATATCACCGGTTGCAGCGAGCGCACGATCAACCAGAAGATGATCAGCAGAAAAACCAGCCACACGATGCGCCACGCTCCGTAATAACTCAGCGGCGTGTGCTGATTGTCGCGATCGGATTCTTTCATGACCAAGGAGCGCCGGCTTCCAGCCGATCCGTTCCCCTAGTTTCTTTTAACCACGAATGAACACGAATGGACACTAATTTTTCTCTCTCCCCAGAAGGGCAGGGCGCCGGGATCACCGATCCCGGCTACAACTGATCACTTCTCACCGATCACTGATCACTCGGGAAACAGGGTCACCGCGGAGTCGGGCGAGGCCGTGGAGCCGGACGCGGCCTAGGGGTAGGAGTAGGTCTTGGAGTAGCCGTAGGAGTTGCTGTGGGCGAAGCCGTTGGAGCAGGTGTTGCGCTGGGAGTTACCGTCGGTGTCGGTGTGGGAGTAGGTGTAGGTGTAGCCGGGACCATGGCATACGCATGAGTCTCGCCATTGTGAACGCCTGTGCCGACGATGATGTTGTTCTCACTAATGGCCATGGCTGATGACGAGGTGTTCATTGACAAGTCCCAGCCGGAGTTGGCGGGAATGAGATCTTGGAGGCGGTAAGTGTTAGTTCCGTCATACAGGAAGGGAACGGCGAAGGCACCACCGTCCGTGCCCACCACCCAACCCGACGAGTTCACACCCTCAGCCTGGCCGAGACTCGTATCGGCCGCGAGCGGAATCGCGATCATCCCTCCTTGGTCCGACCATATGAACGGCAGGCCTGCACCCTGATTGAACATGCTCGAGCCAACTACGTAACCGGTGTTACTCACGCCGAAAGCCAACGCGCCATTCATTCCGGGCAATGCGCCGACGTCGAAGGCCATACTCTGGCCGATATCGTAAACGATTCCCACATTGCGGGCCGCATGGACGGGATCGATGCCCTGGCCTACGACTCTGCCCGAATCATTGATGCCGAATGCCGTAAGGAAGTAGCTTCCGTCCGGTGTGGTCTGCGTAATGATTGTTGCGATGCCACCGCTATAGACGACGCCGCGCTGGTCGCTTCCGGCGTTGACTGAACCAACGGCAACATTTGAAGCGTTCACCGAATTCGCATCGCCTAGCGTTTGGCCAACTGGCAAAGGAAGCTGTGAAACCACGCCATTTTGCCAAATTACTGGTAGCCGGCCCGAGCCGAATACCGTGGTGGCGGCCGTTCCTACGCTGACGCCGCTGTCATTGGCGCTGTTGGAAACACAATAGCTGCGACCTGCCAGATCGGGCAATGCAACGATGCCACCATTAAGCGTCCAGCTAAACGCATGGCTTCCGTCGTTCCGTATGGAGCGGCCGACGGCGATTCCCGCACGTGACACGCCAAACCCTTGCGAAAAAGTGTCACCAATGTCGACAACGCCAATGTCATAAATCTGATATTGAGGAGTGCCTGTCGGCTCTTGACGGCCTGACGTCTTGCGGCTGTCACTTGTGTTACTCTGGGTGTTCGCCGGGGCTGCAATTGTCAGAGTACATTGCAGTGCTGCCGCAATGGCGATCAGGGTGATATTAGATCCAGTTCTGATTTTCATTCGATTTCACGATAGCGTTGAATTAACTAATCACTAGTCAAGCGTCACCGTTCGCTGTTTCACGGCGATGTAGGGCGCGGATGCGGAGTTGGACGTGGCCTGGGTGTTGCTCTGGGTGTAGCAGTGGGTGTCGGCGTAGAGCTAGGTGTAGGCGTTGCTGTGGGAGTGGGGGACGGCGTAGGTGCAGGGCCGCTGTACAGTTCTGCGCTTGCGTTCATGGTGGGAAAATCTATTCCTCCAGCAGCAAGCACCATTCCATCAGACAGCAGAGTCGCTGTGTGCCGGCCCCGTGCATTGTTCAGACTAGTCGTGCCCGTCCAGGCTCCGCTCGCTGTGTCGTATAGTTCGGCGGTCACAGAACTGAGACCGTTGTTATCAAAGCCTCCTGCAGCCAATGTTGTCCCGTTGGGTAACAAAGTCGCGGTATGTCCGGAGCGCCCTGTGTTGAGGCTGCCGGTGACTGTCCAGGTCCCGGTGGCCGGGTCGTACAATTCCGCGGTGCCAGAAGCAGTACCGTCATCGTCGAATCCGCCTGCAACCAGCACCATCCCGTTGGACAGCAGTATCGCCGTATGTCCATAACGCGCGGTGTTGAGATTACCGGTCGCCGTCCAAATGCCGGTCGCCGGATCGTACAGTTCCGCGCTTTCAGAAGCACTTTGACTGCTATCAGCTCCCGCTGCGACTAAAACCATCCCATTAGGGAGCAAGGTGGCGGTGTGCAGGTTGCGTGCAGTATTGAGATTACCGGTGGCCGTCCAGATTCCACTTACGGGATCGTACAATTCGGCGGTTACGGAAGCAGTGAAAGTGCTATCCGTTCCCGCGGCAACCAGCACCTTCCCGTTAGGCAACAAAGTTGCCGTATGCTCCGTGCGTTCGGTGTTAAGGCTACCAGTGAGCGTCCAGGTTCCGACTACTGGATCGTACAGTTCCGCGCTAGGGGAAGCATTACCGCTGCTATCACTTCCTCCTGCGACGAGCACTTTCCCGTTGGGGAGCAAAGTCGCTGTGTGCTCATAACGACCAGTATTGAGGTTGCCGGTAGCTGTCCAATTTCCGCTCGCTGGATCGTACATCTCCGCACTCGACGTAGCGTGGAACGCGCTATCAAGTCCTCCGGCAACGAGTACGACTCCGTTGGGCAGCACGGTTGCCGTATGCAGAAAGCGCGCCGTATTGAGGCTACCCGTGATCGTCCACATCGCGCTGTCCAGGTTCCATGGCGCGTGCGAAGGCCTCTGGCTGATAGCTTGCTGACCTCGCTGTCCCAATGCGCGGGGCGGACTCAAAACGGAACAGACAACGACTCCGCAAAGAAGGAATGTGATTGAAGTGCGCAGACTGAAAAAGGCTGATTGAGTAACTAACTTTCTTTTCACGGAATTTGTGGGTTACTAGTCACCGATCACGAATCACTCATCACGTTTCGTTCTCTTCTACGGCGGTGTAGGGCGAGGGCGCGGCGTGGGATGTGTTCTTGGTGTAGGAATAGGTCGCGGCGTAGGGGTAGGGGTCGGAGTCGAACCGGTCTGCACTTCGAACGAGCCGATATCGATGCGGCCGTTTCTTACGCGATAGAGATCCGGCCCGCGTTGGTCATAGAAAGGCGGCGGCGTGAAACTCGGATCGCCCGCGTCAATAGCCGGACTGCCGTTTAACAGTTCATGCGTGAGTGTAGGCCCGCCATTATCTTGCAAAGGGCCGAGCAACGGATCGATATTAATCTGATCGCCAGGCCCAGTTAAGAAGCCGCCGGCATCATCGTTACTGAGGTTGTAGCCAACCGAGCTAACTGTGCCGGACTCGTTGATGATGTTACCTGTCGGTCCGCTGGCTTTGAGGATAGTGCTCGCGAGATTAATTGTCGCGTCCCCGCCGTTTGCAGCGAGATTATAGATGCCGGCGCCGTTGAGTCCGGCGGAATTCTCGCTGAATGTGCTGTTATGGATCTGTACAGCGGCTGCCCCGTCAGATTGGCCTTTGTTGTAGATGGCACCGCCAGACTCGATTGCCGAGTTAAAGGTGAGTGTGCTATTGGTAATCTGCAGATTTGCATTGCCTAGGGAACTGGCCTCATTGTAGATACCGCCGCCACTCTGTTTGTTAGCAAAATTTCCCATCAGGGTGCTGTTGCTGATTGTCAATATAGTGCTTCCGTTTCCATCCCCTTTGGTGTAGATGCCTGCGCCGCGGCCAGTGGCCTGATTGTTGATGATCGTGCAAGTATTGATGTTCAAGGTCGCGTCCCGATTGTAGGCGGCTGCGCCATCAGGGGCAAAGTTATTACCACCTATAGTACTCATGCGAATCTCCAGCGTCGCTGTACCGGAATCGCCGACATTGGCAATGGCGCCACCGCCAGAGCTAGCCAGGTTCGTACCAAAGCCGCTAGCGTAGATCTCTAAAGTTGCGCTCCCACCAAGCGATCCGTCATTGGAGATCCCTCCACCAAATCCCTGGGAAAAATTCCCGCCAAACGTGCAATTGCTGATCTGCAATGTCGCGCTTCCATCCTGCTCACCATCATTGTAGATGCCAGCGCCACTGGTTAAAGCGTGGTTGGCGCCGAAGTCGCAGTTACTAACTGTCAGCGCAGCATGATCATTGTAGATTCCGCCTCCGCTGTTAGCGAGACCACGCCTGATAGTCAGCCCAGAAATGCTGACAGTTCTACCAACGCCGACATGGAACACGCGGCTGTTTAGATCGCCGTCCACGGCCAGGTTATCGGCACCGGATCCCCAGATGGCGAGACTCTTGTCTACCAGCAGCTCGCTGCTTGTGAGCGTGATAATGCCGGAGATGGTCGTGGCATCGATCGTGTCGCCATCATTGGCGTCGGCGAGCGCCTGGCGCAATGAGCCCGGGCCGCTGTCGTCCGTGTTGGTGACTGTGATGGTCTGCGGAGGGCCAGGTCGAGGTGAGGGACGAGGCTGCGGGGTCGGGCGCGGTCTCAATGTAGATAAGCCGCGGTCGTTGGTGTTAGTGACCGTGATTGTGTCAGCGCGTACGGGAAGTGGTATAGCGCAAAGCATCAATGCGATAGCGATCCGCCAAACTTGCCACAGAACGAGTCCGCTCGACTGGCGGACACCCCAAATGACACTAAAACAACCGCTCAAGTAACGTCCTAATGTTTTCGCCATTTGTCCATTGGCTATTGCTTTGTCCTTTGTCATTCGGATTTCGTCATTTCAACTCTTCACCAATCACTGATCACGTCTCACTCTTCTTCTATGGCGGCGTTGGCCGACGGTGCGGAGTCGGACGCGGCCGCTGAGTCACTCTGGGCGTAGCAGTAGGCGTTGGTGTCGGACCAGATTGCGCGCAGTATCGTCCGCCGCTGTTCAAATAGCCGCCGATATATCCGCCCCAGACGATCATTTCGCTGGCGGTCCACACTGCTGTGTGATTAGTTCGGGCAGCTGGCGCGTTGGTTGTATTGGTGGCCGTCCAGCTGTCCGTGGAGGGATTGTACCTGCCGCCCGTGTTCAAAAGGCCCAAGTCATACCAGCCGCCCCAAACAATCATTTCACTGCCAGTCCATACTGCAGTATGTGCTCCCCGCTCCTGGGTCGCCGTACTGGTGGCTGTCCAAGTATCCGCGCTCGGGTTGTACCTGCCACCGGTGTTCGTAAAGCCCGAGTTATCAATACCGCCCCAAATGACCATTTCACTACCCGTCCACAACGCCGTATAGGAGCTTCGCTCGGAGGGTGCGTCGATGATGCTAGTTGCCATCCAACTATCCGTGCTAGGATTGTACCTCCCACCGGTGTTCAGATGGTTAGCATTGTAGCCACCCCACACAATCATTTCATCGCCGGTCCACACTGCTGTAGGAGCCTCTCGTGGTAAGGGCGCGTTGGTGGTGCTGGTGGCCGCCCAACCGTCCGAACCTGGATTGTATCTCCCGCCCGTATTCAAGTCCCCCAAGTCCCCAATGCCACCCCAGACGATCATTTCATTGCCGGCCCACACCGCCGTGTGCACAAATCGACCAGAGGGCGCGTTGGTGATGCTAGTGGCCATCCAACTATCCGAACCTGGATCGTACCTTCCTCCGGTATCCAAACGGACGAAGTTTTCATCGTCCCCGCCCCAGACAATCATTTCATTGCCCGTCCACACTGCCGTGTGAAAGTACCGCGCGGCGGCTGCGTTAGTGGTGCTGGTAGCTGTCCAGGCGTCCGTGCTAGGACTGTATCTCCCGCCCGTGTTCAGCAGAAAAAAGGGGAAATTCTCGTCCGCTCCGCCCCAGACGATCATTTCACTGCCAGTCCAGATAGCAGTGTGAGAGGAGCGGCCAGAGGGCGTGTTGCTAGTGCCAGTATTTGTCCAACTATCAGTACTCGGATTGTATCTCCCGCCAGTGTTCAAGACGAACGCGGCACCAGTTCCACCCCAGACGATCATTTCACTACCGGTCCAGATTCCCGTGTGAAGTTCTCGACCAGTTGGAGCGCTGGTGGTGCTTGTGGCTATCCAGCTATTTGTGCCAGGGTTGTATTTCCCGCCTGTGTTCAAATAGTGCTCGCTACCGTCAAAGAAATAGCCGCCCCAGATGATGATTTCACTGCCCGTCCATACTGCCGTGTGAACGGACCGGATAGCGGGCGCGTTGGCCGTACTGGTGGGCATCCAGCTATCCGTGACGGGATTGTATCGGCCGCCAGTGTTCAAATAACCGGTGTTGTTCAAGCCGCCCCAGACGATCATCTCGCTACCGGTCCACACTGCCGTATAAGAGACTCGTCCGGAGGGGGCGTTGGTGACGCTAGTGGGTGTCCAGCTATCTGTGTTTGGATTGTATCTTCCGCCGGTATTCGCATAGCTGCCATCATATCCTCCCCACACGATCATTTCGCTGTCCGTCCATACTGCCGTATGGCCGCTTCGGGCGGCCGGTGTGTTAGCGATGCTGGTAGCCGTCCAGCTATCCGTGCCGGGGTTGTATCTACCGCCGGTGTTCAAAGAGCTGCCATTATCGCCCCCCCAGACGACCATTTCGCTGCCCGTCCACACCGCCGTGTGCGCGGTTCGTGGTGTGGGCGCGTTAGTAGTGCTGGTGGCTGCCCAACTGTTCGTGCCGGGGTTGTATCTGCCGCCGGTGTTTAAAAAGTTAGAATTGTTATCTTGCCCGCCCCAGACGATCATCTCGCTACCGGTCCACACTGCCGTGTGATCGGTGCGCGCATCGGGTACATCTGTGGTACTAGTGGTCGTCCAACTATCGATGCCCGGGTTGTATCTCCCGCCGGTGTTCAGAAGGAAGCTGCCGGTGCTGCCTCCGCCGTATCCGCCCCAGATAATCACTTCGCTTCCAGTCCACACCGCCGTGTGAGAATCTCGGTCATCAGGCGGGCCAGGCGTGGCTGTCCAGGTATCGTCGATGCACCCGCTCGTCGTATCAGATATTTTCGGAAGCTTGTAGTTACCAAGCGGCACTGTCACGGCAGAAGTTAGTTGGTTTCTTGCGCTGGCTCGCCAAGACTCAAACGGCTCTTTGAGCCATGTAACGGTAGCAAGCATTACACGGTCGCTGGTCTTCCTTACTACCGCCGTCGCATAGTAACGGCTCTCGTTTTCTTGCAAGGGACTCAACACTCGGGTTTTGATCTGCGATATCGGCGCACCTTTCGCGGGCGACACGCCTGCCGCTACAGCACGACTCAACACGCCGGTTCGCGCGGTTACGTTCGTGGTGTCGCCAAACATTGCCGCAAGTTTTTGCACCGTTTCGTCCCACTCGCGGCTGTTCATCTTCACGCCGTGCTCAGCACCGCGGTTATCTTTCTCTTGGGCTCGGTCGCTTCTAACCAATTCGATTTCGCTGTACTTCCCGCTAGTCTGTTTCATCTGTTCGACGTTGTTATGCCCCCGCAAATCGGCCTGCGCGTGCTTTTTCAACTCGCCATGAATTCGTTGATCGTAGGCATACCAGTTTGTTACCAAGCGCTCAGCGAGCGCGGGCCGCGCCAGACATTCAGCGATGACAAAGGGATCGTTCCCGAGCGCTTCAAAGAGTTCACTCAATACCTCCGGCTGTTTGGTGTGCTGTGCCATGCGATCCATCTCGGCTTGCAATTGCTCGGCCTTGATTGGGTGTTGCCAGTAATCTTCCAGCGCCTGTGAGTTCCGCAGGTAATCCGCCACCTTCCTTTCCAATTGCGCCTGAGACATCACCGCATCGAGCGAAGGCTTGGGATCCTTGCGTTCCTTTGGCCAGATGCGATGACGCCAGTAAACTTCTTCGATAGCGCGCTGATACGAGACGCGTTCCTCGAACGTGAGTGATCGCTGGGAAGCGTTCGCAGGCGCTTGCGGGTGGTGGGACGCCAGCCCCGATCTTATCGGGATCAGAACAAAGCAAGCTGTGGCTGCGTAGCGGTCGGACTTGGAGTAGGAGTAGGTGTAGGTGTTACGGTGGGAGTCGGCGTGGGTGTTGGTGGAGGACCGGATGAGGCGCAATATCTGCCGCCGGTGTTAAAATCGGTCGCGTTGTTAGTTCCACCCCAGACAATCATCTCAGTGCCAGTCCAAACTGCGGTGTGAGAATATCGGGCATCAGGCGCGCCGGCGGTGCTGGTGGCAATCCAGCTATCTGTGCTTGGATTGTATCTGCCGCCCGTATTGAAAAAGTCAAAGAGGTCAATACCGCCCCAGGCGATCATTTCGCTGCCGGTCCAGACTGCTGTGTGGTAGTATCGGGCCTCGGGCGCGTTGATCATGCCGGTAGCGGTCCAACTATCCGTGCCGGGATCGTATCTGCCGCCGGTGCCCAAACCACCGATGCCGATAGAATACCCACCCCAGACGATCATTTCATTGCCCGTCCAAACGGCAGTATGGCTTTCTCGCACATCAGGCGCATCAGTTGTGTCGGTAGCTGTCCAACTATCAATGCCGGGATTGTATCTCCCGCCAGTGTTCACGTCGTTTGCGCCGTCATATCCGCCCCACACTATCATTTGACTTCCGCTCCACACTGCCGTGTGAACATATCGCGCAGAGGGCGCATTGGTCGTGGTTGTGGCTGTCCAGCTGTTCGTGGTGGGAGTGTATCTCCCGCCTGTATTCAAAGTCCCGAAGTCGCCAAAGCCACCCCAGACAATCATTTGACTTCCGATCCAGACTGCCGTGTGAACATATCGCGCAGAGGGCACATTGGTGGTGCTGGTAGGTATCCAGCTATCCGTCCCAGGGCTATACCTGCCGCCCGTGTTTAGCGGCAGGAAATTTTCATCGTTCCCGCCCCAGACGATCATTTCGCTGCCCGTCCACACTGCCGTCTGGCCGGCTCGTGCAGAGGGCCCGTTCGCGATGCTGGTACCTGTCCAACTATCCGTTGCGGGGCTATATCTACCGCCGGTGTCTAGCGGGAAGAAATTTTCATCCTTGCCACCCCAAACAATCATCTCACTGCCAGTCCACACTGCCGTGTGAGAATCTCGAGCAGAAGGCGCGTTGGCGTTGACGTCGGTCCAACTGTTGGTGCTGGGATCATATCTGCCGCCGGTATTTAATGGGCGAAGATTTATTTCATCGTTCCCGCCCCAGACGATCATTTCGCTGCCAGTCCATACCGCCGTGTGAGAATCCCGGGCCGAGGGCGCATTGGTCGTGCTAGTATCCGCCCAACTGTCGGTGCTCGGATCATATAGACCGCCAGTGCCCAAACCGAGGTTGGTAAAGTTGAATCCGCCCCACACAATCATTTGACTTCCAGTCCATACTGCTGTGTGAAATTCTCGGCCATCGGGGGCGCCGGCGGTGTTGGCGCCTGCCCAACTATCCGTGCCAGGATCATACCTCCCCCCGGTATTGAAAAAGTTGAATGACCCATCGGTGCCACCCCAGACGATCATGTCGGTGCCAGTCCAAGTCGCGGTGTGTGAAGTTCGTGCATCAGGTGCGTTAGTCGTGCTCGTAGCCGTCCAGCTGTTTGTATTGGGATTATATCTACCGCCCGTGTTTAGAGAGTTGCTAAATTCGCCCGTGCCGCCCCAAATGACCATCTCACTGCCAGTCGAGACTGCGGTGTGAGTTGTTCGCGCCTCGGGCGCATTGGCGATGCTCGTGGCGGTCCAACTGTCAGTGTTAGGGTTGTACCTTCCGCCGGTGTTAAAGAAGGTACCCCCATCCCAGCCACCCCAGATGATCATTTCGCTGTCAATCCAGACTGCCGTGTGGGAGTTTCGGCCATCGGGCGCGCTTGCGGTGCTAGTAGGCATCCAACTATCCGTACCAGGATTGTATCGCCCGCCCGTGTTCAGCTCGATGAAATTTTCGTCTACCCCGCCCCACACGATCATTTCAGTCCCAGTCCAGACTGCGGTGTGCGACGTTCTTGCATTTGGAGCACTACCAGCGTTTGTGGCGGTCCAGCTATCGGTACTGGGGTTATATCTTCCGCCTGAATTGAAAAAGATGGAATCGTCATTTTGCCCACCCCACACGATCATTTCGCTGCCGGTCCATACTGCGGTATGACCCTCCCTGCCGTTTGGCGGCGCAGCGGTGCCGGTCCAGGTGTCATCAATACATCCCTCCTCTGATATTTTCGGAAGTGCATAGTTGGCACCCGGTGCTGCTATCGCATTAGGCACGTTGTTTTCCTCACGTGCTCTCCATGACTCCAAAGGTTCCTTTAGCCAGGAAGCAGTAGCCACCTTCACACAATCGGCAGTTTTGTTGAGTATTGCCGTCGCGTAGTAACGAGTTTCGTCTTCCTGCAATGAGCCCAGCTTTCCTATCGGCAAGGTTTGGTAGTCTTCGGCAAGATCGAGTGGACGGCCTCTCGTACCTGCAGGATCCCTACCATGTAAGAGGTGGCTTTCAGGCTTATTGAATACGGCAGTCAGCTTGTGCACCGTTTCCTTCCACTCGCGGCTGTTGAGCTTCACGCTACGTTCCGCGTCGCGCTTGGTTTTTCCGTGAGCGTTGTCGCTTTTGGCCAAGTTCATTTCGCTATACCTGCCGCTAAGCTGTTTCATTTGCTCGATCGCTGGATGCGTCCGTAGTTCAGCTTCAGCGCGTTGCTTTAGGTCTCCGTGTATTATTTGGTCGTAAGCGTACCAGTTTGTTACCAAGCGCTCCGCTAGCACAGGCCGGGCCAAGCATTCTGCGATAACAAAAGGATCATTTCCAAGCGCTTCAAAGAGTTCGCGCAATACTTCGGGCTGCTTGGTGTGCTGCGCCATGCGATCCATCTCGGCTTGCAACTGCTCGGCCGTGATCGGCCGTTGCCAGTAATCTTCCAGCGCCTGTGAGTTGTGCAGATAGTCCGCGACTTTCTTCTCAAGCTGCGCCTGAGACATCACTGCATCGAGCGACGGTTTGGGATCAGGGCGGTCTTTTGGCCAGATGCGATGCCGCCAGTACACGTCTTCGATAGCTCGTTGATACGCCACACGTTCTTCGAAAGTGAGCGTTCCGGGCGAAGCGTTCGAAGGCGCTTGCGGACGGAGAAACGCCCGTCCCGATCCGGTCGGGATCAAGATCGAACAGGCAGCGGCGGAACAAAGAAGGAAAACGATTAAAGCGCGTGGACTAAAAAAGGCGGAATGCGTCGCTGACTTTTTCTTCATTGGATTTACCGGTTACCAATCACCAATCCCTCTCGTTCACCGCTAGGGAGTTGGACGCGGATGCGGACCAGGTGGCACCCTTGGTGTAGGTGTGGGTCTCGGGCTAGGCGTCGGTGTGGGCGTAGGTGTAGGTATGGGAGCGCCTTGTGCGCAATACGTCCCGCCGGTGTTGGTAATCCCGCCAGTGGAACTTCCGCCCCAGACGATCATTGCACTTCCCGTTTCACTTCCTGTCCATACCGCGGTGTGAGAGACTCGAGCGGATGGCGCGTTGTTGGTGTTGGTTGCGGTCCAGGTGTCCGTGCCCGGATTGTATTGGCCGCCCGTGTTTAAGATCTCAAAGATGTCGCCGCCGCCCCATACGATCATCTGTGTTCCAGTCCACACTGCTGTGTGACCTTGTCGACCGTCAGGCGCGATGTCGCTGGTGGCCACCCAACTGTCAGTGACCGGATTGTATCTTCCGCCGGTGCGCGGAAAGCTAAAATTATCATCTGCACCGCCCCAGACGATCATCTCACTGGCCGTCCACACAGCGGTATGAAGATCTCGGGCAGAAGGCGCGTTGATGGTGCTCGTGGATGTCCAACTATTCGTGGCGGGATCGTATCTCCCGCCGGTGTTTAATTTGTTGGAATTCACGTTGTCTCCGCCCCAGACGATCATCTGAGCGCCTGTCCAAACAGCTGTGTGGTTGTCGCGGGCTTCAGGGGCGTTGGTGCTGGTCTCGGTCCAAATGTCCGTGACGGGATTGTATCTGCCGCCCGTGTTCAACAAACCAAACTGACTACTTCCACCCCAAATAATCATTTCCCTTCCAGTCCAGACTGCAGTGTGAAGTGATCGGGGTAAAGGGGCGATGCCCGTCATGGAGGTCCAGCTGTCCGTGCCAGGATCATATTTTGCACCCGTGTTCAAATTGTTGAAAAAACCATCACTTCCACCCCAGACGATCATTTGACTGCCAGTCCAGACTGCGGTGTGTCCGTTTCGTGCCGAGGGCGCATCAGTGGTGGTGGTGGGCGCCCAGCTGTCCGTGGCTAAATCATATCTTGCTCCAGTGTTCAATGTGGAAGGAAAATCCTGACCGTTGCCACCCCACACAATCATCT
>WNGE01024876.1_pt1 | contig 15485 bp, 15 predicted proteins | sample 5400651 | NCBI WGS metagenome assembly WNGE01 (sample SAMN13153370, study PRJNA577476) | soil metagenome | isolation source: 60 cm soil or saprolite under grassland replicate 2 | place: USA:California | collected 2016-06-15 | reverse complement strand
CTGGACGAGCAGCCCGCCCAGCCGGCTGATCTCGCGCGTCTCGTAGCGCTCCTGCACCGATCCCGCGAGGAAGAACAGCATGCCGGTGATGAGCCCGTGGGCGACCATCCCGAAGATGGCGGCGTTGATGCCGAAGTTCGTCAGCGTGGCGATCCCGAGCATGACGAAGCCCATGTGCGCCACCGACGAGAACGCGATGAGCCGCTTCATGTCGCGTTGCGCGAGGCAGCACAACGCGCCGTAGATGATCCCGATCACGGCGAGGAGCCCGATCCACGGCGCCCAGTCGTGCGCGGCCTGGGGCAGGATCGGCAGCGCGATCCGGATGAACCCGTAGGAGCCGAGCTTCAGGAGCACCGCCGCCAGCAGCACCGAGCCCACCGTCGGCGCCTCGGTGTGCGCGTCGGGCAGCCACGTGTGGAACGGGAACATCGGCACCTTGATCGCGAAGCCCAGGAACATCCCCACGAAGATCAGGTTCTGCGTGCTTCCCACGATGCCGACGCCACCTTGCGCAGCAAGACGCGGGATGTCGAACGTCTGCGGATCGGAGAGGAAGAACAAGGCCAGGAAGCTCAGCAGCATGAGGGCCGAGCCGAACAGCGTGAACAGGAAGAACTTGATCGACGCGTACTCACGGTTGGGCCCACCCCAGACGCCGATCATGAAGAACATCGGCAGGAGGACGAGCTCGAAGAAGATGAAGAACAGGATCAGGTCCTGGGCGCAGAACGTGCCGTTCATTCCCGTCTCGAGCAACAGGATCAGCGCGAGGAACGCCTTCGGAGTGCGCGGGTCGGGGAAGTGGTCCCACGAGTAGATGACACACATCACCGTGATGAGCATCGTCATGATCAGCAACGGCAACGAGATGCCGTCGACGCCCATGTGGTACCGGCTGTGGATGACGTCGATCCAGGACTTGTTCACCTGGAACTGGAGTGCTCCGGTCCGGTCGTAGTCGAACCGTGCGAGCATCGCCACGCCGACGGCAAGCGTCGCGAGCGTCGTCGCCAGCGCGGTCAGCTTGAGGGCCCGTTCCTGCGCCTTCGGGATGACGAGGACGAGCGCCATCCCCACGGCCGGGAGGAAGACCGCCAGGGTCACCGCCCACGAGTCGAACCAGTCCACGTTCCTCTCCTGCTAAGTAGGCGACTAGTAGACGAGCCAGATCGCGAGGCTGAGTGCCCCGACGGCGGCGAAGAGCGTGAGCGCGTACCGCTGCACGCGTCCGGACTGCAGGTACCGGAGCAGACCGCCGGTGTCGCCGGTCGTCTCCGCCAAGCCGTTCACCGCGCCGTCGACCACCTTCTGGTCGATGACGTCGTACGTCTCCCGCGCGACGCCGGCCGCGCCGCGCCCGATGCCGTTCACCGCGCCGTCGATGACGCGCTGATCGAGCCAGTACGTGATGCGCGCGATGGGCGCCTTGATCCCGTACACGATGACCTTCTCGTACAGGTCGTCGAGGTAGTACTTCTTCTCGAGGAACCGGTAGCCGGCTCGGGCGGCCGCGTTTCGCTTCGTGAGCCCGCGGAACTGTCCGAGCTCCTCCCGCTGGAACCACAGGTAGGCGGCGATCCCGATCCCGATGACGGCAACCGTCACGGAGATGACCGCTTTGACGCTGTCGAACTCCGCGTGTTCCAACACCGGAAGGGAGACAGCCGCCTCGACCCAGTCGCGGAACTTCTCGACGCCGAAGAGCTCGGCGTTGAGGAACCCGGCGGTGACCGACGCGACCGCCAGCACGACGAGCGGGACGGTCAGCGTGCGGGGCGACTCGTGCGGCTCGCCGTGACCCCGGTACTCGCCGAAGAACGTGAGGTAGATGCACCGCGTCATGTACGCGGCGGTCAGGAACGCGCCGAGCAAGCCGACGTACAGGAACGCGTCGAATCCCGTCTGGCCGGCGGTGACGAGGATCTCGTCCTTCGACCAGAACCCGGCGAGCGGGAAGATGCCCGCCAACGCGAGCGAGCCGATGACGAACGTCGTGAACGTGATCGGCATGTACTTGCGCAGGCCGCCCATGTCGGACTTCATGTCGAACGAGTGGTGGGCGCCGGAATGGCTCACCGAGCCCGCGCCGAGGAACAGCAGCGCCTTGAAGAACGCGTGCGTGAACAGGTGGAAGACCGCCGCCACCCACGCGCCGACGCCGAGCGCCATCACCATGTACCCGATCTGGCTGATCGTCGAGTAGGCGAGCACCTTCTTGATGTCGCGCTGCACGAAGGCGAGCGCGGCTCCGATGAGGATCGTGATGCCGCCGGTGAGGGCCATGGCGTTGAGCCCGCCGTTCCCGATCGAGAAGCCCTTGTAGAAGACGGGGAACAGGCGGGCGCCGAGATAGACGCCGGCGACCACCATGGTCGCGGCGTGGATGAGAGCGGACACCGGCGTGGGGCCGGCCATCGCGTCGGGCAGCCACGTGTGCAGCGGGAACTGGCCGCTCTTGCCCATGATCCCGATGAGAAGGCACACCGCGCTGACAACGAGCAGCGTGTGGCCGATGTCGCCCCCGAGTGCCTGGGCGTTGATGCGCGAGATGTCGAACGTGCCGGCGGCGAAGAACAGCACGATGATCCCGATCATGAGGCCGACGTCGCCGACGCGCGTCGTGAGGAAGGCCTTGACGGCGGCGTCGGAGTTCGGCTTCTCCTCCCACCAGTGACCGATGAGCGCGAAGGAGCAGAAGCCGACGAGCTCCCAGGCGACGAGGAGCTCGATCGTGTTGTCCGCCACGACCAGCAGCAGCATCGACGCCGTGAACAGGTTGAGGAGCGCGAAGTAGTGCGTGTACCTACGGTCGCCCTCCATGTACTTCGTCGAGTACACGTGCACGAGCAACGACACGAGCGTGACCATGAACAGCATCATCACGGCGAGGCCGTCGACATGGATCCCGACGCCGAACTTCACGCTGGAGTTCTCCCACCAGGTGATGCCACGCTCCACGGCGGTGACGCCGTGCTCCTGGCTCGGGAGGAGGGCGTGCCCGAAGCCGCCGAGCGCTTCCTTGCCCTTGTGGTCGTCGACGCGCTGGATCCACTGGACCGCTGCGATGCACGACAGGACGAACGACGCGCCGACGGTGCCGACCGCGAGCTCGGCGCCCTTGCGCGGCAGCCGCTTCCCGAACAGCAGGACCGCGGCGAAACCGAGCGCGGGCAGGAGCGGGATGATCCAGGCGTTGCGCAGCATCCCCCGGTCAGCCCTTCAGCTGGTCGACGCGATCGAGGTCGGGACTGTTCATGTTCCGGTAGATCAGCAGCACGATCGCGAGGCCCACGCCCACCTCGGCGGCAGCGATCGTGATGACGAAGAGAGCGAACACCTGCCCCGAGATCTGCTTCGTGAAGGCGGCGAACGCGACCAGGTTGATGTTGACGGCGTTGAGCATGAGCTCGACGGAGAGGAGGACGAGCACGCCGTTGCGGCGGGCGAGCACGCCGTACACACCGGTGCAGAACAGGAACGCGCTGAGGATGAGGTACTGGTTCAGCGCCATGGTCAGTCCCTCCGGGCGATGACCACGGCCCCGACCAGCGCGGCGAGCAGCAGCATCGAGACGACTTCGAAGGGGACCACGAAGGTGCGGAAGATGGAGTCGGCGACGGGGCCGGTCCGGCTCGCCCGCAGCAGCGAGTCGGTCAGCTTGATCTCGTCGTGGCCGAAGGCGTTCACGAGCAACGCGATGAGCACGCCCAAGAGGAAGACGGCGACGATCGCGGCCGGCCAGCGCTGGTCGTTGTCGAAGTTGGCCGCCGTCATCGGCGCCCGGGTCAGCATGATGCCGAACAGGAAGAGCACGGCGATGGCGCCGATATAGATGAAGAACTGCGTGATGCCGACGAACTCGGCGAGGAGCACGATGTACTGCGCGGCCGCGCCGACGAGCACCACGATCAGGAACAGGGCCGCGTGCACGATGTTGCGCGAGCGGACGACTCCGATGGCGCCGGCTCCCATCGCGATCGCGAGGGCCCAGAAGGCGACGTTCTGAGCGGTCATACGGCCGCCTGCTCGCTACTTCTTGCCGGACTCGGCGCCGACTTCGAGCGGCTCCGGCTCGGGGACGGTGGCCATCCACTCGCCGAGCTTCTCCTTGTCGTGGAGGAGGTCGGCGATGTTCGCCTCGGAGTACTCGTACTCCGGGCTCCAGAACAGCGCGTCGAACGGGCACACCTCGACGCAGATCCCGCAGTACATGCAGAGCGCGTAGTCGATGTCGAATCGGTCGAGGAGGCTGACGGTGCGCTCGCGCCCGCCCTCGCGCCGCGGTGGGCGCTTCTCCTTGTGGCCCTCGATGTAGATGCACCAGTCGGGGCACTGACGAGCGCAGAGCATGCAGACGGTGCAGTTCTCTTCCTTGAGCGCGATCACGCCGCGCGCCCGCGGGGGCGGGTCCTCCCGCTCGTGCGGGTACTGCACCGTGACCGCGCCCTTCAGCATCGTCTTGAACGTGACGCCGAGACCTCCGATGAGGCCCGGGGCCTTCGGTTTCTTGGGGAGCTTCGGCATCAGAACGCCACCTTCAATGCACCGGTGATGAGAATGTTCGCGAGCCCGATGGGGATCAGGAACTTCCATGCCACCGCCTGCAGCTGATCCTCGCGCAGGCGCGGGTACGTGAATCGAACCCAGAACATGAGGAACGCCACGAGCATGACCTTCGTCAGCAGCACGAACGGGCCGAGCACGTTCGACCACCCGGTGTCGGTGACGTGCGGGATCGCCCAGCCACCGAGGAACAGGGTGGCGGCGAGGCCGGCGAAAGCGAACGCGGTGCCGAACTCGCCGATGAAGAAGAAGAGGAAGCGGAAGCCCGTGTACTCGACCATGTAGCCGGCGACGAGCTCGCTCTCGGCCACCGGCATGTCGAACGGGGTCTGGGTGAGCTCGGCCTGCGCGGCCACGAGGAACAGCGCGAAGCCGACGATCTGCGGGAGGACGAACGGGAGGCCGATGCCGTCCCAGCCGAAGATCGCCCGCTAGCAGCAGGGGCAGCTCGTAGGCTATGAGCTGGGCGGCGGCCCGCAGCGCGCCGAGCAGCGCGAACTTGTTGGCGCTCGCCCACCCCGCCATCAGCACGCCGACGACGGCCAGGCTCGAGACCGCGAGCGCGTAGAACACGCCGACGTCGAGGTCGCTCACGATGAGGTCGGGGCCCATCGGCAGCACCAGGAACACGAGGAACGTCGAGATCACGACAACCAGCGGCGCGGCGGCGAAGATGCGCCGGTCCGACTGCGCCGGCATCACGTCCTCCTTCTGGATGAACTTGATGCCGTCGCCGAAGAGCTGGAACCAGCCGTGGAACCCGCCCGGGTCCATCGGACCCAGCCGGCTCTGCATGTGCGCCATCATCTTGAGCAGGAAGACGTACCCGAGGAGGATGGCGCCGACCGGGATGATCCCGAGGACGACGATCGTCTTGATCGCCAGGATCGTCCCCCATCCGACGTCGAGCGCGAGCCCGCTCACCGGTCGATGTCCCCCAGGATGAAGTAGAGCGACGCGAGCACCGTGATGACGTCAGGTACGTACACCCCGCGGAGCAGCCACGGCAGGATCGACACGTTGCTGAACGACGCGGAGCGGATCTTGACCCGGAACGGGCCCGTCGCGCCCTTGGAGATCACGTAGTACGCCATCTGGCCGAGCGGGTTCTCCGTCTCGACCCAGACCTCCCCGTCGGGAACCTTGATGATGCGCGGGACCTTGGCCATGATCGGCCCGGACGGGATCTTGTCGAGCATCTGCACGACCATGCGAGCGGCCTCGCGCGTCTCCTGGAGCCGCACCCAGTAGCGCGAGTACGAGTCGCCGTCGGGGTGCGTCCATACCTTGAAGTCGAGATCGGGGTACACGAGGTACGGCTTGCCGTCACGGCGCAAGTCCCAGTCGACGCCCGACGCGCGCAGGTTCGATCCCGATACGCCGTAGCTCGCGCCGACCTCGGGCGGGATGATCCCGATCGAGCGCGTGCGCGCCTGGAAGATCTCGTTCTCGGCGAGGAGCTCCTCCAGCGTGTTGCACGCGTCGAGGACGGTCTTCATGGTGTTGCGGCACTCGTTGACCCAGCCCCACGGCAGGTCGTCCTTGAGGCCGCCGATGCGGTTGAAGTTCGGGTGGAACCGGCCGCCGGTGGCGGCCTCGATGAGGTTGAGGACGTGCTCGCGGTCGCGGAAACCGTAGAAGGGCGGCGTCAGCGCGCCGACCTGGATGCCCATCTCGCCGAGGAACACCATGAACGTGGCGATGCGCGAGAGCTCGGTGAGGATCGTGCGGATGTACTGCGCGCGCGGCGGCGCCTCGAGGCCCATGAGCAGCTCGGCGCCGTGCATGAACGGCACCTCGTTGGCGAAGCTCGACAACCAGTCGATCCGGTTGATGAGCGTGGTGACCTGCGGGTAGGTGCGGAACTCGGTGAGCTTCTCGTAGCCGCGGTGCATGTAGCCGATGACGGGGTCGGCCGAGACCACCCGCTCGCCGTCGAGGCGGACGACGAGGCGGAGCGTGCCGTGCGTGGCCGGGTGCTGCGGGCCGAGGTTGAGGATCATGTCGCCGGTGTCGAGCTCGACGTTCACCTGCGCGTCGGCGAGATGCCGCCACGCCTGCCGGTCGACGGCGAAGTCGACGCTCACGACGCGTCCCCCTCACCTTGGGCGGCATCCGCCGTGGCACCATCACCCTCGCCGGGCATGGCCTCGACGTCGACGAGGCCGGGCCACGGCTTCACGACGCGGGCGAGCAGCGGGTAGTCCTTGCGGAGCGGGTGACCCTCGAACTCCGACGGCAGGTAGAGGTGCCGGAGGCTCGGGTGGCCGTCGAAGACGACACCGAACATCTCCCAGCACTCCCGCTCGTGCCAGTCGGCGCCGGCGTAGGCCGGCACCCAGGACTCGGCGCGGGGGTCGCGCTCGTCGACGTCCGTCTTGAGCGTGACGCCCCAGTGCCGCGAGGTGGACTCGACGTGCGCGAACACCTGCAGCCGACCTGCGGATCCGGCGACGCCGAACGTCATCTCGGTCGGCTGCACCGGCGACGACGTGTCGCCACCCGCCTCCTCGCCTTCGCGCGGCGCGGGCTGCCAGTCGATCCCGGAGATGAACGAGAGGTAGTCGCACTCGAGCGCCTGCTTGCTGACCTCGGCCGCCCGCAACCACGAGTCCGGCTTCACGCGCACCACGAGCGTTCCGAACGCGTCGGCCGAGTCGAGGATCCCGTCACCCAGCTCGCGCTCGAGGCGTGCCAGGAGCTCCTGTTCCGTCTCGTCGAGCGGGCGCGTCTCGCCCTCGGCGATCGCGTCGGTGGGCGGCGCGTCGGCCTCGTCGGCGTCGGCCCGCGCCTGCTCTGCCGCGACCGGCTCGTCGGTCTGCGCGAGCTGCTGCTCGACGCTCACCTCCTCGGCCGCACCGCTCTGCTCGCGCTCCACGTTGTCAGCCAACGACGATCGGCTCCCCCGTCCACCGGGCCTTGAGCTCGTCGTTCCCGAGGCCCTCGTTCTGGATGCGCTCCTGCAGCAGCACGATCCCCTGGAGCAGCGCCTCGGGGCGCGGCGGGCAGCCCGGTACGTACACGTCCACCGGGATGATCTGGTCGACGCCTTTCGTGACCGAGTACGAGTCCCAGTACGGGCCGCCGCAGTTGGCGCACGCGCCCATCGAGATCACGTACTTGGGGTCGGGCATCTGCTCGTAGAGACGCTTGATCGCCGGCGCCATCTTGTCGGTGACCGTCCCCGAGATCACGACGAGGTCGGCCTGGCGGGGGCTGGCCGGGAAGGGGATGACGCCGAGGCGCATCATGTCGTAGCGCGGGCTGGCGAGTGCGGCGCCCATCTCGATGGCGCAGCAGGCAAGCCCCCACTGGAACATCCACAAGGAGTACTTGCGGCTGTAGTTGAGGAGCCACGTGAGCGGCTTGGGCACTCTGCCCCGTTCGACTAGGCCCACCGCAGGACTCCCTTGCGCCACGCGTACACAAGGCCGAGGGCGAGGATGACAACGAAGACGACCATCTCGACCAGCGCGAACGTGCCCAGGCTCTCGACGCGGACCGCCCACGGGAAGATGAAGACGGCCTCGACGTCGAACATCACGAACAGCAGCGCGTACACGTAGTAGCGGATGTTCGACTGACCGAAGCCGGTCACGGGGTCGGAGCCGGCCTCGTAGGTGATGTATTTCTCGGACTGTGCCCGGTTGGGGCGCAGCAGACGGCCGACCCCGAGCATGGCGGCGAACATGAGGATGGCCGCCCCGGCGAGCACTGCGACGGCGAGATACGTCTGGTAGTAGTCCGACACGCGGCCTCCCCGCCAAGGGAATGGGACCCGATTCGACACTACACCGGGGCAATTCGACCGCTACAAACGGCGCGACCAGCCCGAATCGGATTCCGCGAGGGGAATCGCGGTTGCGTCGAGGTCGTTCTCCTCCATGATGGTCCCACGGTTCCGTATCCGACCCGACCAAGATGTGGCCCGAGGTTCGCCCGTGCGCAGCATTCGCCCGTCGACAACCCCGAGATCGCTGAGCTTGCCGTCGATCGATGGTCCGCGTACCGCGTTCGTGCTCTCCGGGGGCGGCAACCAGGCCGTCAGCCAGGTCGGCATGCTCCGGGCGCTGCTCGAGCGCGACATCGTTCCCGACGTCGTGATCGGCTGCTCGGCCGGCGCGCTGAACGGTGCGGTGATCGCGACCGACCCGACGTCCGACACCGTCGAGCACCTGGCGGACGTCTGGCTCTCGATCCGCTCGGGCGAGGTGTTCCCGGGCAGCAAGCTCGTCCGGGCGTGGAACGTGCTCCGCCGGGACGACCACCTGTTCCCGAACGAAGGCCTGCAGGCGGTCCTCGACCGGGCGCACACGGCACCCACGTTCGGAGAGCTGGCGGTGCCGCTGCGCGTGGTGGCCACGGACCTGGGCAGCGGCGAGGAGGTCGTGTTCGCGTCCGGCCCCGTCGAGCCCGCGCTGCTCGCCAGCGCCGCGCTCCCGGGGCTCTTCCCGCCCATCGAGCACGACGGGCGGCTGCTCGTCGACGGTGCGGTGACCAACAGCGTGCCGCTGTCGCACGCGCTCGCCGGGCCGGTCGACCGCGTGTACGTGTGCAACGTGACCGGCGCGCTCGTCGAGCGGCGCCTGCGCTCGCCGCTCGACGTGGCGGTGCGAGCGTTCGCGATCTCGCGCAACCAGCGGTTCGATCTCGAGCTCCGGCACGCGCCGCCCGACGTCGACGTGCTGGTCCTGCCAAGCCCGTCCGATCAGCGCGACCTGTTCGACTTCTCCGACTCGACGATGCTCATCGAGGAGGCGCACCACATCGCAGAACGCGCCCTCGACGAGCACGAGGCGACGCTGGCGCGCACCCCCGAGAAGGTGCGCCGCCGCTGGTTCCGCCGCCGCCGCGACGTGGCGTAACTCCGATGCGTCCGTCATGCGCTCTATTTGCGCATGAGGGACGCATCAAGGGGTTACCGCAGGGCGAACGTGGCGTGCTTGGCGATGTCGAGGAAGGTGCCGGGGAGGATGCCGATCACGAGGGTGAACGCGGCCGTGACCGCGAGCACCACGGCCGCGGCGGGATCGATGCGAATCCGTGACCGGGCGGGCCGGGGCGCCTCGGCCGGCTCCTCCCCGCCGGAGTACATCGTCACCACGACCCGCAAGTAGAAGAACGCCGCCACGACGGCGGCGACCACACCGACGATCGCCAGGTAGTACTGACGGGCGTCGACGGCGGCCGCGAACACCTGGAGCTTGGCGACGAACCCGCCCGTGAACGGCACGCCGGCCTGCGCGAGCAGGAAGAACGCGAGCAACCCCGCCAGCACCGGACGCCTCGATGCGAGCCCGCGGTATTCGGACAGCGTGTGGCGGGCGTCGTGCGAGGAGCGGGCGACGAGCGTCACGACCGCGAACGCGCCGATGGTCATGAATGCGTAGACGAGTAGGTAGAGGAGAGCAGCCTGCAGCCCGCGGGCCGACGCTCCCGGGTTCGACACGCTGCCGACCGCGAGCGACGCGATCGCCAGGGCGGCGATGGCCGGTCGCCAGTCGTTCCGGAACAGCGGGAACGACACCTGCAGCACCCGCAGCAGCGCGGCGAACCCGGCGACCTTGGTGGCGGACGACATGAACGCGGTCACCGGCGTGGGCGCGCCCTGGTACACGTCGGGCGTCCACATGTGGAACGGCACGGCCGCCACCTTGAACCCCAGCCCGACCATCAGCAGCCCGAGACCGATGAGGAGTACGCCCTCGTCGAGCAGCGTGTTGGCGGCCAGGAACCGCGCGATCCCGCTGAGCGAAGTGGTGCCGGTGGCCCCGTACACGAGCGCGACGCCGTAGAGGAACACCGCCGACGAGAAAGCGCCCAGCACGAAGTACTTGATCCCCGCCTCCTGCGACGCGAGGCGGCGGCGGTCGAACGCGGCCAGCACGTACAGCGGGATCGAGAGGATCTCGAGCGCGAGGAACACGACGATGAGATCGTTGGCCGTCGTCATCGCCAGCATGCCGGTGGCCGACAGCAGCACGAGGGCGAGGTACTCGGGGCCCTCCAAGCGCTCGCGCTCGACGTACGTGACCGACAGCAGGAGCGCGAGGACGGTGGCGGCGACCACGACCCCGCCGAGGAACACGCCGAAGCCGTCGACCCGGACCATGCCCGCGATCGTCGCGATCGCGCCGTTGTCCTGGACCTCGCGCCACTGGCGGAAGAGCAGCGCGGCCGCCGCGGTGACGCCGCCGAACGACAGCACGAGCGATACCGGGTACACCCACGCCGCCCGCCGCACGAGCGAGCGCAGCATGACGATCGCGACGGCGGCGCCGGTCAGCGCGATCTCGGGGGAGATCGCGAGCCAGTCGACCGACGGCGTGCGGATCGACGGCACGTCGCGCGCCTGGGTGAGCAGCGAGGCGATCACCGGCCCGCCAGCTCCCGGGGGCTCATCTTGGCGCAGTCGCCCTGACGCTTGAACCCGGTCTTCCCAAGTCGGCCCTGAGTAACGGCATTCGTCGCGACGGCGGGCTCCTTGTAGTCACTCCCGCGCTCGACGCCGCAGATCACGCGGCGAACGGAGGGCTCGACCCGGTCGATGACCGGCTTCGGGTACAGGCCGAGGAACAGGCTCAGCCCGAGCAGCGGCACCACCGCGGAGAGCTCGCGCACCTTGAGGTCGCGCAGCGTGGTGTTCTCCCCGTCGGGCGCTCCGGTGAACGCACGCTGGTACGCCCACAGCAGGTAGACGGCGGCCAGGATCACCCCGACCGCCGAGATCACCGCGTACGGCCGGTCCACGATGAACGTTCCGATGAGTGCGAGGAACTCGCCGACGAAGCCCGAGAAGCCGGGCAGGCCGATCGACGCGAACGCGACGGCGAGGAAGATGCCGCCGAAGACCGGCGCCGCCTTCCACAGCCCGCCGAAGTCCGAGATGTTGAACGTGTGGCGCCGGTCGTAGAGGAAGCCCACCAGGAGGAACAGCGCCCCCGTGGTCAGCCCGTGGCTGATCATCGTGAACACGCCGCCCTCGAGGCCCTGGGTGGTGAGCGCGAAGATCCCGAGCACGACGAAGCCGAGGTGCGCAACCGACGAGTACGCGATGAGGCGTTTGAGGTTCGGTTGCATGGCCGCGACGACCGCGCCGTAGATGATCCCGATCGTGGCCAGCACCAGCAGCATCGGCGCGAAGAACACGCTGGCGTCGGGGAACAGCGGCAGCGAGAAGCGCAGGAACCCGTACGTGCCCATCTTCAGCAGCACACCGGCCAGGATCACGGACCCTGCCGTCGGCGCCTCGGTGTGCGCGTCGGGCAGCCACGTGTGCAGCGGGAACAGCGGCACCTTGACCGCGAACGCGGCGAAGAACGCGAGGAACAGCAGCTTCGCGGTGCCGTCCGACAGGCCACCCGGTGCCCACGCCGTGAGCGTGCGCACGTCGAACGTGAGCGCGTGGTCCTGGCCGTGCAGGAACGCGAGCGTGAGCAGCCCGACGAGCAGGAACGCGGAGCCGAGCGCGGTGTACAGGTAGAACTTGAGCGCCGCGTACACGCGCCGGTCGTGGCCCCACCCGGCGATGATGAAGTACATCGGTACGAGCACGATCTCGAAGAACACGAAGAACAAGATGAGGTCGAGGCTCAGGAACACCCCGAGCAGGGACGCCTCGAGCACGAGCATCCACATCGTGTACGGCTTCACCCGCTCAGTGATCGTCTCCGACGCCAACAATCCGATCGGGAAGAGCAGCGCGGTGAGGGCGACCATGAACAGGCTGATGCCGTCGACGCCGAGCTCGTAGCGGACGCCCAGCGTGCCGATCCACTGGTGGCTCTCGATGAACTGGTAGCCGCGACCGCCGGTGTTGAAGCTGTACAGCAGATACCCGACGAATCCGAGCGTGGCCGCGGTCGTGCCGTAGCCGACGGCCTTGACCAGCTCGGGTCGCCGGCGCGGCAGCAGCGCGACGAGCACCGCGCCGGCGAGCGGCGTGAAGATGATGAACGTGAGCAGCGGGAACCCGGCGTCGCGCATCAGCCCGCCCTGACCGCGAGGAAGATGAGCAGGGCAACGGCGCCGAGTACGACGCCGAGGGCGTAGTTGCGGACCAGGCCGGTCTGGACGCGCCGCAGCCGGCCGCCGGATTCGCGCACGACCGTGGCGACGCCGTTGACGGCGCCGTCGATGATCCCGAGGTCGAAGCCGCGGTTCAGCCAGTCGGCGAAGCGGTACACCGGTCCGCGCACGAGGGCGGCGATGCTCTCGTCGAGGTAGTAGGCGTGCTGGAACAGGCGCCCGGCGAAGCCGAGACGCGGCGGCAGCGGGTCGCCCTCCGGCGTCGAGATGCCCTGCCGGTAGAGGGACAGGGCCGCCACCAACCCGACGAGCGCGACGAGAACCGAGATCACCGACAAGATCGCGGCAGCCACGAATGAGGTGACGTCGATCTCCGGCACGCGCGCGAATGTCGGGTTCAGCCAGTCACTGAGGAACTCGATCCCGCCGAACGGCAGGCTGAGCAGTCCGCCGACGGCTGCCAGTCCGGCCAACGTGAGGATCGGGAGGGTCATCGTCGGCGGCGACTCGTGCGGCGGGTGCGAGAGTGTTGCCGGCCGGGGCGGCACGTAGGCCGGGACCGTCGGCGACTCGAGCGACCGCCCACCTTCCTCCGGCGTGTCGGCCGGAGCCTCTGCGCCGTCGCCGGCGGCGGACGCGGCAAGGAAGCGTTCGTTGCCGAAGAAGACGAGCCAGACCTCGCGGGTCATGTAGAAGGCCGTCATCGCAGCCGCGACGACACCGATGATCCATACGCCGTAGTCGCCGGCGAAATACGCGCGCGAGAGCACTTCGTCCTTTGCCCAGAAGCCCGCGAACGGGGGCACGCCGGCGATCGCGAGCCACGCGATGATGAACCCGAGCGCGGTGTACGGCATGTACTTGCGCAGCCCGCCCATGGTGCGCATGTCCTGGTTGTCGGCGCCGCCGTGGATCACCGACCCGGCGCCGAGGAACAGCGTCGCCTTGTAGAACGCGTGCGCGACGACGAGAAAGATCGCGGCCGCGTACGCGCGTACGCCGAGGGCGAGGAACATGAAGCCCAGCTGGCTGATCGTCGAGTACGCCAGCACCCGCTTCACGTCCACTTGGATGAGCGCGATCGTCGCCGCGAACAGCGCGGTGCCGACGCCGACGATCGACACAACCGTGAGGGCGGAGCCGCCGCTGGCCTCGAAGAACGGATGCGCCCGGGCAACGAGGAACACGCCCGCCGTCACCATGGTCGCCGCGTGGATCAGCGCGGAGACCGGGGTCGGGCCCTCCATGGCGTCCGGCAGCCACACGTGCAGCGGAAACTGCGCGCTCTTCCCGACCGCGCCGAGGAAGAGGAGGAGCGCGATGGCAGTTGCCGTCCCGGCGGCGAGCGTGTGGGCGCCCGAGCTCATCGCGCTGTAGTCGAGGGAGCCGAGCTCGGCGAAGATGAGGAACATCGCGACCATGAACCCGAAGTCGCCGACGCGCGTCGTGACGAACGCCTTCTTGCCCGCCACCGCCGCCGAGTTGCGCTGGAACCAGAACGAGACCAGCAGGTACGAGCAGAGGCCGACGCCCTCCCATCCGAGGAACGTCACCAGGAAGCTCGATCCGAGCACGAGCACGAGCATCGACGCGCAGAACAGGTTCATGAACGCGAAGAAGCGCCCGAAGTTCTCGTCGCCGTGCATGTATCCGAGCGAGTAGACGTGGATCAGCGTCCCGACGCCGGTGACGAACAGGATGAACGTGATCGAGAGCGGGTCGGCGAGGAACCCCATCTTCACCTGGAGTCCTCCCGTCGGGAACCAGGTGAAGAGGTCGACCGTGTGAGTGCGCGGCTCCACGTCGCGCAGGGCCAGCAGCATCACAACCGACCACGCGAACGCCAGCGCCATCAGCCCGGTCGCGAGCCATCCCGCCTTCGGCTCACCCAGGCGCCGGCCGCACAGCAGCAGGATCACGGTACCGAGCGCCGGGAGCGCGGGGACGATCCAGATCAGGTCGAGGAGATCGCGGGCGTCCACGGACTCAGCCCCTCAGCAGCCGTACGTCGTCGGCGGTCGCCCCCCGCCGGCGCCGGAAGATGGCCACGATGATGGCGAGGCCGACGGCGACCTCGGCGGCCGCGACGACGAGCGTGAAGAACACGATGACCTGGCCGCCGACGTCGTCGAGGGCGCGCGAGAACGTCACGAACGTGAGGTTGGCGGCGTTGAGCATGAGCTCCACGCACATGAACATGACCAGCACGTTCCGGCGCAACAGCAGCCCGACGGCGCCGATCGTGAACAGCAGCGCCCCGACGACGAGGTAGTAGTTCGGGGTGATGTCGAGCGCGGCCAGGCTCACGGCGTGACCCCATGCGTATCTGAACCGCGCTCAGCGCGGCTGAGATACGCACCGTCCTCGGCCGCGTCGCCCAGCTCGGCCTCGGTGATCGCCTTCTCGATCTCCTGCTCGTGCTCGTCGAGCTGGGCTCGCTGCCCGCTGCGCCGTGCCAGCACCACCGCGCCCACCACCGCGATCACGAGGAGAACGGCCGTGAGCTCGAACGCCCACAGGAAGTCGGTGAAGAGCGTGCGGGCGACGCGCTGGATGTTGCCGAGGTCCGTCCCGTTGATCGGCTTCCGGACCGAGCCCCGCGTCGAGCGGGCGCCCGTCGCCCATGTGCGGCCGGCGAGCACGAAGATCTCGCCGAGGAGGATCGCGCCCAGGGCGACGGCGGCCGGCCGCTGGTACGGGATCGGGTCTCGGAGCGACTCGTCGCGATCGACGCCGAGCAGCATGATCACGAACAGGAACAGCACGACGATCGCGCCGGCGTAGACGATCACCTGCACCGCCGCGACCAGCTGCGCGTCCTGCAGCAGGAAGAAGATCGCCACCGCGACCAGCGTCACGACGAGCAACAGCGCGCAGTGGACCGGGTTGCG
>WNGE01004802.1_pt1 | contig 15486 bp, 12 predicted proteins | sample 5400651 | NCBI WGS metagenome assembly WNGE01 (sample SAMN13153370, study PRJNA577476) | soil metagenome | isolation source: 60 cm soil or saprolite under grassland replicate 2 | place: USA:California | collected 2016-06-15 | reverse complement strand
AGACCTACGATGCATTTTCACTTCTCTTTTTGATGGCTAAGGCTGGAGAGATACGCCCACTGCTGCTGACAATCGAGAAACACCCTGACGTTGCTGTGCGCTTGTCGGTGATCAGGCTGCTAACTTTCAGTAACCAGCCTGACATAATTCCGGCGTTTCGTAGCCTGGCGGTTAGAGCTTCGCTGCCAACGGAAGTCCGTTCGGCGGTTATGGAGGCAATTTACGAAATCAGCAACAACGCTCGCGAAAACTCGCGCTCGGTTGCCTGAGCGATCTGATATTGTTGGGAAATAAGCTTGACGCCAGTCGCGCGCAGCATGCGCTGTATCAGCGGAAGCGATTTGCCGATGTTAAGAAATGGTCTAACAGTTCGGTGAGAGATTTGAGAAAAATATCTGGACGCGTTGCTTCCAGTTTCCAGCTCGTCGGATAAGCGCTGCGCACTCCCACTGTCAACATGTTTGCGCGCTTGCCCATCTCGATGTCCTCAGGACTGTCGCCCACATAGCACGATTCTTCGCGCGAAGAGCCAAGCAATCGAATCGCCGTTTCCAAACCCTCCGGGTGGGGTTTCTTATTCTCCATCTGTTCGTTGCAGACTACGATTTCGAAAAAGTTCTCCAGTCCTAAATCACCTAATTCTCGAGCGACGCGGCATTCACTGCCGCTGCTTACGACTCCCAACCGGTAGCCCTTCTCCTTCAGCGCCCTGATTGTCTCTGGCGCGCCCGCCATAGGTTTGGCAATCTGTTCGCCGTAATGTTGAATCCAAAGTTCATCAGCCCTTTGCCATTTTTCTTTCGGCAACCCCAACGCTTCATAGACTGAATACCAATTCGGTGAATAGACCCGGCAATAAAGTTCATAATCAAAATCTACCCCAAGCGCGGCGAACGACTGCTCGAAAGCGGTCAGACCGACTTGGGCGGAATCAACCAAAGTTCCATCCCAATCAAAAAGCAGCGTCTCAACTAATGCCGTCTTAGGATTCACGGTTTGCTGGTTCTCTTAGCACCGAAACTGCCGGCGCGTCGCGGTAGGCTTGAGTAGTCTAGTCGGCGATCGCCACGGTCAATTCGCGGAGCAGCGCCGATTGCGGTACGTCGTCGCCGGATGCCGCCTCTTCGCGATCAACGTGGCGATAGAGGATGTCTCGCTGTCGCGGAATAAAACCCGCTTCGCGGATCAGGTAGCGCAACATTTGCTCGTCAGCTCGATTGTGAGCGCCGGCCGCCGAGACAACGTTTTCCTCAATCATGATCGAACCCATATCATTGGCGCCAAAGCGCAGCGCCACCTGGCCAAGTTTTAGTCCCTGCGTTAGCCATGACGACTGCAAGTTTTCGATATTGTCGAGAAACAACCGCGAAACCGCTAAGGTCTTCAAGTAGTCAACGCCGGTTGGCTCATCCTTGATGCGTCGGCCGAGGGCAGTATTCTCGCGCTGGAATGTCCAGGGAATGAACGCAGTGAAACCGCCGGTCTCGTCCTGAAGAGCACGGACGCGTTGCAGATGCCTGACGCGATGGGCGACGTTATCGCCAATGCCAAACATCATTGTCGCGGTAGATCGCAGCCCTACACGATGCACGGCTTTCATTACTGCCAGCCACTCATCGGTCGTGCATTTTGTGGAGACTCGCTTGCGCACTTCGTCATCGAGTATCTCGCCGCCGCCTCCAGGTAAACTGTAAAGACCAGCATCTTTCAACCTCGCCATGATCGTCTGGTAATCAAGACCCGAGATTAAATGGATGTTGTGAATCTCGGGCGGTGAAAAGCAATGGAGCTGGAACGCCGGGTATTTCGCGTGCAACGTTCGTAGCAAGTCCTCATACCACTCGATGCCAAAGTCTGGATGCAACCCGCCCTGCATCAGCACGCCTGTGCCGCCGAGTGCAATTGTTTCGTCGATCTTTTCGCAGATTTGGTCGATGGTGCGAACGTAAGTGTCAGGCGCACCCGGCCGGCGATAAAAAGCGCAGAAGGTGCAGACTACGTTACAGACATTTGTATAATTGATATTGCGATCGATGATGTATGTGACCACATTGTCAGCATGTCTGCGTTGACGAATTTCGTCAGCGGCGACACCGATCCTCGCAATATCGTAAGAATCGAGCAGCGCGGTGCAATCATCGGCGCTGAGCCGCATGCCTGCGAGGGCTCTGTCCAAAATGCTTTGAATCTCATCTGGCATGTTCTTAGTTTATTGGTTACCTGAGCAATAAGCAAAATGAGCACGCACGAAAACTGTTCCTGAATGTGGTTACGACGTTATGAAGTCCAGCGGTCTGTTATTTTTGATCAAGCCGTGTTTTTCGGCTAACTCAAAATACAACCGCATGCCCTGCTCAAGGCTCTCGTCAACATGAAAAGCGATGTTGTCAAACAGATATTTCCGAATCTCTTCTCTCGAAAGCGGCACATCATTTTCACACTGAGAGACTATTTTTTCTATCTGCTCGAGTCCCTCATCGCGAGCGCCGGCGAAGTTCACCGCCCTAATTGCCTCGACCGTGTCAGCGCGGGCCATCCACATTGCGAATACGAAACCTGTGTCCGTAAATTGCCGCCATAAACTCGCAAGATCGTAAACATGAAAATCATCGGTTGGCATCTTCATCGCGGGATCTCCGATCAGTAACGCCGCATCGTTGCATTCCAGCATGACCTGGGCGTCCGGACTGAATGTGGCCCATTCCGGTTCCCGACCCAGAAACTCGCGGAAAATAATCTTCACGAGAGCTTGCGAAGTTCGGGATGAAGCATCGAGAGCAACGCTGCGGACATTCTTTAAATCCTTATTTTTACTAATCAGCACTACGCTGCGGACAGTGAAGTGCGAGCCGACGCAAACGCCTGGCACAACTTTGAGTTCCGGAATCCGTTGATACTCGATGATCGGAACAAGCGCCCCTTCAACTTCTCCGCCCGCAAGTAAATCAGCACAACGCGCTGGCGCGGCGTCAGTCACCAGTCGCACATCGTTTTGTCGAGTTCCATATTGAAAGCTCCAGATCAGCGGTGCTGTGTTTAGATAACTTGACGCGGCCACCCGCGGACGGCCTTGATTATTAGCTGTGGAAATACGTCACTCCTTTGCAGTTGCTTTCGCAGCGGTGATGCTAACGAAATCGTCGTTAACACCGCAAGGAGCCCCCTTTACCTTCTGATTGGCACGTTGACACCCTTCCAGAGTGACAATTACTATGCGGCCGACAACATCATTCAGCACGGCCGTCCGCGCGGACCAATAAGAGAGTGGCAATCAGCTTGAGTTTTGTCGATGCAAATCTACGATGTTAGCGTTCCGCTTTCCGCGACCACACCTACGTATCCCGGTGATCCCGGCATTGAGATCAAACCGTGGCTGACGCTAGCGGATGGCGATGTCGCTAATGTCTCACTCATAAACTTTGGCTTGCATTCAGGCACTCACGTTGATGCCCCGGCACATTTCATCGCCGACGGAAGCAGAGTCGAATCGCTGCCGCTCGAAAGCCTTATTGGCGAAGCAGAAGTTGTTGAAGTAGCGAATGACGTCCGAGCAATTGACGAAAGTTTCGTTGCCAGCAATCATTTCCGCGGTTCTCAAAGAATTCTGTTCAAGACGCGTAACTCAGCATTTTGGAATAACAGTGGATTTCGTGAGGATTACACTTATATCGAGCCTGGTGCTGCCAAACGACTGGTTGAATGGGGAATAAAACTAGTAGGCATAGATTATTTATCGGTCGAACAATTTCAGTCACCAAAATTTGAGACCCACCACGCGTTATTATCCGCCGGGGTTGTTATCCTGGAAGGTCTCGACTTGCGCGCAGTTCCTGCCGGCATTTATGAACTGATTTGTTTGCCGCTAAAAATTGCCGGAGGAAGTGGCGACGGTGCGCCTGCCCGCGTCGTATTGCGCACCAGAGCGTAACCAAATGAAGAGGCGGATCACCTAACTCCATGACCGAAAATTCCGATAATGACTACCGGGACCGCGTATTTCGCGTTGTTCGTTCGATCCCGCGTGGCCGCGTCATGACCTACGGCCAAATTGCCGAAATTCTCGGAGAGGGCTACACGCCGCGAACAGTTGGCTTTGTAATGCACAGCTCGAATGATAAGACTCCCTGGCATAGAGTCATCAATGCACAGGGTGGCTGTTCTACTCGCGGACTTGTTTTGCCCCACGATAAACAGCAACGAATGCTGGAAGCCGAAGGAGTCAGTTTTAATGAACGCGGCCGTTGTGAGTTGCAAAAATACCTTTGGATTCCAGCAGAACCTAAGGGCAAAAACAAACCGAGAGCAAAGAAAGTTTCACTATTCAAGAACTAGATTCTTTTTGCAAAGGAAACCACATGGACCAAGATCCCCTCGACCAAAGAGCTCCCTATGCGGTTAGTCCACCTCGTTATTCTGTTTCGCATCAAATGGTTACTACTGCGTTTGAATTGCCAAACTTCCGCATCACACAGAATCTTGGCGTTGTTCGCGGAATCGTGGTTCGCTCGCGAAACATCTTCGCGACCATCGGCGCGGGCTTGCAAACGATTGTTGGTGGGAATATCACGGTGTGGACAAAACTTTGCGAGGATACCCGCGCAGATGCTTTTGACATCATGATTCAGCATGCAACTGAAATTGGAGCAAATGCGATCGTGGGGGCACGCTACGATGCCACGGAAGTTTCCGCCGGCGTTACGGAAGTGCTGGCCTATGGCACCGCCGTAATTGTCGAACGCGCAGATGGCGAAGCGAGTTATCGCTCATGACTGCGGCCAAGATCACAGCCGCCCAACTTCGACGGATCCAGAAGGCGGTTACTACCGTTCCCTTCGCGAGATTTCTGGGTATCGAGCTTGACGAAGTTGGCAAAGGGACTGCGACTCTCGGTCTGAGCATTCGTAGAGAGCTGACGCAAAACCACGGTGTGGTTCATGGTGGAGCAATTGCTTCTTTGATCGACACAGCAACCGCCTTCGCCATAATCTCGATGCTTTCTCCTGGAGAAAAAGTTACTACCGTCGATCTCACAATTAGCTATCTACGGCCTTTAATCATTGGGCGGATGGCTGCCCGTGCCAAGGTTGTGCGGAGCGGCCGGCGGCTTTTTGTCGTTTCGGCTGATCTGTTGGATCAGGATGGAAACCTTGCGGCTACCGCACTTAGCACTTACATCAAACTTTGAAGATATAGCGTCAAGGTTCCCGCGTTTTAAGTAGACACTCCATGTTTATCTATGTAGAATGACTTGGCCCCTCCGTGCGGACCCCAGTCGGTAACGCCTTCGCTCGAGACCACAGCTTGAATCAATTTCCTTGGTGAACTCCCACCTATGTACTCCCTGTACCATTCCCTCCTGGCCCAGCATCCCAGGCAATTGATGCCGGTTCGATGTGCTGGGTCGACAATTGCACAACTTCATCGTTATTTCGAAGATGTTGTGCTCGAAAATAATCTTGGCGCTTTGGTGGTCGAGAGTTTACCCACGTCTGCCGAAAGACCGGCTCGGGATATCGTACGTGTCGAGGAACTCGATCAAGCGGCGAAGAATTTTTTCCTCTGGGTAAGTACCGAGGATTGCCTCTCGAGTTTGATGCTCAGCCGCGGAAGGGAGAGCACGAAATCCGTCGTCTTCGAAAGAACCGATGAAAGTGACAGCTTCGAGCGGTTTGTTGTAATCGCAGATGCACGTTTCTCAGCTCTGCTGGCCTCAGTCCACAATGCCGGAGAAGAAGACACCTCGCGAGATATGGTTATTTGGACTTTCGAGCCTGACGTAGTTTACTCAGCCCTCGAATACTTAATGGCTCGCGTCACAGCGGAGCATCCGTTTCACTCAGACGCCTTTGCGAATGCTGTTCGAGCCTCGATGCCAAAAGCTACATCGCTGCAACTCACCCTGGGCGTAACGACAAAGCTGGCTCGGCTGTTACAGGAACAGGCGGAACGGGAAATTGCCGTCAATCGGCTCGCGACCGCGATTGGAAATTCGCTTGAACTGGACAGCGTTCTGCAAACTGCCGCGAACGAAGTCGGCCGTGCGCTTAACGTTCATTCTTGTGCGGTAAGAGTTGAGGGGGCGCTCGTTGGCCGACAGATGACTACTTATTACTTCCGGCCAGACGCCGCGAGTGAAGGTGAAGAATCATTGCAGATCGATGTGGATGACATTAGCAGCCGCCTGGCGAATTCGCCTCAGGCGTACGTCGTAGAAGGTGACAACTCCAAGTCGCCCACCGTGCTTGCTGATGCCGTGGTGCCTCTGATCAACCAGGGAAACTTCATTGGCCTTTTATTAGTACGCTCCGACGACATGTCGCGGGTCTGGGCCGACAACGAGTTGTTGCTGCTTCACACCGTCGCCGACCAGCTCGCCGTTGCCGTTAACCAGGCCCACCTGTTCGCTCAAATGCAGCAACAAGCGCTGACGGACAGTTTGACCGGCTGTTATAACCGTCGTTCATTTGAATTGCAGCTTGAGCGTGATCTCCACATGGCCACCCGCATGCGCCAGCCGCTTTCATTAATCATGCTGGACTTTGACAATTTCAAAGACATTAACGATCAGGCCGGGCACGAGACTGGTGACGTGGCTCTTCGCCTGCTGGCCGAAGCCTTGCGTTCTGAACTGCGAGCTATCGACACCGCAGCGAGATTCGGCGGCGACGAGTTCGTGATAATTGTGCCCCAGGCAACCACTGAAGGCGCCGTGATCGTGGCGGAGCGTTTGCGCAAACGCATTGAGCAACTCGAGGTGCCCGGTTTTGGCCGCGTGACGTCTTCTTTTGGTGTCGCTACTTTCCCCACACACGCCTCATCCCGAGATTCCCTGGTAGTGGCTGCGGATCGATCCCTCTACGATTCCAAGAATGGCGGACGCAATCGAGTTAGCTTTATTGATGTCGCCGGTTTTGAAAATACCGAGCTCAGCAGCGAGTTGATAGACGTGATGCAGCGACTTTAGTTGTATACCTCGGATTCAATTTCAGACCTCAAATTTCTGACCCACCTCGGTCGCTTTGCCTCCTTCAATCCCTCCTTGCAAATTGCTCCGCTCTCTTCTGGTGTCCTAACGAAAAATCGCGCATCATAATCCTTTGCCGTAGCTCAAGGGTTCATTGCTTCGTTTTTTTTGTGCATGGATGATCTACGAAAATTCGCGCGCTACTTTCTTCCCTACAGGGTGGAGCTCACGACTGGCATCATTTGCATTTTGGCCAGCGTGATTTTCAATCTCTTTATTCCCTTGATCGTTGGCCAGGCAATTGATGCAAACTGGAATGAGGTCACCTGGTCGCGTCTTACAATCTCTGCGCTAAAGGTATTGGGGGCAAGCGTTGTTAGCGGCAGCTTCCTTTTTATGCAACGCCGCATTCTGATTGGAATGTCGCGCAAGGTTGAGTATGACCTGCGCCGGGATTTCCACGCGCACCTCGTTGATCAGCCGCAGGCGTTTTTCCAGGAGCATCGCATCGGCGACTTAATGGCCCGGGCCACCAATGATCTGGCCGCAGTCAGGCAACTGGCCGGACCGATGATTATGTATTCGCTGCAGACGCTCTTCGTTGTTGTCATCGTTCTGCCGTTAATGTTTCTAATCAGTTGGCGCCTCACGCTACTGTTGTTCATAACCATGCCCCTGGTTTCCCTGACGGTGAAAGTTTTCGGGCAACAGGTTCACGTTCGCTTTGAAAAAATCCAGTACTTCTTCTCGCAAATCACCGCCCGCGCGCAGGAAAACTTTACCGGCGTTCGCGTAGTGAGGGCATATGCCCAGGAAGGTGCTGAGATTGCCGCCTTCAACGAATTGAATCGTCAATACGCGGAAAGGAATTTGAGCCTTGTCAGAATAGATGCGTTGATGCGACCGCTGATGCAGTTCTTGATCGGAATGGGTTTCGTGCTGATCATTTGGGCTGGTGTGCCGGCGGCGATTCGCGGTGAAATTACGGTGGGACAGTTCACCGTTTTCAATATGTATCTCTTCCGTTTGATCTGGCCGTTGATAGCCCTTGGGTATGTAGTCAATCTCTACCAGCGCGGCTTGGCGAGCTTGAAACGTATGAACGCTATACTTGCCATTGAGCCATCGATCGCCGATGACGCAGACGTGAAAACACAACCACCCATCAAAGGTGAAATTGAATTCCGGAATCTTACCTTTCGATACCATCCAACCGATGAACCCGTGCTTCGCGGTATCAATCTTCGAGTCCGGGAAGGACAGACCGTGGCGTTCGTAGGGCGAACCGGCAGCGGGAAGTCTACTCTCATTAACGTCATCTCGCGCATCATTGAAGCACCAGCAGACACGGTTTTGGTTGACGGCGTTTCGGTTCGTGACTATCCGCTCACGCAGCTGCGTTCAGGCATCGGCTATGTTCCCCAGGAGACTTTTCTATTTAGCGATGCACTGGCCGAAAACATTGCTTTTGGAGTGGAAAACGCTGAGCGACCGCAGATCAAGTGGGCTGCCGAAGTGGCCGGACTGACCGAAGACGTCGAGGGTTTTCCCGATGGCTTCGAAACACTGGTCGGCGAGCGAGGCCTCACACTCTCCGGCGGTCAAAAACAGCGCACGGCCATCGCGCGGGCCATCCTCCGCGAACCGAAGATCCTGCTCCTTGATGATGCCTTGTCGTCCGTTGACACGTACACAGAGGAAAAGATCCTGGGAAAACTGCGCGGCGTTATGCGAGGCCGAACGAGTCTAATTGTTTCGCATCGCATTTCCACCGTCCGCGACGCCGACTTGATTTGCGTGCTCGACGAGGGACGCATCATCGAGCAGGGCACGCACCACGAGTTGCTCGCGACGGGCGGAGAATATTCGGCGCTGTACGAACGGCAGTTGCTGGAAGAAGAGTTGGCGCTTACCTGATCATTTTTACGACCGGCGGAGGGTCAAGACTGTGGAGAACGATCTGGACAAACGATATCAAACGCTGGTCGTCTTATGGTCCGCATTATTGTTGAGTGTTGGAATGTATTTCCTTTTCCTCACGTTCGCGACGCCCAGGATTCATAACGAGTCTGCCAATCGCAGTTCGCTTTTGATTGTCGCCCTAACTGCGCTGGGTCTCTTTCTCGTGATCGCCTCGTTTGCCGTAAAACAAAAGCTGCTCGAGAGGTCAGTTGAAAAGCAGGATGTTGGTTTAGTGCAGAAGGCTCTCGTGATCGCGTGCGCCATGTGCGAAGTTAGTGCGCTGCTCGGGCTTCTCGAACGTCTTATTATCGGCAATCGCGAGTACTACTGGCTGTTTCTGTTCGCCGCCGGCGGTATCGCCCTTCATTTTCCTCGGCGCAGTCAATTGGAGTCCGCCAGTTACAAGAAGCCCGGGGAGCTCGGTTAGGTAATAGATGTCGACAGCGGTAAAACAATTTCACGAAGAAGAAGCAATCGGCAAGACTTACGACTTTCAGGTTGCTCGCCGGCTACTGCGATACTTGACTCCTTATCTTCGCCTGCTGATTCCGGCCTTGCTGCTGACGTTCGCGCTCAATCTTTTGGGAATTCTGCAACCGAAGTTTACCGAGTACGCGATCGACTGGTATATCCTGCCACGTAAGTCTTCAGGTCTTGAACTGCTGGTCGGGCTGTATGTCGCGGTACAATTCTTGCGGTTTCTATTCTCCTATCTGCAAGCGTTGTTGCTCAACACGGTGGGCCAGCACGTGATGTTTGACATGCGTCGAGAGCTTTATGACAAGCTGCAACACCAGGAAGTGGCTTACTATGATCGCAATCCTGTCGGCCGCATCATGACGCGACTCACCAGCGACGTCGACTCGCTCAATGAACTGTTCACGGCCGGAATTACCGACTTGCTCGGCGACCTGGTTATGATCTTCGCCATCGTCGGCGTGATGTTGTGGATGGACGTACGTCTCACTCTTGTTACTTTGCTTACCGTTCCAATGTTGTTTGCCGCTACGACCTGGTTTCGCAAGGGTGCGCGCCGAGGTTACGACATGGTGCGCACTCGCATAGCGCGGATTAACGCCTTCCTCCAAGAGCATTTTGCCGGCGCACAAACAGTCCAGATCTTTAATGCCGAGGTGAAATCGATTCGCAAGTTCGACGAGGTCAATGCGGACTACCGCAAAGCAAACATCGACACGATCTTCTACTATGCTGTCTTCTTCCCGCTGGTCGACTTCATCGGTGCGGTGGCCGTCGCTCTAATTATCTGGTATGGCGGGTATCGGGTGATGCAAAACACGCCCGGACACACCATGCTTACGCTGGGCGCGCTAGTGGCGTTTATTCAGTATTCGAGTTTCCTTTTCCAGCCGATTCGCGACATTTCTGATAAGTACAACGTACTTCAGGCTGCGGTCGTCGCCTCGCATCGTATTTTCAAGACGCTCGATCTTCCCGTCGCCATTAGCTCTCCGGCCAAACCCGCAAAGTCTGGCCGTGTTGTAGGTCATATTGAATTTGAGAACGTTTGGTTTGCTTACAAAGATGAAGACTGGATTCTCAAAGACGTTTCCTTCAAGGTCGAGCCGGGACAGTCGATTGCGCTCGTCGGTCACACTGGCTCGGGCAAGTCGACTATCACAAATCTGCTCATGCGGTTCTACGATGTACAGCGCGGTCGCATCCTGTTAGACGGCGTCGACCTGCGCGAGTGGGACCTGCAATCGCTGCGGGAAAATTTCGCTGTCGTCCTACAGGAAATATTTCTTTTCAGCGGAACAATTGAAGGCAACATTCGTCTGGGGCGAGCGGACATTACGGAAGAGCGCGTCAAATGGGCGACTCAGGAAGTTAGTGCTGAACCTTTCATAAACCGTTTGCGCGGCGGCTATCAGGCTGAAGTCAAGGAGCGCGGCGCTGGTCTTTCAGTTGGACAGAAACAGTTGATATCTTTTGCGCGCTCGCTGGCGTTTGATCCCGCGATTCTGATTTTGGATGAGGCAACCAGTTCTATCGATACTGAAACTGAGCAACTGATTCAACAGGCTATTGAACGCGTGATGCGTAATCGCACTTCCATAGTGGTGGCTCATCGCCTTTCAACTATTCAGCGTGCCGACCAAATCATCGTCCTCCATCACGGCGAGATTCGCGAACAAGGCACTCATCAGGAGCTGCTCGCGCAACACGGTCTTTACTGGAAGCTTTACAAACTGCAATATGCCGACGGGGCCAGGCCGGAACTGCGTCCTTCGGATTCTGACGAAGAGAGCGCTGAACCCGCGAGCCAGGTGCAGTTTAGCGAGTAGCGTTTGTGTTCTGAGTCCAGGCTTTAGCTTGTGATCCCGGTTGAATTCTGTACGGGAAACAAACTGAAGGTTGAACTCTAGGAGCTAAACGTAAGCCGGAGAATGCCTATGAGATCAAAAACGCGGTCATGCTTCCTCGTCCTATCGCTATTCCTTCTTGCGCCGATCCTTTTCCCTGGAAAAGCTGAAATGAAAACACCACTTACAACCAACCTGCATTTTTCTATCTCCTTCCCGGAGCTGAGCAGTCGCGAGCCCATCGATGGCAGGGTTCTGCTGCTAGTTTCCACTGACGAATCCAAAGAGCCGCGCTTTCAGATCAACGAAGACCTGAATACACAACAGGTGTTTGGCGTTGACGTTAACGGATTGAAGCCCGGCCAGGAAGTAGTTGTTGACGCGAGCGCTTTTGGTTATCCCCTGCGCTCTTTGTCTGATTTGAAGCCGGGAACCTATTGGGTACAGGCACTGCTTCATCGCTATGAGACCTTCAAGCGTGCCGATGGCCACACTGTTAAGCTGCCAATGGATCGCGGCGAAGGCCAACAATGGAATAGCGCGCCGGGCAATCTTTACAGCACGCCGCTAAAGATTGCAGTGCGCGCAAATGATGACCGCAATATCAAAATCATGCTCGACAAAATCATTCCGCCGATTGAGCCGCCAAAAGATTCGAAGTACATCAAGCACGTTAAGCTGCAGAGTAAATTGCTAACTAAGTTTTGGGGTCGGCCCATGTATCTTGGCGCCAATGTTCTACTGCCCGAAGGTTTTGATAGTCACCCGAACGCTCATTATCCGCTGGTAATTTTTCACGGCCACTTCCCTGCTGACTTTGGCGGCTTTCGCGAGACGCCTCCCGATCCAAATCTGAAGCCGGACTACAGCGAACGCTTCCATCTCGCCGGCTATAACAAGATTCAGCAGGAGTACGCCTACAAGTTTTACAAGGATTGGACCGGCCCAAACTTCCCGCGGATGATCATCATCGAGATCCAGCACGCGAATCCTTACTACGACGACTCATATGCCGTGAACTCCGCAAACCTAGGCCCGTACGGCGACGCGATCACTTATGAGCTGGTGCCGTTTATTGAGAAACAGTTTCGCGGCATCGGCAAGGGCTGGGCGCGCTTCATGTATGGCGGTTCGACCGGCGGTTGGGAAGCGCTCGCGGTGCAGATTTTTTACCCTGATGAGTACAACGGCGCGTGGGGAGCCTGTCCCGATCCGATAGATTTTCGTGCGTACACCGTCGTCAATCTTTATGAACACGAGAACGCCTACCAAGCCGAGGCTACATGGAAACAGACTCCACGCCCCGGCAAGCGAAACTATCTCGGCGAATTGGCAGCGACGCTTGAGGAAATGAATTACATGGAGCTTGCGTTGGGAACGAACAGCCGCTCGGGAGGTCAGTTCGATATCTGGCAGGCCGTCTATTCACCAGTCGGGAAAGATGGCTACCCCAAACCAATCTGGGACAAATTGACCGGCCGAATTGATCGTTCGGTAGCGGGATACTGGCGCGAGCACTATGACCTCGGTCACATCCTGCGTCGCGACTGGGAAAAGCTTGGACCAAAACTCGAAGGCAAGCTCCATATCTACGTTGGCGAGGCCGACAACTATTATCTCAATAATGCCGTCTACCTGGTCGATGAGTTTCTGAAGAGCACTAAGAACCCTTCCTACGGCGGCGAAGTAGACTACGAGCCGCGCGCCGAACATTGCTGGAACGGTGACCACAGTTTGCCTAATGCAATTGCGCGTCTTCGTTATCATCAGTTTTACACGCCAAAGATTGTCGACCGTATCTTGAAAAGCGCGCCGAAGGGCGCGGACTTGACGAGCTGGAGATACTAACCGAGACGGTTTGTCGGCTATGCCGACCGATGTGCGGAAGGTCTGACCTTCCGGAATGCTTCCAACGGAGGTCGGGGTTATGCCCCCGGTGTTGGGGCGCAGCCCCTTAGATTCTGAGAGAGGCATGAACGGTGGGGCACAGCCGCCACCGCACATCGGAGGGCGAAGCCCCAGGAAGGTGCTGCTGGATGAGTCGGATGAAGGGTTCAGCGTCTCATGTCCCGGTTTACCTGGCTGTTGGTCACAGGGGGGCAACCAAAGAAGAAGCACTCCAGAATATTCAAGATGCTATCGCTGAATATCTCGCGCGGTAGACGCAATCTAAGCGGAAGCCTTCAATGAGCCTGCGGAGCAGGCGAAAGCATAAAGCCCAGGGTGAAGCGCAGCGAACCCTGGGTTTCAATGTTTGATGATCACTAGCCCGCGAAGCGGGCGGCAGAAGACCCGGCTCAAACCTCTGTCGCCCGTTTCACGGGCTTGAAATATCTTTGCTTTGGTCCAATCAATGGCAGTTCCGGACAACGCGATGACAGGCTCGGCTAGCATCACTTTGCTTCGACCAAGTATCAACTGGTCGGATTCATAATTGCCCTTTTCACATTTCGTAATAGAATACGCGAACCGCCGGTACAAGATTGCCGTGACAGTGGCTGCCGGTCATTGTCCATCTCTGAAGTGGTCGTTGTAACGCAAACTGTTAGTTTGCGTGCAAGCCAACAGCTTGCGTTACACCAAAGGAGTTCTATCGAATGTTTCGTCGCGCTTTCTTATTTTCTGTTTTCCTTCTGCTCCCATTCATTTCGCTCCAAGCTCAGAAACGCGCTTTCACGATTGACGATCTCTATCGCATCAAGAACATTTCCGATCTACATATAGCGCCTGACGGCAAGACCGTAATCTTCGTGGTAACGACTTCCGACCTCGCGCGAGCCAAACGAAACAGCCACATCTGGAGAATGGACATCAATGGGCAGAACCCGCGTCAGTTGACGTCGGGCGACAAGAGCGAGTCTTCACCTTCGTTCTCGCCCGACGGCAGGCAGCTTTCTTTCATCAGCTCGAAAGACGGCAGCGCAAATCTCTACCTGATTCCTGTTAACGGAGGCGAGTCGCGCAAGCTCACGAATATCTCCACCGCGGTTTCTGATCCACTCTGGTCGCCTGATGGGAGGTGGATCGCGTTCTCGTCAGACGTCTATCCGGAGTGCAATGGCGACGATGCCTGTAACAAACGTATTGCGGAACGCTGGGAGTCAGGGCCACTAAAAGCTCACCTGGCCAACGAACTTCTCTATCGCCACTGGACAGCGTGGAAAGATGGCACCCGCACTCACACTTTTATCGCCAACGCCGCCACCGGCGAGGCGCGAGACGTGACGCCAGGTAAATACGATGCGCCCACGTTTCAACTCGGTGGACCGCTGCAATACGATTTCTCGCCCGACAGCAAAGAACTGGTCTACGTTTCCAATCATGATCCGGTTCCGGCCGCCTCTACCAACAACGACCTCTGGATAATTTCGCTCAATGACAAGGACCCAAAACCGCGCAATATTACGGCAGATAATCCCGCTTACGACGGTGGTCCCAGGTATTCACCGGATGGAAAGTACATCGGCTATCGCTTGCAGAAGCAGCCCGGTTATGAGTCGGATCTCTTTCGTTTAGCCATCTACGAACGCGCCACCGGCAAGTCGACTATCCTGACTGAAGCGCACCGAAACTGGGTCGACGAAGTCCGCTGGTCCAGGGATTCCAAAACTATCTACTTCCTCGGACCATTCGAAGGGCAGAATCCAATTTTTCGTCTCGACCTTAACACCAGGAATATTACGGAGATCTTTGCCGACAAAACGATTGACGCTTCCGAGGTTGATCCGGGCGAGCAACACTTGCTCTACATTAAGCGGTCGGTCGCAGAGCCGCAGGAGATTTACAGCGCGGAAATGGTTAACGGTAAACCTTCGCGACCGGTAAAGGTATCGCATTTCAATGAGGCGCTGATGAATGAGGTTGACATTCGTCCGGCCGAAACCATATGGGTCACTGGAGCTAACGGCATACGTGTGCAGGTCTTTATCGTCAAGCCTCACAACTTTGATCCGGCGCGTAAGTATCCTCTCATCCTCAATGTTCATGGCGGTCCGCAATCAAATTGGGCTGACGCGTTTCGTGGCGACTGGCAAGTTTATCCGGGTGCAGGTTACGTCGTGGCCTTTCCAAATCCGCATGGCTCAACCGGCTTTGGTCAGGACTACACCAGCGAGATTTCCGGTGACTTCGGCGGAGGTGTCTATGAAGATTTGATGAAGATCACGGACGCCGTCGAAAAGCTTCCATATGTTGACTCCACGCGAATGGGCGCAATGGGTTGGTCTTATGGCGGTT
>WNGE01012298.1_pt1 | contig 15491 bp, 15 predicted proteins | sample 5400651 | NCBI WGS metagenome assembly WNGE01 (sample SAMN13153370, study PRJNA577476) | soil metagenome | isolation source: 60 cm soil or saprolite under grassland replicate 2 | place: USA:California | collected 2016-06-15 | reverse complement strand
GTGAGCGTGCCACCCGGGACGTCCGCGGTGCCGAGGCACTGGGCGCGGGAGTCGTCGAATGATCCGGTCGTCGTGGCGGTGACGGTGCAGGTGGCGTCCAGGTCGCCCACGTCCTTGCCTGAGCCGTCGATCATGTCGGCGGTGAACGTGATCTGGTCTCCGTTCGAGAGCTTCGGCTCGTCCCCGTTCGAAGGTGATGACTTCGGCGGGTTGTCGGCGAGGGAGAACGAGTCGTCGTTCTGCCTCTCGGTGAAGCTCAGCGTTTGCCTACTGAACGTCGCCTGTCCGCCGCCGCCACAGCCGACGACGAGCGCGGCGAGGAGGACAGCGGCGGTGGCGGCTAGGGGCATCCGGTTGGTCATGGCTTCCCTCCTTGGTGGCTTGCCTTCCGACCGTAGGAGGTGGCGGGCGCTGCGTCGTCTGCCGCGATGCTGATCTTCGTCTCTGTCGTGCGGCGGATCCTTCAGCTACCCGGAATCTGCCGTGGGGTTGATGTAGATCGGGTTGGGCTGCGCTACGTTCCGAGGATGCCTCCGATTCGCGCACTCGTTGGGATGATCCGAGGCCATCCCTTTGCGAGCGATGGCTTGCTAGCGGTCGCGCTCGCCGCGTTCGTGTTGTCTGAGGTCTTCACGTCCGGCGGCTATCTGACCGGGTCGAACTGGGTCTACGTCCCGGTGGCAGTGTTGATGACGCTTCCGCTCGCATGGCGGCGGCGTGCACCGCTTCTCGTGGTGGCACTCGTGATGGGGGCATTCGCCGCGCAGTCGCTCATCCTCGACCCGACGCCGACGCCTGACGTGGAGCTGATCCCGGCGCTGATCGCAGTCTATTCGGTCGCTGCACACGGCGAGCGGTGGGTGTCGTTCGTCGGCGGCGGTCTCAGCCTGGTTGCTGGCCTGGTCTGGCTCGGGGTCGACGATTTCCTTCTGCCCACGGTGATGTTTGGCGGGGCCTGGTTCGCTGGCCGCCTCGTGCAGAAGCGCCAGCTATACGCCCAGGCGTTCGCGGAGCGGGCGCGTGTGCTGGAGCGAGAGCGAGACGCGAATGCGCGCGTGGCGGCCGCCGAGGAGCGGGTGCGGATCGCGCGCGAAATGCACGACATTCTCGGGCACAGCGTCAGCGTGATGGTCGTGCAGGCGGGTGCGGAGCGGCTCGCCCTCGGTGAGGAGCGTCCGGTGACGCGCGAGGCGCTGCTGGCGATCGAGCGCACGGGTCGGGAGGCGCTTGCGGAGATGAGCCGGCTGCTGGGCATTCTGCGCAAGGAGGGAGAAAGCCTGTCGCTGGCGCCACGACCGAGCCTCGCCCAGGTCGACGTCCTGGTACAGACAGTGCGGGATGCCGGCCTACCGGTCGAACTGCGCGTCGAGGGCGAGCAGACAGATCTACCGCCCGGCGTCGATGTGTCCGCCTACCGGATCGTGCAGGAGGCGCTCACCAACGTCGTCAAGCATGCGGGCCCGGCACGAACGTCTGTGGTCGTTCGCTACGGCCGCCGGACCGTCGAAGTCGAGGTAACCGACGATGGGCGCCGATCGGTCAACGGGAACGCGGCCGGCTATGGGCTGGCCGGCATGCGAGAGCGAGTCGAGCTTCACGGCGGAACGCTCGAGGCGGGCAGCCGCAGCGAGGGCGGTTTCGCCGTGAAGGCGCGATTGCCCCTCGGCACGGTGACGAGCTGAGCGTTCGCGTGGTCATCGCCGACGACCAGGCGCTCGTTCGGGCCGGCTTTCGCAAGCTGCTCGAGGTCGATCCCGAGATCGAGGTCGTCGCGGAAGCAGGAGACGGGCTCGAAGCGGTCGAGGCCGTCGGGCGGCTGCAGCCGGACGTGGTGCTGATGGACATTCGCATGCCAGGCGTTGACGGGCTCGAAGCGACGAGGCGGCTCAGTGACCGCCAGACGCCAACGCGAGTCCTCATCCTCACGACCTTCGGTCTCACCGACTACGTCTACGAAGCGCTCCGGGCCGGCGCCAGCGGCTTCCTGCTCAAGGACTCGCCCGCAGAGGAACTGCTCGCCGCCGTGCGGATCGTCGCACGCGGCGACGCGCTCCTCGACCCATCAATCACACGTGCCGTCATCGAAGAATTTCGGCGGAAGCCGCGCAGGCCGAACGATCTCGCGCAAAAGCTCGAAAGGTTGACCGCCCGTGAGCTCGAAGTGCTCCAGGGGCTCGCGCGCGGCCTGTCGAATGCCGAGATTGCCGCCGAGCTCGTCGTTGGTGACGGAACCGTAAAAACCCACGTCGCTCGCATCCTGCAGAAGCTCGACCTGCGCGACCGTGTGCAGGCCGTCATCTTCGCCTACGAGTCCGGTCTCACCGAAATCGGAGTTGTGGAGCACGACACGTGAGAACCCGAGCGACAGGGCAGCTGATCTCGAGTCCTCACTGAGCGATGTCCCGACGGCGTGGTGCATGCGGCGAGGCTGTATTCGTGGACGAGTCCGCCGAGGCGGTCGCGGCGCTCGACGTCGGCCGTTGGTGGGCGCACCGGAGCACACGCTCGAGGTGGCGCCGGTTCACGATCAGCCAGTCCAGGCACTCTGACCGGACGGTGCGGACGAAGCGCTCGCGATCGCGTTCGCCTTCGGCGCGCGCACCGGCGTCCGGATGATCTCGATGCCCTCGCCGCGGAAGACCGTGTCGAAGTCGCGCGTGAACGTGCGGTCGCGGTCATGAACGCTTTCAGTCCGTTCGCCTGACGACCCAGATCCCGCCCAGCCCCGCGACGAGGTCGATCGGCTGCGAGCCGACGCGGACCGTCCTGCCGACAGCGTTTCGGCTCGGATCGATCTGCGACACGGTATCGTCGCCGCGGTTCGCAACCCACACAGAGCTTGGGCCGACGGCGACTGCCGCAGGCCGATGGCCGACGTTGATCCTCTTCTTGACGTCGACCGTTGCCGGATCGACCCGGACGACCGTGTCGCCGGCCCGGTCGATGAGCCACACGCCGCCGCTGCCGGCGTCGACGGCCTGTGGAGCGAAGCGAAGGCGGATGCTGGCGACGATCCGCCGGGAGCCCGGGTCGACCTTCCAGAGCATGCGGCCGCCGACGACCCAGACCGCGCCCTCGCCGGCGGCTACGAGGCGCGGCGTGCCCGGCAACGGGACTGCGCCGGAGACCCCTGTGTAGGGGGGATCGAGCAGTTCGAGTCTGCGGCCGTTCGGATTCGCGATCCACACGTCCCTCCCGAAGGCGACCGCCGTCGCCGATGCGTGTGCGCGCGGAACCCGGACTGTGCCGCTGATCTGGCCGTAGCCGGCGTCGACCATCGTGATGTGCTCGGGCGGACCGGATACGACCGCCGCGAGGTCGCCGACGTTGGCGACGTCGCTCGGTGTGCCGGACACCTGAATCGTGTGCGCCGTCAACGTCTTCGGATCGACTTCCGAAACCTTGCCGCCGAGACTGGTGACCCAGACGCTTCCTCCACAGACCGTCACGGCCGTCGGCTGTGCGCCGATGGCCAGACCGCCGGCGGCCAGTGCGCCGCCCGGGTCGATCCGGACGAGCGAGTCGGCGCGCGCGATCGACGTCCCGCCGCCACCGAGCAATAGGGCTGCAGCCGCAGCAGCAGCAGCGGTCGCTGCGACCGCGGCGCCGATGGGAAGCGATCGCCGTCTGCGGCGCCGGAGGACCGGGATGGCAGCAGTTCCGTCTCCGAGCGCCGAGCGCGCGGCGCCGACGAGCAGGCCACACGTCGCCCAGCGCTCGTCGGGGAGCTTCGCCATGCCCTTCCCCAGGACGGCGTCGAGATCCGCAGTCAGCTTGGGCTTTCGCTCGCTCGCCTTGGGCGCCGCCTCTTCGAGATGGGCGTAGATCACGGCCACGTCGCTTCCCCGCCGGAACGGCACGTCGCCGGTCAGGCATTCGTAGAGCAAACAGGCAAGCGAGTAGATGTCCGCGCGGCCGTCGACCTCGTCGTCACGGATCTGCTCGGGAGCGACGTAGTCGATCGTGCCGACGATCTGCCTCGGATCGGCGACGGCGCTGCGGTCCGACGCGCTCGTGCTGAGCCCGAAGTCCGCCAGGTAGCAGTGCTCCATTCCCGCGCGGCCGGTGAGGAGGACGTTCGACGGCTTCACGTCGCGGTGCACAAGACCTCGCTCGTGCGCCGCGTCGAGGGCGTTCCCGACCTGAGAAACGAGCGCGAGCGCTCGCTTCGGTTCGAGCGGGCCCTCCTGTCGCAGCTGCGCCTTCAGATCAGTGCCGTCCACATGGCGCATCGCGATGTACAACAGTCCGTCGACGTCGCCAGCGTCGTAAATCGGCACGACGTTCGGGTGGTCGAGCGAAGCCGCAAGCTGAGACTCGCGCAAGAAGCGCTCGCGGAACCGTTCGTCCTCGGCCAATTCCGGTGCGAGGAGCTTCAGCGCCACCTTTCGTTTGAGCCGCAGATCGTCGGCGAGATAGACAGCGCTCATCCCTCCACGTCCGAGCAAGCCTTCGATCCGGTAGCCCGCGAGCGTCGTCCCGATCCGGCTGTCTGCAACGACGGACATGTTTCAAGGGTACGGCGCAAGTCGCTGTCGCACTAGGCCGCCGGTCCAAACGTCCAGGTGAACCGAGTGAGACTCTCGCGGGGTGCCAGGCCGCCGGGCCGGAGGCCCCGCCGGACGAGCAGTGCGGGCGGCCCGGCGCTCCCGGCCAGCGCGCTGCGGACGTGCCCGAGGCCGTCCCGTGTCCAGCGTTCCGGCAGTCCGACGACGACAAGAGCCGCATCTGCGGCGGCGGCCAGCACGTCCGCTTCGGCCGGAGGGAGGAGGAGCGGCTCGGCGGCGACGCCGAACACGCGTTGCACAGCGAGGGACGCGTTGGCGAGCGCGCGGCTGGCATCGCGGCCAGGGCCCTGCGCCGGTCCTGCGAGCCTCAGCGGGGTGCCCCGCGCACCGGCGATCCAGGCGCCAACCTCGACGGCCGTCCAATCGTGGTCGCCTCCACCGAAGAGCACGAACACCGGGCCTTCAGGCGGCGGATCCTCACGGCCGACGTGGACGCCGACGTCGCACGGCGCGCGCGTGAGCAGGGTCTCGAGCACTGGGCTCCCGTCCAAGTCAGGACCGCCGTCGACGAGAAGGAGGTCGACGTCCTGTTCCAATGCGATGCGAACGAGGTCGTCGCCGGCTGCGGTGGAGGTGAACGTGACCGCGCGCGCTGCAATGCCACGGGCGAGCAGGGCCTGCCGGTGTTCGTTCAACAGCGATGCTGTCCGGGTAACGTCTGCGCCCTCCGGAATCAGCTGCGCGAGGATCAGCTCACGCGTCGGACGCTTGGCCAGCGACTCCGCGAGGCCGAGCAGCGCACCGAGGCGCCGCGGGTCCTGCGGGGCCACGAGGATCGAGCGCTCCGGCGCAGTGATCGCCAGGTCCAGGGACGGCTCCTGGCGCAGAATCGCCTGCTGAAGTTTCTGAAGTGCGGGACCGGGCTCGATGCCGAGCTCGCCTATGAGCTGCTCACGCGTGCGCTGATAGACGTCGAGCGCCTCCGCCTGGCGCCCGTCTCGGTAGAGCGCGAGCATCAGTTCGCCGCGCAGCCGTTCGCGGAGCGGATGCGAAGCGACGAGCTCCTGGAGCTCGCCGACGAGCTGACCTTCGAGACCGAGAGCGAGCTCGGCCTCGATGCGCAACTCGACAGCGCCCAGACGGAGCTCCTCGAGACGGGTGATCGCCGGCTGCGCGAACGACTCGTACGCGAAGTCCGCGAGCGCGGCTCCACGCCAGAGCGAGAGCGCCTCGCGCAGCATCGCTGCCGCAGTGCCGGGGTCGCCGTCGGCGAGCACTTTCCCGGCATCGGATACCAGGCGCTCGAAGCCATGCAGATCCAACTGATCGGCGGCGAGGCGGATGAGATAGCCGCCGCCGTGCGTCAGCAGCATGCCGTCACCGAGCGCTCGACGCAGTCCCGCAACGCGAACCTGGACTGATTTCTTGGCCGTCGCCGGCGGGCGGGCGCCCCAGAGCTCATCGATAAGACGGTCGACCGAGACCGACTCGTTCGCGTGCAGGAGGAGGACGACCAGGAGGGCTCGTTCCTTCGCCCCACCGATGCGAACCGGCCGGCCTTCGTCCCACACCTCGAGTGGTCCGAGGATCCGAAACTCCACGCGCCTCGATCGTAACCGGCTCGTAACCGGCTCGGGTCACGCTCGGCGTAGCAGGCTCAACGAAAGGAGGAACCCATGCGTGTGATCAAGCTCCTCGCTGTGTTCGCGGCGCTGACCGCCGTGGCCGCAGCCGCGGCTCAGGCCGACGTCGGCCCGCCGTGGGGTCCGGCAACGCCCAACTTCAACCTCCAAGTCATTCTGCAACCGGTCGCAAGCGGACCGGACAACGGCTTCGGCTTGGTGAAGTTCCGTCAGCCGAAGGACGCCGACAAGATCGTCTACCTCGACGTCTGGGTGCGTGACTTGGCCCCGAGTCACAGCTTTTACCTCCAGCGCGCAACCGATTCGAGCGTGAACGACGACTGCATCGGAACGAACTGGCTGACACTCGGCCAGGGACTCGTTCCCGAGACGATCACGACGGACCAAACGGGAACCGGCCGGGCGGACCTGTTCCGGAATCTGGCCGCGATCGCGCTCGGCACGCCGTTCGATATCCATTTCCGCGTGATCGACGCGGTTACCTCGGCCGTCGTGCTGGAGAGCACCTGCTACCAGTACACAGTCAGTCAGTGAACGGAGAGGGCGGCCGCGCGTTGTGGCGGTCGCCCCTCCTCATCCACCGAGCGCGTAGCCGCCGAAGAAACCTGAAGGCGGACCCGGCATGTTCCCCTGGCCGCTGAAGTAGGTCTTGAACGTCTCACTGACCTCCCCGAGTTGCACGCTGCCCCGATTGGCGGGGAACGGCCTGGTCGAAGTGATCGTGTTCTGGTGGAAGGTCGTGAACGAGTTCGTCACCGTGTTGCTGACCACCTCCTGCCTGAACCTCGCGGCGAGCACCGGCGTCCCGTCACGGAACGTTTCGGGGTTGGCGAAACTGCCGTTCGTCGAGCGGTCGAGGTAGATCGTTAGCGTGCCAACGCGCGTGATCGCGCGCAGCGGACCGTTGGTGATCACCCGCAGAGTCGCCGCGTCCGCGAAGAACGTGAAGAGCGCGGTCGTCTCGTCTTGCGGGGCGTGCGCGAAGGCGGAGAGACCCTGAATGTACGAGAGGTAGCCGTAGTGGATGTGTGTCACCGGCGTCACACCCGGTGGTGAGCTCTGAAACTGACCGACGAACTCGAGCGACAGGCTCCGAATCGTCCTTACTTGCGGCGCTCGGAGCTCGTTATGGCTCCGCACGGGAATGGCTCCAGTCGAGCTCATCAGCACGACTGTGAGCGCTGCTGCCAGCGCGAACCACCTCGTCATCGTCGTCACCTCCTCGGTTGCGGCGAGTCGCGTCCTAACTGCGCGAATCGCCTGGGAGACCGTACCGTCGAGACCCGCTAATGAAGGCTGATCCGCGAGTAAGAAGCTCGTGGGCGCCGCCGGGTGTCGAACCTAGTTTCGCTTCGGCTCGGCGGGGATCATCGTCGCTTCGCCTGGACCTCCACGGAAACCGTCCTCTTCGGGCCCACGACCTTCAGACCCGGTCTCGAGCGCTCGGGCGCGCTCTGGCCGCGGCCGATCTCGAGCACCGTCTCGCCGCGGCCGCTCAGATGTCGAGCGAGTCCGGCGCCGTAGTGGCCGGCGCCTTCGATCGCCCAGACGCGGGCACCGTTGGCGTGCCTGTCCGCGAACTGCACCGCTGCTTGGTAGCCACGCGCATTCGCGCGCACCGCCTCTTGGGCGACCACGGCGCCCGCAGCAGCGGCGACAACCGACAAGACGTGCTCGTCTCGATGGGTGTCGACACCGATCAGGTAGTCCAGCTCGTCTGCAAGCATCTCGACTGATCCTCCGGCTTCGCTCGTAGGGTCGGGTGGTGCCGGTCTGAGTGCGGGAAACCGCGGCGGCAGGACGGTAATGAGTCACGCCCGAGAGGGCGGACAAGCTCCTGATCAAGCCAGGAGCGGGCGCCAAACCGGCGCCGCCGCACACACGCGGACGGATCATTCCCATCGCTCGCGGCGGCCGGTCCCTTGACGAGTCACGCGCGGCACGGCGACAACCAGGCTGGCAACGGTCCCAGACGGACCAACCCGTCGAGTCTTACCGTCCCTTGAGCGCGTTGGCTGCGAGGCTGCCTCAAGCGACCTACCCGCGGAGTAGACGGACGCGTTGCCAGGTGCGTCCGCCGTCGCGCGTCTGGAAGAGCGCGGTGCCGTTCCGGCTCCCACTCCGTGCGACCACCCAGGCAACGTTGCTGTTCGCGACGGTAACGCTCATCACTGAACACTTCTGCGTCGGCAGTCCGTTAGCGGCGACCGTATGCCAGTGGCGCCCGGCGTCGCTGGTTGTTTGCACGAGGGTTTCCTGTCGACCGGCGACTCGCCGCGGCAAGGAAAACCCGATCTGCCGGTGTTAGCCTCGGCTGCCCAGCCTGCCGCCGGAGAACAGACAGCTCGTGCCGAAGCACGACAAGCTCAAGCTCCTTGAAGTCCTCCGAGTGGGGGCGCAGCAACACGAGTTGGGGCACGCAGCGGAACGCCAGGTAGCAGAACGACCAGAACGCGCACGATGATGAAAGCGCAACGGCGTCCTCGTGTGCGTGTCGTACTTCCCGCAAAAGACGACATCTGCCGTTTTTGACGTTCCCCCGCGCTGCCCCGGCTTCGACTGCGGTTTTTTCACAAGGTTTAGACGCGCTGGAACAGAAGAGTGAGACCGCTTCCTAGAGCGGAAGCGATCACAACCCTGACCAGCCAAACGCCTTCGCGTCGGCCCGCGTCTATAGGCCAGCTACCGCATAGGCGCAAAGCAACGCCACCTGGACCGCGTCGCGAAGCGGCACCCACCGCTCGAAACAGATCCTCGCCGTCGAGCTTAGGCGGCCCACGAGAACTCGGATGTCGAGAGCCCCGACTTCCCCTCGTATTGGATGCCGAAGGCGTCGATCTTCGACCGCTTCGCCTCCGCCATCGTGAGGTTCGAGGCAACCGGGTGGAATATGCCGTCGAAGCGCACCGGCTGCCCAGTTTCGACGCCGAACGGGATGATGTCCTCGACCTCGAAGTCGATGGCATCCCCGATGCGGACGCTGTGGCGGACTCCGTCTTCCACGATCTCGATCGGCGCTCGCTCGACGCCGAGCATCTCGCCGACGAGCGGTGCGAGTCCCTCCATTGGGCCGCCCATCTGCCCACCGAACACTGCGCCGAGCTTCTCCATCTGCTCGTCGGTCGCGTCCTCGTCGACGAACATGCCGAGGCGCCAGTTGCCCTCGGTCATGACCTTTGGGGAGTCCAAGATCACGGCGAGCTTGCGCCCGCGGACGTCCGTGCCCTCGATCTCACCTTCGCGAACGTGGAAGACGAGGGTGGCGCGGCAGTAGTCGTACGTCGCACCGTGGTCGAACGACAGATTGCACGGGCACATGAGATCGCAGGAGCATGTCTCGAAGTAGCTGCCCTTGAGATTCCAGGACACATCGTCTCCCTTCGGCCGCGGGATGAACCGGGGCGATTCTCAGCCACGGAGCGGAACGTGTCAACCGCACGGACCGGGCGAGATCACGGCTACGTGTGCGAGCGTCCACTCGCCTGATCGCTTTCTTACCGTTTGTTAGACGCCGTGAAGTGCGTGCGATTCGGAGCGCGAGCGCCGGAATGACGACGACGAGCGAGCGCGGCAGCAAGCCGGGGACGAGCGCGACGTCGCGGTCAAGATCGAACGTCCGCTGGCTCTCGCCGCCGCCGATGAAGCCGCCGACGCCGAGCCTGATCAGCGCCTCGGCGTCCGCGATCTGGAAGCGCACAAGCTCGGGGGAGCCTGCGAGCGCGTGTGAGTCGCCGACCACGAAGATCGCCACGACCGAGACGCGCGGAACCCGGACGCCCTCCTGGAACTGGGCCAGTTGCGATGAGGTTCCGGGTCGCGGAGGGTCTCATTTAGTGATCCCGGTAGCGTCCCGCAGAGACTCGGTGGACGACCAACGACTCCGAGGGCAGCCGCGGTGTGGGATCGGTGTGACCCGGTAGGGCCAGGAGATGGGGAGTCGCGGCGTTTGGCCGCGACTCCCTTTTGTGCGGTCGGTTACCCGTGCGTGAAGGTGCGTCGGGCGGGCAGGCTGGTGAGGCCTGATTTGTCTGTTGCGCGAAGCGTGAGTGTGTAGCGGCCGGGGCCGCGGAAGCGGGCGACCGGGAGCCAGTGTCGTGTGTAGACGCCGCAGGGTCTTGGCGGTACGAGGGTTGCGAAGTGGCGGGTGTATGGGAGCTTGCCCGGCCGGGAGTCGGTCTCGGCGATGGAGAGGTTCTTGAACGAGTCGTCGCAGATGCGGAAGGTCGCGTAGACCGTTGACCCGGTGAACTGGACTCGGAGGATGGTCAAGGTCGGACGGTGGTTTGTGATCGTCGCGGCTGGCGCCACGATCGAGGTGATTGCGGAAGTGGCTGTGGCGGAGCCCTTCGGATTTCGGGCTGTCACCCGTACGCGCAGCCGGTAGCCCAGGTCGCTGGTCTGGATGGGGTAGGTCTGGCTGGTTGCGCCGACGATGTCCGAGCAGATGGCTACGTCGGCGTCGCATCGTTGCCACTGATAGGCGAACGAGGTCGGGTTGCCGCTCCATGAGCCCGGGTCGGCTCTGAGCTGTTGCCCGACTTTTGTCGTCCCCGAGATCGTCGGTGGGGCGGTGTTCTTGGGTGCTGCAGTCGATGTGGCGGCCGCGACTGGCGCCGTCTGGGCGGACTGGACAGAGTTCGAGCCGTCCGCATTCGTGGCAGTCACGCGGACACGCATGGTGTTACCTGCGTCCGCGCCAACGAGGGTGTAGGTCTTCTGCGTTCCGTTCGCGACGTCGGCGCAGTTGTTGCCGCCGCCGTTACAGCGAAGCCATTGATACGCGAACGACGACGGACTGTTGCTCCACGTGCCGTCGCTCGCCGTCAGCGTCTGGCCGACGGTCGGCGTTCCCGAGATCGAAGGCGGCGCGGTGTTAGCAGGAGGCGCTGCGGCCGCCGTTGCAGCGAAGACGCCTGCGGCAACGGCACTCACTGCTGCCGCCGCAACATGTGCTCTCGATCGTTTGATGCTCATGCTCTGACCCCTCTTCTTCGTCAGGTGTGTTGCTTGCTCTGGCATCAGAACGAAGTGAGGGCGCGTTTCGATATTTCGATACTGCAAAGTCTTCGTAAATCGCACTCGCCGGGTATGCGGGGAACCGTGCGCTTGATCGACTCGCTTCGAACGGTGCACGTCTGCTGGGCAGGACGGGTCGAAACGTCGGCGTTGCAGCGGCACGACTAGTCGCGCGGCGTAGCACCGCCCAGGCGTTACCTATGCCGTGTCGTCGAGCGGCGCGAGCAGCTCACCCGCCAACAGTTGGTTCGCCGTCACAAGCCTGCGACTGTTCAGGGTGACGTTGCGCCCACGTGGGAGCATCGCGATGATCAGCGAGTGTTTTGTGTGTGGCTCGGGTTGTCGTGTGCCGTGTATGCGTGATTGCGACTGTCGTCGCCGTTCTTGGGACGATGGCGGGGTCGGGCGAGGCTGTGAATCGCACGGCTGCTGTCAGAACGACGGTCGGACCGACGCGGCTGATGTCGCCTGGTTTTGGCTATTCGGTTGCGTACCGGACGGTTGAGACAGGAACGACGGCCCGTACGACGATCGGGCTGTTCCTGTACCAGGATGGCGGTTGGCGGAACGTGACGCCGCCGATGCTAGGCGCGGACGGGATCGATGCGATCGATGACGTCGCGTTCGTGGACCGGCGTCATGGTTGGGTGGCGGCTTACAACTGCGCGACGGTGGCCGTCTACCTGTATCGGACAAGTGACGGCGGCCGCTCCTGGCAGTCGCTCGGCAAGCCGACGGATCACAGCTGCGGCGGCGGCCCGACCTTCCTCAGCTTCATCGACGAGATGCACGGTTGGATGGAGCCGGTGAGCCCAAACGGACCGGTCGGCGAGTTGCTCGGGACGAGCGACGGGGGGCGGACGTGGAAGCACCTCGCCTCCGGGCCGCTCAGCCAGGTCCGGCCTTCGCCTGGACTGCCCTGCTTGGCGCCGATTCGCTTCGTCTCGCGCTCGCTGGGATGGATGGCGCGCTGCGGGGACGGGCGAATCTTCTCGACTGATGACGGCGGTCGTCGCTGGAGCCGCGTCTTGATCCCGACTCCGGGCGCCTCGGACGCGCGCTTCGACCTTCCCGCGTTCAGCGGCGAGGCAGGTGCCGTCGCGGCGACGCTCGGAACCCGGCCGGTGACCGCGACGGGGAGCACGAGAGCGGTCGCCTTCTCGGTGTCGCCCGATGGTGGGCGGCACTGGGCTGTGCGTTCGACACGCGAGGTTGCGTCCTGTCCGCTGAGGCCGTACTACACGGCGCTGTGGCCGGCGAGCGTCGCCAACGCGCAGGTGTGGTGGATCGTCGCGGGCCGAAGCCGACCTGTCGTGCAGGTGACCACTGACGCGGGACGACGGTGGCGGACGGTGGCTGCACGCGGACTCCCGACCCGACGCTGCTCGATCACGAGCGTGAGCGCCGCCGGCGCGAACGTCGCCTTGGTCGTCGCACGGGAAGGGAGAGGCGGCAGCGCCCTCTTCGAGACCAGGAACGGAGGACGCACCTGGCACCGCACCGTACTTCTACGCGGGTAGCGGCGCAGCGTTCAGCCAAAAGCTGAGCCCTGCGTCCGTAGGGGTCGCGAACGGCACGCGCAAATGATGCCCCGCCGCCGGAAGCGTTTAGGCGAGCCGCCGTGATGGAACCGAAGCCGGCCTGGTGACGATGATCCGCGGGTCATCGTTCGGCGGTTCCAGCTCGGAAACGCGACGTCTCCATGTGCGAGGACGCGTCGTCGTCCATCGGCGAGCGTGACGGCGGCAATCGCCTGCGGCCCCTCGCTGCCGCCTGAGTCGACAAGCGAGCACGGCGTCGTGCAGCTCCCGGACCGCCGCACGCAAGTTCTCGAGGTCAGCCTGGACGCTCTCGCAGCTGTCTTCGCCAGCATGCTTGCTGACACGGCCACGGCTCTGGAGCGCTTTGACGACGCGCTCGCGCACCGACCCTCCTTCGTCCGTGACGCCCACGCTACTCGGTCCGCGAAAATGGCCCGCGACGGAGTGTCCTCGAGATTGTCGCGGGCGGCTTGCGCCGGTATCCGCGGTCCTTCGGGTCCTTCGCGGGCCACGACGAACCTCGCTGACGGAGCGCGCACGTCAATCACCCGATGGCGGCGTGCTACAGACAACGCAAGGTGCCGATTTGCAGGTCTTTCAAGCCCTCTGACGGACTCGAACCGTCGACTCCCTCCTTACCATGAACGTGAGGAGGGGATCGACCCATGCGGGTTTGCGCGGAGCCATGCGGCTTCGCGCGTCTCGGTGGCCGCCGGCTGTCGTCGCGTTTTGCGTCTGCGTGCGACCTTGGTGCGACCTCGTCGAGCGCTGAGCCTTGGGAAAGAGGAACGGAGGCGGCAACCAGCTCCGCGTAACCATCGCTACGCGCCCATTCTCTCCTTCGCGCTCGCCGTGTCGCGAGTCAGCTCCAGATGAGAACACCGCCCGCTGCGCGGCTACGAGTTAGTGGACGGGATCGGTTCACTGCGGGCGAAGTTCGCCGTAGAAGTAGGACGCGGTAACTCCGCCGTCCATGAGGAAGTCGCTGCCGGTGATGAACGCGCCGTCGGGTCCCATGAGAAGCGCGCCGATGGTTCCGACTTCGTCTGGGGTGCCGCCGCGGCCGGCGGGGGAGAGTTCGATCATGCGTCGATATCCCTCGCCGCGAGGGCCGGTCAGCTCGTCTGTGGCGAGCGGAGTGAAGATGATGCCGGGACTGATCGTGTTGATCCGGGCGCCCCGCTTGCCCCAGCGAACGGCTTCGGCCATCACGCGCAGGGAGTTCCCACGCTTGGCGAGTTGGTAGGCGTGGAGCGGGTCTGTCACTAGGTCGGGCTGGAGCATGGGGAGCTTGAGCAACTCGTCGGCTGGGGGTGGTCGCCAGGGCGGCGTTCTTCGACTTGCTTCCCGGCGCTGACGCGCCGGGCGATCGCCTGACCGATCGATCCTGCTCCGATAACGACGATAACTTCGCGCATGGCCAACTCCTTACTATTGGGGTGCCGTGGGGGCGGCGCATAGCGCCCGTCGTTTGGTTGAACTGCGACCTTGGTAGACCCGCGCTCGAGGTCGCGTTACATCATCGGCGCAGCGCGGCGCGGCGCTGGGCGACGTAGACGGAGCCGGTGAACCAGGCGCTAGGCCCGGCGCCGGTGTCGAGGTTGTTCCACGTGCTCTGCATCGGCGGTCTTCTGATCGGGTGTCGCGGTCCAGCTGGCGAGGAGATTCAGCGCCTGTTCGGATTTCGAGCCGACCTCGGCGGTAAAGACGAACATGGTGAGCTCCGGGTCTGCGATGAGCGTCATCCCTTCGTAGGTCAGCTCGAGAAGGCCGACGAGGGGGTGGTGGAGGCGTTTCGTGCCGGTGTCGTGGTAGCGGACATCGTGTCGGGCCCAGCGCATCCGGAACTCGTCGCTTCGGGTTGAAAGCTCGCCGACGAGATCGCTGAGATCGCGGTCGAGGGGGTTCCTGCCAGCCTCGCTGCGGAGCACGGCAACCGAGTCGTCGGCGGCCTGGTCCCAGTCGACGAACAAGGTGGTGGCGCGTGGATCGAGGAAGGTGAACCGCGCCGAGTTCGCCGGCTCGTTCCCGTCGGACAGTAGATCCGCATAGAGTGCGCGTCCGAGTTGGTTGGTGCCGAGGATGTCCATGCGTCCGTTGCGGACCATTGCGGGAGCATTGATCGCGTCGAGTAGCCGCTGGATGCCTGGACGGATTTGCTTCGGTACACGTCGGCGCCGCGGACGTGACGTCGGCTGTCCGGCACGGGCGAGATCGAAGAGATGCGCGCGCTCGGGCTCGTCCAACTGCAGCGCCCGAGCAAGCGCGTCCAGCACGGCGTCGGAGACGCCGGACGTGTCGCCGCGTTCGAGCTTGGTGTAGTAGGCGACGCTGACACCGGCGAGGGCGGCGACCTCCTCGCGTCGGAGCCCTGGAACCCGGCGCGCGCCGCTGCCGTAGGTGCGCAGCCCAGCCTGTTCAGGCGTGATCCTCGCACGCCTCGAGGTCAGGAACTCGCGGATCTCGGTTCTGACGTCCACAGCCGGACCGTAGCGCTACTCGCCGAGTGCTGAGGGGTACTGGCAATAGCTGGATCACAGGGTCGGTCACGGCGCGGGCGATGGTGATTCACTGACCCAAGGGCCGGGGACGCGACCGTAAGCCAACCGCGCTGAGCCCGCGGCCGTCTTCCTCCTTTGAGGATCGGGGGTACCTGATATGCGAGCAACCGTTATGTACGGCGCCGGCGATGTCCGGGTCGAGGATGTCCCGGACGCCCGGCTGATCGACCCGACCGACGCGCTCGTGCGGGTCACTCGCGCCGCGATCTGCGGCAGCGATCT
>WNGE01004799.1_pt1 | contig 15491 bp, 13 predicted proteins | sample 5400651 | NCBI WGS metagenome assembly WNGE01 (sample SAMN13153370, study PRJNA577476) | soil metagenome | isolation source: 60 cm soil or saprolite under grassland replicate 2 | place: USA:California | collected 2016-06-15 | reverse complement strand
CGCGGACCGTTCACATCGCGGACGTCCAGGTTGAGGCCGAGGAGTTCCCCGAGGCCAGCGAGAACGCGCGGCGGCTAGGGTTCCACACGATGCTCAGCGTTCCATTGATGCGCGAGGGCGTCGCGATCGGGGCGATCCAACTTCCACGCACGGAAGTCCGCCTCTTCACGGAGCGGCAGGTCGCCCTTCTGAAGACGTTCGCCGACCAGGCGGTGATCGCCATCGAGAACGTACGCCTGTTCACCGAGCTGCAGGCGAGCAACCGCGAGCTGACCACGGCGCTGGACCAGCAGACCGCGACCAGCGATATCCTGCGCGTCATCAGCCGGTCGCAGTCGGATGTCCAGCCGGTGTTCGACGCGATCGTGGGCAGCGCCGTCCGCCTGCTCCGGGGGTACACGGGCACGCTGACCCGCGTCGCGGGCGATCAACTCGAGCTCGCCGCGCTGACGAGCACCGACGACGCTGGCGACGCTGCCATTAGGGCGCGCTTCCCACAGTCGGTCCAATCCGAAGAGGTGGCCACCCGGGCCATTCGCGAGCGAGCGCCGTTCAATATCGCCGACGCTGAAACCGATCCCAGAATGACCGACACTCAGCGCGCCGCCGCTCGTGTCCGCGGCTTTCGGAGCATGGTTGTGGTGCCGCTGCTCCATCGCGACGAGGCGGTCGGGACGATCGCGGTGACCCGCCCCGAGGCTGGCGGGTTCACCGACGACGAGGTTGCCCTCCTCAAGACCTTCGCCGATCAGGCGGTGATCGCCATCGAGAACGTGCGGCTCTTCAACGAACTGGAGGGTCGTAACCGTGACCTGACAGCGACGAGCGAGATCCTGCGCGTCATCAGCAGCTCCCCGACCGACGTGCAACCGGTCTTCGACACGATCGTGAGAAGCGCCCTGAGCCTATGCGACGGACTCTTCAGCGCGCTCTTTCAGTTCGACGGCGAGCTGATCCATGCGGCCGCCCAGCACAATTTCACCCCTGACGCCCTCGAGGTGATGCATCGCGTATATCCGACGCGCCCCAACCGGGCTGGCGGTACCGGCCGGGCGATCTTGGAGCGCGCGGTCGTCCACATCCCCGACGTCGAGCTCGATCCGGAGTTCCAACATCAAGCGCTATCCCGGGCGGCCGGCTTTCGGAGCGGCCTCTACGTCCCGATGCTGCGCGAGGGCGTTCCTATGGGGGTCATCGCGGTGGCGCGCGCCGAGCCGGGGTCGTTCTCCGACAGCGAGATCGAGCTGCTGAAGACCTTCGCCGACCAGGCGGTCATCGCTGTCGAGAATGTCCGCCTCTTCAAGGAGCTGCAGGCGCGGACCGGCGAGCTGACCCAGTCGGTGGAGAAGCTGACGGCGCTGGGCGAGGTCAGCCGGGCCGTCACCTCGACGCAGGACGTCGAGACGGTGCTTGACACGATTGTCTCCCGAGCCAGCCTGCTCGCCGGCGCCGACGGCTGCTCGATCTTCGCGTACGACGAGGCCGCCGAGCAGTTCGAGCTGCGCGCCACCCACAACGACGACACGGCTTTTGTCGAGGCCTTCCGGGCGGCGCCCCTCCGGAAAGGCGAAGGGCTCATGGGCCGCGCGGCCGAGATGCGCGAGCCCATTCAGATCCCGGACATCACCCAGCCCGGGGCCTACCAGAGCAGTGTTCGGGACACCCTCATCCGGTTCGGCTACCGGGCGCTCCTCGCCGTGCCCCTGCTCCGTGAGGACCAAATCATCGGCAGCCTGTCCTTCAACCGGAAGGCGCCGGGTGAGTTTCCGCCGGAGGTCGTGGATGTCCTGAAGACCTTTGCTACCCAGTCAGCCTTGGCTATTCAGAACGCCCGGCTCTTCCGGGAGATCGCGGACAAGAGTCGGCAGCTCGAGGCCGCGAGTCGCCATAAGAGCGAGTTCCTCGCCAACATGTCGCATGAGCTCCGCACCCCGCTCAACGCCATCATAGGGTTCTCTGAGGTGCTGACGGAGCGCATGTTCGGTGAGCTGAACGAGAAGCAGGACGAGTATCTGAAAGACATCTACGCCTCCGGCCAGCACTTGCTGTCCCTGATCAACGACATCCTTGATCTCTCCAAGATCGAAGCGGGTCGGATGGAGTTGGAGCTGGCGGGCTTCGACTTGCCGAGCGCCATCGACAACGCGCTGATCCTGGTGCGGGAGCGGGCGACCCGGCGGGGGATCACTCTTGGGCGCACGCTCGACGAGCACCTAGGGATGGTTCGCGGGGACGAGCGGAAGGTCAAGCAGGTGCTCCTGAATCTCCTGTCCAACGCCTTGAAGTTCACCCCCGAGGGGGGCCGGATCGAGGTCACGGCCGGTGTGCATGACGGGGTCGCCGAGGTGTCCGTGACGGACACCGGGGTCGGCATCGCCCCCGAGGATCAGGAAGCGGTCTTCGAGGAGTTCCGGCAGGTGGGGACGGCGGACAAGAAGGCAGAAGGCACCGGGCTTGGCCTGGCCCTCTCCCGGAAGTTCATCGAACTCCATGGGGGCCGGATCTGGGTCACGAGCGCGACCGGGGTCGGCTCGACGTTCACCTTCACTCTGCCGCTGCCGCGGTGAGGGGGTACACGATCACCGCCTAGTGTGAGCGACTGACCGGGCGACGCAGTGGTTCCAGTTTGGTTCCAACGTAGGGCAACGAACCAAGACGTATCAAGACGCGGTCTCAACCCCGTTGCTCGGTTTCACGGTTGGATTCGTCGCCTTGCGTGTCTCTGCGTCGATCCACAGCGGGATTCGTAATCAGTAGGTCGCGGGTTCAACTCCCGCCCCCGGCTCCAGTCTTTTCTAGTATTTCCGGCACGCGCTCCCTTTAGACACCCGCTTGGTTCCAGAATCTGGTTCCGGTTTTGGGATTTCGGCCTCTAAGATCTCGACCCACTGGCGCCCCGACGCCGGGATCCATCGCGCATACCAGCGGAGGGTCGTCACTGGGTTCGTGTGCCCGAGCTGAAACTGGCAGCCCGGCATCGGCTGCTAGCGACTTTCTCGGACAGGAGCTTCGTGGAAGCGGGTGGCCTGACGAGTTAACCGGTTCTGGCGGTCGCCGTCGAGGTAGTGCCCAGCGGAGAGACCGACGAACTTCTGGGAGCACGCGTGGAAGGCGTCGGTGATCCGCTGCCGGCGGGCGCGCATCCTCCCGAGTCGCATCAGCGCCGCACCGCCGAGCGCCTGAAGGCCTCGTATACGGAGATGGACACCGGACACTATCCGATGCTGAGTCAGCCCGAGGAGCTGACGAGGCTTCTCATGTCGGCGTAGAACGGTGCCTCAGCGGCACACCGTATAGGCGACATTGCCCAGGGTGAGCCGCATATTGCGGCCCGCGCCCGCCAAGTTCATGGGAAGACGCGACTGGCCGTCGTTGGGCTCCTGAATGATCAAGAGGCCGGAGGCGAGCTCCCAGCGCGCCGAGAAATTGCTCCCCGTGTGCGAGCCATTCGCCATGTCGGTGTCCTTCCGGAGGAGCATGACCCCATTCGGCTGGAAGCGCAGCTTCGTGGTGTGGAAGCTGATGCCGGTGCTGCTCTCATGGCACCACGGGGTGGAGACGAGCACGGCCGCGATGTCTCCCTCCTGGGCCTGACCCGGCGGCGCGAGGAGGCCGAGGGCGACGCATGACACGACTCCGCATACAAGGGCTAATCGGCGCGACGTAGCTTCCATGTGCCGGCTCCCGAGTCGGCCTGGGTATAGCCCCAGGTACCGACCAGCTCGCGACCTGAGGCGTCGGGCTTGAGCACGCCCTTGCCGAAGTATTCCGTGCCCCACTTCCAGTTGTAGAAGAGCGTATTGTTGCTGACCGTCCCCTCGATGACCACGTTGCCGACTCCGAAGTTGTAGCTCCCGCGCACGGCGTCTCCCTGCCGGGTCAGGCCCATCTCCACGTCGAAGTCGGTGCCTTTGGTATTGAGCCATTTGCCGCGGTAGTTGCCCGAGAAGGGCAGATTGGCCAACCCCGCGGCGGGGGGAGCGGCGGCGATCTTCGCCCCCGGTTTGCGGGGCCCGAGCAGCTCCGGCTTAGCGCTGAGGCCTTTCTGGCGGAGCAACTCCTGCACGCCGGCGTCATCGAAGTTCCGGGCGATGGTGCGCACGTCGACCGCGATCTTCGCGAGCGTGGCCGGCGTGGTGCCCGTGCGGGAAAAGTCCGCCGCATTGCTCTCGATGTCCGCGGCGATGGCGTGCAGCCGCGACGACGTCACCGGGTGGGTCGCGGTGATGAGCCGCGCCGGGTAGCTCGGATCGCTCTGGTAGGGCTCGAGAAGCGCGAGGACGTAAAAGAACTGCACCATGCCCGTGGGCGCATCCCCGATCCGGCGCATCAGCTCCAGGCCGAAGCGATCAGCTTCCTCCTCCTGCTGGCGCGAGCGCTCCGCGCTCACATTCGTCGCGTGCTGGTGGTAGAGATGGCCGAGCTCATGGCCGAGCACGAAGACGATGGCCGTGCCGAAGATGCGCTGGAACTGTCTGTCCACCCGGGCGTTCGCGGTGGCGTTGTCCGGTATGCCGAGCGCTTCCCGCGGCCGATAGCGCCGGCCCGCGAGCCGGTCCGGCCACTGGTACTTGAGCATGGCGAGGTAGTCGGTGACGGGATCGACGCTGTAACCCGATTCATTGAGCCACGCATAGGCGAGGGCGACGTCTCCGAGGAAGCGCATGGAGGAGACTGGCAGCGTGATAGTCCTCTTCCCGCCGCCGGCCACGGCGTAGAAGTTCATGGGATGCTGGGTGTCCTCGAGCGGAAAGTCGAGGGCCACGCGGCCGAGGGCGCGCTTTTCCTCCGGCGTGAGCTTGGGCCAGACGACCTCGCGGAAGTTCTCTTCGACGCCCGGCGGGATCTGCCCCTGCCAGTAGACCAGCGTCTGCCGATCGTAGAAGCCCGCCCAGCCCTGCGCGCCGGCTTCCGCCGGAAAGAGCAGCAGCGTGAGCAGGAGCGCGTGCCGGAGCCGGAGGGTCAGGGAGCTACTCTCTGGTCTGGCGGAAGGTCTTGACGGCTTCGGGCGAGACGCCCGGCGGGGCCGGGTCGGTCTCTCCGTCGTTCACCCAGTTGCGGAACGTCGGGAAATCGCCCCAGTCTGCGCTCCACACCATGCCGAGCAGGGCGAGCTTGCTTTCTCGAGCCGCCTGCGCCACGTCGGTTCGGCGCGAGGGGGAGACATTCGCGGCGAGCAGGGTGGGTAGCTTATTCAGCTCGGCGATCGTGCGGCGGGCCTCGGCACGGAGCGCGGCGCGCTTGGCGGGATCGGGCGCGCCGCCGCCGCCCATGTAGCGCACCTTCATGTTGGCCGTCTTCTCGGTCGACTCCGCGGTGACGCTCGACTTGTTGGCGAGGTCGAGCTCCAGGCCGTGCTGCAGCGACACTACGACCACTGCCGCTCCGAACAGGGAGAAGAAGACGCCGGGTCCGACCCGCGAGAAGAAGATGCTGATATCGCCCGGAAGCATGACCTTGCCCGAGCTGTCCTTCTGCTTCGGGAGCTTGATGAAGAGACGGTAGCCGAGATAATAGATGGAGAGACCTCCGATGATCACGGCCAGGACCCGTTCGATCACGCGCAGCTGCAGCAAGTCCATGGCGTCACCTCGAAGGCATACTAGGGCGGCGGCTTTGGCGCCGTCAAGAAATGCATGCCCGTGCTGCCATCGAGTGGCCGTGTTTGACGTGTTTTCGGCCATCTGGCAGGATCGGCGCGTCGCGGGCGATCATCAACTGGGCGCAATCCGGAGGGAGCCATGGCGAAGAAGGCCAAATCGGTGCGGAGCCCGGCGGCGATCAGTGCCGGTCAATCAAGCGAGATCGTCGGCGACCAGCGAGTGGCCGTGGGCGGCGCTCAAGCCATAGCGGTAGGAAAAGGCCGCAGGTGAGGATCGGCACGTCCGACGTTCTCTCGGTCGCGCTGGATGAGGCCATGGCCATCGACCGCGCCTTCACGCTGACCGTCGGCGGCGAGGCAACGCTCCAGATTGGCGACGTGGTGATGCTGTCGGCGACCAAGATGACCCTGAGGGCGGTGCAGGGGCTCCGTCTCGAGGTCGGCTCGAGCTGTGGCATCGGCTTCTGGGGCGGCCAGTGTCTGAGTCCGGGTCTTCCGTGAACCTCGGCGGAGGACGCCGCCGCCGAGAGGCTTCTAATGCAGCCTATTGTCCCGCCAGGCGCAACTCGAAAGGACGGTTGTGTCTGACAATCTTTACGGCGGCGCGTCGATTCAAATCTATCCGGGCGGTGAAGCAACCCTGAGCACGCCTCACAGCGACGTCAAGGCCTTTCTCGAGTACGTGGGACAGTTCAACCCCGTCAACTTCCACGCCATGGACGACGATGTCCGCGAGTGGAGGTATAACCACGAGTTCGACAACTGGCAGGACCGGCTCGGAATGGATTCGGTCAAGGTCTTTTATCACCACGGACATTCCGGAATGGCCGCTGATGGTCGATTTGTCGCCGGCATGGGGCGCACGTGGGACGACACTCTTCAGGCCGACTCGTCACGAATGTCCTTCGGCGATCAACGCCTGCGCTATCTCCTCATCCATGGCTGCGACTCGCTGCAGATGCATTTCGGCCAGAATCCCTTCCGGGCCTGGGCCAAGCCCAACAAGGGTGCGCGGATGATCTTCGGCTTCGACGGTCTGACCTACGACGTCGATGGAACCGGGGCGGGGTTCTTCCGCGAATGGAACACTGGCAAGTCGTTCAGCCAGGCATGGCAGGACGCCGCGCTAGGGACCCTTACGAATCACCGGCCCGCCTCGACTGCCTGCGGCGCCACGGCGGAGGAAGCGCAAGAGCGTTTATGGAACGAGCGATTGTTCAACGGTGGTGCCGTCTCCGACAGCTGGTATTGGTGGCGGTGGGCGGGACCGATCCCGATCGAGGTGCAGCTGGGCATCCCGATTCCACGGATGCCGCCGTTGAATCTTCAGCTCGGCCTGCGGGGTCGCGACGCGAGAACGGCGGCGAAGCTCGCCGACCGATTTGGCGTCCGACCACTTCTGGCGCGGACCGCCTCACCGGAGCCCGACGTATATGGCCAAGACCCGCCATCGCTCGACGGCCCGCGGCTCGTCCTGCTGGCCGACGGGTCATACCAGGCATTCCTGGCCGAGCCAGATCGTTCAGCGAAAAGCGTGGAGGCCGACTCGATCAAGGCCATCGCGGATCGGACCGTCCGCGAGATGGCGCTCGATGTCGAACTGACGTTCGACGGGTTGACGGCCACCCATCATGCGGGTGCGAGTCGAAGCGGCCATCAGCAAAAGGAAACCATTGGCGACTTCAGCGCACACTACCGGCAACTCCACAACGGGATCCCTGCGGCGAGGGGCGGCGACGGCCACCTGACCATCACACTCGACCCATCAGGCAAAGTCTACGCGATTGCCGATCGGACGGTGAGGGTGGTCGAAGCTGTCGAGGCGAGGCCGTCCCGTGGCAGTGATCACGATGCGGAAGCCTCTCTGACGAAAGCGGAGAAGGCCCTTCGTCGGGCGCTGGAGGATGCGCCCTGCAAAAGCCATCTCCACGTCGTGCCGGACAGCACCGATGTCGGCTATCGCTACGATCGTGGCTCCGCTGTTGCCGTTGTGCGCCGGCACGTCGAGGTCAGGACCGGGGACTACGCGATCCGAAAGATCCTCGAAGTCATTCTCTAGGGCGGTCATTTTCTGCGGCTCGGCGACGATCACGATTCGCCGCCGAGCTCTCTTCTTCGATCACGTATTCCGCCGACTGCGATTGGGCTTACGGTGGACTAGGCGCCGACCCTGCCCTCAAGGTCCCGCGCCACATTTTGGGATATTCGACGCTCGTGGGGCAGCTCGGATCGCAGTAGATGGTGGCCCTCCCGCCCGGGCTCCGCTGTGCCGTACCTAGCGTAGCCGCGGGCCCGGGTCCATGTTCAGGAGGACCCGGCCGCCCATCGGGTACCACTCCGGCGCGAGCGTGACCGCCTGGGCAACGACGTGGAGATCACGCCAGCACTCGGCCAGGCGGCTCTCGCGCTGAAACGACGTGCTGCCACCGTGCCTGTACATCAGATCCATCGCCTTGCGGGCGCTGTCGGTGGCGTAGACCGCGGCCAGCCGGCAACGGGCCCGTTGCTCGAGGGTGGTGTCCTCGCCGGCCGCGATGGTGTTCCAGAGCTCGGTGATCATGGCGGTGCGGTACACGCGACCGGCGTTCAGGATCGCGTCGGCCCGACCGACGGCGTCCTGGACCTGTGGATTCTCGCAGAGCCGACCGGTCCGGCCGCGCGGCGTCTTCTCGCCGGCCAGCTCGATCAGCGCGTCGATGCCGGCCCGGGCGATGCCGGTGATCACGGAGCTGTGGTGGGGCCCGACCCAGGCCTGGGCGGGCAAGGCGTACGACACCCCTGGCCAGCGCTTCCACTGGTTGTCGAGCGGGACGCCGGCGTGGACCATGGTCCGTCGCTCCGGGAGGAAGACGTCCTCGACAGTCCAGTCGAAGCTGCCCGTCGCCCGTAGCCCGGACACGTCCCAGCTCCCCTCGACGATCTGAGCTTCCGAACGCTGGAAGACCCCCCGCCAGTAGACGGAGGCGCCATCCGGGCTGCGGCGCGGCTGGTCGCCTTCGAGAATCTGGAAGCTGCCCAGCATCCAGGAGCTCTCCTGGCAGCCGCTACCGAAGGGCCAGCGACCCGTGACTCGGTAGCCACCATCGACAGGCACGGCCTGCCCGCCCCCCATCACGGCGGTGCCGGCGATGACGGTGTCGGCCCCGTGCGCGTAGACCTCGCGGACGCCCGCGTCCGGCAAACCGAGCGTGACGAGCTGGCCGATGCTGTTGTTGGCCAGATTCCAGCCGACCGCGCCGGCGCCCTCGGCCAGCAGTTCCACGACGCGCAGGTAGGTCAGCGGGTCGGCTTGGAGGCCGCCCAGCTCGCGCGGGATGACCAGGCTGTAGAAGCCGGCGGTATGGAACTGCTCGACCAGCGCTTTCGGCAATCGCTGCTCGCGCTCGATTTCGTTGCGATACCCGCGGATGACCGACCGTAGGGCGGCGGCAGCCCGCACCGGAGGCTGAGCGTCGACATCGGCCGGTAGGCGGTTCTCTTCGGCGATTTGCCGCATCAGGCCAGGATGTTCTGCTGGCGAAGCGGAGGTGTCAAGAGGCACCATCGCCGGTCATCACCAACAGGAGATCGCCCATGCCGCGTTTGAACTTTGGTGCGTTCCTCGCCCCCACACCCCATTGGGAAGCATCCGAGGCTGTAGTTCCTAGATGGTGGTCCGAGTTCGCGGGCGCGGAATCGGGGGCCGCGGAGCTACTCATGGGTCGGTGGATAGCTGACTTCGTTGAGCGGCCAAAGAATGCTGCTTTGCTGTTACCAACCGAGGGGTTCGCCTCCCTTTCTAGGCCGGGCGCGCGGGGCGCGCGCCGTGCGTGCCGTCGAGGAACCGCAGGGCCACTGCCGCGTGGAGCGCGACGCCGGTGGCCATGGCCGTCTCATTCACCACCATGCGGTTCGAGTGATTGGGGATGGCGGGGGCGTCACCGTCCGGCCGCGTGCCGAGGAACATGAGGGTACCGGGGACTTGGCGCAGCACGTAGGAGAAGTCCTCGCTGCCCATCATCGGGGTGGGCATGAGGCGCACGCGGTCCTCGCCGAGCAGCTCGGCGGCGACGTGGGAGGCGAAGCTCGTGATGCCCTCGTCGTTGACGGTGACGGGATAGCCGCGGATCAGCTTGACCTCGGCCTCGGCCCCGTGTGCCGCGGCCAGGCCCTTGACGAGGCGCTCGACCCCCTCGAGCACGCGCTCGCGGGTGCGCTCGGACACGGTGCGGATGGTCCCGAGCATGCGCGCCGTCTCCGGGATCACGTTGCGCGTGCTGCCCGCTTCGATCTTGGCGATGGTGATCACGGCGGGGTCGAACACGTCGACGCGGCGGGTGACGAAGGTCTGGAGCGCCTGGACGATCTCGCAGGCGATGGGGATGGGATCGAGGCAATCATGGGGCGCCGAGGCATGTCCGCCGCGCCCGTGTATGACCGCCTCGATGGTGTCACCGGAGGCCAGAATGGGTCCCGGCCGCGTCCCGACCGTGCCGGCCCGGAATCGCGCGCCGCCGTGCAGAGCGAAGGCCGCGGCCGGCGCCACGCCGCCCACGGCGAGGCCCTCCTCGAGCATGTAGCGGGCCCCGTGATACCCCTCCTCGCCGGGCTGGAACATGAACACGACGCGCCCGGCGAGCTGATCGCGGTGCCGCGCGAGGAGCCGCGCCGCGCCCACCAGCATGGCGACGTGGGCATCGTGGCCGCAGGCGTGCATGACGCCCTCGACCCCGGAGGCGAACTCGAGGCCCGTCTCCTCCTGCACGGGAAGGGCGTCCATGTCCGCGCGCAGCAGGATCGACGGGCCCGGCCGGGCGCCCTCGAGCGTCGCCACGACGGACGTGAGCCGCTCGCCCGTCCGGATGGAAAGCCCCAGGCCGTCGAGCGTCTGGATGACGGCGGCCTGAGTGCGGGGCAGATGCAGGCCAAGCTCCGGTTGACGGTGTATGGCGCGGCGCAGGCGGACCACATCGGGCTGTAGCTCCTGGGCGTCGCGGAGGAGGGTCGAGATCATGAGCGTAAATAACATCTAGGGACGATCAACGCACTGGCGACGAGCAAACGCAAGGTGCGACTCATCAGCGGTTTCTCCTTGTGCGAAGTCGAGTCGACGTTAACGTGACCAGTTCGTCACACGTGGGGGCCATTCTACTCGTTCGCCACGGGTGGGGCTCCCTCTGCTAGACTCCGCCCAGGCTGTAAGGAGGAGGGCTCAGACCATGGACCCGACCCGATGGCCCCACGCTTCGTACTCTGATGCCCTCACACAGCAAGAGCCCACGCATCGTCTGGATGACGACCAAGGCGCGGGCGGAGGAAGGCCATTGCCGGGACGCTCATTGCGGCAACAATACTAATCGGCTCCGGCTGCGCTAAGACGGACTGGATCGACCGGACGCTGGTGACGGTGGACGTGACGGGGACCTGGTAACACCGCTGACATTGTGCGGCGTAGCGCAGGCTATGTGGACAAGATCCTCAAGGGCGCCAAGCCTGCCGACCTCCCGGTATCGAGCAGCCCACCAAGTTCGAGCTGGTGATCAACCTCAAGACCGCCAAGGCCCTCGGCCTGACAATCCCGCCGTCACTGCTGGGGCGGGCGGATGAGGTTATCCAGTGAGTGATAGACCAGTGCGCTTTCATGAGCGCCATCCTAGGCTCCGCTCAGAGTTCGACCTGAAGCTGAATGCCTGACGCGCGGCGGCCCGGGTGAGATCGCGTCCACCCGCTCCGCCTCCAACCGCGTGAGCCAGCGTTCGGCGCACGACCGGAACGTGACCTCGCGGTCCTCAACCAGAGGCGCGCCGCCCGCGACGCTGCGCGCGTCAGCGATCGAGCCAGGCGACCATGAGACGCCCGCCGTAGTTATGGCCGAATGTTGGGGCGAAGTTCTCGACGTAAAGGCGCTTGACGGAGAGAACCCGCATAATGTATTAAGATCGATACAAATGAGGAAGTCCACCGCGGTCGCCTACCATCCCTCGGTCCCCCGCCACCTGCAGATCCAACGGGTCCTGCGCGAGCGGATCGAGTCGGGGGAGTGGGACGGAGGGCGACCCATCCCCACCGAGATGGAATTGCTCGCGGAGTTCGGCGTGAGCCGCACCACTGTGCGCGAGGCGCTCGGCGTCCTCAGCCGCGACGGGCTCATCGCCCGCCACCGCGGCCGCGGCAGCTTCGTGCAGGCACGGCCGCAAGGGGAGCGCCCGCAGGCCGTGTCCAATCTGATCTTCGGCTATCAGGCGCAGGTCAAGGTCATCACGAGCGAGACCGTGCCCGCCCCCGCCCATATTGTCACGCCGCTCGGCGTGGAACGCGGCACACCGGTGACGCGCCTGGTCCGGCTGGAGATCGTCGACGGCGCCCCGCTGGCGGTTGTCGTCAACTACATGGACACCAGCCTCGGCCAGCACATCCGTCCGCGCTATCTCACGCGGATCTCGCTGCTCGAGTTCCTGCGTGACCGTCTGGGGATGCGGCTGGGCGCGATCCACCAGTCGATCGAAGCCCGCCTGCCCGATGTCGAGACCGCAGGCCTGCTCGGCACCGATCTCACCCAGCCCGTGCTGGCCATCCGTCTCGTCGTCACAGACGTCGCGGCCAGGCCCGTGGAGGTGTCCGACGCGTTCTATCGCGCGGATCGTTATCGTTACGAGGTCGCGACACGGCTGCCGCCCGCGACACGGCGGCCGAACGCCCGGCACGCGCGCCCGCGGCGAGGCGCCCGGACAGTCCTTCAACCGTAGCCCGAGCGCGGACGGGCTCAGCAGAGGAGCACGGGATGGGCAAAGACACCGATCGCTTCGGCAACCGTTTCGCACCGAACCTGTCCTACGCGCGCGGCAAGATCCTCGCCGCCACCTCGGACGATTTCACGAAGCTGCAGCGGGCGTGGGCGATCATTCGTGAGCGCGGCCCGGAAGCGATCTACATCTTCACGGGCCTCGACCATTCGCTCCCGATGGAGCCGGAAGACCTGCGCTGGGCCGACGACGAGATCGCGCCCGCACTCCACTGGGATCGCCTCAAGGCGCTCACGCTCGAGCACCTCGGCGGCACGGCCCCGACGCACGACATCGCCCCCTTCAACCGGCTCACCGGGGCCACCCTGGCCGCGCACCTGACGCTGGTGAAGCCGGGCGACGCCGTCATCGGCGTCTCCGTCAGCCACAGCCACCCTTCCGTCCTCCGCGCGGCCGCGCACGTCGGCGCCCGCTTCACGGACACGGCGGGCCTCGAGGAGTTCAAGCGCGCGCTCGACGAGGAGCCGAAGGTGGCGCTGGTCGACATGACCCGTCTCGCGGTGACGTACGAGCTCCTGCCCGTGGACACGATCCAGACCATCGTGCGCCTGGCCCATGAGAAAGGCGCGCTGGTGTACGTCGACGACGCGGGCGGTGCCCGGGTCGGTCCGGCCAGCTTCGACCAGCCGAAGATGCTCGAGCTCGGGGTGGACGTTGGCGCCACGGGCCTCGACAAGTACGGTACGCTCGGCCCCCGGTTCGGCCTCATGGGGGGCACGGCCGACCTGGTGGCGCGCATTCGCGCCAAGGGCTTCGAGTGCGGGCTCGAGGTGCGGCCGATGCTCTACCAGTCCATCGTGCGGACGCTCGAGAAGTACAGCCCCAAGCGGGTCCAGGAGCTGATCGACACGACCAAGGGCGTGGCCGCCGCCCTGCGTCCGATCTTCGGCAAGCGTCTGCACGAGACGCCGACGACCGCGCAGCTCCTCGCCGACGACCTCCTCGAGATCGCCATGGAGCGTGGCGGCGTGACGCAGGCGCCGATCGTGCCGTTCGAGGCCTCGGCGGCATTCTGCATGCTCCTGCTGCAGGACCACGACATGTTGACCGTGCACTTCGTCGGCATGCCGCCCGGCGGCGCCGACATCCTGTTCAAGTTCATCCCGCCGGAGACGCTGGCGCGGTTGGGTGGCCCCGGCAAGTTCGCCGCCGCCGTCGATGCCGCCCTCACCACGCTGGGCTCGCTGCTCAAGGAGCCGGACAAGATCCGCACGCTGCTGCTCGGGGGCACGTAGCCGCGCAGGCCATGGCGGCCCGCGTCGACCTCGGGGCGATCCGGAGCAACGTCGACGTGATCCGATCGCTCGCGGGCGATCGGACCGTCATGGCCTGCATCTGACCTGACTCCAAAGGAGAGGCTCATGCTGACATCGCGCATTCGTCACGTCGTGACCGCGACCCTCGTCGCGATCCTCCTGGCCGCCGGCTCGCCGGCCGGCGCCCAGGAGAAGTCGCGGATGGACATCGTGCTCGATCGCGGCAAGCTCATCGTGGTCACCCTGACCACGGTGCCGCCGTTCGCGTTCAACGACGACAAGGGCCAACTCGTCGGCTTCGACATCGACATTGCCCGGCTCGTCGCCACCGCGCTGTTCAAGGACCCGAACAAGGTCGAGTTCGTGAGCGTGAGCGCCGAGGGCCGCTGGCCGGCCATCGAGAGCGGGCGCGCCGACATGGGCGTGGGCGGGACGACGACCTATCCCGATCGCGCCATCCGCGTGGCCTTCACGCGGCCGTTCATCGACTCCGGCATCTCCGTGCTCGTCAGCAAGAAGAGCGCGATCAAGTCCCTGAAGGACCTCGACCAGGACAAGTACACGATGGCCAACCTGAACAACCCGCAGATGGCGGACCGGGCCAAGCGCTTCTTCCCCAAGACGAAGATCCTGACCTTCGACACGCCGTCGGCGCAGTTCCTCGCCGTGAAGAGCGGGCGCGCCAACGCCCTCCAGATCGACACACCGTCGGCCGAGTACTGGGCGGCGCAGAACAAGGACGAGATGGAAGTACTCCCGGGTCTGCTCGGCGCCTCGCAGAACAACGGCATTTTCCTGAAGCCGGGTGACTTCAAGTGGTGGCTGTGGCTCGACACCGCGGTGGCCGAGATGCGCACGGGCTCGTGGTATCCGCAGTACAGCGAGATCTATCACAAGTGGTTCGGCAAGAACCCGCCGCCTCAGAAGTTCTACCTGTCGCAGTGAGCGGCTGATCTCGTGCGTCTCACGCCACGGCGTGGTGCCCGCGGGACGTCCCCCGGAGGGCGCCCGCGGTGAACTTCGCCCGGTGGGTGGCAATCTATGGACCCACCTATCTCACGGGCCTGGGATGGACCGCCGTTACCGCGGTGGGCGCGGCGTGCGGCGCCCTCATCTGGGGCTGCGCGCTCCTCCTCATCCGCCTCTCAGCGGGGCGCTGGGGCGCCCGCGGCGTGGATGCCTATGTCCAGCTCTTCCGCAACACACCGGTGCTCCTGCCGATCTATCTCATCTACTTCGCCTTCCCGATGATCGGCCTGCCGTGGCCGGCCGTGGTCTGCGGTGGCCTCGCCCTCATCCTCCAGAACGGCGCGTACATCTCGGAGATCCTGCGCGGCAGCGTGAACGCGATCGATCGCGTCCAGTTCGACGCCGCGCGCAGTATCGGGCTGGCGCCCTGGAGCACCTTCCGGAAGGTCGTGCTGCCGCAGGTGCTGGTCTACTCGATCCCGGCCCTCGGCAACCAGACGGTGCTCCTGCTCAAGGACACCTCGCTGTTGTCCGCGATCAGCATCACGGAGCTCACGATGCAGGCCAAGCTGCTGACGGAGCAGACGGGCGCGGCGTACGAGGCATTTATCGTCGTCGCCCTCCTCTATCTGCTCCTCGTGGCTGGCACCGAGGTCCTCTTCCGCGTCACCCATCGCGCCGTGCGGTGGGGGTAGGACGGCGCGCCGGCGATGCCGCCCGGTAGCCTCGCGCTCCTCGCGCAGGGCGCCGCCGTCTCGCTGCTGCTCGCGGCGGTGGCCATCGTCGGCGGCACCCTGCTCGCCGTCCTGCTCGCCACCATCGCCTTCTCGCGGTTCGCGGCCGTGCGCGCCGTCTACCGGGTCTACGTCTACGTGATCCGCG
>WNGE01007237.1_pt1 | contig 15495 bp, 18 predicted proteins | sample 5400651 | NCBI WGS metagenome assembly WNGE01 (sample SAMN13153370, study PRJNA577476) | soil metagenome | isolation source: 60 cm soil or saprolite under grassland replicate 2 | place: USA:California | collected 2016-06-15 | reverse complement strand
GTGCCAATGTTTCTGCCATAATAAAAGGAGAAAACGGCTTGCAGTTTAGTCAATTTCTTTCTATATAGGAAGCCCAAGCGCGTATTCCCGGTCTAGACAAAAATTCGCTCCGATGGAAGCTGGAGAAAGGAACAGCGATGAATAAGAAGATAAAATTGCGCGTCAACGGCAAGAAGGTCGAAGCCGAAGTTCCAACCAATCGTCTTTTAATCGATTTTCTGCGTTACGATCTCGGGCTCACAGGTACCAAAGAGGGTTGCAGCGTTGGCGTCTGCGGCGCCTGCACGGTTCTCATGGACGGCGATATGGTGAGCTCCTGTTTAGAGTTGGCAGTTTTTGCCGACGGTCATGACCTCACCACGGTTGAAGGCTTAGCCAAGGATGGCGTGCTCCATCCGGTGCAGAAGAGTTTCATCCAGTACGGCGGTTTTCAGTGCGGCATATGCACCCCCGGCCAGGTGGTTGCGGCCAAAGCGCTCCTCGATGAGAACCCAAGGCCAAACGAAGAAGAGATTAAGGATTGGATGATGGGCAACCTCTGTCGCTGCACGGGCTACTACAAGATCATCGAATCGATCCAGAAGGCATATCAATTCGCCAAGTAAGGGACACAGCCATGATACCTTTCGAATACCGTACTCCCAAAAATCTCAAGGAAGTTCATGCCACGCTGAAAGAATTCGGGCCCGACGCGAAGCTCATCGCCGGCGGTACTGCTTTAGTGATTATGATGAAGCAGCGTCTGGTCCGGCCGAGCTGTCTAGTAAGCCTTCGCTCCGTGCGTGGCCTGAACAGTATCGAGCTAAAGGACGGGGGCCTCCGCATCGGCGGTCTAGCCACGCATCGTGAAGTAGAAGATTCGTCACTGGTCCGCCGGCGCCTGCCACTACTCGCCGAGACCTATCACCACGTCGCCACGATTCGGGTGCGCAATAGGGCCACCGTCGGAGGCGGTTTGGCGCATGCGGATCCGAACCAGGACCCGCCGCCAACCTTGATTGCGCTGGGAGCAACGGTCAAAGCAACTTCACCCAACGGGAGCCGGGTTATTCCGCTCGACCAATTTTTCACTGACTATTACGAAACCTCGCTCAAACCTGACGAGATCATCACCGAGTTGTTTGTTCCCCGGCTAGCAGCCAATACAGGCGGAGCCTATTTGAAGTTCTTGCCCCGGACCGCCGATGACTATGCCACGGTATCTGCGGCGGCGGTGCTCACCTTGGATAAGAGCAAAAAAACCATCAGTGACGTGCGGATCGCTTTGGGCAGCGTGGGAACTACACCGATCCGGGCTACGGCGGCGGAAGCCGTTCTGCGAGGTCAGCCCGTCAAGGCCGAGGCCTTCGCTGAAGCCGCGGAAAAGGCCAAGGAGGCAGTCGATCCAGTGAGCGATTTTCGCGGGTCGGCAGGCTACAAGAAAGAGATGGCCGGCGTATTTGTCCGGCGCGCTCTGGAAAAAGCCCTCGCCGGCATTCGCCAGCTAGCCAAAGCCAAGCCCGCCGCAAAAGCAACCAAGAAGACGGTCAAGAAAAGGAGAAAGCGTTGAAGTTTACCCAGAGCGCGCAGATTCCAGTTGCCCGCGAACCCCTTTGGAACTTTCTCATGGACGTGCCCAAAGTAGCGCAATCGCTGCCGGGGGTTGAGTCTGTCAGCAAGATTGATGATACGACCTATCAGGGAGCACTGAAAGTCAGAGTCGGGCCCATCTCCCTCAATCTCCAGGGAAAGATAATTGTCGAAGAACAAGACCGTGAGAACTGGCGCGCCGCTCTACGTGCCGAGGCGAAAGACCGCATGGCTGCCGGAGCTGTGAACGGCAAAACCAGCATGACGCTCAAAGAGTTGGGCGCGGATCAGACGGAACTCTTGGTGGAGACGGATGTCAGTATTTTGGGCAAGATTGGCGAGTTTGGCCAGCCGATCATCCGAAAGAAAGCGGACGCTATGCTCAAAGAGTTCGTCGAGAACATCAAGAAACAGTTAACGGGAAAGTAGCTCCCGAGAGTTTTCTGGGGCTGTCTCTTCCCCATCTTCGTGCACGCAATCGCTTTCGCGCAATCGTCCCAATACACGATTGTAACAATCTTCGGCAAGTCTCCTCCGGCCTGCCGAGTTATCTTCATATCGGGAACAGTCGATCTTCGGCTGGATCGTCACTCTTGCTTCGATCCGGCGCAATGAGAGAAGCTTCCAAAAGTGCGGAACATCGGGCATATCGTCGTAACAATAAATCAAGTCACGGTTGGCCGCCGACACGGGTTGTTCGTCGATACTTTGGTAAGCCAAGGTAAGCGGTACGATAATCGCCCGACTCCTCAAAGGCGCTGCGAACGGAGCGGTCTGAAAGGGCAGCATCCGCTCACCATTGGTCGCCGCTCCCTCGGGAAACAATAAAATATTTGCTTGTTGCTTTAGTTTCTGGCTGATCTCTTTGACCGCCAGCGGAATCAGGCCCTTTCTTTGCCGATTGATAAAAACGGTGCCGCAAAGTGTCGTCCACTGACCAACCACCGGCCAGCTCTTCACTTCGCTCTTGGAGACAAAGACCACTGGGAAAAGGCTTCCGAGAACAATCCCATCGAGATAACCGAAGTGGTTGCTGATGATCACATACCCGCCGCGTTCGAGCTGCCCGGCGTCGCCCTCCACCGTTATTTCGACATTTAGAATTCTCCTCATTGACCACGTAAAACCTCGTATCCAGCGGCTGACAATCTTCCACCGATTAGGAAGTCTTAGCACGCTGATGCACAAGTGCAGGACGGCCAGGACGCCGAAGAAAAACAGCCCCAGCGAAAGAATCGCGATCAGCTTAATCCACCGCATGACCCACCTGGTTTTGGGCTAGACCCAAACAAGCCTTGCACTTTTTCCATTTTAGCATTGAGACATATTCTAACGGTGCATCCACTGGGGTCTCCTTTTCTCGAGGAATGCGCGAATTCCCTCTTCCACATCATGCGTATTAAGAAGCTCGTCGCGATATAAGTCCTCCGATCGTCCGAGCGCATCGTTAAATCCTTTGAGCGAAAGTTCCCGCAGACCCTTCAGCGCGATACGTAAAACCGCCCCGCTCTTGCCCAGGAGCTCTTTCAATAAAGATTCAAGGCCGGCCTCGAGCTGATCGCTGGGTAGCACCCGGTTGATTAATCCGATGGCTAAAGCTTCCTGCACGGAAAACTTCCGTCCAGTGAGAATCATCTCCGCGGCACGATGATAACCGATCAGCGAAGAAAACCGAGCCAGAGCCACCGGCGGATAACATCCAACATGGATCTCCGGCGTCGCAAAAGAACTATCTTCCGACGCGATAACGAAGTCACAGGATGTTGCTAATTCGCAACCTCCACCAAGACAGACACCGCCGGCACCTTCAATAACCATAACGTCGGTTGCGGTGTCCTCTGCGCATGCCGCCAGCACGGCGTCGAGCTCCCGCAACAACGGGATGTCCAGAACATTCAGCGGCGGACGGTCCATTGTGATGTGGACCACCCGTCCTTTGTTTTCAACCTTTACAGCCAACGTTCAGTATCTCCGGAAACCTGTTGTCTCCTTCTGCGGCTAAACCGGGCGCCGCCGAGGGAATTTCTCGACCATATGCTCGGCTCCAATGACCTTCATCCTTACTTGATCGTACCACGTTCGTCGCCACCATGTATTTAGGGTCCAAGGTTTTTTTCTCGCATAAACGAGCCCCGCTTTACAAGGGAACCGCTGCCCACATGAGTTTGACAAGAAGGTGGCTAGACTTTAAACTTGGGTGCGTGTTGTCTGATAAGGAGGCTATTATGAAGCGTTTACGACTTCTAGTGCTCGTTATGATTCTATGTCTCACCTTTGGACCAAAACCTAGTATCGCTGCGCCTGACGAGTACGACGATAGCCAATCTAACCCTTTTAGGATTGCGGCCTACTTGCTCAACCCTGCTGGATTCATTCTAGAGTGGACGGTTTTTAGGCCCTTCCATTTCCTCGTTAGCAGCACTGAGCCCCTTGAGGCCTTTTTCGGCCATGCGCCTCACCCTCCCGTTATCGCCGAGCCTCGGCCCTACCCCTATTATTCAGTATCCCCTAGGGTTCCATTGAAGGAAACTCCGCCGCCGGCAAAAATGACGGCGGCACCAGAGCCACCGAAAGAAGTTATCAAGGTCGTTGAGGTTCCCGTCGAAAAAATTGTCGTTAAAGAAGTCGTCAAAGAAGTGCCCAAGATTATCGAGGTCGAGCGGGTGGTCTTTTCTAGTGTCGCTTTCCGCTTTGACTCTGCGGAGCTCACGGAACTCGGCAAGGGAGAAGTTTATCTTGCCGCGCAAAGGCTCAAAGAGAAGGCTAATATTACGATTGCTATCGAGGGCCATACAGATGATGTCGGAAGCAACGAGTACAATGAGAAGTTAGGGCTGCGCCGCGCCGAGACAGTCATGAAAGAGCTTGCGTCTTTCGGGGTGGATCCCGGAAAAATGTCTGCAGCCAGCCTGGGAGAGACTAAACCGTTGATCGGCCAGGAAACCAGCTGGGCACGGGCCGTGAATCGCCGGGTCGAGTTTCAAGTTAAGGGTCAGTAAGGTAATCCAAAATCAGCCAGTCGAGGCCCAGCCTAACTTTTAGGCTGGGCTTTTTTTTCTCGTCGCACGCTGCTGAAAAAGCCTCATATGCTTCGTTGCGCTCGATCACCTCGCTACAACGTACCAAAGACTGGAGTACTGGAATGACGGAATGTTGGAGTAATGCATTTATCCCCCTCCAACATTCGATTTTCGGGACCTGGTGGGGAGCCTGTCCTGAGCGAAAGCCGAAGGATCGATCTTTCGCGCGCCTCGCCTCTGAGTCTTTTTGAGCAGCCTGCGAGTAGAGTTTTTTCAGCAATGTGTTGAAGGATCACGTGAAAGTCGATGACCTATAAGCCCCAGGACAGTTATTACAAAAAAGCCAAGCAAGAAGGCTACCGATCCCGCGCCGCGTATAAGCTGCTTGAGCTACAACAGCGCTTTCGTCTCATGAGACCTGGTGATGTAGTCGTCGACCTGGGGGCGGCTCCAGGTGGCTGGCTTCAGGTTGCCGCAAAGTTTGTCGGCCAGAGCGGAAAAGTTATTGGCATCGATCTCCAGCCCATCGAGAGGTTGCGCGAACCTAACATCATTTTCTTCCAGGGCGATATCACGTCCCTAGAGATTTTGAAAAAAATACCCGAACTCGTAGACGGCAAGGTCCATTGTGTCTTGTCGGATCTGGCACCGCGCCTAAGCGGGATTCGCGACGCAGATGCCGCCCGCTGCTTGGAGTTAAATAGAACTGCTTTGACGGTGGCGACCGCCTTGCTCCGCCCAGGGGGATCTTTGCTTGCGAAAGGCTTCGTTAACCAAGAGCTTCATACCTTTACACTTGAACTCAAGCAGCACTTTCATTCCGTCCAACGCACACGGCCGGAGGCCACCCGGCAGGGGTCTTCGGAGTTTTATTTTTTCGCTAAGTACTTTCATGTGACTTCCAACAACTAGCCCGCATTATGCACCGTACGAGAAAAAAGCATGATAGACTGTACACCGAGGAGGGAGCCTCGAAACGAGCGGGCACAGGAGCGTAAAGCCGCGCTGACTTAACCGCTCTTTGGTTAAAAGCTCGTGTTTCTTACGCAACGTATGCTTCACCACTCAAATTTGCAGGCCTCCTCGAGGTAGAGGCCCATTGCCCGCGACCGGAGAGGCTTACTCCTCGGTTCTTTTACCCCGTGAATGATGCGGGCTAGCGTAAGCACGCGAGCTACGTCACCATCCCGCTGCTCTCTTATGCCAGAATTTAGAAAAGATCCCAGCGTCGATCGCTGGGTCATCATCGCCACCGAAAGAGCGAAGAGGCCCATACGCCCGGAAGCTTCGGATACCGCTCCGTGTCCCTTCTGCGCTGGAAATGAGAACATGACTCCCCCGGAGATTCTGGTCCTCCGTGACAAGAGCGACCCTTCCAGCTTCCCGAACTGGACTGTGCGAGTGGTCCCTAACAAGTATCCCGCCCTCGTGCCGGAGGGAAGCGCAACTCAGATTACTGATGAGAATTACGAGGTCCATAGCGGCATCGGCACCCATGAAGTCATTATCGAAAGCCCGTATCATGTAACCGACATGGCGCTGCTAGGAGAAAGACAGTTTGAAGCAATCCTTGGAGCCTATCGTCATCGAATCGTGGAACTTCGAACCGACAAGCGATTTCGCTACATCCTTATTTACAAGAACCAGGGCGTCGAGGCGGGGGCGACTCTCGAACATGTTCATTCGCAGCTAATAGCGATGCCCATGATACCCAAACTGGTCCTGGAGGAGATCAACGCGGCTAAAAACTATTACGAAGCAAACCGACGGTGTGTTTTTTGCGACGCCATAGGGAAGGAAACTGATGGAGGCGAGCGCTTCGTTATTGAGAATGCGCGCTATCTCGTGATGTGCCCTTTCGCGTCCCGTTTTCCTTACGAAACCTGGATTTTACCCAAGCAACACTCGTCAGTTTTTGAGCACACCACTCAACAAGATGACGATGATTTAGCTGTTATCCTGCGCGAGACGCTGATCCGACTCAACCGTAGCCTCAGTGGCCCGGCGTTCAATTATTTCATCCATTCGAATCCGCTCGATCAGGAGGAGAACAACTATTACCACTGGCACATGGAGATCATCCCGAAGCTGATACAAGTCGGCGGATTTGAGTGGGGATCGGGTTCTTACATCAATACCGTAACCCCCGAACAGAGCGCGCGTTCACTGCGCGCTGCTGTACCGTAGCCAAATCATAGCTGTTCAGAAAGTTCACTAGGCGAGTTGAACTCTCTTGTTCGAAGACAGCTTGAACGATTTGAACCGTTGGAACGACTTGAACGCGAATAGTCCTGCCCGCTACTCCACCGTCACGCTTTTGGCGAGATTCCGCGGTTGATCAACGTCGGTGCCGCGATGAACCGCAATATAGTAGGCGAGCAATTGAAGCGGAATGCTCAATACGATGGGCGTAAGAAAATGGGAGGCCTTGGGTACGGTTAGCATGCCAAAGGACGAGATCTCTGAGGGAAGCTTCTTCTCGTCGGTCAAGATGATGACCTTTCCTCCGCGGGACTCCACCTCTTTCAAATTACCCAGGGTCTTCTGAAAGTAACGGTCGCGAGGCATAAGCACAACGACCGGCATCTTTTCGTCGATAAGCGCTATGGGGCCATGTTTCATCTCCCCCGCGGGGTAGCCCTCAGCATGGATATAAGAAATTTCCTTCAGCTTGAGTGCGCCCTCGAGGGCAATCGGATAGTTGATGCCCCGGCCGAGATAGAGAAAATCGGAATTGCCGGTCAGATCCCGCGCCAAAACTTCAACCTCACTTTCGAGCTTCAGTGTCTCTTCGATCCAGTGGGGCAGATGCATCAGGTCGGCGAGGAGTTTCTTCGCCTGTGCCTTGCTCAGGCTTCCCCTGCGCCGCCCCAACGCGATAGCCAAAAGATAGAGCGCCGTGAGCTGCGTGGTGAAGGCTTTGGTGCTCGCGACGCTGATCTCGGGCCCCGCGTGGGTGTAGAGAACTCCATCCGACTTTCTGGGAATTGACGAGTCTACGACGTTGCAGATGGATAGCACCTTGGCTTTCTTGAGCCGCGCGATCTCGACGGCCGCCAAAGTGTCCGCGGTTTCGCCCGACTGACTGACCATGAGCAGAATCGAGCGCGGGTCCATCAACGGCGAGCGATATCTAAACTCCGAACCGTAGTCGACCTCCGCCGGAATTTGCGCGATCTCCTCGATCATGAATTTGCCCACGAGGCAGGCATGCCACGCCGTCCCACAAGCGACGAGATGAACGCCCTTGATCTGGCGCGCCTGGCTCGTCATAAGGCGAATGTCTTCGAGTGACACCTCGCCGTCTTTCAAAGAGATGCGGCCGCGAAACGTGTCCGCCACGGCCCGCGGCTGATCGTGAATCTCTTTGAGCATGAAATGGCGATAGCCGCCCTTGCGCGCCGCCACCGCGTCCCAGGTGATTTGTTTGAAAGGTCTCTGCACCGATTTCCCTTTGCCGTTAAAAAGCCGAAATGAATCGACTGATACTTCCGCGACTTCGCCATCTTCCAGGAAGGCAACCTTGCGGGTATAGTCGAGCAACGCGGGAATATCGGAGGCGATGAAGGTCTCCCCTTCACCCCCGCCAATCACGATGGGAGTCGAGTTCTTGGCAACGATGAGCCGTTTGGGATCTCTCTGGTTGAGAAACAGCAAGGCATAGGAACCTCGAATTTCCCTGAGACTTTTTCTCACGGCCTCCAGAAAATCCATGCCTTTATCAATTTTCTCCGCGACCAGATGAGCGACAATTTCTGTATCTGTCTCAGAGGAGAATTTTGTCCCCCGGCGGATCAGCTGTTCCTTGAGATCGAGGTAGTTTTCGATGATCCCGTTATGCACAACCACCACATCGCCCGCGCGATGGGGGTGGGCGTTGGTTTCGGAGGGACGGCCGTGAGTCGCCCAGCGCGTGTGGCCGATGCCGATCGTCCCGATCATCGGGTCCCGATCGAGGATAGTTTCCAGATTCTTGAGCTTCCCTTCGCAGCGACGGACCATGAAGTGGCCATCGTTTACGACGGCGATCCCCGCGGAATCATAGCCCCGGTACTCGAGTTTCCTCAGGCTCTCCAGGATCAGCGGCGCGGCGTCCCGTTTACCGATATATCCGACAATCCCGCACATTATTTTTTGATTCCTTTCATTTTCGCTCGCTTCTGTTCGGTCCAGCCCTCTCGCACTCGCTCTTGCCGCTCATTGAAAGCCAAGGCTCCGGCCGGAATATCGTGACGAAGGGTCGTCGCCGTGGCGACGTACACATCATCACCCAATGAAATGGGAGCGACCAACGTGGAGTCGCTCCCCACCTGAACCCGGTCGCCGATTTTTGTTCGATACTTTTTAAACCCGTCGTAGTTGCAAACGATCGTTCCCGCACCAATATTCGCGTCGCGTCCAATTGTCACATCTCCCAAATAAGTAAGGTGGCTCGCCTTGGTATTTTCTCCGATGGTCGCCTCTTTGGTTTCAACGAAGTTGCCGATGTGAACGTTGGCACCCAGAGAGCTTCCCGGACGAAGATGGGCGAATGGCCCGATAATCGCGCCGGCGGCCACCCGGGAGCTTGTCATGACGACGGAAAACTTCACGTGAACTTCATCACCAATTTGAGCATCCGTCAGATAGGCGCTGCCGTCGATTTGGCAGCGCTCGCCGATGACGGTGTTTCCACGCAGATGGGTGTTTGGCCCGATGACGGTATCTTTGCCGATCACAACGTCATTTTCGATGTAAGTCGTATTCGGGTCTCTGAGCGTGACGCCGTTATCCATCCACTTTCGATTGATCCGTTCCTGCAATGTCTTTTCCATCTGAGCGAGCTCCTCTCTGGTATTGATGCCCATCACTTCACGTGGGTCGTCCACCTTCACCGTGGCGACTCGTTCTCCTTGCTTCAGCGCAATGGCCACGGCATCGGGCAAGTAGTACTCGCCTTGCTCGTTGTGGTTTTTTACTTTTCCTAAAGCCGAAAATAGAAATGGCGCGGACGCAAGGTAGATGCCAGCGTTGACTTCTTCAATCTCCTGCTGAGCATCCGTCGCGTCTTGCTCTTCAACGATGCCTGCGAGGGCGCCATCAGCATGACGCAGGACGCGACCGTAGCCTCTCGGTTCCGTCAGCAATGCCGTCAGCAGGGTTAACGAGGCGTTGCGTTTCCGGTGCAAATGAATGATCGCGTTTAAAGTTCGTTCGGAGATCAGCGGCACGTCACCGCTAAGGATGAGAATATCGCCGGCAAATTCCCCAAAGCTATTCCTGGCGCAGAGAACTGCATGGCCGGTGCCGAGCTGTTGTTCCTGAACGACCCACTTAACATCGTCGTTACGATAGGCCTGCTTTACCGCCTCGGCGCCGTGTCCGATAATGATTGTCACTTTGTCTGGCTTGAGTCGCCGTGCGGTGGTTAAAACATGGAGGAATAAAGGCTTCCCGCTCAGGGGATGCATGACTTTGGGCAAACTGGATTTCATCCGTCTCCCCAGCCCCGCCGCCAAAATGATTACGCCGACTTCGTTCATATTGTGTGCCCTCAAGGCGCCTAACGTGCGATTATAACGAAAGTAGGAATTCAATCAAAGTGAAGCTTTGCCTACGGCCGTTCTTGGCTGCGCCGAAAACTTCAATAGCTCCTTTCCATAGAACTCGCCGCGGCAAGGAGAAGCTCATCGAGCGATCTAAGGCGAGTTCGGTTTTCGAGCGCTGATCGCATGAGTTGCTGGAGGGGCGCTTGACGCCAGGCTGACGACTTTAGATTGATTCTTGAGCGGAGCCGGGGGCCCTTGTTGTAAGGGGTACGGCAATCGATCCTGGCAGGCCCGGACGAAGAACATGAGCAGCCCCACCGAACTAACAATGGAGGTGAGCGTAATGAACGGTGTCCAAAAGGCGCTCCAGCGCACACGTCGCCGCTCTTCTCTAAGTTCTTCCAAACTCTTTTTCGGTAACGGCTTGTCCACGATTTTCGATAAAGACAGGAGACTGATTTATGGTTTCTCCGGCCGATTCACCAGTTGCCTCTCGCTTGTATATTATGAGCACACGCCGAAGTCCAACTCACAGGTCACGGCCGCAAATACTACTTGTCAACCAAGATCGATTCGATTACAAGAAAACATCATGCCCAAGAAGAGCCTCGTCATCGACGTCCATCATCATTGGATGCCAGACGAGCACTATCGCCGGCCCGAACTTTATATACGCCAAGACGAAGAGGTAATTCACCAAGCCGACCGCTTTCGTATTCGGCGCGCGGGGGTCCAGCTGTTCTCGCCGCTGCGGATGGAAGCGCAATTGAAAGTAATGGCCCGGGCGGGGGTCGATCAGGCGGCGCTTCGCGTCGGCGTCTGGCTTGATTGGTTGGACATAAAGGCGACGCGCATATCGCCCCACGGAGACAAATCATGAGCCGCTCAGAATCTACAGAAAAGGAAGAAAAGCAGGAAGACTGGTGGGAGTTTTGTCCCGTATGTGGTTTTAGGCTCCTCAATCACAAATGCCGCTTTGTCTGTTCCAATCCCCGCTGCCATTTCTTTATGAGTTGCAGTGAGTTCGATATGTAACAGCGTCTCGAGCGCTGAGCTTGCTTGCCATCGTTTTATTGCGGTAGAAGAAGAGCATGTCAAAAGCTGCCGGTATCGTCATCATTGGCAATGAGGTGCTGTCCGGAAAAACCCAGGACATCAATTCCCACTTCTTCTGTGCCGAGTTGCGTCAGCTCGGCGTGGACGTCCAAAAGATCGCAACGATTCCCGACGAAATCGAATTGATCGGCCAAGAGGTCGCCGCTTTCTCGCGGCGCTTTGATTGGGTCTTCACCTCTGGAGGCGTCGGGCCGACCCATGATGACGTGACCATTGACGGAATCGCGCATGGCTTTGGTCTCAAGGTGATCCGCCATCCCGACATCGAGCGACGGATGTACCAACGCCTTGGCGCGGAAGTAAACGAAGCTCGGCTGAGAATGGCCAATGTCCCCGAAGGTGCGGAGCTTTTGGCAACTGAGGCCCTTTTCGCCCCGGTAGTGAAAATCCACAATGTCTTCATCTTTCCCGGCATTCCAAAAATCCTCCAGGAACGCTTTCACGCCATCAAGGAAAGATTTCGCGACGCGCCCTACTTCCTCAAAATCGTATACGTAAGGCAGGGTGAAGGGGTCATTGCCAGTCTCATGAACGATCTCCTGCTCAAGTATCCACACCTCCTGCTCGGTTCCTATCCGGTGCTGGACATCGCGGACTATAAGGTCAAAGTCACGCTCGAATCCAAAGACTCCGATTACCTGGATCAGGCCCTGCAAAGCTTTCTGTCATCTCTTCCCGACGGTGCGGTCCACCGCGTCCAATAGCATCTATTGCATGTTCGACAACCCGGCCTGGGGCACGCTCCCGCCCTTCAAGAAAGCTCCTTTACCACCGCTTCCCAACATATGGACCGCGCTGGGGCCAGGCGTCATCTTCATGGCTCTCGCCCAGGGAAGCGGCGAGTTGATCTGGTGGCCGTACATCATTGCCAAGTATGGCTTGTCATTCCTGTTTCTGTTGCTCCCCGCCTGCTTTCTCCAGTTTCCAGTCACCTACGAAATCGGCCGCTATACGGTGCTCACCGGAGAGAGCATCTTTCAAGGCTTTATTCGACTGAATCGCGGCTTCGCATTTTTCCTCTGGATCTTGATGACGCTTTCATTTCTTTGGTTTGGTGCGTTTGCCGCCGCGGGCGGAACGTCGTTAGCCGCCCTGACGAATTTCCCGGCGGGTTGGACCCCTAGAGGTCAGACTCTCTTTTGGGGTTACCTTTCGATGTTTGTGTTTCTTGCAGCGATTCTTCTCAGCAAAGTGATCTATCGCTTGATCGAAACTTTCATGTGGGCAGTGGCGCTTCTGACCCTCGTGGGACTTTTATGGGCGAGTGCCAACGCGGAAGCGTTACATGCCCTGCCTGCCTTCGCCAAAGGCTTGTTCATCTCCGAATCGCCAATGCCGAGGCCTTGGGATCCCGGTGACGCAACGAAATTGCTCACCGCGATCACCTTCGCGGGACTGGGCGGATTCTGGACTCTCTTTTATTCCTATTGGATTCGGGACAAGGGCGCAGGGATGGCCTATTACATGGGAAGACTCACAGGGCCAATCACGGGCAAAGCCGAGGCAATCCCCGCGTCCGGTGCCGTGCCGGGCGAAGATGAGGGATTAGCACACGCCGGTCGTTGGCGACGTTATCTCTTTTGGGATGTCAGCATCGGTATCGGCGGAAATCTTCTCACGACTCTCATGACCTGCCTGTTGGCCTATGCGCTCTTATTTCCTAAAGGGCTGCTACCTCAAGGGTATGAACTGGCCGTCGTCCAGAGCCGTTTTTTCGAAGCGAGCTGGGGTTGGCTCGGAAAAATTCTCTTCTTGATCGTCGCCGCGGCATTTCTGTCCGACACTTGGCTCGCCACGGTTGATTCGGTGAGCCGTATTCATACGGATTGTCTCTATGCGTTTTTTCCACGGACGCAGTCCGTGTCAGTCCGTTCCTGGTATCTGATCTTTCTATTTTTGCTCACCGCCATCACCGCCGCCACGATGGGGTTCGCCGAGCCCGGACCGCTCATTCTCCTCTCAGCCGTGATCGGGTTCGTCGGTACCGTTCTCTACTCCATCGCCTTGATTTTCCTCAACCACGTTTACCTACCGCGTCACTTGCCCGCCGCCGCTCGTCCGGGCCGCACGAACTTGGTGTTTTTGTGTATCGCCTGCGCGGCCTATGCGTTGCTCGCAGTCGCCTATCTCCTAACCGTTGCCAAGATCATTTGAGAATTCCTGCCAACGGCTCATGCAACCAATTCGTTTAAGTTTGCTCACTATAGCTGCTATCTTTAGCTTTACTTTTGAACCGGAGGAGAGACTTCATTGACTGAGATCCTCAACTGGATCATCGACTCCATCCGCGCCCACGGGCCATGGAGCGTTTTTGTCGGTGTGATCATCGAAAGTGTCATCGTACCCATACCCTCGCCTCTGATCATTATGGGAGCCGGCTTCTTGCTCATACGCCCCGAGCTCTCGTTCTTGGAAGCTTTGATGCCAATCCTGGTCCAGATTGTTCTTCCTGGTTCAATCGCTTCGACCCTGGGCGCTTATATCGGCTATGGAATCGGGTATATCGGCGGCAAGCCGCTCGTTGAACGACTGCAGGGTTTTTTGGGCTTTAGTTGGTCCGATGTGGAAACGATGGAACGTCGTTTTCACGTAGGTCAAGTTAACACTTCGCTTTTTTTTCTCCGCGCCTTGCCGATTTTTCCACTTTCCGTAATCTCGGCCGGGGCGGGGTTGCTGCGGCTTCCCATTAAACAGTTTACTTTGTGGACCTTTTACGGCTCCATCCCACGCTGTCTCTTTTTGGGATATTTAGGTTGGGGCTTAGGCGAACCTTACCAAGCAATAGCCAAAGGCATCGACAAACTTGAGGGCATTGTCTCGCTGTTACTGTTGGGGCTGATTTTCGCTTTGATTCTGTGGTTACGCTCAAAGGTAAGAGGGAAAATTCTGAAGAGCGACTGAAGTTAGTCCAACAAACCAATCGGAAACCGGCAATCCAAAATCTAGCCAAATGTATTTGAAATTTTGGATGAAAAATAGATCGGAAAAACTGTGTCTCGCGCAAAGGCGCAAAGGGCGCCAAGTTCGAAGAAGAAAGAATTTTCTTTGCGTTCTTGGCGTCTTGGCGCGATAAGGCTTTTTGTGACGACAGGCGGCAGCATAAAATGTGAGAGATAAATTCTCACAACTCGGAAAGTCAAATCTAAAAATTCAGGCCGTTTGTTCTTAAGAACGACTCAGCGGCTGCCCGCTCTGAGTGCCGATCCAGATTTCGCCGCCTTCATAAACTTCTTTTTTCCAGATCGGCACCGTTTTCTTGATTTCCTCGATGGCGAATCTGCAGGCGGCAAATGCGGCCTCGCGATGAGCCGCTGAAACGGCGATCATTACGCTCGGCTCCGTAATCTGCACGGGACCTACTCGGTGGACGATGGCCATCCGGCAGACCTGCCACTTTCTCCTTGCTTCCTCACCAAGACGGGTCAATTCCTTCTCGGCCATTTCCGGGTACGCTTCGTAGTCGAGCGCGATGACTTTGCGTCCCTCGTTATTGTTGCGCGTCGTGCCGATGAAAGTCGCAATCGCTCCAGCCTCAGGGTCAGTGACGCAATCAACCAACTCTTGAAGATTGATAGGCTTATCGGTGACACGAAACATCTCTACCCTCCACTCACCGGAGGAACGAAGACGACTTCATCGGCGTTCTTGAGGACGCGATCCGGCTTCACATAATCCTGATTGACAGCGTAAAGTAGCCGAATCCCGGGAACAGCCAACTTCGGATAATCTTGTTGCAGCACCGCCCAGAGATCGGCTACCGTGCTGCCTTCTTTGATCTCCTTGATGACTTCCGCCGCGCCGGCACGCTCTCTCAAAATCGCGAAGAGTTTGACTTTGACCGTCATTTTCCCTGCAGCTGAGAGACCATGTGGCGCAGCTCCGGCAAAATCAGTCTCTCCATTGCCAACCTTACGGCGCCTTTGGAGCCGGGAAGCGAGATAAGAACTTTCCCTTGCGCCGAACCCGCAACCGCCCGACTCATTATCGCAGCGGAGCCGATGTCTTGATAGCTCAAATAGCGAAAGATCTCCCCGAACCCGTCGAGCCTTTTGTCGAGTAGTGTCATAATGACCTCGTAAGTGCCATCGCGGGGCGAAATGCCAGTCCCACCGTTTACAACAACCGCTTCAACCCGCTCGTTGGCGAGCGTTTCGCGCAGCAGTGCCTCAATATCGCCCGGCTCGTCCTTGACGATCCGATAACCGGCCAACAGGTGCTTCTCGTGGGCGAGCAACGACTTGATCAATTGCCCGCTTTCATCT
>WNGE01024357.1_pt1 | contig 15496 bp, 14 predicted proteins | sample 5400651 | NCBI WGS metagenome assembly WNGE01 (sample SAMN13153370, study PRJNA577476) | soil metagenome | isolation source: 60 cm soil or saprolite under grassland replicate 2 | place: USA:California | collected 2016-06-15 | reverse complement strand
GCTTTTCGGCAGTTGGGCAGTCTGATGTCCGAGGCGGAGGCCTTCGCGTCCCGGCGAAGCTACGCCCACGGCGTCTACTCCTCGTCGAAGTGGCCACCCAACCAGCCGATGTGCATGCACCACGAGCTCAGCTACGCGCTCGAGTTTCCTTCCCTCATGCTGTTCGCATGCCTGATTGCGCCGACTAACGGCGGCGAGACCCCCGTGGCCGACTCGCCGGCCGTACTTCACGCGCTGCCCAGCGAGTTGGTCGAGCGCTTTGAGCGGGTGGGCTGGCTGCTCATCCGCAACTACAACGACGAAGTTGGGGCGTCGATCGCTGAAGCTTTCGGCACCGACGACCGTGGCGCCGTCGAGAGTTACTGCCGTAACAATGCGATCCAGTTCGAGTGGCAGCCCGACGGTGCGCTGCGCACCTGGCAGCGCCGCAGCGCCGTCGTGCATCACCCGCTCACCGGGCAGCAGTGCTGGTTCAACCAAATCGCATTCCTCAACGAGCGGACGATGGACCCGGAGGTGCGCGAGTACCTCGTGGACATCTACGGCGAGGACGGGCTGCCGTTCAATACTCGCTTTGGCAACGGCGACCCGATCGGCGCGGACGTCGTGCAGTCGATCGACGAGGTCTACGAGGCAAACACCACAAGCGAGCGATGGCAGGCTGGCGACCTGATGCTTGTGGACAACGTCCGCACCGCGCACGCCAGGGAGTCCTTTGAGGGACCGCGCGAAGTGCTCGTCGCGATGGCCGACGCCGTGCACCTGGCCCAGTGACAGGTCCTTTGCAACTGGCGCGCGGCGAAGTGCACACTTGGTGCGTCAGGCTGGACGTTCCGCTTGAGACATCCGCCGGCCTCTACGCGACCCTCGGCGGTGACGAACGGAACCGGTGCTGGAGCTGGGGAGGAACCGCTTCGAGGGCACGGGCCAGACGCTGCTCGCCGATCCCGAGGTCAAGCGCCTGTACCTGGGCGGGTTAACCGATCGCCGCCAGCAGGCGCCCGGCCCCGCGCTGCTCCCTGGGCGTCCATCGCGCGTCGACCACACGCACTCGCGTGCCTTCGGGACACCGCGTCCAGGGTGATCACGACCCGGGTCGGCGGCAGTGTCACCCCCGGTTGCGCCCTGGAACGGCAGCCAGCGGAAGGCCAGTCGCCGCTCGGGCTCGACGTCCTCGACCACGGCCGCCGTCCGCCGCACGGGTCGCGGGGCGCGGAGTGGCCTTGACGTTTCCCAATCCCCCGGCGTGTGTGCTGGCCTAGCGCGCCGCGTCAAGAACGGCGGCCGGGCAGGAACTCGCATCCGCCGGACCAGGGCAATCCTCGGGTGAAGGTGCGATAATCGAGCCGCGGCTCAAGTGCTTGGGCTCCCCGGTTTGGCAAAAGCGGCTCCTGCAGCGACGCGCAGACGGCAGGTGGTGATGGATTCATGGATTCTTACCTCCTCGCCCTCCTGGCCTACCGCATGGTCGGGGCCGCAGTCCGGGTGAGCGCCGAAGGCCGCTGCCTCGTACTGGGCAACGGCGAGGCCACCAGAGGCCTGGTCGCCCTCGATCTCCTGGGCTTTTTCTATTCGGACATCGGAGCCCCTCCGCCGGCGGCTCGAGCCTGAAGTGGATCACCCGATTCGTCGCTGCCACCCACAAGCACTCCGGGTCGCACGTGCTGCCTTGCTGACGACACCTTCGGGGCCACTGAAGAACGATCAACAACAGGTCCAGCGACAAGCTGTCATGGTGGATGTCGGCAAGGGGCCGACTACGCGGTCGCCAGCCTCACCGATACGCCGCCTACGTTGCTCAGGGCTGCCCACCCGGGTGCGCTGATCTCTCGACCTCCAAATGGAGGAAGTGGACACGGATAATCTGGCGAAATTCGCGAGCGAGGTCTGGCCCGGTGTATGGGTAGGCGCACAAGACTCTGCAGTGTTCGCGCCTCCGGACATGACGATCCTCTGTGTGTCGGAGCAACGTCCGTCTGACGAGCCGTTACGCGCGTTGCACTGTCCGATCCTCCGACGTTTTGATCACGCTCCTTGGTTCGAAGCAGTCCCGAGTGCATTGGATACGTGCGCACAACTGTTGTCCTGGCATGTGACGTCAAAGGTTCCCATTCTCGTGCACTGTAGCGAAGGTGTCGAGCGATCACCTCTCACGGTCGCATGGTGGCAGAAACGCCGGGTTCCCAGCTGGTCATGGGGGGAAATATACGAACTGATCCTCCTTCGCCGTCCGGTGGCGCAGATTCGCACCATGTGGCTGCCAGAAGAATATCAATGAACGAAGTACCTCGGACGATCCACCGTCGTCCTTGCGCCATGGGCTTCGTCCTTCTCATGCCTCGAAAGCCCTCGCGAATCACGAACCGCTCATGCTCGCAGGCGTGTTGAACGCCGGCGGCTATCTGATCACCCTCCACTCGGTGGGTCCATGGCTCGTGGGACTTCTGATCGGAGCGCTGGGAACCACGCTGCTCATCCGTGAGCGCGGCTCGAAGGTGAGCTTGGCCCTCTGGCTGTTCACGACGAGCCTCGCGGTCTGGCTCCTGTGCGTGGGCGTCCTGTATTCGACTCTCCACGAATCTCTTGCCCTCTGGTGGGCGAAGGCCACCCTCCTCGGGGTGGTGTTCATCCCGACCACGATCCTCGCCTTCACGCTGACGGTCGTGCAACGCCTTGATCAATTTCGAGCCGTCGTCTGGGGAAGTCTGGCAGCGTCCGGATTCTTCGGCATCACCGTCCTTGCCACCGACCACTTCATCGCCGGGTTGTACCGATATCGATGGGGCTACTACCCGCGATACGGACCGCTGGGGCTGCCGTTCCTGCTCTTCTTCTTTTGCCTGCTCCTCGGCAGCCTGCAACTCCTGCGGGTGGAGCTCGCCCGCCTGCCCCCCGGCATCCCTCGGCAGCGGGTCAAGGCCATCCTCGTCGCCTTCGCCGTCGGCTATCTGGGCGCCGTGGATTACCTCCCGACCTACGGTGTCCCCGTCTACCCACTCGGGTATGTGCCGATCCTGGGCCTCACCGTGTTGATGTCCCGCGCGGTGTGGCGGTATCGCTTGCTCGAGATCACTCCGGCCTTGGCTGCGGAGCAGATCATCGACACCATGGCCGATGGGGTGTTGGTACTGGACCACGAGGGGATCGTGAGAGTGGCGAACCAGGCGGCGGTCCACCTGTTTGGATATCCGAAGGAAGCACTGGTCGGCAAGCCGCTGGGCACGATGTTGGGTGACCGGTTCGGGCAGGAACACATCAACGCGCTGGCGGCCATGGCTGTCGTGCAGCAGCATGAAACGCTTTACCACACCGAAGAGGGCAAGACCCTCACCCTCGATGTCACCGGCTCTGTCCACCTCGAGATGCGCTCGCCTATCCGCGGGGACGTCGAGGACATAAAGAACGCGGCCGACCGGGCGGCGGAGTTGAGCAATCAATTGCTCGCGTGTGGGAGCACCCAGCCGCTTCATCCGACGCAGTTAGACCTCAATGCGCTCGTAGCCGACCTGCGTGAAGTGCTGCAATGGACGTTGGGAAAGGATATCGGGCTGACGACCGTGCTCGACCCGGCCCTGGGACGGGTGAAAGCTGATCGCGGACAGATTGAGCGGGTTGTCATCAAGGCGGTGGCCAACGCAGGACAGGCCATGGGCCCGGGCGGAACGCTGGCCATCGAGACCGCGAACGTGCAGGTGACGGCCTTCCCGCCCCATCCACCCGGGCTCGCCGGCCCGGGCAAGTACGCCATGCTGGCGGTGAGCGCCTCCGGCTGGGTGATGGATGAGGAAACTCGGACTCACCTCTTTGAACCGTCCCTCATGAGGACGAGAGAGGGAAGGGTCACGGGCCTGGACCTGGCCATGGTCTACGGGACCGTCAAACAGAGTGGCGGTCACATCGCGGTCGAGAGCGAACTCGAGCGGGGGACGACCTTTCGGATCTATCTGCCCCTGGAACCGCAGACGGAAGAGTTGGCCGAGCTACGGTAGCTGGGATTCCCGCTCTTCACCAGAATCTGAACGCGCCCGAGTAGGGATGCAGCTCCTGGAGCCGCGCCGCCGCCGCCAGTGGGCCGTCGAGCGTCAGCAAGGGCAGCCCTCGATCGCGGGCCAGCAGCAACATGTAGCCATCATAGGCGTACAGCCCTTGCTCAACGGCCAATGCGATGGCGCGCCCCACATCCACTTCCACCAGGCGAAGCGGCACCGCCTCATAAGCGGCCCAGGCCCGCTGCTACACGAAGATCGTCTGATGCGGGGGCTCGGTCAGCCGCCCCCGGTCACACGGAGTCCCGGGCGGGCGACACGGCGCGCTCGGGCGGGACCACGCGGGCGGCGATCCGCCGGGCGTGGCGGGTGATCTCGCGCAGGTGGTCGAGCATCGCGAGAACGCGGGCGGCGATCCGCCGGGCGTGGCGGGTGATCTCGCGCAGGTGGTCGAGCATCGCGAGATAGGCGCTCGAGGCCTTCGGCATGCAGACGCCCTCGATCAGCCGCTCCTCGTGGGCGCGGGCGAACTCGGAGGCCTGGTCCTGGAAGCGCATGCTCTCGAGCTCCACGTGGCGCGCCAGGACGCGATTGCCGGTGAGCGCCAGGTCGCGGGCGCACTCGAGGAGCTCGGTGGCCTGCGTGAAGAGCTGCGTGATCTCGCGGATCCCCCGGTCGGTGAAGAGGGTGCCCTCGGCCTCCATGCCGCGCACGCAGCGGATCAACCCCTCGATGGCGTCGCCGGCCCGCTCGAGGTGCGAGGGAATGAAGCGGAGGCCGTCGCGCTCGGGCTGGGCGGTCAGGAGCTGCTCGGTGAGGTCCGGCTCGCGCTTGTGGATGTCGCGCCCGAGGGCGGCGGCCTTGTCGAGCGCGGCGGGGTCGTGGCGCTTGAAGCTCGCCCGGGTCAGCGCGAGCATCTCGAGGACGTCCTGGAACATGGACAGCAGCGGATCGCCAGAAGCCATGGCTTGCCCTCCCTACGTCCGGTCAGGCCGGGACGTGGCCCACTTGTAACATCGCCGACATGCGGGCAGACTACGTGCGTGTCGTCCACCTGTCAACCGCGGCCCTGGCCAACCTCGTGATCGGGGCAGGGAGGGCGCTGTGGACGTGATCGCGATGCACGCGCAGGCGATGCCGGACGGTGTCGCGCTGATCGACGGTGAGCGGCGCTGGAGCTGGAGGGAACTGCTCGAGCGCCGGGACCGGCTGGCCGGCGCGCTCGGGCGGCTGGGCATCGCCCACGGCGAGCACGTGATCATCTACTCGCGCAACTCGCCCGAGTTCCTGCTCGTCGCCGCCGCCGCCCGGGCCGTGGGCGCGATCCCGGTGCCCATGAACCACCGGCTGGTCGCCGACGAGGTGGCCTACATCCTCGACCACTCGGACGCATCCGCCGTCTTCGTCGACGACACGTTCCTCCCGCGCCTCGAGGAGGTGCGGGCCGGGGCCGGCAAGGTGCGCCGGTGGATCGTCATGGGCGGCGCGCGCCCGCCGTGGGCCGAGCGCCTCGAGGAGCTGATCGCCACGGGGAGCGCGGAGGCGCCGGCGGCCGAGACGGCCGAGGGGCTCGGCGGCTCGATGATCTACACCGGCGGGACGACCGGCCGGCCCAAGGGCGCGCTCCGGGGCGCCGTCGATCCCCAGGTCAGCCTCCGGCTGATGGACGCCCTCGACCTCGCCGTGGCCGGTCACGTCCACCTGGTGGCCGGCCCGCTCTATCACTCGGCGCCGTTTTCCTTCGCCCACCTCACGCACGTCTTCGGCGGCACGGTCGTGGTCATGCGGAAGTTCGACCCGGAAGACGCGCTCGCCGCCATCGCGCGCCATCGGGTCACGAGCACCTTCATGGCGCCGACCCTGGTCAAGCGCATCGTGGACCTGCCGGAGGCGGTCAGGCGCCGTTACGACGTGTCGTCGATGAAGGTGCTGGTCGTCGCCGGCGCCCCCTGTCCGATGCGCGTCAAGGAAGAGGCCACGACGCTCTTCGGCCCGGCCTTCTACGAGTTCTACGGCTCGACCGAGCTGGGCCTCAACACCGTCCTCCGCCCCGAGGACGTGCTGCGCAAGCCCGGCTCCTGCGGCCGGGCGGCGCCCGGCATCGAGATCGCGCTCCTCGACGACGACGGCCACCCGGTGCCGCGGGGCCGGCCCGGCGAGCTCTACGTGCGCCGCTTCCCCGGCATGTTCGACGGCTACTACAAGGACCCGACGGCGACGACGGCCACCCAGCGGGGGGAGTGGCTCACGGTCGGCGACGTGGCGTGGATGGATGACGAGGGCTTCTACTACATCTGCGACCGGAAGCGCGACATGATCATCTCCGGCGGCGTGAACATCTACCCCGCCGAGATCGAGGACGTGCTGCACCGCCATCCCGCCGTCGAGGACGTGGCGGTGTTCGGGGTTCCGGACCCGGACTGGGGCGAGCGCGTGCACGCGGCGGTCCAGCTCCGGCCGGGCTCGACGCTCACCGCTGATGAGCTGGGCGCGTGGGCGCGCGAGCGCATGGCCGACTACAAGGTCCCGCGCGAGGTGAGCGTCCACACGGACTTCCCGCGTGACGCCGCGGGCAAGCTGATCAAGCGCCAGCTGAGAGACCCCTACTGGGCCGAGCGCCGGACGAAGGTCTGAGGCGTCTTCTGCCAAGGCCGTGCTTGACCTCCGGCGGGTGATGTGGTCTCCTGTGCCTACCAGCGTGGCTGTATCCTGGATACAAAAACCAGCAGGGGGCACCGGGTGGGTGAGGATTCCATGATCGGGGGACCGCGGGTGACGCCCCTGAGGCGCCGGCGCCTCGTCGACGACGCCACCCAGAGCCTGCGCGAGGCCATCCTCGACGGGCGGCTGGAGGCGGGGGTGCGCCTGCGCCAGACCGCGCTCGCCGAGCGGCTGGGGATCAGCCGGACGCCCATCCGGGAGGCTCTCACGCGGTTGCAGCAAGAGGGCCTGATCGAGCTCTTGCCGCGGGGCGGCGTGCGGGTGATCTTGCTCGACGCCGACGAGGCCGTCGAGCTCTATGACCTCCGCGAGGTCCTGGACGGGCTCGCGGCGCGGCTGGCGGCGGGTCGGGCGGACCCGGGTGTCCTCGCGCGGCTCCAGAAGGCCCTGGCGCGGATGGCCGAGTGCGTCGAGCGTCACGATCCCGGTCCCTGGTTCCGCGCCCACGTGACCTTCCACGAGGAGATCGTCCGGGCGGCGGCCAACCGGCCGCTCGGCCGTCTCGCGTCGGTGGTGCGGCTGTCCATCCGCCGGTTCCATCCGCTCCTGCTCAAGACGGAGCGCCGGCTGGACGACGCGTATCGCGAGCACCGGGCGATCTTCGACGCGATCGCGGCCCGTGACGCCGCCGGCGCCGAGCGGCTCGCGCGCGCCCACATCGCCGGCGCCAAGGCGATCGTGCTCACGCTGATGGCGGAGGGAGAGGGCGATGCCGCTGTTCAAGCCTGAGAAGAAGGCCGCCCGCGGCCCGGCCGGGAAGTGGGACGTGGCCGTCACCGAGGACATGTGCAAGGCGTGCGGGTTCTGTCTGGCCATCTGTCCCGTGGACGTGTTCGCCTGGCGCAAGACCGCGAACAGGCTCGGCTGGTTCCCCATGTACACCGCCAAGGAAGAGAACTGCATCGGGTGCATGCTCTGCTACCAGATCTGCCCCGACTTCTGCATCGACGTGTCGCTCAAACCGGACCTGGCGACCGTCGGAGGAGCCCACTGATGCCGACCCTGGATCTGGCCGTCAAGGAAACCCTGGTCGCGCCGTGGACCGACTGGGCCCGGCGCGCGACCACGGGCCGGCGCCTGCTCGAGGCGGGGACCTACGCGCTGACCGAAGGCGCCATCGCCGCCGGCTGCCGCGTCTTCGCCGGCTACCCCATCACCCCGGCCACCGACATCGCCGAGTACATGTCCAAGCGCCTCCCGCAGGTGGGCGGCTACTACGTGCAGTGCGAGGACGAGCTGGCCGGCATGCACGCCTGCGCGGGCGCGAGCCTGGGCGGCCTCAAGGCGATGACGGCGACCTCGGGACCCGGCTACACGCTCATGCACGACGCCTACGGCTGGGCGGTGACCAACGAGATCCCGCTCGTGGTCGTCGACGCCATGCGGGTGGGACCCATCAGCGGGATCACGGGAGCGCCGGGCCAGGGGGAATTCTACGTGGCCCGGTACTGCACCCACGGCGGCAACTTCGAGACCATCGTGCTCTCGCCCTCGTCCGTCCAGGAGGCCTTCTGGCTCACCATCGACGCCTTCAACCTGGCCGAGCGCTTCCGGACGCCCGTCACCATCCTCACCGACCAGGTCGTCTCCGACATGTGGGAGGACCTGTTCATCCCCGACGGCTACGACGGGCTCGACTTCGTCATCCCGCGCAAGGACAACCTGATGATGCCCTTCTTCCCGGTGGGGAGCGCCGACCTCGACGTGCCGCCCAACGTGATCGGGCGCGGCACCGGCGTCTGCGTCTCGGCCTACACCCACACCGAGGAGGGCTACGACATCGAGGAGATGGAGGCCCAGTGGGCGCAGACCTACCGCCTCGTCAACAAGATCCGCCACCACCGCGATGATCTGACGCGCTACGAGACGGTGGGCCTCGAGGACGCGGAGGTGGTCGCCGTCGCTTACGGCGCCAACGCGCGCACCGTCAAGACGGGCGTGCTCGAGGCGCGCCGGCGCGGGGTCCGCGCGGGCTTCGTCAGGCCCATCACGCTCTGGCCCTTCCTCGACGAGCTCTACGAGGGGGACCGGCACTACGTCGTCTGCGAGCTCAACTACGACGGGCAGCTCGTGCGCGAGGTGATGCGCGCGGCGGCCGACAAACGGAAGGTGCACTTCATGGGCAAGAGCGCCGAGCTGCACACGGTGGCCGAGGTGGTGGCGGGCCTCGAAGGCGTCGCCCGCTCGGGACGGATTCCCGAGCTACCCTACATCTGGACGGAGGTGAGGTGAATGAACAAGCTCGCGGGGAAGTATCTGCGCCCGAGTCAGATCCCCACCAAGGCCTGCCACGGCTGCGGCATCGGCATGATCGAGAACTGGCTGCTCCAGGCCATCGACGAGCTGGGGCTCAAGCAGGAGGACGTGATCTTCGGGACCGGCATCGGCTGCGTCGGGCGCCAGACCTACGCCACCTGGGGCGGCGACAACTTCGGCGCCACCCACGGCCGCGCGCTCGCGGTGGCCACGGGCCTCAAGCTCGCCCAGCCCGACAAGAAGTACCTCATCGTGGTGGGCGACGGCGACGCGGCGTCCATCGGCACCTCGCACCTCATCCACGCCGCGCGCCGCAACCTGGGGGTGACGGTGATCTGCGAGGACAACATGGGCTACGAGTCCACCGGCGGGCAGTTCTCCCCGACCACGCCCGCCGGCTACGTGACCAACTCGAGCCCCTACGGGATGGCCGAGCCCTCGTTCGATCCCTGCGACGTGGTCAAGGCCGCCGGCGCGACCTTCGTGGCCGAGACGACGGCGACCCAGTGGCACCAGACGGTGAAGGTGGTCAAGAAGGCGCTCGCGAACGACGGCTTCTCGTTCATCCACGTGCGCTTCCCGTGCAACGAGAACTTCGGCGCCTACGCCCTCGGCACGCGCGACACGCTCAAGAACCTCGAGTGGATCTACGAGCACACCACACCCAGGGACGCAAGGCCGACGGCACCGAGAGCGACTTCACCTGGGAGACGGGGATCAAGCACGACGCCTCCAACAGCCGCCCCGAGTTCTCGAGGATCATGCGCGACATGAACGCGCGGGTGAAAGCCGGGATGGCGGCCAAGGCAGGCTAGGGTCGTGTCCGAGAACCGCTCGCGCGACGTGCTCGAGCTTCGAGCGCCGCCTTTGAGGGTACAAATCGGAGAAACGGGTCACTTGCCGAACTCGCGCGTAATGACCGCGCTTCGAGTGCCGGCTTTGCCGGCGCAACGTTCTGGATGCTCGCCTCGGACGGCGGGGCCCCAGCCCCGCGACGTCCTGCGGCTCGCACCACGTCCTGGGGGGAGGCTTCGGAAGGGGGGCGAAGCCCCCCTCCGAGCTTCAGCTCGCTGATGGAGACGGCGACGGTGGCCAGGACCCGCACGGAGATCCTCATCTCGGGGTTCGGGGGGCAAGGCGTCATCCGGATGGGCCAGATCCTGGGCCTGGCCGCCATCAAGCAAGGCCATCGCGTGACCATGCTCAAGAGCCACGGCACCGAGACGCGCGGCGGCTACGTGCGCGCCCAGATCGTCTTCGTCGCCTTCTCGGCGCCCGCCTACAAGCGCTTCTACGACCTGTGCCGGGGCACGATCCTCTACGACCCCGAGCTGGTCGAGGAGATCCATCCCGACGCCCCCGAACGCCACGTCATGGTGCCGGCCACGGCGCTCGCCAAGGAGCGCCTCAACAACGTGCTCTTCGCCAACATGATCATGCTGGGCGCCCTCACCCGGCTCGCCGGCATGGACTACGCGGCGATGAAGCCGACCATGCTGGAGGTGATCCCCCGCTTCCACGAGCAGAACCTGGCGGCCCTGGAGCTGGGGTACACCCTGCCCGCCGTCACGACTCCCGCGCTCACGTGATCGCTCCCGCGCTCTCGCGGCCCTGGCGCGCGGTCTGGCCCGCTCACGTCCCGCCCTTCCTGGACTACCCGCGCGTTCCCGCCTGGTGGCTCCTCGAGAGGAACCTCCGGGACTTCGCCACGCGTCCGGCGATCATCGAGCTCGACCACGAGAGCCTGGCGCAACGGCGCGCGCTCACGTACGCGGCGCTCTGGAGCGCGGTGCGCGGCCTGGCGACCGGCCTGCGCGCGCGTGGCGTCGGACGCGGGAGCCACGTGGGCCTCTGCTTCCCGAACAGCGTCGCGCTGATCGCTGGCTACTACGCGACCTGGTATGCGGGCGGCGTCGCGGTGCCCGTGAACCCAGCCTCCCGCGAGAGCGAGATCGAGCGACAACTCACCGACGCCCGCGTCTCGCTCATGGTTGGACCGGAGGGCGGCGCCAGCGCCCGCGCCGCCGCCAAGCTCGGGCTGGTCCACCTGGGCGCCGCCGAGTTCCGCGAGATGGAGAGACTCCCGCCCGGCCCGGCCGCCGAGTGCGTCCCCGACGAGGACGTGGCCGTGCTGCTCTACACGGGCGGCACCACCGGCGTCCCCAAGGGCGCGATGCTCACGCACAAGAACATCGTCGTCAACACCAACCAGTTCGCCTGCTGGTACGCCTTCGACCCGGGCGCGGAGACCTCGCTGTCCGCCATCCCCATGTTCCACAGCGGCGGCATGTCCGGGGTGATGAACGTCCCGCTCTCGGCGGGGGCGACGCTCCTCGTGTTCGGCCGCTTCCAGGCGTCATCGGTGGCGGCGGCGGTCGGGCGGTATCGGGTGACGCGCCTGTTCGGCGTGCCCACCATGTTCATCGCGCTCCTCGACGATGAGGATGGCCGTCGCGCCGACTACTCCTCCCTGCGCGCGTGCCGGACCAATGCGGCACCGTTGCCCCCGAGCGTGAAGGCCCGGTTCGACGCCCTCGTCGGCCGGGAGGTGCTGGTGGAGGGCTACGGCCTCACCGAGACGAGCCCGCTGACCCACGCCAACCCCATCGGGCGCGCCAAGGCGGGCTCCATCGGCGTGCCGCTGCCCGATACGGACGCGCGGATCGTGGACCTGGACACGGGGGCCGACGTGGAGGCCGGCGCGGCGGGCGAGCTCGTGATCCGCGGGCCGCAGGTGATGAAAGGGTACTGGGAGCGCCCGGAGGCCACGGCGCGGGCGATCCGCGACGGGTGGCTCCACACCGGCGACGTGGCGACCATGGATGCGGAGGGCTACTTCGCCATCGTGGATCGCAAGAAGGACATGATCAACACGGCCGGCTTCAAGGTCTGGCCCCGCGAGGTGGAGGAGGCGCTCTACGAGCATCCGGCGGTCAAGCTCGCCGCGGTCATCGGGGTTCCCGACGCCTACCGCGGCGAGGCGGTCAAGGCCTGCGTGGTCCTGAAGGGCGAGCACCACGGCCGCGTCACGGAGCGGGAGGTCATCGAGTTCTGCCGGGCCCGGCTCAGCACGTACAAGGCCCCGCGCATCGTCGAGTTCAGGGACGAGCTGCCGGTCACCACGACCGGCAAGATGTTGCGGCGCGAGCTGCGGGGTCAGACTTTGACTTCTTGACTGTTCGCAGAGCGGGTGCCCGTCGGGAGTTGCCAAGAAATCAAAGTCTGACCCCGGAGGGTTTTGCGGTTCGCCGGAGGGTTTCGCATGAGGTCACTCAGGTGGGTGTGTCTGGCCGGCGCTCTGCTCGCCGCGATCGGCGTCGCGTGGGCGGTGGCCGCGCAGGAGAAGTACCCGAACCGCCCCATCGACTTCATCGTGCCGTGGGGCACCGGCGGCGGCGCCGACGCCATGGCGCGGCAGATCGGCTCCCTCGCGCAGCCGTTTCTCAGCGTCGCCCTGCCCGTCTCCAATGTGCCGGGCGCCTCCGGCAACACGGGCCTGGCGCAGGTGCTGACCGGCAAGGCCGACGGCTACACGATCGCGGTGTACATCGCCGACACGCTGGCGACCATCCCCACCGGGCTCGCGCGGCACAAGGTGGACGACTTCGACTGGATCGCCCGGACACAGGTGGCCGACTCGTTTCTGTTCGTGAAGGCCGAGAGCCCCTTCCGGGCCATCCAGGAGCTGTTCAAGCACGCCCAGGCCAATCCGGGCAAGCTGCGCGTGGCCTCGACCGGGTTCGGCTCGGTGGACGACGTGACGGTACTCTACCTGGCGCAGAAGGGATACAAGATGACGACCGTGCCCTACCCCAAGCCTGGCGAGCGTTACGCGGCCGCGCTCGGCGGCCACACGGAGGTGCTCTACGAGCAGGCCGGTGACGTGCAGCAATACGTCAAGGCCGGCCAGCTCCGGCCGCTGGTCATCTTCGCCGAGAAGCGCCACCCGGCCTTCCCCGACGTGCCCGCGTCGAAGGAGCTCGGGCTCGAGATCTTCCTGCCCCAGTTCCGCGGGATCGTCGCCAAGAAGGGCAACCCGCCCGAGCGGATCCAGGCGCTCGGCGAGGCCTTCCGGAAGGCCTCGGAGACTCCCGGATGGAAGAAGTTCGCCGAGGAGTGGTACCTCCGGGCGGACAGCTACATGGGCCCGGACAAGTTCGGGCCATGGGTGACGGGCGAGGCCGCGACCCTCGAGCGGTTCGTCAAAGAGTTCGGGATCAGGAAGTAGAGCGGGCTGGCCGCGTGTCGGAGCATTGCCCGAACCCTCCCGCACGACTCGGCGCCGCCGCCGCGACGATTTCTGAGCGGAGGCTTCGGAAGGGGGGCGAGGGCCCCCGCCGAGTTCCTTAGCATGCGGTTCGGTCGCCGCGTGGCCGCCCCCCTCGGCGGCGTGCTCGTGTCGGCAGGGCTCCTGCTCGACACCCGCGGGCTCGACCAGGTGGTTCGGGGCGACCAGCTCGGCCCCGGTTTCTGGCCGCGGCTCGTCCTCGCCGGGCTCGGGCTCACCTGTCTGGTGAAGGGCATCGTCGAGTGGCGACGCCCGCGCGCGGTGGATCCGGGGGAGCCCGCGATGGTCGACACGCGGGCGTTGGAGGCCGAGAGGTTACCCGAGCTGTCACGGCGAAAGCTCGCCACGGCGATCGCCCTGATCATCCTCTACGTCCTGGCCACGCCCGCCGTGGGCTTCGCGCCCGCGACGCTGACATTCATCGCGGCCTTCATGTATCTCTGCGGCACCCGCTCCCTCGCGGTCCTCGCCGCCAACACCGTGGTCGGCACCATCCTGCTCCTATACCTCTTCATCAAGCTCGTCTACCTCCCGCTCCCCAAGGGCGAGGGCCCCTTCGAGGCGGTGAGCCTGGCGCTGTACCGGGCGCTCGGCATCTTCTGAGGGGCACTGGCCAATGTGGCTTCGCGATACTCACCACGGCCATGAGGGGCAGGCTTCGATCCGGCGACGAGTGCCATGAGCGAGATCTTCACAAACCTCGGCGCCGGGCTCGTCAACGCCGTGCAGCCGGTGAACTTCCTCATGATCATCCTGGGCCTGGCCATCGGCATCATCGCCGGCGCCCTGCCCGGCATCACGATGCTGAACGCCATCGTGCTGGTGTTGCCCTTCACGTACCTGATGGGGATCGTGCCCGCGCTCCTCCTGATGATCGGTGTCTACTGCGGCGGCGTGTTCGGCGGGTCCATCACCGGGATCCTGTTCAACATCCCGGGCGATCCCATGAACGTGCCGACGACATGGGAGGGCTATCGGCTCACCCGCCAGGGCCAGAGCCAGTACGCGCTGGGGCTCGCCATCATGAGCTCGGCGTTCGGCGGGCTCGTGAGCGCGCTCTTCTTGGCCTTCTTCGCGCCGCCGTTCGCCAAGGTCGCGCTGACGTTCTCCACCGTCGAGTTCTTCTCGGTGGTGGTCTTCGGGCTCGCGAGCGTCTCGGTCCTTGGCCAGTCCTCCATGACGTCCGCGCTGCTCTCGCTCTTCGCGGGCATGTTCCTCGGCACCATTGGGACCGAGGCGATGTACGGCGTCGAGCGCTTCACCTTCGACGTCCCGTTCCTCAAGACCGGGGTGGACTTCGTGACCGTGTTGATCGGCCTCTTCGCCATCGGCGAGGTCCTCGAACAGGTCGTGCTCCCCGAGGCGGCGCCGGCACCCGCCACCGCCCGGGCCGTCCCGCGGCTGCCCCTCCTCGACCTCTGGCCGCTCCGGTGGTCCCTGGCGCGCGGGACGCTGGTCGGCGTGGCGGTGGGCGGGCTGGCGGGCGCCGGCGCCACCGTCTCGTCCTTCGTCTCCTACGGACTCGAGAAGCAGGTCTCCCGGCAGCCCGAGCTGTTCGGCACGGGACACGCTCCCGGACTGGTCGCGTCGGAAAGCTCGGTCAACGGATCGACGGGCGGGGCGATGATCCACCTGCTCACGCTCGGCATCCCGGGCAGCGCCGCCACCGCCGTGATGATGGGCGCCTTCCTGATCCACGGCATCCAGCCGGGGCCGCTCATGTTCACGAAGCAGCCGACCGAGGTCTACACCATCGTGGCCGGGATGGTCCTGGCCAACGTGGTGATGATCGCGCTGGGCTTCCTCGCCGCGATGTCGTTCGCCACCCTCATGAAGGTGCCCGCTCCCATCCTCAACACCTTCATCGTGGTCTTCTGCTTCCTGGGGGCCTACGCGCTCCGCAACGACATGGCCGACGTGTGGCTGACCATGCTCTTCGGCATCCTCGGCTTCTTCATGCGACGCCATGACCTGCCGATCGCGCCGCTCGTCATGGGCATCATCCTCGGCCCCATGGCCGAGCAGTTCTTCCTCACCAGCATGGTCGCCAACCAGAACGATGTCACCGTCTTCGTCACGCGCCCGGTGAGCGCGGTGATCCTGGCGATCGCGGCCCTGATGATCGTCTGGCCCGTGGTCAAGAGCTGGCGTGCGCGCCCGCCGGCGAGCCGGCCTCGGTGACCGGGAAGGCGGGTCCGCACCTTGACACGGCTTGGGCCACGACGTAGCGTTCTTGCCGGCGACA
>WNGE01005260.1_pt1 | contig 15496 bp, 14 predicted proteins | sample 5400651 | NCBI WGS metagenome assembly WNGE01 (sample SAMN13153370, study PRJNA577476) | soil metagenome | isolation source: 60 cm soil or saprolite under grassland replicate 2 | place: USA:California | collected 2016-06-15 | reverse complement strand
TGGGTCGACACGTTCACCGATCACTTCACGCCGTCGGTCGGTCAGGCCGCGGTGCGTGTGCTCGAAGGGGCCGGCTACGAGGTGCGTGTCACCGACAAGCCGGTGTGCTGCGGGCTGACCTGGATCTCCACCGGCCAGCTCGACGGTGCGCGCAGGCAGTTGCGCCGCAGCCTCGACGCGTTGGGCCCGGCGCTCGACGCCGGCATCCCGATCGTGGGACTCGAGCCGTCGTGCACCGCGGTGCTGCGTGCCGACGCCGCCGAGCTGCTGCCTGGTGATCCACGCGCGGCGAAAACAGCGGCGGCAACCCGAACGTTCGCCGAGCTACTGAAGGCGACCGAGGGCTGGAGGCCACCGCGGCTGGACGGCGTCAGCGGCGTGGCGCAGCCGCACTGCCACCAGCACGCCGTCCTCGGCTGGGACGCCGACGCCGCACTGCTCGCCGATGCCGGAGCTGACCTGAAACCCGTCGGCGGATGCTGCGGGTTGGCCGGCAACTTCGGCGTCGAGCGCGGCCACTACGACGTGTCGGTGGCTGTCGCCGAGACGGCGCTGCTACCCGCCGTCCGCGCCGCACCGCCCGATGCGATCGTGCTTGCCGACGGGTTCTCGTGCCGTACCCAGCTCGAACAACTCGCCGCAACGCACAGCCTGCATCTGGCCGAACTGCTCGCCGACCACCTGGAGACGTGATGCCCGGTTTCGTCCCACCGCCGTACCCCTACGAGCGCCTCGGCGAGGTGAGCGCGATCGCCGACGCCCACGAGGGCGGCGCCGTCGACCTGTCGATCGGCACGCCGTGCGACCCGACGCCACCCGAGGTGCTCGCCGCACTGTCCACGATGGACGGCGCCCGCGGCTACCCACCGTCGATCGGCACCGCGGCCTTCCGCAAGGCAGCTGCGCAGTGGGTCGGCCGTCGACTCGGCGCGGACGTCGACCCCGACACCGAACTCGCCGCGTGCGTCGGCACGAAGGAGTTCGTCGCGTCCGTACCGCAGTTCCTGCGGCTACGCGACCCCTCGCGCGACACCGTCCTGTACCCGGCGATCAGCTATCCGACCTACGAGATGGGCGCCATCCTGGGCGGATGCCGGCCCGTGCCGTACCGCACGCTGGACGACATCCACGACAACGATGCGGACCGCGCTCTGTGCATCTGGTCGAACTCGCCGGCGAACCCGACCGGCGAGGTGCTCGACCTCGCGGCCGTCGCCGACTGGGGCCGCGCACACGACGTCACGGTGTTCTCCGACGAGTGCTATGCCGAGTTCGCCTGGCAGGACGCGCCGACGACCATCCTGCGCGGCGGCGCGCAGGGCGTGATCGCGGTGCACTCGCTGTCGAAGCGCGACAACTTCGCGGGCGCGCGGATCGGGTTCTACGCCGGCGACGCCACGCTGGTGAACTACCTGCGCGAGACGCGAAAGCACGCGGGCCTGATGCCGCCCGGTCCGGTGCAGGCCGCCGCCGTCATCGCGCTCGGCGACGATGTGCACGTCGAGGCGCAGCGATCCCGCTACCTCGCCCGCCTGCAGCGCCTGCAGCAGGTGCTCAAGGCCGCCGGCTACGACGCGCCGCTGCCGGCCGGTGCGTTCTATCTGTGGGTGCCTGCGCCCGGTGGCGACGCCTGGGCCGCCGCGCGCGACCTCGCCGCGAAGGCCGGCATCGTCGTCTCGCCCGGCGAGTTCTACGGCGCGAGCTCCGCGGACCACTTCCGGATCGCGGCCGTGCAGCCCGACGATCGCATCGCCCTCGCTGCGCAGCGAGTAGGCGCCTAGGCCTCGGCTGCAATACTGCCGACACAGAACCTCCATACGATCCGGAGGGTGGCCGACTTGTTCGACGACTACCGGCTCGGCGCCGCGTGGGACGAGATGATCGACGCCGAGGGGGCGGCCCGCGCGCCGTACCGGTTGTTGTATGAGTCGATGAAGCACGCCGGCGTCCACGAACTGAGGGCGAGCGTCGACACGCTGGCGCGCTCATACCTCAACCAGGGCGTGACGTTCGACGTCGGCGGCGAAGAGCGTCCGTTCCCGCTCGACATCGTGCCGCGCATCATCGACGACGCCAGCTGGCAGATCATCGAGCGCGGCGTCCGGCAGCGGGTTCGGGCGCTCGAGGCGTTCCTGGCCGACGTGTACGGGCCGGGCCGGGTGATCGACGACGGCGTCGTGCCGCGCCGGGTGATCACGTCGTCCAAGCACTTCCACCGCGAGGCCCACGGCATCGAGCCGCCGAACGGCGTGCGCGTGCACATCTCGGGCATCGACCTGATCCGCGACGAGCAAGGCACGTTCCGCGTCCTCGAAGACAATGTGCGAGTTCCGTCCGGCGTCAGCTACGTCCTGGCCAACCGCAGCGCGATGCGGCCCCAGTGGGCCGCGACGCTCGCCCGGCTGCGGCTGCGGCCGGTGTCGCACTACCCGCAACGACTGCTGGCGGCGCTGCGCCGCGCGGCACCGGCCGGCGTCGCCGAGCCGAACGTCGTCGTGCTCACGCCAGGCGTCTACAACAGCGCGTATTTCGAACATGCCTGGCTGGCCCGCGCGATGGGTGTCGAGCTGGTCGAGGGGCGTGACCTGACCTGCTCGGGCGGCACCGTCCGGATGCGCGACACGCGCGGCGAGCGCCGCGTCGATGTCATCTACCGGCGCGTGGACGACGAGTTCCTCGATCCGGTGCAGTTCAAGAGCGACTCGATGCTCGGCTGCCCCGGCCTGCTGACCGCGGCCCGCACGGGCAACGTGACTATCGCGAACGCGGTCGGCAACGGCGTCGCCGACGACAAGCTGATCTACACCTACCTGCCCGACCTGGTCCGTTACTACCTCGCCGAGGAGCCCGTCCTGCCGAACGTCGACACGTGGCGTCTCGAGGAGCCGGACGCGCTCGAGGAGGTGCTCGACCGTCTCGCCGAGCTCGTCGTCAAGCCGGTCGGGGGCGCGGGCGGGCACGGGCTGGTGATCGGACCGCAAGCATCGCCCGCCGAGCTTTCCGCGGTGCGGGAGCGAATCGTGCAGAACCCGCGCGGCTGGATCGCGCAGCCGGTGATCGCCCTGTCGACGGTGCCGACCCTGGTCGGCGACGACATCGCGCCGCGCCACGTCGACCTGCGCCCGTTCGCGATCAACGACGGCAACGACGTGTGGGTGCTGCCCGGCGGCCTGACCCGGGTGGCCCTGGTCGAGGGATCGCTCGTGGTGAACTCCAGTCGGGGCGGCGGGTCCAAGGACACTTGGGTGCTGGCCGGCGAGCGGCCGGCGGCGGTGGCCGGCAACGGCGTACGTCGCGAGACGCCCTCGCGCGCCGAACGCGCACCCTTGCCCGCGCCGGACGAGGCCGACGACACCGAGATGCAGCAGCAACAACAGCAGCAGCAACAGGGCCGCCCGTGCTGAGCCGCATCGCCGAGTCGCTGTACTGGATCGGCCGTTACGTCGAGCGTGCCGAGGACACCAGTCGGCTGCTCGACGTCCACCTCAACTTGCTGCTCGACGACCCGTGGGCGCCGGAGAACGTCGTGTGCGCCTCGCTGTTCGCTGCGATGGGCAAGCCCGTCGGGGGCGACGATGTCGATCGGAAGATGACCAGCGTCGACGTGCTCGACCAGCTCGCCTGGGATCGGAAATACCCCGGCTCTGTCGTCGGCTCGATCGGCGTGGCCCGCGAGAACGCCCGCCGCTCCCGCGAGATCGTCTCGACCGAGCTGTGGGAGAGCATCAACGTCACCTGGTACGACGCCACGCACGGCAGCCGGCGAGCGCGTCCGCATGCCTTCTTCACGTGGGTCCGCGAGCGCGCCGCGGGGTTCAACGGCATCGCGGACGCGACACTGTCGCGCGACGAGGCGTACCACTTCCTGGTGCTCGGGCGCAGCATCGAGCGAGCGGACATGACCGCTCGCCTGGTCGCGGCTCGCGCGCTGGCAGGCAGCGCCGGACCGTCCTGGGTGACGCTGCTGCAGAGCTGCGGCGCCTACCAGGCGTTCCTGCGCAGCTCGCGCGGCGCGATCGAGGACCAGCGCGCCGTCGAGTTCCTACTGCTCGATCCGCTGTTCCCGCGCTCGCTCATGTGCTCGCTGGTCAGCGCGGAACGATGCCTGGACGACCTCGCCGAGCCCACCAGTCGCGGCGGCCGCGCCGACGAGGCGCACCGCGTGCTCGGCATGATCCGCTCGGAGCTGGAGTTCGCCCCGACCGCCGAGCTGTTCGAGGATCTCTATCACCTGATGGAACGCGTGCAGAGCGCGTGCTCGGTGGCCAGCGAGGCGGTGACTCGGCGCTACTTCCCGCGCGGGGCCGTCACGGCCTGGATGGTGTCGTGAGCCGATGACATCGCGCCTGCGCGTCCATCACGTCTCGCGCTACTCCTACGACCAGCCGGTCGTCGCGTCGTTCAACGAGGCCCGGCTGACGCCGCTGGCCACGCCGTGGCAGACGCTGCTCGAGTCCACGCTGCGGGTCGACGAGGCGTCGTGGCAACACCAGTACGTCGACTACTGGGGCACGCACGTACGCGTCTTCGAGGCGCAGCGCCCCCACTCGGGCCTGGTCGTCGAGTCGACGAGCGTGGTCGAGGTCGACGCCAGCCGTCGCCCGCCGGCGCGGCTCGACACGTCGTGGGAGGACCTGCGCGCCGCGCCCGTGGGCGATCGGTGGGGCGAGTTCCTGACGCAGACGCGCAGCACCGAGCCGGATGGCGAGCTGGCCGCGCTGGCCGACGAATGCGCCGCCGGTCTGACCCCGCACGAGGCCGCGCTCGCCCTGTGCACGCGGGTGAACACCGCGATGAGCTACCTGCCCGGTTCGACGGGAGTGCACACGGCGGCGAGCGAGGCATGGCGATCACGCAGCGGCGTCTGCCAGGACTACGTCCACCTCGTGGTCGGCGCCCTGCGCCATCTCGGCGTCCCGGCGCGCTACGTGTCTGGCTACCTGCATCCGAAGCAGAACCCGGCCATCGGCGAGCCGGCTACCGGAGAGAGCCACGCCTGGGTGGAGTGGTGGCTCGGCGAATGGACCGCCCACGATCCGACCAACGACGCGCCGGTCGGCGAGCGGCACGTCATGGTCGGCCGCGGCCGCGACTACAACGACGTGCCGCCGATCAAGGGCATCATCGGCGGATCCGGCACGTCGACGCTCGAGGTCGGCGTCGAGGTCACCCGACTGGCCTAGCCGCGGCGCAAGCATCGGCGATCACGTGCAGATCGTGCCGCCTAGCCGAATTCGACGCCTTGGGCCAGCGGCAGGTCGGTCGAGTAGTTGACCGTGTTCGTGGCGCGGCGCATGTAGGACTTCCACGCGTCCGAGCCGGACTCGCGCCCGCCGCCGGTCTCCTTCTCGCCACCGAACGCGCCGCCGATCTCCGCGCCGGACGGGCCGATGTTGACGTTGGCGATGCCGCAGTCCGAGCCGTCCGGGGCGGTGAACCGCTCGGCCTCGCGGACGTTCAGCGTGAAGATCGACGACGACAGGCCCTGCGGCACGTCGTTGTGCAAGGCGAGGGCGCTCTGTGGGCCAGAGTCGAAGTCGTCGTAGGTCAGCAGGTAGAGGATCGGCGCGAACGTCTCGGCCCGCACGATGGCCGTCTGTCCAGGCATCCGGACGAGCGCCGGCTGTACGTAGTACGCATCGGCACCTTCGTCGGCGAGCACGCGCGAACCGCCTGCCACGAGCTCGCCGCCGTCGGCCTGCGCCTTGCCGAGTGCTGTGGCGTACCCGTCGTAAGCGCTGCGGTCGATCAGCGGGCCCACCAAGGTTCCGTCGGCCAGGGGCGAGCCGATCGGCAGCGTCTCGTACGCCGCCTTGATCCGCTCGACCAGCTCGTCGGCGATCGACGAATGCGCGATCACCCGCCGCAGCGACGTGCACCGCTGACCGGCCGTGCCGGCCGCCGAGAACACGATGCCGCGCACCGCGAGGTCGAGGTCCGCCGACGGCGCCACGATGGCCGCGTTGTTGCCGCCGAGTTCGAGCAGCAGCCGCCCGAAGCGTCCGGCAACCCGCGGCGCCACGGAGCGGCCCATGCGTGTCGAGCCGGTCGCGCTGATCAGCGCCACGCGGGGATCGTCCACGAGCGCCTCGCCGACCTCGACGCCACCGAGCACGACCGACGAGACCGCCTCGGGCGCGCCCACGCGCGCGGCCGCTTGCGCAGCCAGCGACTGGCAGGCCAGCGCGGTGAGCAGTGTCTTCTCGGACGGCTTCCACACCACCGGGTCGCCGCACGCGAGCGCCAGCGCGGTGTTCCACGACCACACCGCGACCGGGAAGTTGAACGCGCTGATGACCCCGACGACCCCGAGCGGGTGCCACTGCTCCATCATCCGGTGGCCCGGCCGCTCCGACGCGATCGTCAGCCCGAACAGCTGGCGCGAGAGGCCCACGCCGAGGTCGCAGATGTCGATCATCTCCTGCACTTCGCCCAGCCCCTCGGAGCGGATCTTGCCCGCCTCGATCGACACGAGCGCGCCGAGATCGTCCTTGTGCTGGCGCAGCAACTCGCCCAGCTCGCGAACGAGCGCCCCGCGCACCGGTGCCGGGACGCTGCGCCACTGCGCGAACGCGTCGTGCGCGCGACCGACGATCGCCGAGACGTCCTCGGCGGTGTGCGATCTGATGCGGGCCAGCTCGCCGCCGGTGATGGGCGACCGGGCGATCAGGTCGCCGTCGGACGGCAGGTCTGTCACTCCGAGCCGGCGCAGGATCGCGGTCGTCTCGGCGACGAGGAAGTCGTGCGAAGGAATGGTCATGTCACACCTTGCCTAGCTCTGCAAACAGGGCGCCGTGGCGGGTGTCGAGCAGCGCCTCGAACGGGATGTCTGCTTGCCGTATGAAGCCGCTGCCGGGCAGCTTGCCGGTGGCCACCAGCTCGACCACGGCGGCGGCCGACGCAGCGGTCGTCCAGGAGATCGCCCGCCACAGCCGCCCGTTGATCTCCAGCGGCTGGTACGCGCGGACGTACTGCTTGCGGGTCAGCTGCCCGGCTGCGGTGTCGCCGACGCCGTTGGCAGTCCCCTCGACGGCGGCATGCAGGTACACGACGTCGTCGTCGACCGGGGGCTTGGCGTTGACGAGGATCTCGCCGGCCAGCTCGCGTCGCTCGCGCATGCCGAGCTCGTCGAAGAAGAAGCGCATCAGCTCGAAGTGGCCGGGGTAGCGCATCGTCTTGTAGTCCAGGCGCTGCACGCGTCCCTCGTAGGTCTCGCACATCGTGCCGAGCCCGCCCGAGGTCAGTGACGCCTCGAGCGTGATGCCGCCGATGACGACCCGCTCCAGCTCGGTCATCGCCGGAACCATCTGCCGGACGCCGCCGCGCAACACCTCGCAGTCGTTCAGGTACTCGTTGACGACGCCCTCCGGCGACCAGTTGAACGCATATGCCAGCAGGCCCGACGGGTGCCGTGGCAGGGCGCCGACCTTCAGCTCGATGCTGCGGATCTGCTCGAAGTGCTTGGTGAGCGCCGAGCCCACGATGCCGATCAGCCCCGGCGCCAGGCCGCATTGCGGGGCGTAGACGACACCGTCGTCGTGCAGCGCGGCTAGCTCCATGACCCGGTTGGTGGTCGGGACATCCTCGGTCAGGTCGAAGTAGTGGACGCCCACGTCGTGGGCCGCCTCGGCGACGCCGAGATTGAGGTGGAACGGCATGCACGACACGACGGCGTCGGCGCCCTTCAGTGCCGCTCGCACCGCGCTGGGGTCGCGGACGTCGAGGGTGGCCGTCTCGAACGGCAGGTCGTCGCGTCCGAGCGCGTCATAGGCCGTGACCGTGAAGCCGGAATCGTCGAGCAGGCAGGCGACCAGCTCGCCCACCTTGCCGAGGCCGATGACCCGCACCGAGCTGATCACGCGCTCGCCCCTTCACTGTCGTTAATGGTTTCCCCCAGTATGCCGTAAGTTCTTCTTATGGCCAGTTCGGGGTCCACGTTGGACGCGGGGCGCCTGCTGATGCTGCGCGAGGTGGCGCTGCGCGGCACGATCGCGGCGGCGGCCCGCTCTCTCGGGCTTACCCCTTCGGCCGTGTCGCAGCAAGTGGCCGTGCTCGAGCGCGAGGCCGGCGTCGCGCTGCTCGACCGGTCGCCACGCGGCGTCGCGCTCACCGGCGCCGGGCATGCGCTCGCCGCGCGAGCGGCGTCGATCGTCGACGTCCTGGCCTCTGCGCGGGCGGACATCGATCGCATATCCGGCGCGGTGACCGGTCCGGTCACGGTGGCGGCGGTGGCCAGCGCCGCGGCGACCCTGGTCTCGGCCGCGGTGGTCGAGCTCCGCACGCGCGAGCCCGGTGTGGACGTGTCGGTGGTCGTCGCCGAGCCCGCGCACGCGCTGCGCATACTGCTCGCGGACGACGTCGACATCGCCGTGGTGGACGAGTACGACTACGTCCCGCTGGCGTTGCCCGACTACCTGCTCGGACGCGAGCTGTGCGCCGAGAAGCTGGTCGTCGTCTCTGCTCCGGGCGTGCTCGGCCAGCGCAGTGGCGTGTCGCTGGCGTCGCTGATGTCGGAGGACTGGGTGATGCCACCCGACGACGCCGCTTGCGGGCTGGCGGTCAGGTCCGCGTGCCGGGCCGCGGGGTTCGAGCCGCGGGTGCGCTGGGAGACCGACGATCTGCTACTGCTCGTCCGCGCCGTCGCGGCGGGGCATGGCATCGCCGTGTTGCCGCGGCTGGCCGTCGTCGACGGCATCGCGGACGTCGAGGTGCGCCCGTTGCGCTCGCCGCCGCTCCGCCGGCGGATCACGGCGGTGACCCGGTCGAGCGCGTCGTCGCGTCCCGTCGTGGAATCGGTCCTGGACGCGTTGGCCGACGCCGCCCGATGAGCTGACCGGGCGCCCACTCTCTCAGCGCTTGACGGCCACCAGCAGGCCGTCGCCGACCGGCAGCATCGCCGAGACGACGCGCGCATCGTCACGGACGGCCTTGCCCACCTCGCGGATCGCGACGGTGTCGGCATCACGGGCCGTGGGGTCGGCGACCCGGTCGTGCCAGAGCGCGTTGTCGAACGCGACGATGCCGCCGGGACGCAGCAGCCGCAGCGCCTGCTCGAAGTACAGCGGGTAGGAGGCCTTGTCGGCGTCGACGAAGACCAGGTCGTACGCGGCGTCGGTGAGCCGGGGCAGCACTTCGCCGGCGGAACCGTTGATCAGCCGGAACCGGGTCGGCGCGATCGCCGCGTCGGTGAACGCCTGGCGCGCGGCGCGCTGGTGCTCGGACTCGAGGTCGACGGTGGTGAGCACGCCGTCCGGCACCATGCCGCCGAGCAGCCAGAGTCCCGAGACACCGGATCCGGTGCCGACCTCGACGACCGCTCGCGCCCCGATCGCCGTCGCGAGCAGGCGCAGCACCGCGCCGCCCCCGGGACCGATCGGCACGCAGCCGAGCTCGGCGGCCCGCGCCCGGGCGCCAATCACGATCTCGTCCTCGGCCTGGAAGGACTCGGCGTAGGACAGGCTGGTTGCGGCCAGCATCGCGTCTGTCATGAGCCGAGGTCCTCGGCCGGAGGCATAGCCATGCAGGCAGAGTAGACGCGCTAGGCCATCGATTCGGTGATCAACGCGAGGTCGTCCTCGGTGGTCAGCGGGTTGACGATCGCGAATCGGGTGCACACGCGATCCCGGTGGCGGGTCGGCGTGACGAACGCCAGCTGCTCGTCGAGCAGGTGCGCGCTCCATCGGTCGTAGTCGGCGGCGTCCCAGCCCAGGCGCTCGAAGATGAGCACGCTGAGGTCCGGTTCGACGAGGAGGTTCAGGTGCGGCGCCGACCGGATGAGCTCCGCCCCGGCCCGGGCGATCGTCAGCGTCTGCTCGACCGCGTCGCGGTACGCGGCCGTGCCGTGCAGAGCCAGCGAGAACCAGAACGGCAGCCCACGCGCCCGCCGGCTGAGCTGGACGGCGTAGTCGGACGGGTTCCACTCGCCGTCGACGTTGACGGCATCGAGGTAGCTCGCGCGCTGCGTGTGCGCCGCCCGGCCGAGCACGGGGTCGCGGTAGATCAGCGCGCACGCGTCGAAGGGTGCGAACAGCCACTTGTGCGGGTCGACGATGAACGAGTCAGCCGCCTCGATGCCGTCGAACAGGTGTCGGACGCTGGGCGCGGCCAGCCCCGCCCCGCCGTACGCGCCGTCGACGTGCAGCCACCAGCCGTGCCCGCTGGCGACCTCGGCGATGCCCGCGATGTCATCGACGACGCCGAGGTTGGTCGTCCCGGCAGTGGCGACGACGGCGAATATCTGCTCGCGCCGCTCGTCCGGCAAGGACCCGACCACCGACTGCAACGCCTTGCCGGTCATCCGGCCGCGCTCGTCGCCGGGCACCTCGACGATCTCCACGTCCATGACGACGCGGAGCGCGTGCTTGACCGACGAGTGGGTCTCGCCGGTGACACAGACAGCCCATCGCTCGGGACGGCGGCCGCGGTGCTCGAACGCGGCCTCGCGGGCGGCGACCAACGCTGACAGGTTGCCGATCGTCCCGCCCTGCACGAATGCGCCGCCCGACGTCCGCGGCAGGCCGGCGAGGTCGGCCAGCCAGCGCAGCGCCTGGTTCTCGGCGTACACGGCACCGGATCCCTCCAGCCAGGAACCGCTGTAGACGCTGGACGCACCGACCACCATGTCGAACGCCGCCGCCGCCTTCGTCGGGGCGCTCGGGATGAAGGACAGGTAGCGGGGGTGGTCGACCGACAGGCACGTCGGGGCGAGCACGTCGGCCCAGATCCGCATCGCCTCGGCGCCGCCGACGCCCTTCTCCGTGATCGTCGCGCCGGCGAGCGCCTCGAGCTCGGCCGGCGTCGACGGGCGGTCGAGCGGGGCGTTGATCTCCAGGCGCCACAAGCAGTACTCGGCGAGTGCCCGGGCGGTGACGTCGTCGTCAGGCGTGTATCGATGCACGCCGCCAGACTAGGGACCGGGTTTGGCGATCAACCGCTCCCGTGCCGTCGGCTCGGCACCCCGCGTGCGTCGTCGTCCGGCGCCGCCGGTTTCCTCCGGTCGGTCGGATGGGCCGGCTCGAGCCCGCCGCGGGCATTGAGCACCCACGAGCAGACGAATCCGAGCGCCGTGATCGAAAGCACCCCGACGACGATCCACAGCGTCACAGCCAGCACCTCCCCGACATACAGTGCGTAATTAGCTGCATCAAACAGAGTCTCGCATGACAAGGCCCGGGAACGTAAGGGAACGCTGAGGCGTTTCCCCGGGGCACAGCGGATACTGGTTGCCTGGACCCGATCAGCAAACCGTCTGGGCAGGGTAGGAGAGATCGTGACTCAAGCCGCCGTGTGGGTGCCGCCCACGTGGGACGAGGTGGTGCGCGAGCACGCCGATCGGGTCTATCGGCTCGCCTACCGCCTGTCGGGCAACCGCGCCGACGCCGAGGATCTGACCCAGGAGACGTTCGTCCGGGTCTTCAAGTCCCTGGCCGAGTACACGCCAGGCACGTTCGAGGGCTGGCTGCACCGCATCACCACGAACTTGTTCCTCGACATGGTGCGCCGGCGCCAGCGCATCCGCTTCGATGCGCTGCCCGATGACGCCGGCGACCGGCTGGCCTCCAACGCGGCCGGCCCCGAGCAGGCCTACGCCGAGATGCACCTCGACCCCGAGGTCCAGGAGGCACTGGACGCGCTGCCCGCCGACTTCCGTGCGGCCGTCGTGCTGTGCGACCTGGAGGGCCTGTCCTACGAGGAGATCGCCGCGACGCTCGGCATCAAGGTCGGCACGGTGCGATCACGCATCCACCGCGGCCGCGTGCTGCTGCGCGAGGCGCTGGCCCACCGCGCGCCGGGAACCCGCCCGGCCGAGCCCGGCGCGGCCGAGTTCGCCGAGTTCGGCGAGCCGACCGGGTTCTCCGAGTTTGCCGGGGGCAGTCCGCAGTGAGTCTCCCGAGCCTGCCGGTGCAGCACCTGACCGACGAAGCCGTCGCCGCATTCGCCGACGGCGCGCTCGGCGTGAGCGCGCGGCACCGCGCGGCCCGGCACCTCGCCGAATGCGCCGAGTGCTCGAACGCGGTGGCCGTCCAGCGCGAGGCCGTCTGGGCATTGCGCAGCGCTGTCGCACCCTCGCTTCCGTTCGGCCTGCTCGACCGGCTGCGCGCCGTGCCGTCGACGACGCCGCTGAACCAGCGCCCGCTCGCGCTCGACCCGGACGGCTCGGCGGTGTTCGCCGCCTTCGGCACGCCGACCGTCGAGCCCGAGCCGCCGACGCCGCACACGATGAGCGTCGACCGGCGCCACCGCCCGTACGGCCTGCTCACCGCCGCCGCCGCGGTCGTGGCGCTCGGCGCCGCGGGCATCGCGGTCGCCACTGCGGGCGGCACAGGACGTGATGTGCCTGCTGCCCCCGGCGCTCCGGCGCAGGTCAGCCCGGCGGTGTTCAACCCGAACCTCGGCTTCTACCAGCAGCCGGCGGCGGGCGCGCGCCTGGTCACTCCTCGCTGAGACCGGGCAATTGGCCTTCTCGCAGCGTGCTGAGGCAGACTCGACACTGACCGCGAGGAGGACCGGCAGGGCATGAGCGTCGAGGACGAAAGCCAGCGCGAACCGGTCGACAGCGGTTCAGACGATGGCGCCTTCGCCCGCCCGTCCGACGTCGACGGGCCGTTCGCGCCGCGCGAGGCCGAGGCGCTCTACAGCCCTCCTCCCCCTACCGTCTCGCCCGAGGACCGTGCCGAGTTCGGCCGGCCCGCGGGCTCGAACGCCGAGTTCGCCCCGCTGCCCGGCGAGCGCATCCCGCCGTCGCATCGGTCGGTAGCACCGCCGGTGCACCCCGGCCTGACGCGCGACTACGGACGCCCGGACGCCGCTGGTGCCTTCGATCCGGAGCCGGGCAGCCGTATCTCTCCGGAGCTGCACAAGCCCGAGTCGCCGTGGTGGAAGCCCGATGCGCGGCGCGACCCCTGGCGTGATCCCCGGTCGCCGTTCTGGCTCGGCCGCCCGGCGGTCTTCAGCGGCGGACGCCCGGCACAGGTCTGGCCGGACGAGGACACCGAGCAGACCGACGACGAGCTCCCGCCGCCCGAGGAGGATCTCGCCGAGGAACCCGCGCCGGCCGTGCGTGGTGGGCGCTTCGGGCTCAGCGCCCTGCTGTTCGCACTGATCGTCGCGCTCGTCGCCGGCACCCTCGGCGGGGGAGCCGGCTACTGGTTCGCGACTCGCGCGCACGGCGTCCTGCACAACGGCGACATCAAGCTCGCCAAGGTCGGCACAGCGGCCAATCGTCCGCCGGGGTCGATCGCCGAGATCTCGCAGCGCGTCTCGCCCGCGGTCGTGTCGATCCAGGAGCACACGTCCGAGCTCGACGCCGTGGGCGCCGGCATCGTCATCCAGAAGGCCGGCTACATCCTGACGAACAACCACGTCATCTCCGACGCCGCCACGAATAAGGGCGACATCTGGGTCACGTTCGGCGACAAGTCGCGGCTGACGGCGAAGGTCGTCGGCCGCGACCCGAAGACAGATCTCGCCGTGATCAAGGTCGAGCGGTCCAAGCTCACCGTCGCTGCGCTCGGCGACTCCGCCAAGCTGGCCGTCGGCGACCCGGTCATCGCGATCGGCTCGCCGCTCGGTTTGCGCGGAACAGTCACCACCGGCATCGTGTCGGCGCTCGACCGCCCGGTGCCGGTCTCCGGCGAGGGCAGCGACACCGATGCGGTCATCGACGCCATCCAGACCGACGCCGCGATCAACCCCGGCAACTCCGGCGGTGCCCTGGTCGATGCCACCGGCGCGGTCGTCGGCATCAACACGGCGGCGGTGTCACCGTCGGTGCTGCAGGGCGGCGCGAACGGCAGTGTCGGGCTCGGCTTCGCGATACCGATCAACGGCGCTCGGACCATCGCCGAGGAACTGATCCACACCGGCAAGGTGAGGCACGCCTCGATCGGCTTGCAGGCGAAGAGCTCGACCACCGGCTTGCGCGACGGCGCGTACGTCGTGCAGGTGGTGCCCGAGGGGCCTGCCGACCAGGCCGGGCTCAAGGCCGGAGACGTCATCACGCTCATCGACACGACACTGATCGACTCGCGCGAGCAGTTGGCGGTCACCGTCCAGGATCACCGGCCCGGTGACAAGGTCAAGGTTCGCTTCTATCGTGACAACAGCGCAAAGCAATCCGCCGTCAACGTCACCCTGGGTTCGGATTGAGGTAAGTCGTGTTCAACATCGGGCCGCTGGAACTGGTGGTGCTGGCGCTCGTCGGCATCATCGTGCTCGGCCCGGACCGCATACCCGGCGTCGCCCGCGACGCGGCACGAATGATCCGGCAGTTACGCGACATGGCCACCGGAGCGCGCAGCCAGCTCAAGAACGAGCTCGGCCCGGAGTTCGCCGACGTCGGCCTCGACTCGCTGCGCGAACTGCGCTCGCTCAACCCGCGCACGGCCATCCAGCGGGCGTTGCTCGGCGACGACGACGAGGTAGTGGACGTCCCGCGAGACGACGCACCGGCCGATACTGCCGCGGCGGCGCCGCCGGCCCAGCAGCCCCTCGGCCGCGGCGACAAGGCGCCGTTCGACGGCCACTGAACAATGCACTGCTCTGCTGCGCGACGCCCAGGCACGCGATCTGCTGCGTTGTCGTCGTCGGCAGTAGCTCCGCTACAGCTCTCCTCCTCCGCCTTGCATCTCGCGCACCTGGCCGCCGCTCGCGACGAGCGGCATTGATCAGTGGCCTCCTAGCGGCCCGAGCCCCGCCACAGAACGGCCGCGCAGGCGAGGCCAACCGCCGCGGCACCTACATAGAGCAGCCGGTAGTCGGCGTACCCGATCAACGCGGCGCCCAGCGCTTGCGCGAGCGGCTGGGTGGCGAACACGGCGAAGCTCAGCGCCGCCGCGACGCGGCCCTGCAGGTTGGCCGGGGTGAGCCGCTGTGCGAGCGTGTACGCCGCCACGACGGCCCAGGGCAGCGCGAATCCGCGCACGAAACTGCCCGCCAGCGCGAGCGGCAGCCACGGCGTGGCCAGCAGCAGGTAGCCCACCGTCCCGTTGACCATGCCCAGGGCCGCCAGCCGGCGCTCGTCCCACCGGCGCATCACCCGCGTGCTGGCGAGCCCGCCGATGATCGCGCCGCACCCGTACACGCTGGTGAGGACGCCGAGGAATGCCGGCGAGCGATGGAGCGCGTCGGCCATCGCGTACATCGCCACGAAGGCGATCCCGGAGGCGAACATGGCGATCGCCGCGGTGCCGACGACGGTGCGCAGCTCGCCAACCTGCCAGACATGCCGCGCGCCGGCCGACAGCTCAGCCCGCCAGTGCTGCTCGGACGGGCGCGGCCGCGGATCGTGCACGCGCAGCATCGCCACCGCCACTGCGGCGACACCGAACGTCGCCGCGTCCAGGGCGGCCACCGGGCCGCCACCGATCGCCACGAACAGCCCGGCGCCCGCGAGCGGCGCGATGAGCTTGCAGCCCTCCTGCAGGGTCATCCGCACCCCGTTGAGCCGAGCTCGCGCGTCGTCGTCCAGCATGATCGCGAACAGCGCGTTCTCGGC
>WNGE01008851.1_pt1 | contig 15503 bp, 17 predicted proteins | sample 5400651 | NCBI WGS metagenome assembly WNGE01 (sample SAMN13153370, study PRJNA577476) | soil metagenome | isolation source: 60 cm soil or saprolite under grassland replicate 2 | place: USA:California | collected 2016-06-15 | reverse complement strand
GGTCGACGTCCATCTGTTCGACCCACAGATGCGCGCCGGTGCCCGCGTCGATGAGCTGCGCGTTGACGCGGACGGTGCCTCCCATGCGGCGTACGCTCCCCTCGAGCACATACCGGACACCCAACTCGCGGCCAATCTGCCGGACATCGACGGCCTTACCCTTGAGTGTGAACGCAGTGTTCCTGGAGATAACAAAGCTTCCAGCAATTCGCGACAGATCACTTGTCAGGTCTTCAGTGATGCCATCGGCGAAGTAGTCCTGGCTCGGATCGCCACTCAGGTTGCTGAAGGGCAGCACGACCATTGAGAGCCGCGGAGCCTCTGTCCTGTCTGCTGCCAGACTTCGAAAGAAGGGCGAGCCCATCCACCAAGCTCCTCCCGCCCCGAAGAGAACCAGGGACGCCGCCAGGCCCCACACAATCCAACGCCTGCGGTCCGTGAGGGCGGGGCGCCTGACGAATGCGGCCACGGCTTCGGAGGATGCGCCCGGGACGTGGAGTTGATACATTCGCACGGGCTGCTCGATGTTCTTGACCTGCCGCTCGCCCACATCCTCGAAGGTGAGCGGGAGTTTGCCGCGGACCTGATCGTAGACGGTATTGGAAATGAGCACGCCACCCGGCGGAGCCAGCGCTTCCAGCCGCGCCGCGATGTTGATGCCGTCCCCGTAGATCCGGGTCTCGTCGTGGATCACATCTCCCAGATTGATCCCGATGCGAAACCGCATGCGGCGACTCTCGGGCACCCGGAGGTTGCGCTCGGCCATCACGGTTTGCATCTCGACCGCACACTCGGTGGCGCCGATGACGCTGGGAAACTCAGCCATGATCCCATCGCCGGCGGTGTCGATGATCCGCCCCCCGTGCCGGCCGATCAGCGGCAGGATCACGCTCTGATGCGCCTTGAGGTCGCGCACGGTGACGGGCTCGTCCTCGTGCATGAGCCGGCTGTAGCCCGTGATATCCGCGGCAAGAATGGCGGCGAGTCGGCGCTGTATGGGGAGCTCTTCTTCCATGACGTGTTCTCTGCGCTCGCACAGGCGAGCAGACGGTAGTGTTGCACATCGCCAGGCGGATGGCGAGGACACTGCCCTACGCGGACAGCCGAGAGAGATAGCCTAGGTTCCCGCACGCGGGGCGCGAAAGGGGGGGACACCCGCCGCGCACCTTCGCGAGTCGTGCTGAGAGAGTTGGGAAACGCCAAACCCCCGGCATCACTTCTTCTCGAAGACTTCCTTGGCCACGGAAATCGCGGTAATGGCGCTGGGCCAACCCGCGTAAAACGCCAAGTGGGTAACGGTCTCGATCAACTCGACCTGTGTGACGCCATTGTCGCGGGCTCGCGCCAGGTGAGATCGAAGCTGATCGGGACGGTTCATCGCGATCAGCGCGCTGACGGTCACCAAGCTGCGATCCCGCGGGGACAGGTCCGGACGCGCCCACACATCGCCAAAGAGGACGTTGTCCGTGAGGTCGAGCAATTTGGGGGCGAAGTCGCCGATCAATCGTTGAGCCGGCGTAGGTTGCGCACTCGCACCGGGCACGGAGCGCCCACCCGTAGCACCTCCCGACTCTTGCGCACGCACTGGCGCGCCATATTGCACGTCGCTGACCATTTCCATCCAGTCGACGGTTTTGCCGTCGAGGTGTTCCTGAATCGCGATATGTGTCATCCCGGTCGTTGCCGTGGCACCATGCCAGTGCTTCTGGCCCGGCGGGATCCTGACAACATCACCTGGCCGAATGTCCTGGATCGGACCACCCCATTGTTGAACCCAGCCAGCGCCACCGGTCACGATCAGCGTCTGGCCCAGCGGGTGGGTGTGCCATGCGGTCCGAGCGCCGGGCTCGAACGTGACGCGGGCGCCAGAGGCGCGTGACACTGCATCCGCTCCCGGCGCGGCCTCACGCAGCGTGCCGGCCCGCGCGTTGCGCTGGGCCTCCCCGGCGAGCCTCTTCAGCTTCTCCTCGCTTCCCGCATAGCTGAATACCACCCGGATGGTCAATCCAAACCCTTCTTCTCGAGAAAGTCGGACAGCAGGCGCGCGATCTCGAGATTGTTCAGATCCGAGAATGGAAAGTACGTATTGCCGCGGATACCTATCAGGGGCAGATGCACGACGGTGGCATCACCCCCTCGGCGGTTCACGGCGTCCGCCCATAGCCTGGCCATTGCCAGGCGCACGCGCCACTGGTCCTGGCTCGGAACCACCATCGGCTGCTCGGGAATGTTGTCGCCGTAAAAAATGATGTTCGGGATCCTCGTGAGCAGCATGAAATCCGACAGGGGCACGCCAACCGCCTCCAGGGTGCCGCCGGAGCTTGGCATCGAAGGCGGCACCTCGCCGTTCGGAAAGACAAAGCCGCTGCCGAGCCAGGTACACGGCGATGCGCGCGGCCCGCGCCACGCCCACCTCGACGGGTTCGATCTGCACGCGAACGTGTGGGTGGGCCCCGCCGACCGGGCGCGGCTGGAGCAGCTGTGCCGTTACGTGCTGCGTCCGCCCCTGGCGGAGAACCGCCTCCGGCGCCTGGCCGACGGGCGGGTGCGGCTGGAGCTCAAGCGAGCCTGGTTCGATGGGACGACGCTTCTGCTCTTCGAGCCCCCTCGAGTTCCTCGAGAAGCTGGTGGCGCTCACACCACGACCCGAGATCAATCTCGTCCTGTACCACGGGGTGCTGGCCCCGCACGCGCGGTGGCGGCCCGACGTCGTCGCCCATGGCCGCGCCGACGGGGGCCGAGCACTGGATTCGAGCGCGGCAGTGGCCGAGGCGGGGCGCGCACGCACAGGCTCGTCACGCCACTGGACGTGGGCTTTGCTGATGCGCCGCGCCTTCGATCTTGACGTCCTGCGCTGTCCACGCTGCGCTGGCCGGACGCAGCTCATCGCCACCATTGAGGACCCGGCCGTCATTCGGCAAATCCTCGCGCATCTCGGATTCTCGGGCACCCGGGCCGGCCCGCCGCCGCCGAGTTCCCTGACGGCGGTAGGAGCCGAGCAGCCCGCACTCCCCGGCATCGCCGTCTAGGCGGTGATCGGCGCGAGATGAGAGAGGCATTTGTCCGCGCTGTGCCAAGGGCAAGAGTCGAAGCCTGGGCCAGCCCCGTCTGAGAACGGGGGGTTATGTCATCTACGCTCTCCTGATTCTCGTCAACGTGGTGGTGCACGCGCAACTCTCCACCCCGTCGCCCTTCCGCGTCTTCCTGACGGATCCGCCGGTGACCTTCATCGCCTCCTGGCCGTACATCCTGCTCCCGGGCTTCCTCGTGCCCCTGGCCTGGCTCGGCCACGCGGCGTCGCTGATCCAGCTCCGGCGGCGCCAAGGCTGATGTCTGCTTGACCGGGATCGAAGCCACACTGTACCTTCATCGCGTGAGCGCCGCGGCTGGACTCAAGTTAGTCCCATGGACCGGAGAACATTCGTCCTGACTCTGGGTTCCGGGCTCCTCGGTGCGCCCGGCTCGGCGCGTGCGCAGGGGCGGAAGGTGACGCGTGTGGGCTGGGTGGGCGCCTGGTACTCCCGCTCGGGGGCAGCCACCTTCCTCGACGCGTTCCGTCAAGGGATGCGCGACCGCGGATACATCGAGGGGCAAAACCTCACGATCGATGCCCGCTGGATGGAGAGCGTGTCGCCCGATGAGGCAGCCAGCATTACGGCCGAGCTGGTTCGATCGAAGGTCGACGTCCTCGTGGCGCAAGGCGCGTCGATCTTCGGAGTCAAGGCCGCGGCCGGGTCGGTGCCCGTGCTGTTCGGTTACAGCGGGGACCCTGTCGCAGCGAAGCTCGTGGCGAGCCTCGCTCGGCCCGGCGGCAACCTGACCGGCATCACTTTCCTCACCCTCGAGCTGGCGGGTAAGCGGGTCGAGCTGCTCAAGGAAGCGGCCCCCCGTATTTCACGCCTCGCCATCCTCTTCAATCCGCTCCACATCGGAGAGGAGGAGGCGGTCCGGGAGTCGCAAACTGCGACGCAGCGCCTGGGCCTCCCGCTACAGCCGTTTGCTGTGCACAGCGTTGCCGAGGTCACGGCCGCGCTCGACACGATGGTGCGCGGCCGCATCAACGGGGTCGTTGCGCTGCCGAACGCCCTCATCATGCTTCAGCGGAACGCGATAGCCGAGTTCGCCGTCCGGCACCGGGTCCCCACGATCTCTGGATGGGAAGACTTCGCGGTCGACGGCAATCTCATGACCTATGGGCGCCACCTCCAGGAAGCCTGGCGATATCTCGCCACACTGGTCGACAAGGTACTGAAAGGCACGAAGCCCGGCGATCTTCCCGTGGAGCAGCCGACGACATATCAGTTGATCATCAATCTCAAGACGGCGAAGGCCCTCGGGCTGACCATCCCGCAATCCTTGATGCTCCGCGCAGATCGACTCATCGAGTGATCGAGAGAAGCTCAGGCTTCCAGGCGCCCTCGTGCTCGCCACCGGCGACACGCTGGACGCAGTGGTTCTCACGTGCGACCGCGCATGGCGTGCGTGAATCGACGCGTTCACCTTGCCCGAGCGCGTCAGCCCACGCGCGCGAGCCAGCTCAGCACGTCCACGAACAGGCGCTCCCCGCCCGGCTCCAGCATCGGCAGGTGGGCGTGCCCGGCTGCTTCGAGGTACTCCGAGGAGAATAGCCAACACACCAACACTAGGCACCCTTCGGCGGCGGTTGCCCCGCGCCTGGTGCCCGTCCCCGAGCATAACCTGCCAGACTCGGACACCGGCCGTCCAAGAGCCGACGGCAGTCCCGACACAAGGCTCACGCCAGACGACGGCGCGGGCTCCCGTGCAGCCCGCGCCGTCTCCCGAATGTGGGTTCTCTTGTTACACAGGCTCTTTGCGGCGGCGTCTTTGCGGCGGCGGTAGGCCAAAAAGCCCATTCCGATCAGGGCCGAACCCAACAGGGTCAATGAAGCCGGCTCGGGAACCCGTGTGGTGGTGCCGGTCCCTGAAATCAAACCAGTTAGGCCAGCGCCCGGACCAGACGTGTTCCTGTTAATGACGTCAACCACGAAAACGGCAGGGCCATCACCGCCTGCTGGACTGAACAGGTTTAACAACTGTTCGACGTCGTTCAGACCAGCCTTGGACACGTCGAACGAGAGAACGTTCACCGCAGAGGCACTGCCGGCACTTGGTGCGGTCGTGCCTGCGGCGTCATTGGAGAAACCGAAGCCGTCAAAGTGTAGGTCGTTTGTAGCGTCGCTAATGCCGCCGCTGTATGCGGCTGAGCTAAAGTTGTTGATTGTCAGTCCGCCGCCCAGGCTGTCGGCGAAGCCGGCGGTGCCCGGGAAGCCAGTGCCGATGAGGAAAAAGCCGTCCGCTAGGTCAATGGTGACCGTCACGGTGCTGCCGGTCCGCTCAAGGTCGACCGTTCCGAAGTTCCCTGTCCCGAACCCGGAACCGCCGTTACCCTGCGTCAGATTGACGACGCAGCTTGTCGTTGAGACGCAAAGATCGGCCGACGCGGGACTGGCCGGGAGAATGCCAGCGAGGCTCCCCGCGGCCACGATGCTGGCAAACCCGAGCCGAAATCGCTTGAAGTTAATGTTCATCAAATCCTCTCCTCCATTTTCTTGGCGTTCTGTGAAATCGTTCGTACGCTTGTGGACTGCAATGAAGAGACCAGGCGTCATCATTCACTAACTTCAGTGACTTACCGTGCTGGCCCTCGCCCGAAGCACAGAATCGTAAGAGACAACGACAGGTGAGTGGCCTCCACGATCATTTTTCAGGGATCCGATTCGCTTCGCGGTGACCGACGAGCCGTAAACGCCATTCCTGGAGGCCTTGGGTGGCCGGCTCGGCGAAAACGACGAGGACGAGTCAGGCCAGGGGTCAGCTATCCCGACACCATTCAGGGCCGTGTCCACGTGATGACGCGGACGAGGCGCTGCAGATCTTGCGTTGGGCTTCCCGGAGGTGTTCAGGCGGAGGAGGGTGGCTTGGGCCACGTGAGCCTAAGTTGTACCGCACCCGGTTACTTGGGCACTGTCGCCGCCTCCGGCTTCCCCACTCTCGTGGCGCTCCGTATCTGCGCCGCGATTTGCGCGGACAGTAGGATCCCCGGTGGCCGTTCGCCTCCTCCCTGCAACGTCATGCTATCGCATTGATGCCGGTCCGAATGTGCTTCCGCTTTGATTGCCTCCCGAACTCGAGCCGGCGATGGCGCGATCGTTGGGATCGTTCGAGAGGTTGTAGTGTTTGGCAACCTCAGGCAGGATCTCTTCAATTAAAAAAAAGTGGGGAAACGCGGACCCACCGCATCGTATTCGGCGCTGCGGTTGAATCGCGACTGCGTGTTCGGGCCGGCGCCGGGAACCACTCCGGGGTTGACAAATACGCCGATGGTGACCGGCATCTCGCCCGTGTGGATCAGGTTGTCGAAAACAATCGTCGTCTTGAAGGCCCCACCTTCATTCACGAATGTGCTGCCGTCCTGAAAAACCATCGTGCAGGCAGGCTTATCCGGCTTGTATTGCGCGGGAACGTAGATCCAATAATCACGCACCGTACCGGGGGTAGATCTTGCTGGTCCACTCATGCTTGGCGACCTTACCTTGCGGCACGCCGGGCTGGCGCTGCGAATCCGGCCCAAGCACATATTCCTGGGCTGGCTGGGCCGGTTGGACTTCTTGGGCGCGCGCGAGCGGCGGTGCAATCGTGAGCGCGGCAGCGAGGGCGCAAATCAGCTTACGCATGTCCCACATGTTACCGCAGCGACTGAAACGCGCGCGCCACGGCCCGCACACGCGCATCGTCCAGCCGATTGAACCACTGCCCGCCCTCTTTCACGGAGGATCCGACGATCAGTGCATCCGCGGCCGCAAAGTCCCCGATATTTTCCGGTGTGATGCCTGAGCCCACCAGCGCCGGGATGCCCACGGCGTGGCTGACTGCGCGTACCTCATTCGGATCCGTCGGGCGGCCGGTCGCGACACCGGAAACAATCACGCCATCCGCCTGGAAGAACTCCGCGGCCTTAGCGGTCTCCACCAGATCGAGGTCTGCCGTGATGGCGTGCGCCGAGTGCTTTTTCTTGATATCCGCGAACACGCGCACGCTGTCCGCGCCAATGGTCCGCCGGTAGCGCAGCAACTCACCGGCAGTCGCTTCCATCAGCCCTTCGTCCGCTACATGCGCGAACACGAAGCCCTCCACGCGCACGAAGCTTGCGCCGCACGCGTGCGCCACGGCCATCGACGGTGTATTGGCGCCCGCGAGAACCTGAACGCCCAAAGGCAGCGCGGCCGCGCGGCGGACTTCCGCTCCGATCACCGACATCGCCGCCACGATTTCGGGTCCAACCGAACCCTTGAGGTAAGGCCGGTCGTGTGTATTTTCGATAATCAAACCGTGAAAACCGCCGGCCTCGTACGCGCGCGCCTCGAGGACTGCGGTTTCCAAGATCTCTGCGATACTCAGCCGACCCTCCGGTGCGCCCGGCAGGGCCGCAACGTGGATCACACCAATCAACGCCCTCTGCACGCCGAAGACTGCGTGGATCACTCCCTTCGAGTCCATTCAGAACGCCCCGTTCTTCCGCAATGTGAACGCAACCGAATATGGCCGGCCCTTACTGTTGGTAAGTTCTCGCAAGGTCTCCGCCAGATGGTAACGGTCCGCGGAGAGTCTGAGCTCTTCAAAATCTGCTACCGCGAATCCCGCGGCCTTGAATGCCTTCCAGTAGTCCGATAAAGGCCGGTAAAACCAGATGAAGTCACACGTGAAATGGCCCCATGGAGGATCCACTCGCTTTCTACGCTCAAAGTAGGGATGCGGCCAGCGGTAGTTAGTCTCCTCGCTACCGGAAAGTGTGGCGCCGCCTTGCGGGAAACAAGGATGAGAAAACACCAGTACCGCTGCCTCGCCGGTTCGAAGAACGCGGCTGAACGCGTGCATGGCTCCTTCCAGATCGGGCGTATCCATGAGGACGTAATTCGAAATCAACAGATCAAACGAGGCATCGCCGATGGTATGAAGTCCAGTGCAGGAGTCCACGCGGAAGTCGATCTGCGGATACTGCGCGCGCGCGATCGCGATCATTCGCTCCGAGAGATCCACGCCGGTAACCAGAGCGCCCCGTTCGCTGAGCTGCTTGGATAAGTAACCTGTTCCGCAGCCGGCATCGAGCACCTTAAGTCCCGCGACATCGCCCGCGAATGCCCATAATACGGGATCGGAATTCAAAAGTCGGTTGCGGTCCCCGGTGTCGCCGACCTGAATCTGCCAGTCGCCGGCCACGCGATTCCAGAAATCGCGGATCTCATCGGTGCCATTGTTGATCATAGGCATTCCTCTACACGCCATGTCCGGCGTGGCAAGCGTGACCGCGCTGATCGAGTGGTTCCTCGGCACTGAGCCACCCACGCAACCCTATCGGGTTACCGTGCAGGTTGCCTCGGAAGTGTTGTTCGTCTCATCCAGCTCGAGCACTTCGCCCCACAAGAGGAAGCGCGGCGCGAAGAGGGCCGGGTCCGCAGTAGCAGAGATCTTGAGGGTGTCACCCGCCTCCAGGGGAATAGTCATCTGCCGGAAGTCGACGGGCTGGGGAGTCCCCATCTGCACGCCGGAAATCCGACCCGTGAAGCTCACGACCAGCGGCATAGCCGAGGGATCCGCCGGGGTGATCGTGAAGGTTGTCACGACGTCGAAAGCACCCGCCGGAGTGGCGCTCGTATTCGCCACGACCACGCGGGGGACGAAGGACCCGTGTTCGTCAGTACAGCGGATCTGGCTCACGATCAGGTCCGCGTAGGCGCCGGTCCGATGCTGGATCACCCCTGGCTGAGGACGCTGGACGAGCTTGAGATCCGGCAGGGAATAGCAATGCAGCGGCCCCCGGATCGCGTATCCGGGGCCCGGGTAGCAGAGAAACTCCGAACGCATCCCCCCTTCTGGCGAGGCGCAACTCGTCAGCGCGACGGTGAGGGTGAACAAGAGGAGCAGTCTGGCACGCATGTCAGGGCCTCCTTGGGGTTGCCGGCATCTCCCACAGTGCGACGCGCTGGGCGAGTATCGCGGACGCCGCACGTGGCAAGCGCTCCCCCTCACCCTACCCTCTCCCCCGAAACGGGGGAGAGGGGATCACGCCTACCGCGCGCTCTTGATGGCCTCGGCGATCAGGCGCGCGCCCGCGTAAGTCCGCTCGGGCGGCTCCCAGCTGTAGGCCAGGCGGATGAACTCCTCGCCGCCGCCGTTGATGAAAAAGGCCGGGCCCGCCGTGTACTGGATGCCCGCCTTGGCCGCCGCCTCCCAGAGCCGCTTGGTGCTGGTGCCCGTGGGCAGCTTGATCCAGAAGGAGAAGCCGCCCTCGGGCTTGCTGATCTCTACATCGGTGTCCTCGGGCACTTCCCACAGGCCCTTGAGCATGGCGTCGCGCTTGGCGTCTGGCGCGGGGCGTTCGATGTTGGCCCGCTGGGCCCGAGAAATTCTGGCCGGCCGCTCAGGCTTCTCCCTCCGGCGCGAGCCACGGGCAGGCGAGGCGCTCGACCAGCGACACCGCGGCGAAGAGCACGATGGCCATGAGCGAGAGCAGGATCATCGCGCTGAAGGCCAGCTCCGTCTTCCAGTACGAGGTGGACGACAGGATCACGTAGCCGAGTCCCTTGTCCGAGCCCACGAACTCGCCGACCACCGCGCCGATCACGGACAGAGTGATGGCCACCTTGGCCCCCGCGAAGATGAAGGGCAGGGCCATGGGCAGCCGCACCTTGAGGAAGGTCTTGAAGGCGCTCGCCCGGTAGGAGCGGCTCAGGTCGAGCAGCTCGGGCGGGGTGGCGTTGAGGCCGGTGGCGGTGTCGATCACCACGGGGAAGAAGGCGACGAGGAAGGCCACCACCATCTTCGGCAGCTCGCCATAGCCGAGCACGAGGAGGAGCACGGGGGCGATGGCGATCTTGGGCACGGACTGGGCGAGGACGATCAGCGGATAGAGCGCGCCGCGCAGGAGCGGCGAGTAGACGATGAGCACGGCCAGCGGCACGCCCACCGCCATGGACAAGGCGAAGCCACCCAGCGTCTCATAGAGGGTGACCCAGGTGTGGCCGATGAAGCGGTAGCGCCACTCCCAGCCTTCGCCGAGGATGGCGGACGGCGCGGGCATGATGAAGCGCGGGATCCGGAGGATGCGCGTGGCCGCTTCCCAGAGCGCGAGGGCGGCGAGGAGCGTGCCCACGGGGACGAGCGCCTCGCCGAGAAGGCGGCGCGCCGCCTTCACCCGCGCTCCTTGCGGCCGGAGAAGATGAGGCTCCGCACCTCGTCGCTGTGGGCCTTGAAGCGTGTGTCGAACTCCATCTCCATGGTGCGCGGGCGCGGCAGGTCCACGGCGATGTCCCGCGCGATGCGTCCCGGCCGCGGCGACATGACCACCACGCGGTCGGCGAGCAGGATGGCCTCGGGGATGCTGTGGGTGACGAAGAGGATGGTCTTCCGCCGCTCCTCCCAGACGCGCAAGAGCTCGAGGCTCATCTCTTCGCGCGTCATGGCGTCGAGGGCGCCGAAGGGCTCGTCCATGAGAAGGAGGCCCGGGTCGGGCAAGAGGGCGCGGCAGATGGCCACCCGCTGCTGCATGCCCCCCGACAGCTCGTGCGGGTACTTGGTCTCGAAGCCCGCGAGCCCCGTGAGCTCGAGGAGATCGCCTGCCTGCTTCCGGTGCTGGCGCGGCTCGAGACCGAGCATCTCCACGGAGAAGAGCACGTTGTCGAGGACGCTGCGCCAAGGTAGCAGCACCGGCTGCTGGAAGACGAAGCCCACGTCGGGGAACGGCTCGTGCACGACGTGGTCGCGCACACGGATCTCCCCGCGCGTGACGGGCACCAGCCCGGCCACCAGCTTGAGCAGCGTGCTCTTGCCGCAGCCGCTCGGTCCCACAAGGGTGACGAACTCGTTTTCCCCGACGGTCAGGGACGTCTCGGCGAGGGCCTGGACGAGGTCGCCCTTGCGGGTGCGATAGGTCTTGGCGACGCCGTCGAGCCGGATCACGCCGTGGGCGGGATGGCGGCGGCGAAGCGGTTGATGGACAGTGGCGTGGTCACCGCCCCCCGGCACGCCGCGCCCACGTAGGGAGCGAGGCGCTCGGCCAGCGCCCACGCGCGGGCGCTCTGGCCGCGCTGCCGGTCCGCCGCCTCCTGGGCCCGCGCGAAGATGCGGTCCTCGTCCACCGTGGTCACGCGGCCGCCCTGCACCACCACGCGGCCGTCCACCAGCACCGTGTCCACCGCCCCCCCGGTCTCGGCGTAGACGAGGGCCTTGACGGGATCGGCGAGAGGACGAAGGAAGACGGAGTCGGCACGGAGCAGCACCAGGTCCGCCTTGGCGCGGGGCGAGATGGCGCCGAGATCGCCCGCCTGGCCGAGCACGCGGGCCGTGCCCGTGGTGGCGAGGCCCCAGACCGTGTCGGCGTCGAGCCAGCGCTCGGTCTCGTGAGGGAAGCGCACCGTGCTGATCACGGAGGCGATGCGCAGGGCCTCGAAGAGATTCTGGTTGTCGGCGCAGACGGAACCGTCGGTGCCCAGCCCCACCGCCACGCCGCGGTCGAGCATCTCGCGCACGGGCGCGATGCCCGCGCCCAGCCGAAGATTGCTCCCCGGATTGTGGGCGACGGCGGCGCCCGCGTCGGCCAGCATGCGCAGGTCGTCGTCGGTGAGCCAGATGGAATGTGCGCCCACGAAGCCCGGCCCGAGCACGCCATGATCGGCGAGGCGTGCCACGATGCTCTTGCCCCAGCGACGGTGGCTCTCCACCGTCTGCACCTTGGACTCGGCCAAGTGCGTGTGGATGCCCACGCCGTACTCCCGCGCGAGTCCCGCGCATCCATCGAGGAACTCGTCCGTGGCCTGGTTCGGGATGGTCGGTGCCACGGCCATGCGGATACGCCCGTCGGCGTTGCCATGCCAGCGGCGGATGGCCCGCTCCGTCAGCTCCAGCAAGCCCTTGGTGGGCGCCGGCTGCATCTCCTCGACGGTGCGGCGCAAGTCCGCGGGCAGGAGATCGAGAAGGCCGGGCACGGTGTGGAAGAAGACCACGTCGGCCACGGCGGGGGCGAGGACGACGCGGAGTCCGACGTCCTGATAGGCGCGCACCACGGCCTCGAGCGCCTCCTCCGTGATGGCGGGGACGGCCATGTAGAGATCGTAGGCCGACGTGCAGCCGGTCTTGAGCATCTCGATAGCGCCGACGGCTGCGGAAAGGTACTCGTCCTCGGGCGTGCGGAAGCCGTAGTTCGCCGGTGCGTAGGTCAGCAAGGTCTCCAGCGTCCAGTTGCCGGCGCGGCCGCGGGCCAAGTGGCTCGCCGCGTGGGTGTGGGCATTGCCGAGGCCGGGCAGCACGAGGTGCCGGCTGGCATCGATCTCGGTCGCGCCCGCGGGAGCGGTGAGTCCCGCCCCCACCGCGGCGATGCGATCGCCCTCGATCAGAACGTCCGCCCGCCCGAGCGCCGCGGGCGTACCGGCGAGGACTTGCCCACCGCGGATCAGGAGTGTCATGCCGGTTTCCCTCCTATTTCTTCTCGGGCAGCAGGTCGTTCGTGTAGATCTCCTCCAGCGCCACCTTGCGCTTCAGCTCGAGATACTGGGTGTAGAGATCGCGCGTCTTCTCGACCCGCGCCGCCTCGAACTGGCCGACGGCCACTTTGCCGCTCGTGACCTCTTCCGCGTACACGAAGCGGGCCGCCACCTGCGCTGCGCCCAGCGCGCCGTCCGAATCCACTTCGGGGTGGCTCTTCACGACGTAGCCCACGCCTTCCTCGAAGCGCTTGTTGCGGAAGGCATAGTCGGCGCCCTTGAGGGTGGCGCGCAGGAAAGCCTTGAGGGCTTCCGGATCCTTGGCGATGGAGTCCTCGCGGGCCACGAGCGAGGTCGAGGCGACATCGAAGCCCAGGTCGGACCAGGCGACGAGCACGCGGATGTCGGCGTTCTGCTGCTGGGCGATCTTGCGGATGCGGGCCTCGTGCACTACGAAGAAGGGCACCGCGTCGGTGGCGCCCCTGATGAGCGCGGGAGGCATGGAGGCCGCGTCCATGCTCACCCACGTCACCGAGTTGGGCTTGAGCCCGGAGAGCTTCTCGAAGACCGGCCAGAGAATCTGGTGGCTGTTGCCGGGAGAGATCGCGAGCTTCTTGCCCTCGAGGTCCTTCGAAGTCTTGATGGGCGAGTCGCTCCGCACGAAGATGCCGTGAGGCGGGCGCCGGTACCAGAGCGCGATGGCCTTCACCTTCACGTCGGTGTTGGCGCGCGCCGCGATGAGGGCTGAGATGTCCGCGATGCCCACGTCGCCCTGCCCGGCCGCGATGCGCTTCACCGTGTCGCCCGATCCCTGCCCGCGGAGAATCTTCACGTCGAGGCCCTCGTCGCGGTAGAAGCCCTTCTCCAGCGCGGTGTAGTGCGGCACGTACTCGCCGGTGGGCACGAAGTCGAGGATGAGCGTGTAGGGGCGCAGCGGCTTCTGCTGCGCGCCCCCGTGCCCCGGAAGAAGCGCGGCGACGGCGAGGGCGGCGGCAAGAAGTACCAGCGGCGCGCGGGCGACTCGGATCATTGTCATCCTCCGTGGCGGTGACGTGGCAATGGGCTCGGATCCGTGGCGGCGGCAAAAGTGCAAGGGCGCTGCCAGCGGACGTGGCCGACCCCGTGAATCGCAAAATCCGAAGGAAGCGCCCGCTCGCAAGCCGATGTGTCGGGCGCGACTGCCCACGGCGTCGGCACGTGCCCGCTTTCGGCGCAGGCTATGGCGGGCTCACCGACCCGCGATGTCCTTCGCGTGGCCGAGCACGTGGGCGACGGCGACCTGGTGGAATACCGTGGCGAGCGGGCCGACCACGCCACCGGCCGAGCGGATGCGCACGGCGAACAGAGCGGGGTCCGCGGCCTCCACGGCCCGGATGGTCGCGGCGCGATTCGCTTCGAACTCGGCGAGCAGCTCGGCCACGGAACGATCCGCGCGCTTGGCGACCTGGCGGTCGTTGTAGGCGTCGTTGCCCCCCTTCATGGCGCGCGTGGGCGGCGCTTCGTCGGCGGGGGCGGGCGGCGTGCGCGCGATGTCGATCAGCCGCGGATAGCTCCACTCGATGGACGCGATGTGGGCGAGGATCTGCCGGCCGTTCCACCCGTTCTCGTACCGGCCTTCCTCGAGACGCTCGGGCGGCAGGCCGCGCACGAGGGCCAGCACCTCGTCACGGCTCGATCTGAGCGCGGCCAAGAGGTCGGCCTTGGACGGCGCGTGTCCCCCGATGCTCTCGCGATAGTCGCTCACGGCGCGAGGATGGCGCTGGCCGGGGTGGGTGTCAAGGTGCCTCATGAGCCGAGCCTTCAGGTGCGAAGCGAGGCGGCCAGCACGGAAGACTCGGTCGTGATAATCTCCCTCCCGTCATGGATCTCAAGGATCGCGTCGCGCTCATCGCCGGGGGCACCGGGCTCCTTGGTACGGCGATCGCCCGTGCTCTGGCGGGTGCGGGGGCGGACATCGCCATCACCTATCTCGAGCGCAAGGACGCCGCGCGCGAGACCTGCGAGGCCGTGGAGGCGCTGGGGCGTCGCGCGTGGAGCATCGCGCTCGATCAGACCCGGGCCGAGGCCATCCCGCCCGCGGTGGAAGCGGTGGCCAAGCACTTCGGCCGTCTCGACATGCTCGTCAACAACGCGGCCTGGAACATCAGCATTCCCTTCCCCGATCTCGAGGCGCTCAATCCCGAGGTGTGGGACAAGCTGTTCGCCACCAACCTGCGGGGGCCGTACTTCGTGGCCCGCGCCGCCGCGCCGTATCTCAAGAGGAGCGGGGCCGGGCGTATCGTCAACATCGCCTCGGTGGCAGGACTGAATCCGGGCGGGAGCAGCATCGCGTACGCCACGAGCAAGGCGGGGCTCATTCACCTGACGCGATGCCTGGCCGTGGCCCTCGCCCCGCAGGTGAGCGTGAACTGCGTCGCCCCCGGCTTGATGGAAGGCACGCGGATGACGTCGCGGCTCCGGCCGGAGCAGGCGGACGGCGCGCGCCAGCGCGCCGCCCTCAAGCGCGCGGCCAGCGTCGAGGACGTGGCCGATCAGGTCCTGACCTTCTGCAGGTCGGACAGCGTCACGGGCCAGACGGTGAACATCGACGCCGGCGTCTTCTTCCACTAGCCCTCCGATACCCTCGCCCCCGGAGGGGGAGAGGGCAGGGTGAGGGGGAGCAAGGAAACGAGCGATAGACCGATGACGACCCGCCGTCACCTAGAAACCGAGCATCACCAGACGGACCAGGCCACGACACGTCCCGTGGTCTCGGGGACTCACGGCGTGGTGTCCGCAGGCCATCCCCTCGTCTCCATGGCCGGCATGCGCATGCTCCTCGCCGGCGGCAACGCCTTCGACGCGGCGGTGGCCTCGGGCTTCGCGGCGGCAGTGGTCGAGCCCACCGCGTCCTATACCTTGTGCGGCGAATGCGTGGCCATGATCTACGACGCGCGACGAGGGGAGATGCGGGCAGTGAGCGGCCAGGGCACCGCGCCCGCCCTCGCCACCATTGGCTTCTTCCGC
>WNGE01004795.1_pt1 | contig 15503 bp, 14 predicted proteins | sample 5400651 | NCBI WGS metagenome assembly WNGE01 (sample SAMN13153370, study PRJNA577476) | soil metagenome | isolation source: 60 cm soil or saprolite under grassland replicate 2 | place: USA:California | collected 2016-06-15 | reverse complement strand
CAAGGAGTACCAGGCACGAATTCTTGCCATCAGCAGGGTGTATAGTGTGGTTGCCGGTTTGGGTAACATCAGCCTCATTCGCGAAAAGGTGCTGGCGCTTTCCTTTCGCGCCGTCTCGTCCGGCGACCCTGAATTACAGAAGGCGCAAACAGAGGCGGGCACAATCTTGGATGGCGCGGTTTATCGCGTGGAACTCTGCGCGAACGTTCTGCAAACAAAAGGCAAGGTAGTGCCGGGGAATCCGCGCTTGCAACGGTTCCCGCTCCAAGACCTCCGCTTCTTTTTTGTCAGCGCTAAGTCCGAACTTGTTTTGACGACGCGTGAGAACGATTTGCAGTGGGCTGCGGCCCACAGCGAATCCTGAAATTCTCCAAATAACAGTGATCGTAATGCCGCACGCGATCCGTGAGTCCACCTCTTAAAACCGATATTCTCATCGTCGGAGGCGGCCCGGCTGGATGTGCTGCAGCCATCACCGCACGGAAGGCGGGCCTTGACGTAGTATTGCTTGAAGCCCGTGCGACACCTGTGTGTGTCCCCGGCGAAACTCTGCACCCTGGGATCGAATCCATTTTTGCGCATCTAGGCATACGGGACCGTATCTGCGCGGCGGGTTTTCATCGCCAGCGCGGCATCTGGGTCGAATGGGGCGCTCCTCGCGTGTTCGAACCTTATGGCGATGACACAAATGGCCCTTGGCTCGGATTCCAAGTAGATCGGGCCAAGTTTAGCGCCCTACTCTTGGATGCCGTGCGCGCTAGAGGTGTGAGTGTCCTTCAGTCACATCGAGCGATCTGTATTTTACGCGAACGCGAGCGAGTGATTGGAGTAGGGACGACGGAGGGGGAGCTGCGTGCACGTTGGGTGATTGATGCGGGAGGTGGGCGACATTGGCTCGCAAACCAACTTGGCTTGAAAGTCGAACGCTACAGTCCACCGCTCGTCGCTCGGTTTGGTTGGCACAAGGCTATTCAGGTAGCCTCGAATGATCCATCGCTCTCAGCGTGCTGTGATGGCTGGGATTGGGAGGCTCCAATCAACAGTGATCGAATAGCGTGGTGTAAATTGCGTATCCTGCCGCACGCGAAACCGTCACAAGGCACATCTTTAAAGAAGAGTGCTGTTCAAGGCACCACAGTTAACGCGGCTTGCGATGTAACATGGCGGCGGGTGCCAAGGTGTGCCGGGGCAGGCTATTTTATGCTTGGTGACGCCGCCGCTGTGCTCGATCCAGCGTCTTCTCACGGCGTCCTACGTGCCATTATGTCAGGAATAAAGGCGGCCCACGCTATCGTCGAAATTTTCCGTGGTTTGCCCGAAACGGTCGCAATAAGAGATTTCAATGCTTGGCTCACAGACTGGTTTAATCATGATGTCCGTGCTCTCAAAACACTCTATGGGAAGCACCCCAATGCCGTATCTCTCATATCGCCATTCCGAGAATACTTTGAATAATCAAACATCGAAAGGAGATCGTGTCTGAAGCCATCTCTCAGCGTGGCCGTAATCTGATTTGTCTGTTGCAATGGGACGAACAACGAATTCGGTCCCGAGAACACTAATGTTATACGGCTCGTCCAATCGCTCGATTGCAATCCATCAAAACAGAGACTGTATTATGATCCTTGCCTTTGGCACCATGCCGGAACCTGCCGTTTGCGGTAGACTCATTCAGTGGATCTCCAAGGTTGCTGGGCTTGCCTTCCGCGCCGGAATCATTTGGAAGGTCGAAGAAGCATACACCTATCTCACAAGTGTGTGGCGGCCTGGCGATTCGAATCTTGTTATTCGGATTTAGTCGAGGCGCTTACACGGTACGGGTGGGACACAGTTTCATCCGTTGGCTTGGTGTGGAACCCAGAGAAATCTCCGTACACCGGGGATCAAAAGAATTCGCCACGCAGTCTCGCTGGACGAGGTAGGTGGTTCTTCAGACAAACCTAATGAAGCAAGCTGGTCAACAGGACTTGATAGAACTTTGGTTTCCAGGTGTGCACTGCGAAGGTTGGCGGTGGCTACGACTCCTTGTGCTAATCTTAAGCTCGCCGCTGTAAACATCCGGCAAATGCTTCGGCCCGCCTCGATATACGTGATCGAGGTCAAGGTACGGTGTCCGATGGTTTGTCGGTCCGTCCAGGATCTAAGTACGGGGCCGGCCCTCTAAAGGTGTAGGATCATACGTGCGATGGTGACCGGTAAACTGACTAAAGTAGGTGTATCCAACCCGAGGTGTGAGTGCGCCTTCACGTTCAACATCGTAGCGGATGGCCTCGCCTAATCTGAGCAGTTTTTCCTCTTGGTTTTTTCCGAGGGGCTGATGCGGCGTTTGAAATAGCCGGGAGTAATATCCTTTAAGCTGTGAACGGGTCATTTGTCGGCCACCGCCAATCACAGCGTTAAAGCGCGCTGAAACCCGTGTCGCGACAGTTTCAAACTGTGCACAAAGTCTTTCGCTGGCGTGCAAAATGCCGACCTGATGTGATTGGGGCATGCCAAAGCATTAGAGAATCTCTCTGATCGCGCGATCAGGGACGGCCAGCCCAGTAGCGTCGACGTGCGGCGCGTTAGTTACTGGATTACTGATAAATTGGCTTATAACGGGGCAACTGATTGGCAGCGACGGGGCACCAATTTCGAAGGCTTCTGATAGCGGCATCTGAAGAATTTCCCCGTGTTGAAGCTCCCCGCCACGCGTTACTGCCCCGCCCGCGACCGACAATGTTTGGGATGTTGATTGCTCCAGTTCTTTCCCTCCGGAGGGGACTAGGAAATGGAAATTCTGCGGAAATTTGCAAGAGGTCACGAACTCTGAGCCAAAAAAGTCGTATTACCTTTATGTGAGGGCCTATCACGAAAGTGCGAAGAAATCCGTCGCGAGCGAACGGACGAAGGCTGACAATATTAAGGAAAATATGTTTACGCATAAGAACAAACCAGTCCAGGTTTGGTTTCTCTCTCGTTGCTCTGGGACGGGTTCGATCTTCGCGATGGATATGACTTTGAAGGACCTGCTTATTAATCGATACAAAAATCGCGCGACGGTCGATGTATCTTTCATCGTCGACAAGGCACGCAAACGTCCAAATCCTAGCGCCGCGGCGAGAGTTTAATATGTTCCCGTTTCAAGACCCAACCAGAACGGGTTTGCTGGAAAAGAAGGGGGCGTTAAGTAATTATCGGGCGGCTGTTAGCTCGCTCTATCTGCAGTTTGCACGTATGCCAAGTTCGGCCTTCACGCTGTTTGAGGCTTTCGATGGGGTTGAAAGTCGAGAAGCGACGGTAACCTGGCTGGCATACCCGCGACTTGCCCAAGTGTCCGATGCCGAGATAGACTTACATCGCTTTGCGCTTCAGGATGAATATGTAGAGTGGCGAGTTGAAAGTGCCGGCGGGGAGATCTCACGGATAACTTTTACGACCGAATTTCCCGATTATTATGCGGCGTTTGCGGAGATTGGGGAAGACGCCTTGATTTCCGCAGTTAAAGATGCAGTTCCTGGCGCCCAGCCGATCAGAGCTGAATTATTTGGAGCAAATTTTAATCCCGGAGCTGCGACACCTGAGCAACGGGTCATGGCGTTTAGTAACACCTTGCTTCGCAATGGTTGGAATAATGGAGCGAAAGGTATTCTCGTCCTCTCGCATCCGAGCAACACTCTACCGGCTCTTTTTTCATTGGTTGCGAACTGTGCCGTATTGATATCCGCCGACGGAGCAGATGCGATCTGCGCGAAGGCTAACGGTGCTTGCGTGCCAGGACGAAATTCGGATCCATTTGTTTGTGAAGCAACGCAAAATGCGGCTCGCGCTGGAAATGTTCTCAGCCTCAGCGATCCCCCGGGCGTGCAGATCATGCGCCTCCGTGGCATATGGAAGATTTCTGGGAACCAAGTGGACATCAATGACGAGACGCAAAATCGTGGGGTTTGGCAAATTTCCCGTAACGGACGCAGAGCAGTCTTGGATACCAGTCGCGAGAAATTGACATTAGGCGACGATCCGATCGTCAGCGGCGCTCAGGTCGCGACGACGCTTGAGGTCGGCGCTAACCTTACATTTGCGGCCGATTCGAAAGTTCCTGCTTGGGCACGAACAGGCCAGGAATCATCCCGCCGTGTCGGTTAAACCACCATTACAATTGAACGTAACGCTGTATGTGCTCCTCGCGGCATACCTAGCGGCCGATGCCGTTTCTCAGGGGCTGAATGGGTTCGCTCTAAAGCAGCCGCACGAAGGTGAACCGGCGCAGATTCTTTCAGCAGCAGAACGCGGCCAACTTGGTGACCCCGTATTCAACCTGGTGTTGAAGGAGCATGCAGATGTGGTGGATTTCGGGAAGATTGAAGAGCTTATTCAACCCGACGTTCGGGAGCGCCATACTTTTGTTGTAGACGAGGAAATAGCGAACCCCAAACAGAACCAAGCGCGCCGATCTGTGATTACTTTCACAGGTTCTAATCACGGCGAAGTTTTAACATCTAATGCAATGCTTTCAGTCTTCTTCGATGCCACAGCGTTTCCTTCACCAATTTCGATCGAGGCGTGGGGGTGGGACAACGTCCGCGGTCGATACAACTATTACAAACTGGATAAGACCGGCACCCCGGATGATCGTCTCACTTGGAAATTTAGGGCATCATCGGTCGCAGCTGACATGCTCACTCCGCCGGAACGGCGCAACACTTGTCTCGCTTGTCATATCAATGGCGGTCCGATTATGAAGGAGTTGTCGTTCCCATGGAACAACTGGCACTCTTTCGCGTCGCAAGCTACGTACCTGATTTCGCCACAGGGGTGGCCCGTATCAAACAATCCGGCTCTCGCTGGCGGGCGCTTGCAAGGTGCTGAGACGCTCGAGACGGATGGGATTTTGCCGAGCATTAGGCAGTTTAATAATCGTCGGATAAATGAGGCTTTAGCCCGGCGAGACATTGACGGAAATGTCGCAATCAACGAGGAGGGCGCAGCCCAGGTCGTCGATGGCAAACGGCTTCTCAAACCGCTGTTCGTCACTACAGAGTACAACATCATCAGCGGCAAGCAAAAGTCACAGTTGCATCCCTTCTCACCTCGACCACCAAGCATGCCTGCTGGCGATGTTGAAATCCCCAATAGCTTCTTCCTAAATGCCAACCTTATGGCCGGAGGCACTCCTGCAAATTATCTGGGACTGGGGATTCCGGAGGCGGCCAACTTTAGCAAGATCGCGAAGGTTCACCCAAAAGAATACAAAAGCTTGATCGAAGATTCAGGCGTCCAGCTTGGAGGGGTGCGGCCAGGAGATGCCGACTTTGCCTGGTTCGTGCCCGAACCGAGTCATATGGATAATGATATGGTTGATCGTCTCATACGCCGCGGCATTGTTTCGAAGGACTTCGTGGCCTCCATTTTAATGATCGATCTAGAGAAGCCAGTTTTATCGGGAGACCGGGAATCGCTCTTGCAGTTCATTCCAGAGAAATTCTCTTTCATTCCATTAAAACCCGGAGAGGCTCCGGCTGGCGACGCACGCACGGACGAGGATCTTCGAAAGAAGGTCATCGGAATGTTAGAAGCCGCGCACGTCGCCGCTGACTCGAATGCTGGAAGATGGTTGCAAAACTTGAAGAGCGGCGACGCCATCAACAGACTGCATCTTCAGGTGACAGGATATCTCAAGAGGATCCAGGATGCCTTGGCCGATCCTCAGACGCGACCACAACAGTTGAAAAAACTGTATGACCTCGCAATCGAGCGTCGACAGGCCGTTCTGCAAAATGCGCTCTTAAACGCACTCAACGAAACTGGAGATCGTCTTTTTCCGGTCCCGGAGACATTCATTACGAACCCGCATCACCAGCGCTAACCGGCTATTCTGTTATTGCTGCAAGTTTTCCGAACATTGGACACGCCAAAGAAACAATTTAGCGAAGATCCCGCTGATCACTTCGGTTGCTTCTGAGCCCTGTCAGGTGATCAAACCGTTATCGGGAATGGATCCCTCGACTATTTTTCCTATCGCGATTGACAATATCCACTCCTGGCATTCGAGCGGTCTTGGAACTGTTCACGAAGTGTTTCAATTGCGTCCCTAAAATCGCGGGTACGCATTAAGGTCAAGGAATTAACTATGCTGGAGGAAGTAAACAGCTGTTGATTACAAGGAGGGCGCAGACTGCCTATCGCAGGATGGAGCAAAGAAGCTGTTAATTCAGATTACGAAGATTTCTCCATCGAATTACTTCCGAGACTTAAATACGCGGGGTCATGTTAGCCGGAAGCAAGATGTTGAACAGGCCGTTTTCGACATAATAAGAGCTGTTCGCAAGAAGGCAAGTCGAGCCTCTCCGCAAATCGTGCTGGCGTTGGACGCGACCGACACTCCGGTATATACAATGAGCGTCGTACTGGGGGCTTTGCGGAGCAAGCACCAAGCGGAGTTGCGCGGCTCTCACTGGCAAGCCATCTGGCTGGTGGGCGCGGCGCCAACGCTAACAATCCGCCTCGACGGAACCAATCACGCGCTCTAACTCGACGAACGTCGTCAACGTCTCATCCGCACGCACAACCAACCGCTTTCCGCTATCGCGGTTCGCATCGGCAACGAAGATCGTTTGCCGGCGAGAATCCACGGTTGAGACGCACCCCCCAACTCCAACCGGTTTCGCTGAGATTGTCAGCGATAATTTCCCCAGGGCGCACGAGATTGTAAGGTTTGACCGGCTCTAGGCTAACTCCGATCGCCCAATAAAATTTTCTCTCGCTTACTCAGAAAAGGATCATTGTTGCGTTCATTCATTGCGGCATCTTGTCGTCGACATTAAGCAGCGAAGGTCGCCGCGCCGGCAACTTCACAAGCCTATGGAAACTGGAACCGCCCGAGCAAGTGCGAAGCTCGCGTTCTTGAATCTGCACCCATTTCTCTTCGTATCTTCAACGCTCGCATGTTGATTTTCTTTTGGCAAAATGCGATCAGAAAACCATGTCCCCCCTTGCTAAATCGCCCAGGGGTATCGTCACAGAGCATTTTTCGTCCATTGCACGATAATCGCGAGTAACCGGGTGCGCCCTAAACGAAAAAACGCTCGCTTCCAGCGCGCCCCAGTTCGGTGCTAAACCCTACTCGCAGCTACGCACGTGGCTACGTTCTCAAAGCAATATTCTCCCCAACTCCCTCAATACGTGAGAGATTGGTTGCACCGTGCAGGAATCGAACCTGCGACCCAGTGATGGAGTGTCAGAGAAGCTGAAGATGGATCCGATTCGACCAAGGGAAGTGATAGCACAGCAAGTCGATGATTCTCATTCTGAATTGCCAGCGAAATTGCCGGCAAAGAGCAGTGAAAAAGCCCGAGCGAGTAGTGCCAGAGTTTGCTTGATTACCCAGGGAAAACGCGCTTAGATCGACTCAAACACAGGGGAAGGAACCGCCGAATCCTACCGCTCAAGCGTAACAACTTCTCGACCTGAAGCGCCGCTCGTAAGAGTCAAACCTCTAGTTCTCAATTTGAAACATCCCGCGAATCGTTTTTTCGTCATTCGGAATATTGACCGGCCGATAATCGTTACTCTGCTTCAAGCGCTGTAGAACCGACTGGTGGATCGACACAAATGGTTTTCCTGCGTTGCGCTGGATGTCCCGCGATTGATTGAAGGCTCCAATAACCCATCGCCAATGCCACTTATGATCCTGCCAATTGTAGTGCTTCATTGGCAGCAGCTCTCCTGCCCACCATCCGCCGTGAAGTGATTCGTGTAACCTCGCATTCGGATTTGGCGGCTCTCCAACTCGCCGCAATTCCCAATCGAAAGCCGTTTGATCAATATCCAGACCACATGCTGCAGCTTCCCGGATCATCCATTCGAATGCGATCTTCGCGAGGCCTGATTCTTCTGGCGGATAGCCGCCACCGACATCAGAATGCACGCCTGCAAACCACACATTTTTAACGTCTTGCTCGCCCACAGGCGACATGAGGTTCTGCCTAAAGGTTGAACGCCTTTCATCAATTGAAACAGCATGTCGGACATGCGGCACGTCCGGGTTGTGTGTCGTGTGAGGAAAACTGCGGAAATTATTTATCACACCAACAGAACTCACCGTATCCCAGACGCCGATAAAATGAACCGGACAAGTTCTCGCGAGCGTTGCTTTGAACTCAGCACATGTTTTTCCACCCGGACTATGCGGCCCGAAATCGCTCTGCCAATAATTCAGAGCGTAAGGCAATAGAGACTCCGTGTCCCGGTGGAGCAGTCCGATTGAATATAGCAGTGCTGCTACCGCGCGAGCGGTGTACGCCCCGCGACTAAAGCCGAAGACAAAAACTTTGTCGCCGGGCTCATAATTCAGGATCAAAAACTTATAAGCATCGAATATGTTGTCGAAGAAACCATCTCCAAAAATCAGTCCATTTAACATCGATAGGCGTTTGCCGATCTTCGTCTTTTCCCACGGTTCCGGCATAGTGCCCACGCCAGGATCGTAATAAGTCAGCTGCCCCGGATGTCGGCGCGCGACCTTGTAGGTGCGGACAACGTTTGTGTGATAACCGTCAAACTGATTGTTCGTTCCGTCGCAGCAAAGAACAAGATTCTTTGGCATGATTTGCTCTTCAGGGTTGTGCTCTTACGACCACCGTCTTGCCCTGAGGCCAATCAATTGAGTTTATTCACTCTCTATATCCTTCCAATTCTCGTCGCTGTCAGGCCGACACGTCTCTCCCTCTGGACAGTACTCCAATTTTAGAACCGGATGTATCTCCCAATTGTTGTGTCGATGTAAATGGTTACCGAGGAAATGTTCTGAGTCGAACAGCAACAGACCGGTTACGCGCACTAACAGTTTTCCTTCGGACTTTTTGTGAACCTTCCAATCCGGATCAATCAACGGCTCTAAGTTGTCTCTCGAAAATTTCGCGTGATCCAGTCGTACGCGTGGCGTAAATTCTGCCGTTTCGGAATCGTCTTCATCTGCGACGAGAGTCGGGTTCTCCACTGCGGGATCGACCAACACTATGTGATTATCTGTATCCTTTGGGGCGCTTAGTTTGCAATTGCACGTCTCTTTGCCTCCTTTTCTGGCTACCATCGCCCAGCCGACCACGGTGATTTTCTTGCCTTCGCCTATTTGTCGCAGCTCGTCACGATTTCTATTGTCCGCGGTGAAATCAGTCGGATCGGGCAGAGCTTTCATCCACGCAATGCTTTGCAGAGTTGAAGCCTGCTCATCCGATCGGATGTTCTTGTGTTTGTTTAATTCGGGGTCACCACCGCAGCCTTCGTCGGCACAGTCTGTGATGGCGGACACTCCAGGACAGGGCGTTGCCGCCGTGGCCTTCGCCCGCGACGACCGTCGATGAGAGCGCTGTGCCTCCGCAGGCAAACTTAAAACAAACACCGCGATAAAAAATGCTATTAGAGATCGTTTCATGGGAGGTGCTCCTTGAGATTCATTTTTATATCATGAACTGCGGCTTTTCCAAACAATATCACTCTCGAAAAACACATGTGATCCCTTTCGCAACCGGTGATCACTGTCGTCGGCAAGGAATTTTCATTGTGCACAAGCAAATTTACTAATATCCAGTAGCGAGGGACGATTTAAGATAACTACGTAATCCGAGATGAGGAGTCACAACTTTGAGCCCGGTAAGATTATCGATCGGTGAATCTGCGGATGTGACCGTTAAGGCGAGAAATCCCTGGAACGACTCTGGAATCGAGCTCAGTGCCGGCGCTCATTACGACTTCATCGTCTCTGGGAATCAAACTTGGAGCGACGCGTCGATTTCTTGTGGAGCGGACGGTTACGCGCGGAGATACCTAGCCATGTGGGAACCATTTCGGCGAGTGCCGACTGCTGATTGGTTTAAACTCATCGGTACAATCGAGCAGTCAACGCAGAATCCGATCATAATCGGAAGCAGGTTGCTTGATTTTTCCCCTAGCAAGTCGGGCAGACTTTATTGCTTCGCCAACGACGTCCGACTCATGTACTGGAATAACTGCGGCTTGATAACAGTTACCGTTACAAGAAAGTAATTGCGGGATGAAGCCCATCGATTTAATTCATGGTTACAGTGCCAAGAGTGGAAGCACTGACCACGCCTCAATCGCCGGAATTTCTGGCAATCTGCCAGCTGATTTAACGCAGAACTATCGCGTCGTCGAAATCGAACTCTCGCGAAAAAGGACCGAGCGGCATTCACGCGTCGCCGACGCCGGAACCTAGGTCGGCCTATCAGCGCGAGCTCGTCCCCGCTGGTCCATCTAGCGATTTTCTCACGAACTCCCCGTTTACGCCCTCTTCAGCCGGAAGACGCCTTTGTCTGGGTCGCGATACAAGATCAATTCAACAAGAACCGGCTCGTTCGGATACATGAACGTTTTTCCTTTACTCTGAAATACGTCCATCCCAAGCGCTTTATTACTCGGATTACGGAACCCAATATCGTCGGACATCCTCGCCGCCGCGACGCTAAGGTCAATCTCATAACCAGGCTTCTCTTTTAAAAATTTAAGCAATGATGTCATGTCCAAGAGAAAGCTGCGATAGCTCGAATCAAGTGAATAAGCAGTGACCTTTTCGATAATTCCTCCGTGCATTGCACGGTACGCAACATCGGTGCGATCGTCCGGATCATAGAAGTCAATAACGTAATCCGCGATGCCGGCCCCGAACTGGTCGCGTAGACGGAAAACGACATGCATGTATTGATGGAAATTCGGGTCGTTAGGACGCGCGGCAAAAGTCGCTGCTGTCAGGTTTCTACAATCTTGGACGTGCGCTGAATAGTTGGCAGGAGTTGCAGAAAGCGAATCCAGCAACGTCTTTTCCCATTCGGCGCGCTGCACCTCTTCCTTGGGATCATGGATGGTCGTGTGATTCCTCGCAAATACCGCGAACGCGATTGGATGCTTCACATCGCTCTCCTGTTTCAACACAGGCTTTTCCGGGTCCACAAAGTCCACTAGAAAGTAATGGGCATTTAAATTTGCGGTAGACACGCGTACGGTTCCGTCACTCCCCGCTTCATGCGCGATCTCGCGAATCCCAGCGTACGGACCCGAACCCACCATCACCGTTGCGAGAAGGTTGTTGGGATCGAAGATCGGGAAGTTTGCATCGAACAGATCGTCCAATGCGAGCTGCCAAGAGTACGGAGACGCAAGTTCCAAACTGTTAAGAATGCGCTGACCAGTTTCACCCAAATGGCGCAAATCCCATCTCCAGCCCTTTAGAATTCGTCCAAGCACTGACTTACCGAGAGCTGCAAGCGGAGATCCAAAATTAGCCGGTGCAAGCATGCACAGTCGACGTATCGGAGTCGTAGTCGCATCGCGCGTCCCGTCTTCGCGAGTACATATTTGACGAAGAAATTCTCGTGCGACGAGACCTCCAGTGCTGTGAACAATTAGATCGAAACTATGCCGCGCTGTCTTGATCTTGTTGTCCGCAAGTGCGCGAATGAAAGAGAATCCAAGGTCTTTCATTTCGATCTTGTCGTGCATGGAGATATAGTCCCCGAGCCAGATTTCCACGACTTTGAATCCTTGAGCTTTTAAGTAATCAGCCAATGACTGAAAGGATTTTGAAGTGTCGCTCCAGCCGTGAAGGATAATCAGGGGTAAATCGGGCTTCATATTTCCAGCCATAAAGCAATTGAATTAGACCTAAAGGACACCCATCATTTTTCCACTTTGTGTATAACCCCGTCTTTCACGTGAGCCAATATGACGAAGGTTTGTCCGCGTGGCCAACCAAATCAACCGAACCCTTCGATCGCGCTTGTTTTGCCAAAACCTTTCGTCTAATGCCGCAAGGCAAGTAAAGCCCCAAATGTGCCCTCTCTGACGAGATTCGCATCCTTGATTCAAATTCCGTTCGTGTGCAGTTCGATTAACGCGGCTGTCAGGGCAGGAGAAGGGGTGGAAATCGATGGTAAGTTTCGTCAATTTTAAACACACTTGGGAATTCTGATAAACATCTCGAAGTTGACGTGACATCATGAGCATGAATAAATAGATTGAAAGTATGCCCGCTAACCCCGATCCCGAGGAAGATGCCAAACTCGTTCTGCGTGTGGTGGCCGAACAAGACATGGATGGTTATTTACTCGCCCGAAAAACCGGGTTGGATCTTGATTCTTTAGAGAAAGCACTCCGGCTACTGACTTCAAAAGGGCTGCTCAACGTAAAAGGCGATATTGCCGGGTCGCGAATCTTCGAATCGTGGTTTCAGGCTGCGCCCGGCGCACTTCGCCGAGCTCAGCTTCTATGATCGCAGAGTAGTTTTTGAAATTGCTTCACGCTTCGGCACTTTGCCGAATCCGGAATGGAACAGATCGCATCCCCAGACAAACCGGCTTATATTTGCTATTTTATAATTGTGGTCGTCGGATTGTTGGTTGCCCACGGCAAAGTCAACCGTCTAATGGCCTCGTCCATCGGACGCTGGGCTTTTTTCGAAACATGGCTGGTCTTCCTTGCGTACGCTGCTGTTCCAGTGCTGTTATTTTGGATTCTTGATTATACCAACGCCCTATACGATACCGCGCTTTTCGCCGCCCTGCTCGTCGCTGTGGGATATAGACAAATTCTTGCGGGCGAAATGAAGCAGACACCTGTACCTGGGCAATTTTCTGCGCTTTGGAGCCCATTTGAAGCATGGGCAATTCAGGTTCGGGACCGCATCGTCAGCAAAAACAAAGTTCGCAGCGACCGATCTAGTGAGAATCTGCGAGTCATTCTTTCGCAAACTCCCCAAACGGTCGCTGACTTGACCGAACTTGCTTACTTAGTGGCGGAGGATCGTGCTCAACTTACGACAGACTTGACCGCTATAGACCAGGAAAACATCCCTCCGGGAATAACTCAGCAAGCCTTCGAACATATTCAGGCACGCCGCAAGGTTGATCGCTGCATGAGATCAATCCGGTTAGTCAATCCGGAAGACTATGGTTTCCTCTTGCTTCGGAAAAAATTGATCAACCCCGTCCAGTATTGGCGTTGGATCGGCGATGCCTCAACACGGATGTGGCGAATCGTCGGTTTAATCGTCATAGCGACGGCGTTATTCATCGCGGTCTCACTGTTTTTCAGACCCAATAATCTTCTCCGGTACCATTTATGGCGTTTTCAAAAGCAAAACGCAACCGAGCGTGACCGTTTTCGTGCGCACAACTTCATTGGTAACGAGATTAGACATTCTCAACCCAACGAAGCTGCAGTCCGCATTCTCGAACCTCTGTTGAGTCTCTTGCGCTATCGGGACCTTGATCGCCGCGTTGGCGAAGATACCCTGTCACTTGCGTTAGAATTTCGCCAACCGGCGGTGGATGGGCGAACTATCCCCACGCTGATCGAAGGCCTGCGCACTGAGAATCCGGATTTGCGCCTTCGCATACACCAAACTCTTCAAGCTATGCGCGCTCTTGCCTACGATACTTCACCTAATGATGAAACTTTGGCGAAATGGGTGCCATCAAAAAGCGAATCTTCAGCCGACATCGAAGAAAAGATCAAAAGATATCGGGCGTGGTGGGACACCGCTGCGCCCAAAATCGCACCGTCTGTTCCACCTCGTCGATAGAGCCGCCAAATCCGGCGCATTGCGGCAGGCGATTTTACTCTTCATTTTTACATGCGCTCTTTGATCGACAATAAGATGTCGGCAACGACCTTGGCACGCGGTTTCGCGCCGAGATTGCCTTTGTCATCTCGATTGCGGCGATGGCTTCTCAGGGCCGTCGCTTGGACCATGATTTCCGTAGGCTATCTGGCTCCCTGGATCCTGATTGCCGGCACCCCACCGCAAATTCTTTCCTAGACTTCATAAATAGGCTACGAACAAACTGCCAGCAAAATTGCCAGCAAATGGCAGTGAAAAAGTCCGCGCGAGTAGTGTGAGAGTTTGCTTGATTACCCAGGTTAAATGCGTTTGAATCGCATCAAACACATGGGAAGGAACCGCCGAATCCTACCGCTGGAGCCAATTTCGATGTTCTGGGCCTACATTCTTCAAAATCCGGCCGGACGTTTTTATATCGGTCACACCGACAATCTTGAGAATCGGGTTAAGAATCACAATCGGACAGACAAAATGGCCGGGAAATTCACGCGCAAGAATGGGCCGTGGTCGTTAGTGTGGTCCGAGCTGCATGCCACACGCGCTGCCGCAATGGAGCGCGAACGCGAAATCAAGAATTGGAAATCTGCGCGCCTCATTCGGGATCGTCTGCTCAAGTCGAACACGTAGCTCAGTGGTAGAGTCCCGACGCAATCGGGATTAACCGATTGGTCGTAGGTTCGAATCCTACCGCTGGAGCCAAAACTTAAATTCTTCACGACGACGAATTTCTCTGGTCGGCAGCACCTTTCGGAGGCCCAATGCCAGCGGAAATGCGGCCAGATCGAGTGACCATGCATACTCTGCCACTGTTCCACGACTGCTCCGTAACAGAAAAGATTTGGCGCGTGCATTCTCCTTAACGTGGAGAAAACCGTGCAACTGAAATATAGACTTTACTGTCGAGGCGAACCGGTTAAGGGAGGTCGCAGCATCGGGAAGCGTGAAAGCGAAGGGCGGTAGAATCGGATCAGGAAATTTCGTGTCAATCAGCTCCGTCGCGTGACTAGGAAATATCCGATTTGTGGATCGGTCTTTCGATCAACTGATCGGAATGGCGCAATAGCAGCGTTCTGCAGCTCGCGCACCAGTTCCGAGATTTTATCCTCGGGCACGACAAGGGCATCGAGCGCTCGGCCGTTCCATGCCCGAACCGCTTCATCCGGCTTGAGGAAATGCGGTTTTTGCAAGTAAAGGAGCATCCCTTCGTAGCCTCCTCCTTCGCCCGAAATGACTTCGTAACGCCAATGATGGGCGACAGCCTGTTCATTCACCGCGCGGCTGAAAACCTCGAGATGATCGGCGTGGTCACGATAATCGGACAGCATTTTTGCGGCGGTATAGCTGCCGGTAAAAACGATCGAGAAGAGCAGTGCCGCGGCGCTCCATTGCAGGACGCGCTCATCAGTTTCCTTTATTCGAAAGCCGCCGGCGATCTGAGCGGCGAGAAGCAAGCAAAGCGGCGGCACAACCGGGTAAATGCGGTCGACGCGTTTCGACGGAACCAGCGACATCACGACAAGACCGCCCAAACTCCAGCAAACCAGCCACAAGATATCGGGCTTTGTCTGGCGAAATAGACTGCGAATTCCCGAGCGCGTTCGACGGAAGGACAGAACGCCGAGTGCGAGGATCAGCACGCTCCAGGGCGCGAATTTATGCAGCAGGTGAGGGAGATAAAAAAGGACGGGTTGCGAGCGATGCACAGTTTGGCTGAACCGGCCGAGAAATTCCTTCACGACGACCTCCTCATAGAAGCCCGGGACGAACTTGATGCCGCAGATCACCCATATCGAAAACAACGCGAGAGACGCGATCCATGGCCACGAGCCACACCATGCATTCGCCCCACTCCGTCTTCCGGCGAGCCATTGAAACAGCACGATGCCTGGAA
>WNGE01014780.1_pt1 | contig 15505 bp, 14 predicted proteins | sample 5400651 | NCBI WGS metagenome assembly WNGE01 (sample SAMN13153370, study PRJNA577476) | soil metagenome | isolation source: 60 cm soil or saprolite under grassland replicate 2 | place: USA:California | collected 2016-06-15 | reverse complement strand
CACAACGCCATGGACCCCGAGATGTACAGCGAGATCTCGGAGCGCCTGGCCGAGATCGACCGCGACGACGAGATCTGGGCCGGCATCGTGACCGGCGCCGGCGACAAGGCCTTCACCGCGGGGGCGGACCTGGTCAAGGTCCACGCCCCCGGTCAGGACGAACCCGGCTGGCGGGCAACCCGCGCCGATCGCTTCGACCTCGGGCTGGAAGTCCAGAAGCCGCTCATCGCCGCGGTCAACGGGTACTGCCTGGCGGGCGGCCTGGAGCTGGCGCTGATCTGCGACATCCGGATCGCCTCCGAGCGTGCGCAGTTCGGCACCCCGGAGGTGAAGTGGAACCTGCTCCACGGCTACGGGGCCCAGCTGCTGCCCGCCATCGTCGGCTACTCGAACGCCATGTACATGCTCCTGACCGGCAGCTTCATCGACGCTCACGAGGCGCACCGGATCGGCCTTGTGCAGGAGGTGGTGGCCCACGACCGGGTGCTCGCGCGTGCGCGCGAGGTGGCGGAGCAGATCTGCCGCAACGCGCCGATGGCGGTGCGCATGACCAAGGAGCTGGCGCTGCGCTCGCGCGATATGGCGGTGGCCGACGGCGTGCGTTACTACCAGGCCCTGCAGAAGACCATCGAGGCCTCCGAGGACCTGGTCGAGGGCACCCGCGCGTTCGACGAGCGCCGAACGCCGTCGTTCAAGGGGCGCTAGCGGCCGCCCGCACAGGTGCACCGGCCGGCCCGTTAACCTCTCACGGCCCCGCCAGACGTGCACCTGCCGGCCGGTTGACCTGTCGAATCAGGCAGGCTGCGGCTGGGCACTGACCGCCGGCTGCGGCTCGAGGTCGAAGCGAGTGTAGGCGACCGTCCAGCAGGTCGAGGTGAATGCCTTGACGCCGCCCACGAAGGTGATCACCACGATCAGCCAGGCCGCGCCCAAGCCGACCCCCACCGCCGCCGCCGCCAGCCAGCTGCCGGCGAAGTAGGCGGCGAGGGTGAGCACGACGATGGGGGCGGCGGCCACGACCATGGCCAAACCTACGACGGCCGAGGCGACCATCCCGGCGATGCAGACCAGCAGCCAGAACAGCGCCACCCGGCCACGGCGGCGCCAGATCAGATCGACCGCCGTCCGCAAGCCTTCGGAGGCGCCCTTGCCATCGAGCACGATCGCGCGCACGGCGAGCACGATGGCGACGCCAAAGATGACGAAGAAGGGGATCGCGGCCAGCAGCAGGAACCCGGCGAGGAGGCCGGTCGCGACTGCGGCCACGACCGCGCCGGTGGTCCCGAAGACAACGGTCATCAGGCCCAGGCCGCCGATGACGATCGCGATGCTCGCGCCGACGACGAGAGCGAAGAACTTGAGCCCCAGCACCGGCCAGAAGCTGTAGACGCCGGCGCTCCAGGCCTGGCGGAGGCCGAACGGCCGCTCGGCATCGTGCTCGGCGCCGCCCTTGACCAGCGCTCCGTTCGCGACCGCGGACAGCAGGAACAGGACGACCAACAGCAACGCCACGGTGATGCCGACGGTCCAGAGCAGCGCCCCGTGCGTGCTGACCCAGGTCGTGACCTGGCTCCAGACCGCGTGGGTCGACACGTCGCCGCGGGAGCTCCTGCCGCCCGAGCCGGTCTGGAACGACAGGCCGATGGTCGTTGCCTCCCCGGCGAAGAGGGCGAGCAGCCACAGGTACTTGTGGCGCCAGGTGATGGCGAGCGCCCGGGTCACGATCTGTATGTAGTTCATGGCCCCGAGTCTGGGGGCGGCCTATGGCCTGCCTTTGTGCGAGCGGTGACGTAACTGGTGCGCTTTTGTGTCGAGGGCGCTAGGCCGGGGCAGCGGCCGCCTCGCCCTTCACGATCGGCTCCCGGGGGACGTGGGTGATCACCTCGGGCCGGCCGTCGGTGACGATCGAGGTCTCCCCCAGCGACATCGTGAGCCCGGTCTCGAAGTCGCTGAGGATCATGTGCGTGAAGAGGACCATGTCCTTCTCGATCACCGCCGGGTTGTCGCGGTACATCATCGGCATCTCCATCCAGGAGGGCGGGAAGGTGGCGCCCATCGTGTAGCCGCAGGCCTTGAGCGCGGCCTTCTCGTACCCGTGCGCCGCCAGCGCGGCGCGATGCGCCTCGTACACGTCGCCCAGCGTGCGCCCCGGGCGCAGCGTTTCCTGCACCTGACTGAGCGCGTCCACGCAGGCGGCGTGCATCCGCAGGTGGCGGGGATCGATGCGCGGTCCGGTGAGCACGGTGAACATGTCGGCGACGTGGTAGTGGCGCCACGCGCAGCCCATCTCGAAGGTGACCTGGTCGTTCTCCTCGATGGGGGTCCGCCCGGTGCCGTAGCGCACGTTCATCGCCTTCTCGCCGTGGCCCATCGGCAGGCGGCAGCAGGGGATGTCGGCGCCGCTCTCCCACATCACCTGGTAGACCTGGCCGAACACATGACCCTCGTCCGCCCCGGCCACCGTCAGCTCGACGGCGCGCGCGCAGGCGCGGTCGAGCACCTCGCCCGCCCGCCGGTGATGCTCCAGCTCGGCGGGGCTCTTGACAAGCCGCATCAGGCGCACCAGGTCGGAGGCGTCCACCAGCTCGCACCATCCGTCCACCGCGTCTCGCAGCTCGAGGTACAGGTTGGGCAGCATCCCGAAGGTGTCCAGCTGCACGCCGATCCGCTTGCCCTGCATCCCGTGCGACGCGAGCATGTCCTTGATCGCCCTCGACTTCGGGCTGCCGGCCACATCCTCCCAGATGCGCACGTCGTGGCAGGTCGACGAGAAGTCGATGCTGGCCAGGTCGGCGGTGCGCGTCAGGTGCGTCAGCTGCCCGTCGACGCCGATGAACATGGCGTGGAAGATCACGTAGCCGTCGGTGTCGAGGCCGCACAGCCAGTACTGGTCCTCGATGCGCGAGAGCAGCAGCCCGTCCAGGCCGCGCTCGGCGAGCGCCCGCCGGACGCGCGCTTGGCGCTCGGCGAACTCTGCGTTGGAGAAATGCAGATAGGGCTTGGGCATGGCGGCGATCGTACGCTCAGCCTGGACACGACCCGGCGCCGGACACCGGCAGCCGCCGGCCCGGCGTCGCGGACAGGCAACCGAGCCGCGCCCCATTCGCCTCGACGACCCAGGTCGACGTGCCGCCGCCCGCCCGCAGTTCGCCGCCGGGGGCCACCACCGCACCGCCCGTCGTCCGTGAGCAGGCGGCGTCCGTGCAGCGTGCGACGGTGACCGCGGTCGCGGTGTCGTTGACGATCAGCGCCGGCTGCCGCCCGAGGTCGGCTCCGAACTGGATGCCGGGCAGCACCTTGAGCGCGACCAGAACGCAGGCGGCGGCGCCCAACAGCGCCGCCAGGCGGACCAGTCCGGTGCGCGACACCTCACCTGCCCACGCCGGCGCGCCGCAGCAGACGCACCGTGACCCCGGCCCCCGCCAGGCCGGCCCCGAAGACGAGGGCTCCGGGAAGCCAGTCGCGGCGGACCAGGTAGGAGTCGCCGAGCCAGAGCAGCACCGCCGCCACCAGTCCTACCGCCAGGGCCACGAGCAGGCGCGCGGGATCGACGCGCTGGGGCCCCGGCATGGCCGCAGTATGCCGCCTGGGCTATGCCGCCAAGGGTGCACCCTCGTACAAATCGGGCGCTCTCAATGAGTGCGAGGGTGCACCCTGAGCACAAATGTCGCCGGCCCTTTTGACAGCGCAACCGATCGATCGATAGACTCGCGGTCGATGGGTCGCGGAGGCGCCGCCGACGCCGTGATCGTGGGCGCCGGCCTGGCCGGCATGACGGCCGCCCATGAGCTCCGCGACCTCGACCTGGTGGTGGTCGAGAAGGAGCCCCGCGTCGGCGGCCGCACGCTGTCCGGCACCCACGGCGAGTACTGGTACAACTCGGGCGCCCAGTTCGTCTGGGACGACCGCACGCTGGCCCTGTGCCGCGAACTCGGGCTGGAGGTGATGTCCGCCGACGGCGCCCAGGCGGCCATCTTCCTGCGCGGTCGCCTGGTCGAGGCGGCCAACCCCTACACGCTCCTCCTCAAGATGCCGCTGTCGCCGCGCGAGAAGCTCGACCTCGGCCTCACCATCCGGCGCCTGCACCGGCTGGCCGCCCAGCTTCCAAGCCTGGATCGCGACCGGCTCGACGTCCAGTCGCTCGCGGAGCTGATGGGCCGGGTGACGCCGATCACGCGCGAGATCCTCGACAACGTGACCGAGAACGGCGCCGGCCTCGGCATCGCCGAGGTGTCGGGGTGGATCGGCCTCGCCTACGCGATCCACCTCTTCGGAGGTGACGTCAACCAGACCCTTAAGGCGAGCGGCGGGGAGGTGGAGGTCACCTACGCGAGGAACAGGGGCAGCGAATCGCTGCGCGCGCGCCGCTGCATCATGGCCGCGCCGGCGTCCGCCGTGCTCGAGCTGGTCCCCGACCTGCCGGGTGAGAAGCGGGCGGCGCTGGAGCGCATGCAGTCCTACACCGAGGGCCTCAACGTGGCCTGGATGACCGACGAGACCGGGCCCATGCCCTGGGATCGCCTGCTCGCGGTGCCCGCCGTGGGAGCCAGCTTCGAGCTCTTCAGCAACAACTCGTTCTTCGCCCGCCGGCAAGGCGGCGAGCGGCGCCCGGGGGGCACCTTCGTGACCCTGGCGATCAGCGCCGGTAAGGCGCGGACCCTGTCCGCCATGGGCGACGAGGAGATCCGGGCGGCGCAGCTGCGCCACCTGAAGCTGATGTTCCCGACCGCCGCCGGCGTGCTCGACCGGGCACGCACCCGGGTCGTGCGCTGGCGGGCGCTGCCGCACTTCCACAAGGGCTGGCTGGCCGGGCAGGCGGCTCTCCGGGCGCCTTTTCGGAACATCCACTTCTGCGGCGACTACACCGCCCAGCCGGGTACGCCGGGCGCGGTCGGCAGCGGACATCACGCGGCGGTGGCGGTGCGCCGGGCACTGGCCGGGGAACCTGCGCCGGGCGGAGAGGAGTAGAGCATGGAATTCAGGCTGGACGGCAAGGTGGCCGTGGTCACCGGCGCTAACCGCGGCATCGGCGCCGCCACGGCGCGCGAGCTGGCGCGGGTGGGCGCCTCGGTGGTGGTCGCCGCCCGCGGCGCCGACACGCTGCAGCAGGTGGCGGGCGAGCTGGGCGGCCAGGGGCTGGCCGTGCCCACCGACGTGACCCGGCTGGAGGACCTCGACCGCCTGGTGGCGGCGGCAGTCGAGCGCTTCGGCGGCATCGACGTGCTGGTCAACAACGCCGGCACGTCGCCGCCGGCCAAGCAGATCTACAAGGTCACTCCCGAGGAGTGGCAGCAGACCATGGACATCAACGTCCGCGCCGCCTGGTACCTCTCGAAGGCGGCGCATCCCCACCTCAAGCAGCGCGGCGGCGGCGCCATCGTCAACATCGCGTCCACCTCCGGGCTCCACCACGACATCGGGCTCGGCACCTACAGCATCTCCAAGGCGGCCGTGATCATGCTCACCACGGTTTGCGCCAAGGAGTGGGCGCGCGATCGTATCCGCGTCAACGCGCTGGCCCCAGGCGTGGTGCGCACCGAGCTGGCCGGCCCGCTCATCCAGTACCTGGAGTCGCACAACGAGAAGCCGAACCTCATGAACATGATCGGCGAGCCCGAGGACATCGCCCGGCTCGTGCGCTACCTGGCCACCGACGAGGCCCGGTACGTCACCGGCGAGGTGGTCCGCATCGACGGCGGTGAGCTCCTCTAAAGCCTCGCGCAGCGGGACGCCGTGAGCTGCGCCGGCAGGCGCCGGCAGCGGTGAGGGGTCTTGATGAGGGATCGATCGGTCGATAGGATCGAGGGATCACGCCCGTAGTCCCCGGCGCCGAAGTCGATTCCACGGGCGGACGGATCATGGCCGCCGCCCTCCGCCTCTTCGGGACCAAGGGCTACGGCGCGGTCGGCATCCGCGAGATCGCGCTCGAGGCCGGCATCTCCACCGCCGCCATCTACCACTACATGCGCACCAAGGAGGACCTCCTGGTGGCGCTGATGACGGACCGGATGAGCCGGATCATCGTCTCCGGCCGGGCAGCCATCGCGGGCCTGACGGCGCCCGAGCAGCAGCTGACGGCCCTGGTGCGTGTGCACATCGTGGCCCACGGCCGCTACCCGGAGACGGTGATCGACCAGGAGGTCCGCTCCCTGAGCCCCGAGACCCGGCCCAGGGTGGTGGCGCTGCGGGACGAGTACGCGAACATTTGGCGCGAGGTGATCGACACCGGGGCCGAGCTGGGCGTCTTCGACGTGCCGCGCCCGCAGCTCGCCCGCCTCGCCCTGCTCGAGATGTGCAACGGCGTCGTCACCTGGTACAAGCCCTGCGGGCCGCTGCCGTTGAGCCAGATCGCCGACGACTTCGCCGAGCTCGCCCTGGCCATGGTCCGCGCCCAGCGCGGCGGCCGCCAGCTCCGGCTGGCCGATCTCGGGATGCCTGCGGTCAGCCGCTACGAGGCGATCGTCGCCGAGCAATACCAGGGAATGTTGGGGTGATCATCCGCTCCATCGACGAGGTGGCCGGCAGCGAGCGGGACGTCAGCGGGGAAGGCTGGCGCAGCCGCCGCCTCCTGCGCCGCGACGACGGCATGAAGCACTCGCTGCACTGGACCGAGCTCGCGGCCGGCACCGAGCTCGACCTCCGCTATCGCAACCACCTGGAGTCCAATCTCTGCATCGAGGGCGAGGCGGAGATCCACGACCTCGCCACCGGCGAGATCCACCTCCTGCGGCCGGGCGTCATGTACGCCCTCGACAAGCACGATCACCACCGGGTGCGCGCCCTCACCGACGTCAAGCTGGTCTGCGTCTTCTGGCCGGCGCTGACCGGCGACGAGAAGCACGACCCCGAAGGCGGTTACGCGGCCTCGCCCGAGGATTGAGCCGGGCGGCGGGCGCGTGACCGTTCGCCTCCAGCCCACCCCGGAAGCGATCGCCCGAGTCCACGAGGTGGCGGCCGGCCGTGCCCCCGCCGACGTGGTCCTGACGGGCGGGCGGGTCGTCGACGTGATTGCCGGCGAGGTGCGCGATGGCTGCTCAGTCGCGATTGCGGCCGAGCGCGTGGCTGCCGTGGGGCCGGACGTCCCGCCCGCGGCCGAGGTCGTCGACGTCGAGGGCCGGCTGGTGCTGCCGGGGCTGATCGAGCCTCACACCCACCTGGGCCGGGTGGCGCTTCTGGAGACCGGACGCCTGCAGGTCGAGGCCGGCGTCACCACCACAGTGGTGGAAACGACCGAGATCGGCTACGCGGGTGGCCTACCCGCGGTGAAGGCCATGATCGAGGAGGCGCGCCGGGCGCCGGGCCGCCTGCTGCTGACGATCTCGCCGGTGATCGGGCTCGATCCCGAGCACGAGCGCGAACTGGGCGAGCCCGGGCCGTGGGTGGCGCTGCTGGATGAGGACGGGGTGGTGGGCGCCGGCGAGGCCTACTGGGCCGACCTGCTGCGGGGCCACGCAAGGGCAGTCGCCCTCAGCGCCGCCGCCCGCGAACGCGGCCTGGCGGTCGAGGGCCATGGCGCCGGCGCCCGGCCGGCGGCCTTGATCGCCCTGCTGGCGGCCGGCGTTGGTTCCGATCACGAGCCGATCACGGCCGAGGAAGTGCTGCCCCGGCTGCGCCTGGGCATGTACGTCTACCTCCGGCATGGCGTCACCCGCCAGGACCTGCCCGCGCTGGCCCGGCTCTGGACCGAGCGCTCGGTGCCGCTCGACCGGGTCGCGTTCTGCACCGACGGCGTCGACCCGGCCCACGCGATCGAGGCGCGCTCGCTCAACTGGGTGGTGGCACAGGCGAGCCGTCAGCTCGGCGACTCTGGTGCCGGCCCGCCGCTTCGGACTCGATCCCTGGTTGGGCGCGCTGGTGCCTCATGCAGTGGCGGACGTGGCCGTCTTCGACGACGAGCGCCTCGAGCGACCGTGGCTGGTGCTCACCGGCGGCGGCCGCCCGGCGCCGCCCGGCCCCAGTTCGCTGCCGGGCTGGCTGTTCGACTCCGTGCGCCCGGGGGACCTCGACCCGGCCCTTTTCGAACCACTGGCGCCCGGCCGCTACCGGGCCATGGCCACGCTGCCCGAGGCGCCGATGGTGACGCGCGAAGTGGAGTCGACCGGGGAGGGGGCGCTGCTGGCGGTGGCGATCGACCGCCTAGGCTCGGGCCGCGGCTTCCGCGGCCTCTACGCCGGGAGCGGCATCCGGGGCGGCGCGCTGGCCTCGACCACGGGCTCGGAGAGCGTGGCGCTGCTGGTGGTCGGGGACGACCCCGGCGCCATGCGCCAGGCGGCGGCGGCGGTGGTGGCGATGAAGGGCGGGGCGGTGGTCATCGGAAGCGGCCGGGAGCTCGGGCGCTGGCCGGCCCGGCTCATGGGCCAGCTCAGCGAGGAGCCGGCGGCCGCGGTGGCGCGCGACGTGCGCGCCGTCAACGGCGCCTTGCGCGCACTCGGCTCCACGCTGCCTGACCCGCTGACCGCGATCGACTTCCTGACCTCGCCCGCGATCCCCTTCTTGCGCATCTGCGCGGACGGCTACGTGCGACTTCGGGATGGAGCCCGATTGGGACTCCAATGGGACGCCTAGCCTCGCGCGCGCGACTACATGAGGGCATGATGGCGCGATGACGCAGACGGTCGTCCGCGGCGGCTGCGCCCACGACTGCCCGGACTCGTGCGCCTGGCTGGCCACGGTGGAGGACGGCCGGGCAGTCGATCTCCGCGGCAATCCCGACCACCCCTTTACGCGCGGCGGCCTCTGCGCCAAGGTCGAGCGCTACCTGGATCGCGTCTACAGCCCGGACCGCCTGCTCCATCCCCAGCGCCGGAGCGGGCCCAAGGGCAGCGGACGGTTCGAGCGGGTGAGCTGGGAGGTGGCGCTGGGCGAGATCGCCGAACGCTTGCTGGTGGTGGCCGCAGAACACGGCGCCGAGGCGATCCTGCCCTACAGCTTCGCCGGCAACATGGGCCTGATCCAGTCCCGCTCGCTCGACCGCCGGCTGTGGGCGGCGGTCGGCGCCAGCCGGCTGGCGCGCACGGTCTGCGGCGGGACCGCCAACGCGGGCATCGCGAGCGTGCTCGGCAGCACCCTGGGCGGGCTGCCCGAGCACCTGCGCCACAGCCGCACGATCGTGCTCTGGGGTACCAACACCCTGGTCACCAACCTGCACCTGTGGCCCTTCGTCCGCGAGGCCAGGGCGGCGGGCGCACGCGTGATCGCGGTCGACCCGCTGCGCACGCGGACTGCCGCCGCCGCCGACTGGCACCTGCAGCCTTTCCCGGGCAGCGACGTGGCCCTGGTGCTGGGCCTCATCCAGGTGGTCGTCGCCGAGGGCCTGCACGACCGCGATTACATCGAGGCTCATACCAACGGTTTCGAAGCGCTGCGGGCGCGGGCGGCAGAGTATCCGCCGGCCCGGGTCGCCCAGCTGACCGGGGTGGGCGCCGCCGACCTGCTGGCGCTGGCGCGCGAGCTGGCGACCGCCCAGCCGGCCGCCATCCGGACCGTGCTGGGCCCCGAGAAGCACCCGCAGGGAGCGGCCACCTTCCGGCTGCTGGCCTCGCTGCCGGCCATCACCGGCGCCTGGCGCCACCTGGGCGGCGGGCTCTTCCCCGACACCCGGGCGATCGTCAACGACACCCTGGACGTGCGCTCCGTGAATCCGCCACATCAGCAGCCGCAGACCCGCGAGATCAACATGATCCAGCTCGGCCGCGCACTCACCGACCCCGACCTCCACCCGCCGGTCAAGGCGCTCTTCGTGTACAACGCCAACCCGGCCGTGACCACGCCCAACAGCAACCTGGTCGTGGAGGGTTTGCGGCGCGAGGACCTCTTCACGGTGGTGCACGAGCAGTTCATGACCGACACCGCACTCCACGCGGACTTCGTGCTCCCCGCGACCGGCATGCTCGAGCACCTGGACCTGCTCTATCCCTGGGGTCACGCCACGGTGGTGCTCAACCGCCCGGCGATCGATCCGCCCGGCGAGTGCGTGTCCAACAACGAGCTGTTCCGGCGCCTGGCCCGGGCCCTGGGCCGGCCGGAACCCCACCTGCACGCAAGCGAGGAAGACCTGATCCGGGGGGTGCTGGCGGGCGGGCATCCCTGGATGGAGGGCGTCACCTATGAGCGGCTTTGGGAGGAGGGTTGGGCCCCGATCGGCATGCCCGACGACTGGAAGCCGTATGCGAATGGCGGGTTCCGCACCGCCTCCGGGCGTTGCGAGCTGGCCGCCGAGCCGCTGCCGGACTACGCGCCGCCCGCAGCCGACCCCGCCCATCCCTTGACCCTGGTCAGCGCCAAGCTCGGCCTTCACTTCCTCAACTCCAGCTACAGCCACCTGCCGCGCCACGCGCGCGCGGAGGGCGAGCCTGCAGTCCACCTGCACGCGGTCGACGCCAGGGACCGGGGCATCGCCGACGGCGACCGGGTGCGCGTGCGCAACGCGCGGGGCGCGCTCGAGCTGGTGGCCCGGGTCGACGGCGTGGCCAGGCCGGGCGTGGTGGCCGTCGCCTTCGGTTTCTGGCGGCGACCGGGCAACCCGGGTGCCAACGCCCTCACCACCGACGGCCTCTCCGACGGCGGCGGGGGCGGGGACTTCTACTCGGCGCGGGTCGAGGTCGAGGCCATTTCGTAAACCGACTTCAGCTGCACCGGCTGCGGCGAGGACCAGCCCTCGAGGAGCTCGGCATCGAGGTCGTAGACCTCCACGCCGAGCGGCCGGCAGTGGTCGACGGGATCGGACCCGTCCTCGCCCCAGCCCCACTGGGTGAGGTCGCCGCTGGGGCAGACCGAGATCGCGCACAGGAGGTCGATCTCGGCCAGGAACTCGAGGAAGTCGCCCTTGCGGGCCGGGCTGGGCTCCATGAAGTAGATCTCGTGGACCGGGTCGAGCCCGGTCACCTGGAAGACGTTGATGACGTCGTGCACATCCAGCTCGGTCAGGTGGTAGGGGGCGATGGCGCGGGTCAGGTTGTTGTGGCAGGTGACGTCGAAGTCGCGGTCGTCGAGAAGCTTGTAGAGATAGGGGTCGCAGCGGGTGCCGAGAAGGTCGTGGCAGCGGCCGCCGTTGGCGGTCGGCTCGGTCGGCAGCGTGTCGTTGGTGATCGTGATCATCGGGCGCAGGTAAGGCAGGCACGACCAGAGGCGATCGAGCGTGGTCACGTGCGCGCCCTGGAGCTGCCGTGACCGGGCGGCCCAGAAACGCTCCCGCGGGTTGTGCAGGTTCCAGAGGTTGAGGTCGCAGACCTGCGGCCCCTCGACGGCGACGATCCGCACCACCTGCCCGGCGCGCACCGGCCATGCGTAGCCGGAACGGATCGGCACCACGTGCCCGTGGACCTGCCGGCGGCGCTCGGTCTGCGCCGCGATGCGCCGGTAGCGCTCGGTGTCGAAGGCCAGCCGGCCAGGCTGGCCGGGATCGCGATAGAGCCTCACCGTCCGGAAAGTTAGCATCGCAACCTGTATCGCGGACTAACCCCTCTTGCCGGCTCCGCCGGCCACCTCCCCGACCAGCGGGAGGACTTACCCGACTAGAGGCTGGACGGTCGCGAGTTGAGCGTCATCCCGGCGACCGGGATGTCCGTCGCGCGGCCCGCCACCAGGTCGGCAGTGATCTTGCTGGTGCCGCAGGCCATGGTGAAGCCCATGTGCCCGTGCCCGGTGTTGAAGTAGAGGTTGGAATGGCGGGCGGTGCCCAGGATCGGCGGCCCATCCGGCGTCATCGGGCGGTTGCAGGCCCGGTAGGTCCCGTGCTCGTAGTCGGCGGCGTCCGGGAAGAGGTCCCGGGCCAGGCGCATGATCCCCCGGAAGTCGCGTTCGTCGTACGTCGTCTCGTACCCGGTGAACTCGGCGCTCCCGGTCAGCCGGAGCCGGTCGCCCATGCGGCACCAGGCCACCAGGAGCTGTTCGTCCACGCCGCCCAGGGTGGGCGCGGCCGCGCCCCCGTTCTTGATCGGGAAGGTGGCGGAGTACCCCTTGGCCGGCGCCACCGGGATCCGCACGCCGACGGTGCGGCTCAAGGCGGTGCTCTGCACGCCCGCGGCGAGCACGAAGACCTCGCCCTCGACGCTGCCACTCGCGGTCACCGCCGCCCGCACCCGGTCGCCTTCCGCAAGCAGGCGCTTCACACCTTCGCCGGTGTGGAACTTGACGCCCATCGCGCGGCAGCGGTCCGCCACCTCATTGGTCAGCGTGACGCTGTCGCCGCTGCTGTCGGTGACGCCGTAAACAGCCCCCGCGATCTTGTCCTTGACGGGGGCGAAGATGGGGTCGGCCTCGACCACCCCGTCGGGGTCGAGAACCTGCTGCTCTTGGCCCTGGTCGGTGATCAGCTTGATCTTCTTGATGCCGGCCTCGAACTTGGCGCGGTCGCGATAGACGTATAGGCAACCCTGGTGCGCGTCGAGGTAGTCGATCTTCTCGGCAGCGGTGAGCTCGTCAAGCCGCTGCTGGCTGTAGCGGGCCAGGCGCAGCTTGACGAGCGTGTTCTTGGCAGCGCGCTCGGCGTTGCACTCGCGGAGGAAACGCACGCCCCAGAAGAACATGCCGGGCGCCTTGAGCGGGTTGACGCGGAGCGCGGTGTCCTCGACGGTGAGCGAGCGCAGAAGCTCCATCGGCGCCGACGGCGAGGCCCAGGCGAAGGAGTGGCCGGGCGCGATCAGGCCCGCGTTGCCGGCGCTGGCCAGGGTGGCCAGCTCGCCCTCCTTCTCCAGCAGCGTCACCTCGTGGCCGTCCTTGGCCAGGTAGTACGCCGTCGTCACCCCGACCACGCCGCCGCCCACGACCACTGCCCTCATGTCACCTCCCTCAGTACCGCGCCGTCGTCATCGCGTCCATCCGCTCCCAGTCGACGTCGAGCCCGAGGCCGGGCTTCTGGGGCACTCCGACCTCGCCGTCCGCGTTGAGCGTGACCGCGTCGAGCATCCCCTGGTCATAGCCGTTGAGCGGCATCGGGTATTCGAAGTAGCGACAGTTCTTGACGGCGCCCATGACCTGCAGGTTGGCCGCCTGCGCCAGCGCATACCCGAAGCTGTGGATCTCACAGCGCATCCCGAACGCCTCCGCCAGGGCAGCGGTCTTGCGGGTGCCCGTGATGCCGCCCGAGATCCCGGCGTCCACGCGCACCATGTCCCAGGCGCGGGCGACGATGTAGGTGGCCGCCTCGGTGAACGTATAGGTGTTCACCTCGCCCGAGGTGACCGGGATGTCGAGCGCCGACGCCAGCACCGCGTAGCCCTCGATGTGCTGGTCGCGGATCGGCATCTCGAACCACTCGTAGCCGAGCTCTTCGAGCCGGCGGCCCACCCGCAGGGCGGACGGTACGTCGTAGGAGCCGACGGCGTCGATCATGAGCGCGACTTTGGGCCCGGCCAGCGCCCGGATCCGCGTCACCAGCTCGAGGTCGCGGTCGGGGTCGCCCCAGACGTGGAGCTTGACCGCCCGGAACCCGCGCTCGAGGGCGGCGGCCACCTCGCGCTCGAAGGTCGCGAGGTCAGCGTAGGTCAGGGTGCTGGCGTAGGCCGTCAGGGAGTCCCGCTGCGCACCCAGGAGCTTGTACACGGGGAGGCCGGCGGCCTTCGCGCCCAGGTCCCAGAGGGCGCAGTCGATGACCGCCAGGGCGTGCGGCGGGAGCACGATCGTGCTGACCTCGTTGAGCCGCGTCCACAGGCGCTCACGGTAGATCGGATCCTCGCCGACGAGGAGCGGCCGCAGCTCGGCCGCCGCGCTGGCCGCGGCATGCGCGCCCAGGTAGGTGGTGCTGCCGGCGACGCCCTCCACGCCCTCGTCGGTCTTGATGCGGACCACCACGTTGGAAAGGTTGAGGATCAGGCGCTCCGCGACGATCGTGCTCATGCCCGGCTCCACCACCTGCACCTCCACGGCGGTGATTCGCACGCTGCGAGAATAGGTCGCGATGGGTGAGCGGCGCGCGATCCTGCAGCCGGACGGCGAGCTGGTGAAAGGCGCCCAGCCGAGCATGGACGAGGAGTTCCTGCTCGAGGCCCTGCGCTGGATGCTCCTGTCGCGCCTCTACGACGAGAAGGTCATCGGCCTCCAGCGGCAGGGCAAGTTCGGCGTCTATTCGCCTGGTCTCGGCCAGGAGGCCGCGATCGTGGGGTCGGCCATGGCACTCGATCCCGAGCGCGACTGGATCGTCCCCCAGTACCGGGAGCTGATGGCCTACGTCCACCACGGCTACCCGCTGGAGAAGATCACGGCGACTTTCATGGGCAAGACCACGGAGGCGACGCGGATCCCCGACGGGGTCAACGTCCTGCCCACTCAGGTCGCGCTGGCCGCCCAGCTCCCGCAGGCCACCGGCCTCGCCTGGGGCTTGAAGCTGCAGGGCAAGGATGCGGTCGTGATGGCCTACATCGGCGAGGGCGGTTCCTCGGAGGGCGACTTCCACGAGGGGCTCAACCTGGCCGGCGTGCAGCGCTGTCCGATCGTCTTCTTCATGCAGAACAACCAGTGGGCGATCTCTACCCCGCGACGGCGGCAGTCCGCCACCAGCAGCTTCTCGCTGCGGGCGGCCGGCTACGGCTTCCCCGGCGTCGAGGTGGACGGCAACGACATCTTCGCCGTGTACGAGGCGGCGGTCGCCGCGGTGAAGCGGGCCCGCGCCGGCGAGGGACCGACCCTGATCGAGGCCGTGACCTACCGGATGGGGTTCCACAACACCACCGACAACCCCTCGCGCTACGAGGACCCCGAGGAGCGCGCCGAGGCCGCGGGCCGCGACCCCATCGAGCGCGTGGTCAAGTACCTGACCGCCCTGGGGTTGTGGAACGCCGACCGCGATCAGCAGATCCGGAGCGAGGTGCACGCCGAGGTCGAGCGCGCGGTCGAGGCGGCGCAGAAGGAGCCGGGCGTGACGCCGGAGATGCTCTTCAACAACGTCTACGACCGGCCGCCGGAGCGCGTGCGCCGGCAGCGCGCCGAGTTCCTGCAGCAGCTGCGCTGATGCCCGAGCGAAACGTCGTGGAGGCGATCAACAACGCCCTGGTCGAGGAGATGGAGCGGGACCCGCGCGTCATGCTGCTCGGCCTCGACGTCGGCCGCCTGGGCGGCGTCTTTCGCACCACCAGCGGCCTGATCGAGAAGTTCGGCTCGGACCGGGTCGTCGACACCCCCCTCGCCGAGGCCAGCATCATCGGCGCCTCGCTCGGCCTGGCGGTCTCGGGGATGGTGCCGGTGGCCGAGATCCAGTTCCTCGGCTTCACCGCTCAGGGCTTTCACCAGATCGGCGCCCAGCTCGGCAAGTACCGGCAGCGCTCCCGCGGCCGCTACCACACCCAGGTCACGATCCGGGCGCCGTTCGGCGGTGGCATCAAGAGCCCCGAGTTCCACTCCGACGCGGTGGAGGCCCATTTCGTGCAGTCGCCGGGCATCAAGGTCGTCATGCCCGCCAACCCCTACGACACCAAGGGCCTGCTCCTCGAAGCCATCCGCGACCCCGACCCGGTGCTCTTCTGCGAGCCCGACCGGCTCTATCGGGCGGCCCGGGCCGAGGTGCCGGATG
>WNGE01004794.1_pt1 | contig 15505 bp, 13 predicted proteins | sample 5400651 | NCBI WGS metagenome assembly WNGE01 (sample SAMN13153370, study PRJNA577476) | soil metagenome | isolation source: 60 cm soil or saprolite under grassland replicate 2 | place: USA:California | collected 2016-06-15 | reverse complement strand
CTGGTCTGATCATGAGTGTGGTGCAACGTAGTAAGCAAAATAAATTATCTGTGGTGAAGTCAGTAAAGACGGTAAAGTCCGAAAGTCAGTAAAGACGGAAAAGTTTGGAAGTTCTGGTGTTCAAAAAGTTTGAATGTTGCCATTGTATTTTAATTTTTTAGAATTAGGTAGTTGTTTCGCATATCAAATATAGGACTTGTTTAAAGCTAATATATTTAGTAATTTTGAAGCTAAATTAATTAGCTATGTTTGAAAGTATCAATGCGATTGAATTTAACAGTCGTTTTAAAAATAATGATAGTTGTTACGGGTATCTGTTTTTGAAGAAATGGGGAAATGGTTACCAATGTATCCGTTGCGGTTGTAAGGAAAGCAACAAAGGGAGAACACATTATTACAAACGATGCAGGAAATGCGGATATGATGAAAGCGTAACAGCTAATACTGTTTTTCATGATATGAAGATGCCGATATTAAAGGCTTTCCATTTGGCATTCCGAATAGGTTCAAAAAAGAAAGGTATGTCAACTGTAGAATTAGGAAATGAAGTTGGTGTAGAACAAAAAACAGCTTGGTTATTTAAGAGGAAAATACAAGAGATATTGGGAGATAAAGTGAAACTCAAAGGCAAGGTACATGCGGATGAAATGATAGTGGGTGGTCATTCTGAGGGAACTGAGCATCGGGGTCGTAGTCTAAAAGAAAAATCTGCTGTAGTGGTGGCAGCGGAAATATTAGACGATGGACGTACCGGCAATATCAATTTTGAAACAATAGAAAATTTTGAAGCTGACACATTGAAATATGCTTTAAAAGATATGATAAATTGCGAAGCCGATATTGTTACAGATCAACATAAGTCTTATGAAGCATTAAAAGAAGAAATGCATATAGAAACAAAAAAATCAGAGAAAGGAAAAGCAATGGAAGAAATACATAAGCAAATAATGCTGTTTAAAAATTGGCTGAGAGGAATACACCACAAATGTTCTAAAGCATTACTGAAAAAATATTTAGATGAATATAAGTTCAGGTTTAACAATAGAAACAGGCGACACAGAATTTTTGACACTTTAATTGGACGTTTAATGCATTATCCTCCTCAACCATATGCAGTGTTGAAAATCAAATGCGAATGAAGTACCTAATTCTATAAATTTATAATCTTTTTTCCTTTAAAAGATTGTACAGCTTCTTTTAATATGACAATGGAAGGACCTTCGGGCATGCTATGTTTTTGATGTAGTGTATGTGCAAAACATAAGCCAGTGGTTTTATAAGTATCTGAAAATTTGTGCTCTTATTTGTTATTTTAAACGGTGCAAAAGAAGAAGTTTTATAATGATAGACCGTATTAGTTATTCATAAGGGGTTAGTCTTGGCAGTGGCTAATTATTTACCCCACGATAGATATGATTCTATTTTTTGTTTTAATTCTCCAATAGGCAGAGACTCAGGTTCGGATAACGCACTTTGCGCAGCTTTCATAATTTCTTCTTTCGTACAGTCAGGATGCTCCTTTTCAATTTCAGAAATTAAATCTTGAATTTCATTGAAGCGATTATCTTCAAATTTTGGCTCTTGATCTTCCATAAAAATTTCCTGTTGATATGTGGTAAATTTAATAAATAAAAGCAGCATAAAAATGCTGCGCAGATAAACTAAGACCCGGTTAAGCGGGACGGATAGAAAATAAAATTTTGAGTCTTATGACAAATCTTTCTGAATCTATCTTGATCCTTGAGCATTTTGCGAGACAAGTTGGAGAGCGAACAAAAATTATGATTGAGTTGGAATCTAATTGTGTTGTGGGAAATACTTCTGTAACCCTCTTAACAACCTTTGTAAATGCAAATATTTTGGATGTATGTTCATATTTAGAAGAATTTGATGAAGAGTTTGGGGTGACTTCGGAAGAAGAATTTAAGGAAAGAGTTCATATGATTAAACAAATTACAAAGCCTTTTATAAAGCGAATCAGGTCGTGGAACGATCTTGATAATGTTAGAAACTATCTTATAGCTCACAACAGGCGGGAAAAAAGAAAATTTGTCGACTGGGATGAGATTTTTGCTTACAATATCCCCAAAAGCGTTCCAGAAGTATGTCTTTTAAATGCTTGCCTTTAATTTGCGCACAGTTATATACTGCAAGAATTTTTTCAAGATATACAACTTAGAATTGAGAAAAATAAGCCTGTAAGAAACACTGCTAAGATCGCAACTAAAGAGCATCTTAATGATATTGCCAAATATTTGATATCCAAAGCGAAAGCAATTGCTAAAACGTATAATAAGGAATACTCTGTTTCAAATGTTAATACTCCATTGTTGGATAAAGTGTAGTATTCGCTTGCGAAATTTTTCCATGCAAGTATTTTAGAATAATACTCTGAAACTTGGATTTCAGCCACCGATTTAGCAACTTCCTAAAATAAAAAAGCTTCAACAAATTGATTAATAATTCGTTGAAGCTTATATGACGTGGTGTGGGGCGGAATCGAACCGCCGACACAAGGATTTTCAGTCCTTTGCTCTACCGACTGAGCTACCGCACCATTTTTTATTTACGATTTTGAGATTTCAAATTTGCGATTCGTAAACATGGAATCTCATTTTAAGGGCTGCAAATATAAGCCCATAGCTAATTCTAAAAAATAAAATTTACTATCGTTCTCTGTTTTTACTCGCCATTCACTATTCACCACTCACCATTTAAAACTCACAATTCTTTGGCGTTCTTGCAAAAGGTATTACATCACGAATATTTGTCATCCCTGTTACAAATTGAACCATTCTTTCAAAGCCCAGCCCAAAACCTGCATGCGGTACCGTTCCAAAGCGGCGGGTATCCAAATACCAGTTCATGTCTTCAATTGGAATATTCATTGCCTTCATTCGTTGTTCGAGTTTCTCTAATCTTTCCTCACGTTGAGAGCCACCAACTATTTCACCAATACCAGGAGCAAGAATATCCATGGCTGCAACTGTTTTGTCATCATCATTCATCCGCATATAAAATGCTTTGATGTTTGCCGGATAGCCAGTTACAATTACAGGTTTTTTAAAATGTTTTTCTACAAGATAGCGTTCATGTTCGCTCTGCATATCAATACCCCAGCCAACATCATACTTGAATTTTTTCTTTTTATATGCCGGCGATTCCAGCAAAATGTTGATTGCTTCTGTATAAGTAATTCGCTCAAATTTATTTTCCGTTACAAAGCGCAATTTTTCCAACAAGCCCATATCGCTGCGTTCCGATTGTGGTTTTTGTTTTTCTTCATCTGCCAAACGCTGAGCTAAAAATTCAAGGTCTTCGCTTTTATGCTCCATAGCATATCGAATCAGGTATTGAATAAACTCTTCAGCCAGATTCATATTGTCTTCAATATCGTAAAAAGCCATTTCCGGCTCAATCATCCAGAATTCTGCCAAATGTCTTGTAGTATTAGAGTTTTCAGCACGAAACGTAGGTCCAAATGTATAGATATCGCTGAAAGCCATTGCACCTAACTCTCCTTCCAACTGACCGCTTACTGTTAAGTAAGTGCCTTTGCCAAAAAAATCTTCTTTAAAGTTTACAGTGTTATCTTCTTTGCGGGGAGTATTATCAAAAGGTAACGTTGTTACACGAAACATTTCACCGGCCCCCTCTGCATCTGATGCTGTAATTATTGGCGGATGCAGATATATAAAACCTCTGTCGTTAAAAAATTTATGTACGGCAAATGCAAGAGAATGTCTTATACGAAATACTGCGCCAAATGTGTTGGTACGAAAACGTAGATGCGCAATTTCTCTTAAAAACTCAAGACTATGTTTTTTAGGTTGCAACGGATATTTTTCCGCATCGCTATCGCCAAGAATTTCAACAGCACTTGCTTTAATTTCTATTTTCTGACCCTTGCCCAAACTGGGCGTCACCTTTCCCGAAATCTTTACTGAAGCGCCGGTTGTAATGCGCTTTAATGTTGCTTCATCAAGTAATCCCAATTCAATAACTACCTGCAGATTATTATTTGTGCTGCCATCATTTAAAGCAATAAATTGGTTGTTACGAAAAGTACGCACCCAACCCATTACCATCACTTCCTGATTATTCGGCTCTCTCGCCAATATTTCTTTTATTCTTACCCGCTTATTAAACATAACCCTTTATTTAATCTATGATTTTTATTATGAACCAGACTTTTGTATTGCTATTTGTCTTTAATTGCATCGCACTCTTCAGGTTTCTATTCCTTTTTCGACTATGACCAATTACATTTTATTACATCTTATTATGGCTAATTGGTTAAGGGCGCAAAGATATATCAATCCACTTTTTGTTAAAGACTTTGAAAAATAAGAGTCCCAAATCTTTGTTTAAATAATGTTACTGTTACAAGTATTATAAATCAATTTCTTTACATCAGAAATTCCTAAAAATTATCCTTAGTTTCATAAAAAATTTTATTTGTTTTTGAACAATTTGATGTAACATTGCATTTGGAAACAAGCTGATTAGTCTGTCAAACCCTCTCAGCTCACTGGTTTTCTTGTAATCACCGATAATTTATTTCTTCAATTTTTTAAGACTGGATTTTTAACGATTAACATCAATTCTTTTTACACCAATTTATGTACGACATTCTGCAATTGAACGACATGCTGGTTCCTGAATTGCTCGATATTGCCGAGCAACTGCATATCCCTCATGCAAAAAAATCAGATAAACAGGAACTTATTTACAAAATTCTTGATAAACAAGCCGTTTCGGGAAGTGAACCCCAACAAAACGGAGTGGAAAAACCAAAACGCAAACGCATTACTAAAGCAAGAACCGCTAACACTACTGAAGAGGCAGAAGTAATGACTGAGGAGGAGCCCTCTGCAAAACAATTGAAAACTGCGGAGCCAGAGGATAGTGATAAAGAAAAACAAAAGAAAAAAGGACGTAAGCCAAAAGAAAAAGAGACACCACCTGCTGTTGAAGAACCGAAGCAGGAACTGCCTAAAATAGATACCTCAGATATAGATATACCAGAATTAGGCAGCCGGTTAATAAGTATGCTTGGCGATGATGAACCCATTTCTTTTGATGATGAGCCTATTGAGCCTGTTGAAACCATTGAGGAAACAACAACAGGACTTCGTCCTTATAAAAGGGAACCGGTTTTTAATATAGAATTTGATGGCATTATACAAGGTGAAGGCGTTTTGGAAATGATGCCGGATGGATATGGATTTCTTAGGTCATCCGATTATAACTATCTCTCCTCTCCTGATGATATTTATGTCTCTCCCTCGCAAATAAAATTATTTGGATTAAAGACCGGAGATACAGTTTTTGGTTCTGTGCGTCCGCCAAAGGAGGGTGAAAAATATTTCGCACTTTTAAAGGTGGAAAGCATTAACAACAAAAGCCCGGAAGAAGTACGGGATAGAGTACCTTTTGATTACCTTACTCCTTTATTTCCTCATGAAAAATTAAACCTGTTTACAAAGGCTGATAATTATAGCACTCGTATCATGGATTTATTTACTCCCATAGGAAAGGGACAACGTGGGTTAATCGTCGCCCAGCCTAAGGTTGGTAAAACCATGCTACTGAAAGAAGTTGCTAATGCTATTGCTGCCAACCATCCTGAATGTTATCTGATGGTTGTATTGATAGACGAACGTCCTGAGGAAGTTACAGATATGGAGCGCAGTGTAAAGGCAGAAGTTATAGCATCTACTTTTGATGAACCTGCAGAAAAACATGTAAAAGTTTCTTCTGTTGCCTTACAAAAAGCCAAAAGGTTGGTAGAATGCGGTCATGATGTTGTGATACTGCTTGATTCTGTCACCCGTTTGGCTCGTGCACACAATACTGTAGCACCTGCGAGCGGAAAGGTATTGAGCGGTGGTGTAGAAGCCAATGCTATGCAAAAACCTAAACAATTTTTTGGAGCCGCAAGAAAAATAGAAAACGGTGGCTCACTTACTATCTTGGCTACGGCACTTATTGAAACGGGCAGCAAAATGGATGAAGTTATCTTTGAGGAATTTAAGGGAACAGGTAACATGGAGCTCGTTCTAGATAGACGTTTGGCCAACAAACGCATTTATCCCGCAATTGACCTTGTTGCTTCATCAACCAGACGCGAAGATTTATTGCTTGATAAGGATGTTTTGTCAAGAATGAATGTTCTGCGTTTATATATTAATGATATGAAGACTGAGGAAGCAATGACTGAATTATTGAAAAGAATGCGGGGAACAAAAGATAATTACGAGTTTCTGGCCAGTATGAATGGCTAAATATAAATTTGTTAGCATACAAACCATTCGTCTTAGGCGGATGGTTTTTTATTTTTTGGATATCAACTTTACGTCCTTGTTTATTCGGTTAAGCATATATTAATTTAAATTAAACTCTTATATATATAATAATTATATATTGAAATGAACTCTTGGTTTAGTTGTGATAAAATGAAATGATTGTCGCGTAAGAACAATACCGTGAATATTCTTTATTAAAAAAATAGATTGTATAATATAGAATAGATTTTACTTTTAGTGCCTTATTTTAATTCTGTCAAATAAAATCCAGTTAAGCTTGATATTGCTACGTCATATCCCCTTTCTCAAAACTGTGTTTCTCCACAGTATTACTGCATTTGGTGGTCCACAAGGGCATTTTGGTATGATGCTAAAAACATTCGTTCATCGGCGGCGTGACGTAACAGAACAAGAGCTACTGGAATATAATGCCTTTTGCCAAATGCTGCCGGGCGCCTCTTCTACACAGACGCTTACTTTAATTGGATACAAACGTGGTGGTTTGCCTTTGGCTATTCTTACCTTGATTATTTGGATTTTACCTGCCTGTATATTAATGAGTGCCCTTTCTTTTTTACTTGATTACCTTGATAATCGCGCCTACATTGGAATATTTAATTTTATTCAACCAATGGCCGTCGGTTTTATTGCTTTTTCCGCATATCGAATGATTAAAATTTCTATCAATAATACTATAACTAGAGTAATTATGATAATTGCTGCAATAGCAACATTTATTTTTTTTAAAACCCCCTGGATATTTCCAATACTTATTGTTGCAGCTGGTATTGTTACCAATTTTAGTGATAAGCGCATCCCGCAAAAGGGGATTCCACCAAAAAAAATAAATTGGGGGAATATGTTAATCTTTCTCTCAGTCTTTTTAATTGCTGGCTTCTTGAGTGAAAAGGCAAGAAAAGAAAACTGGAAAAACAGAGGACCTTATAATCTTTTCGAAAACTTTTATAGGTTTGGAAGTCTTGTCTTTGGAGGTGGAGATGTTTTGATACCTATGATGTATCAGCAGTTCGTTATACGTCCACATACAGAAAGAATTGAAATGGTTAATCCCAATGCATTACGAATAAGTCAGCCGGATTTTTTAACAGGCTCGGGCATTGTAAGAGCCATTCCGGGGCCTGTTTTCTCTATAGGTGCATTTGTGGGGGGGATGGCTTTAAAAAGCAAAGAACCACAACCGGAAATGCAAGTATTGGGATGTATTATTGGGTCTGTAGCCATATTTTTACCCAGTGCATTATTTGTATTATTTTTCTTTCCCGTGTGGCACAATTTGAAGAAGTATGCTATTATCTTTCGTTCGCTCGAAGGTTTTAATGCTGCAGTGGTAGGCATTATGTTAGGAGCAACTTTCTTTCTTATGAAAAATGTTTCGCTCGATATAATGGATGGAACAATTATTCCGTTTATGAATATTTTAGTGATAGCTGGAACTTTTTCAGCACTTTCTTTTACAAAAATTCCAGCACCATTTATTGTTTTAACTTGCCTACTTCTGGGATGGTTTTTTTGAAATTATTCCTTTTTAAAGTATCCACTCTTTTCTATTTCTTCTCTTACTTTATCAGGCACTATATAACGTATTGATTTACTTTTCTTTATCATATCCCTTATTGAAGTAGCTGATATTTCTAGCAATGGCGCGTCTTTTAAAATGATTAAATTCTGGTAGGAATATTTTACTTCAAATCCCGGCCGTTTATAAATGATAATTTCATTTTCTTTAATTAATTGTTCATAATTTCTCCACTTCCCTATATTTTGAAAACTATCTGAACCCATAATAATTCCAAATTGATGCTGAGGATATTTTTCTTTAAGATAAGTTATAGTATTAATGGTATAGGACGGTTTTGGTAGTTTAAACTCAATGTCCGAAGCTTTAAAATTAGGATCATCTTCTATTGCTAATTTTAACAAATACAGGCGTTGATATTCATTGAGAAGAGATTTTGAGAGTTTAAGAGGATTTTGAGGAGAAATTATAAACCATATTTTTTTAAAATCTGTATTGTTTATTATATGATTTGCTATTACAAGATGACCGATGTGTATTGGATTAAATGAACCAAAATAAAGGCCAATTTTCATTTAAAGGATTTGATAATCAATTATTTAAAAAATTATTCATTTTCTTCTACAAAAATTTGGTGTGCTTCATTTAGCCTTAAACTAAGACTATAACCTGCAACAGAAATTGAAATTGGATCTCCCAAAGGAGCAATTTGTTGCACACAAATCGTTTCTCCCGGTATACAACCCATTTCCATTAGTTTAATGAAAATATCATCCTTTTCAAAAGATTTAATAACAACCTTTCTTCCAACTCCAACTTCAGATAAACGCTTCATGACTTTTGATTAAAAACAAATGTAAAATTGATAAAGAGTTATTTATTACGAATTTTGGAAGTATAAATTTTTTTGTTGTGTTAAATGTATTTTTTCATTCCGCCGATCGAAAACTCTCGCTTCCTAATAAAATCAAAATCCGCCAATTTATACAAGATATTTTTAAAGAAGAAAAAATTGAACTTAAAAGAGTAGATTATATTTTTTGTTCAGATGAGTATCTTTTGGATATTAATAAAAGATTTCTCAATCATAATTTCTTTACCGATACAATCACATTCGATTTATCTGATACAAAAACAATGGTTGAAGGAGAAATTTATATAAGCGCTGATAGAGTAAAAGAAAATGCTTTTAATTTAAAAATCAAACCAAAAGAAGAGTTTCTCCGTGTTATTATCCATGGAGCGCTTCATTTGTGTGGGTATAATGATGAAACAAAGAACGAGATGCTGTTGATCAGAGAGCGAGAAAATTATTATTTAAATAAACTCAATGGTTTCACGTGAAACCATAGTTTGATTCTTTCCAGTAATTAAATCGCCGCTTTAAATTCGCGTAAGTCAAATTTCATATTAGGGTTTCCCCTGTTAAAGTTCCTACCTGTTTTACAGAAAACAAAATCACTGGGCCTAAGTTTATTTTGGGCGAATTATCTTTGCAATCCAAATTTTTTATGTTTCCAAAATATGATATTATAGTAGTAGGGGCCGGTCATGCCGGGTGTGAAGCCGCAGCATCGGCTGCTAATCTTGGCAGTAAAATACTGCTTATAACAATGAATATGCAGACTATTGCCCAGATGAGTTGTAACCCGGCAATGGGTGGTATTGCAAAAGGGCAAATAATCAGGGAAATTGATGCATTAGGAGGATATAGCGGCATTGTAACGGATAAAAGTATGTTGCAATTTCGTATGCTTAACAAAAGCAAAGGTCCTGCAATGTGGAGCCCAAGAGCTCAGAATGACCGTATGCTGTTTGCAGCAACATGGAGAAATATGTTGGAGCAAACACAAAACGTTGATTTTTATCAAGATATGGTAAAATGTATTACTATTAAAAAGGATAAAGTCTGTGGAGTAGTTACAGGTTTGGGACATACCATTTATGCAAAAGCTGTTATAGTTACAAGCGGTACCTTTTTAAATGGAATTATTCATATAGGTGAAAAAAAATTTGGAGGAGGAAGAGTAGCGGAAAAAGCCGCTACCGGAATTACAGAACAACTTATTGAATTTGGATTTGAAAGTGATCGTTTAAAAACAGGTACTCCTCCCCGTGTTGATGGGAGAACCCTTGATTATTCAAAGATGGGGGAACAAAAAGGCGATGAAATCATAACAGGTTTTTCTTACATCAATGTTGACCATATAAAACCAGAGCAACAAAAGAGTTGCTTTATAACTTATACCAATCAAAAAGTTCATGATATCTTAAAAACAGGATTTGACAGAAGTCCCATGTTCACTGGCAGAATAGAAGGTGTTGGACCAAGATATTGCCCCAGTATTGAAGATAAAATTAACCGGTTTGCAGAAAGAGATCGTCATCAGATTTTCGTAGAACCTGAAGGATTTAATACAATAGAAATTTATGTAAATGGCTTCTCAACATCATTACCTGAAGAAGTTCAATACGAAGCTATTCGTAGAATGGTTGGATTTGAATCTGCCAAAATTTTTCGACCGGGATATGCTATTGAGTATGACTACTTTCCGCCTACACAATTGAAACATTCTTTAGAAACAAAGCTTCTCAACAATTTATTTTTTGCTGGCCAGATTAATGGAACAACGGGCTATGAGGAAGCTGCCTGCCAGGGAATAATGGCTGGTATTAATGCTCACAGAAAAATTAACGACCAGGAGCCATTTACTTTAAAAAGAAGTGAGGCCTATATTGGCGTTTTAATAGACGATCTTGTTAGCAAAGGAACTGACGAACCTTACCGTATGTTTACGAGCCGTGCAGAATATCGAACTCTTTTGCGCCAGGATAATGCCGATTTAAGATTAACTGAAATGAGTTATAAACTTGGTCTTGCCTCAAAGGAGAGAATGGAAAAGGTTATAGGAAAAAGAAAAGCTGTCAGAGAAATAATTAACATGTTGCAAAATATTTCTCTTGAAGCAGATCAAATCAATAATTACTTAGAAGCAATTCATTCAACACCGATAATAAAAAAACAAAAAGCACTGAAGATTTTACTACGTCCGGACGTTGATATCCTTTCATTAATAAATGCTGTTTCTGAATTAAAAAATATAACCAAAATATATACACAAGATCAATTGCAGCAGGCAGAAATTCAGATAAAATATGAAAGATATATTGAAAAGGAACAAGATCTTGTAATCCGTATGTCTGCTATGGAAGAACTCCTTATACCTGAAGGTTTTAATTATGATAAAGTGTCTGCGCTTAGCAATGAGGCGTTGCAGAAATTTAAGAAGATTAAGCCACGTACTCTTGGCCAGGCAAGCCGGATAAGCGGCGTTAATCCAAGTGATGTTCAAATTTTAATGGTGTATATGGGAAGATGAATATTTGTGTTTCTAATTTCATGAACTTTCCTTTCAGAAGAGAAATTCATCAATTTCTCTTTTATAAATTCTAAAATTAGGGTTAAATAGTTGAGTATTGGCAGCCTTATCAAATCCTCTCTGTAATATTACATTTAAAGCTTTAAGGGTTTGCAAATAAAATTACTCATCCTTTTCTTTTATTGCGTTGTTTGCATTCTTATACAAAATGCTAACGCGCAGAATGTAAAACTTAGTGGAACAGTATACGATTATTTTAATAAAAAACCATTGGATGCTGTAACGGTACAAACATCAACAGGTTCAAAAACTATAACAGATTCAATTGGTAAGTTTGTTATAATGGTTTCCAAAGAAGATTCCGTTTGGTTTTCCTATCTGTCTAAAAATACTCAGAAATATCCTGTTGATACAATTTCAGATCTCTCAAACTTTGAGGTTGCTTTATATGTTGCTGCAAACTGGCTTCCTGCTGTTAAAGTAAGAAACAGTAATTACACCTTCGATTCATTGCAAAACCGGCTTGAATATGCAAAGGTGTTTAATTTCAGAAAACCGGGACTTAAACTTTCATCGCCTTCACCATCATCTTATGTTCCTGGTAGTGTTACGGCAGGGTTAGATTTGGATGAACTTATTAATATATTTCGTTTCAAAAGAAATCGTCAATTACTAAGCATGCAGGAAAGATTAATTGAGGAAGAGCAGGATAAATATATTAATCACCGGTTTACCAAATATCTCGTACATAAATTAACCCCTCTCTCCGGTTATGAACTCGATTCTTTTATGGCAATAATTAAACCTTCTTATGAGTTGTTACAAACGATGAATGATATTGAATTGGGCTATTACATTCAACAATGCTATAAAATCTACGAAAATAAAAACAGAACAAATAACAATTTGTTCTTAAAAAAAGAAGAATGACAATTTTTTTATAAAAACTTCTCAATGAAATATTGTAATACGAAGCATATAAAATCATACTTATGTTTTGAAGCAGATGCCCAATGATAAACAAAGTGATTGCGACGCAAATAATAATTTTAATAACATTCATTAAAAATTTGAGGCCGCCATTGCGACCTCAAAACATTACTATTATTTTTTAAAAACATAACAACGTTGTTACTATGTAGACAAAGTTTTAAGAGGAGAAGATTCATATTCGTATACGCGCTGAAAATGTATTTCTTTAGATTCTTTGATTGCATCAATTGCCTTGAATTGTTTAAGATAAAAATATCCAAGCAGGCTTGAAACGATTGAGGCACACATAATGCAAACTTTTGAAATAATCTGTAAAGCTTCCTCATTATATGCCAGGGTAGATGTAAAAATAGACATCGTAAATCCAATACCACCCAACATGCCAATTCCAAGCAATTGTTTAAACGTAGTATTAGCAGGCAGAGATGCAACTCCTGTTTTGGTAGCAAAAAATGAAAACAGAAATATTCCGACAGGTTTACCCACAATCAAACCAAGCATTACACCAAAACTTATGGTTGTTGTAAATATATTGCCGAAATGTGAGGGCAATACAATTGCTGTATTAGCCAATGCAAAAAGTGGCATAATACAAAAGTTAACGGGATAATGAAGAGAACGTTCTAATTTATTTAATTTAAACAAAGGCATAGAAAACGCCATGATTACTCCGGAAATGGTAGGATGTATGCCTGAATTAAAAAGACTATACCATAAAATAATTCCGGGAATTAAATAAAAAACTGTTTTGTTTAGTTTTATAAGATTGAGAAAAATGACAAATGTAACGGCGCCCGCTGCGGTTAACAGATAAGTGAGTTGCAACTTTGAAGTGTAAAATATTGCAATAGTAATAACAGCACCTAAATCATCAATTATGGCCAGAGCTGCAAGGAATATTTTTAGTTGAACCGGAACTCTTTTCCCAAGCAAAGAAAGAACACCTAAAGAAAAAGCGATATCCGTAGCCATAGGAATACCCCAGCCATGATGATACACTGTACTTCCGTTAAATATTGTAAAGATGAGTGCAGGGCAAATCATTCCGCCTAATGCTGAAAGGATTGGAAGTAATGATTTTTTTACTGATGCCAGTTCTCCGATAGTTAACTCACGTTTTATCTCCATTCCTACCAGAAAAAAGAAAATGGTCATAAGTACATCGTTAATCCAGCTTAACGGTGTTTCAGGAAGATGGAGCGATGCAACAGGAAGGGATAAATTTTTTTGAAAAAAACCTGCATATATTGATTGTGTAAAGGAAAGATTAGAGAGCAATAATGATATTGCTGTGCATGCAATTAAAATAATACCTACAGATCGGCTATCTTTTAAAAATTCTCTGATTGGAGTAAAAATATGGTGATGGAGCGGTTTTGCTGTTTTCCGTAGTGCCTTATCCATAGCATAAATTTATATTCTTACCGAGAGCCGGAGATTAAGAGTCAAATTTCAGTAATATTTTCCAAATAATTCCGTTTTTAGTTGGTTTTTTATAGTAAAGGTAAAATTAAGAGATATTAAAACATATTACTTTTTTTTAGCACCCTTTTAAAATAATGTTTAAACGCGCTTCAAAAAACAAATTCTTAGGCTATGAAACAATTCCTTTAGCACTCAAATATCTTTCGGCATCCAGTGCTGCCATGCAACCACTGCCTGCAGCCGTTACCGCCTGCCGGTAAATTTTATCCTGCACATCGCCTGAAGCAAATACTCCTTCTATATTTGTTTTTGAAGTACCCGGAATTGTTTTAATATAACCGGCTTCATCCATATTAAGCCAGCCTTTAAAAATTTCACTGTTTGGCTGATGTCCTATTGCAACAAAAAATGCGCTTACATGAAGTTTTTGCTCTTCATTTGTCTTATTATTTTTTATGCGAACGCCTTCTACCCTTTCTTCTCCTAAAACCTCAACCATTTCGGTGTTCCAGTAAATTTTAATATTTTTTGCATTCTTTACTCTGTCCTGCATTATCTTACTTGCCTTCATTCCATGCTCGTCTTTGCGCACAAACATGTGTACAGTTGTTGCGAGCTTAGATAAATACAATGCCTCTTCACATGCGGTGTCACCAGCGCCCACAATGGATACTTCCTTACCACGAAAAAAGAAACCATCGCACACAGCACATGCACTAACGCCATAACCATTTAAACGTTGTTCGCTTTCAAGACCAAGCCATTTTGCAGATGCACCTGTAGAGATAATTACAGAATCTGCTTCTATCCATTTTTCCTCATCAACCTGTACCTTATGTACCGGGCCTGTAAAATCAACTGCGGTAGCTAATCCAAAGCGAATATCTGTTCCCATGCGTGCCGCCTGTTTCTCAAATTCTACCATCATTTCAGGACCCTGAACGCCATCAGGATAGCCGGGATAATTCTCTACATCAGTTGTAATAGTTAACTGTCCGCCAGGCTGAATGCCCTGGTATAACACCGGTTTTAAATTTGCTCTCGCCGCATAAATTGCTGCAGTGTAACCTGCAGGACCAGAACCAATAATTAAACAATGTATCCTTTCCAAAATTTATGATTTATAGATTTTTGATTTACGATTTCTGAAAACGAATTGCACGAGTTGACACGAATTGTTTTACATTTTACTTTTTCATTACATTGTCCAAATTCCAAATTACCAATTCCAAATTCCATTCTTACCGATAGTTTATTCCTTATTGCCGATTGCCTATAGCCTGCTCATTGCTCATTGCTCATTGCTCATTGCTCATTGCTCATTGCTCATTTATAAGAATAACGTGCAAAAATAGGCAGCCTTATGCTTCAATCAGTATTACAATTTTAAGCCTGCATTATTTGGGGATAATGATGGTTTTGTATTGTGCAGCATAACCACTGAATGCACCCAAAGCTCCGTTGCTTATATTGCCGATAACTTTTACCGGTGATGAAAACGGATTGCCATAACTCGCCCATGCAAACTCCCATGTGTTCCAGAAAGTGTATGTGGCGTTATTAATATTGCAATATTTGAGTGTGACCGTATCACCACGATACGCATAGCCATAACCATTGTCAGCATTAGGTTTGTTAAGACTGTTTTTATCCCAACCCATGTCAAATTGCAGGCTATAGGTTTTACCATCAACTACCTGGTCGTCGAATACAGAATTTATTCCGGGCAAAAATCTTTCACTGTTTATCCGGGTAAAATAACGGATATAATTACCGAGTCCGGGCGGATCTGTAAATCTGCCAAACATCACACAAAGTGTTGTATCATCTACATTTGGCGCTGGTTTCCACCATAATGAATC
>WNGE01004793.1_pt1 | contig 15506 bp, 13 predicted proteins | sample 5400651 | NCBI WGS metagenome assembly WNGE01 (sample SAMN13153370, study PRJNA577476) | soil metagenome | isolation source: 60 cm soil or saprolite under grassland replicate 2 | place: USA:California | collected 2016-06-15 | reverse complement strand
CGCCGCGAAGAAGTACTCGTTCCAGCACAGCACGAGCGAGAGGATGAATGCGGCCGCCATTCCCGGAACCGCGAGCGGCAACACGATGCGAATGAATGCGCCCCAAGTCGAAAGGCCGTCCACGAAAGCGGCTTCATCGAGTTCGAGCGGGAGCGCGTTAAACTGGTCGCGCATGATCCAGATCACGATCGGCAGCACGGTCAATGTGTAGAGCAGGATCAGGCCAAATCTCGTATCAAGCAAAGACAGCGCCTTGTAGAGGACCAGGAACGGCAGCGCGAGGACGACCGGCGGCAGGATTAGCTGCGACATGAAGAAGAACAGGATATCGTCATTGCGCATCCATCCGAACTTGTACCGGAAGCGGCTCAAGCCATAAGCCGCCAGCGACCCGAGGATGAGTGCCAGCACAGACGCGCCGACCGACGTAACAATGCTGTTTGCGAACCTGCTGCCGAACTCGGCGCGGGCGGTGGAAACTCCCTGGATCGTATCCGGCGACAGGCCGAGCGAGCGCCAGCCTTTCCAATCCGGCTGAAAATCCACCCACGGAATCAAATGACCCTGCGTCACGTCGACCGCCGATTTGAACGAGGTCGTGATGGTCCAATAGATCGGAAACAGGCAGACGAACGCCCAAAACAGCAAGGCACCATAAATCAGTACCCGGCTCAAAATCCGCTTCGCCCGGGACGCTTTATGATGCTTGTGGGCCGGCTTCGACGCTGAGGTGAACATGGCCAACCGAGCAACTCCCTTCAGAAAACTGGCTTCGGCCTGCGAACTCATACGACTTTCTGCGTCCAGCGCTTGGACAGGCGCAACAACAGCGTCAGCAAGGCGATGATCAGGAGCAGGTAGAATATGGCGAGCCCGGTGCCGTATCCGACATTCGACCGATCGCGATAGACGCGGTAGATGAAGCTCGACACCGTGTCGGTGGCGCCACCGGGCCCACCCGCCGTCACGTTGATCACGATGTCGGCGAGCTTCAATTTGAAAATGATCCTGATGATCAGGACGGTGATGCTCACCGGCAGCATGATCGGAAAGGTGACATGCACGAACGACTGCCAACCATTCGCGCCATCGACCTTGGCTGCTTCCTGCACTTCCTTCGGCATCGCCTGCAACCCGGCCAGCAGGATGATCATGATGAAGGGAACCGAAACCCAGGCATCCATGGCCTCGATGCTCAGCCACGCCATCCAAGGCGAGGCGAAGAACGCCGGATTGTCCCACCCCAGATAACGCGCCAGCGTGGCCGCCGGGCCAAACCGGTACTCCATGAGCGACTTGCCGATCATCCAGCTCACGGCGACGGGACTGAGCATCATGGGCAGCAGGAAAACGACGCGAAAGAACTTGCGGCCTCGTATTTCGGCGTTCAGCAACAGAGCCAGTCCAAACGCGATTGCATACTCGGCAAGCACCGCGACCGTGTAGAAGATCATGTTGCTCAGCGCGTTCCAGTAGTAGGTGTCGTGAAACAATCCTGTGAGATTGTTGAGACCGTAAAAGCGCGGCCCCTCTAGCGAACTGAGATTCCAATCCAGCGAGGCAATGTAGAACCCGAATAGCGTCGGAAAGATCACCACGGCAACCGTGAAGAAAACTGCCGGCAGCAGGAACAGCGCGCGCAGGCCGCGCTCCCCCCGGATCACGACCTGACCGACCCCCAACACAATGGCCCAGAGCAGATACGCAGCAAGGATCGGACGCCAATCGGCGAATCCGGCCGCCATCGCTCCGGTCGCATGCAGAATCTGGATGAGGAGCACGGCCAGGAACGCGAGCGAGGCAAGCACGACAACCGCTCGTCCCGCGCTCTTGCGGCCGCCAGCAACGCGCGGCGAGGCGGGCTTATGATGCCGGTCGTCCGCCACAGGTGATGAATTCTGCATCAAGATCGCACGCTGCCGATTTGGACTTTGGCCCGGTCACGAGGAGAAGTCCCGGCCGGCACCCGAAGCGGTGCCAGCCGAAAGCCCGATGACAGTCAGGCGCAATGTGGATGGGACGCTACACGCCGAGAGACGCGTTGTAGAGCGTGATCTGCTTCTCGCGGCCGATCTGGTCGGTCAGCTTTTCCCATGCGGCTGCGATGTTGTTGGCCCCAGTCTGTGCATCGACCTTGCCTGCGAAGATCTTGGTCAATTCATCTTCCGCGATGCTGTAGTACTGGAAAATGCCGGGAATGCGCGGCTCGACCGCCCGATTGGGGTGATTGTAGGAGGCGAGCTGCGAGTTCAGATAGGACGTGATGTACTTCCGGTCATAGCCCGCGGCCACCCATTCATCGATTTGGAAATGGCTGGTCCGGTGAGCCTGGAAGCCGGATGGATACATCACGGTCCAGAGCGACAGGTCCTTGCCGCCGACATGCGCGGCGGCGCTCCACGCCGCCTTATGCTTGCGTTCGTCGCTGGCGACCCTTGCCATGACGTAGATGCCCCAGCCGAGATAGGCGCAGTTCGGCGCATGGTTGGGGCCGCTCGCGAGCTTGTCCCACTTGCCAGTCTTGGAATTGTAGACGTCGTCCGAACCGGGCAGGATGTCGAAGCCGACGACGTCGCCGACGACGGAGGTGTCGCTCGCCTTGGCCACCTGGCCGATATCTCCCCACCAGGGAATCATCGAGCCGATGCCGGCCAAGAATTGCTGGAAGCCGGTGGTGTTCGGATCGGCATTGAGTTGATCGGCTGGCTCGAACGGCAAGGCGTCGATGACGTCCTGAATGGCTCGAACCCAGGCCGGATTGTTGATGCGCGGCTTCATCGTGTCGACATCGAACAACCAAGCCTTGTCGTCCGGATGCTTCGCGTAAGCCGAGGCGCGGCTGCCGAGGAAATAGAAACCGAACCCACCCCATGGCTTCGGCGCATCAAGGTAGCCGAACGCATTCTGGCCCTTGATTTTCTTGCCCTTGAGGAACTTGGTCACGGCCTGGACCTGTTGCCAGGTCTTCGGCACGCCCCATTCGCCCTGGTTGCCGGCATCCTTCCAAGCCTTGGCCAGGTTGGGATCGGAAAAATAATCAGTTCTGTAGTTGAAGTTGTGGCAGTCGCCGTCGATCGTGACGCGATAGGTCTTGCCGTTCCAGGTGCCGACCGGCGGCTTCAGATAGTCGACGTAATCGTCGATATCGATCTGCTTCTTGACCCAGTCCGGCATCTCCGACGCCAGGCCCTTGCCGCACACATCTCCCTCGAATGGCGCGCCCATTTCGAGGATGTCGAAGTCGACCGTGGCGGTCGCAATCGCCTGTTGCAGGCGGGGGTTGTAGTCGGCCTGAGCCAGGTCGATCCAGGAAATTTTCGCGCCGGTATAGGCCTCCCACGGTTTCAGGAAACCGCGGAACAGCAGATTGTGCAGATTCTGGTTGTTCAGTCCCATGAAGGAGAGTTCGACGCCCTTGAATTCTCCTTCCTTGACGTTCGCCTTGGTCGGGCCGAGGCAAAGCTCGCCGACCTTCTGCCAGTCGGCGTCGGTTGGCGCGCCCTTGCCCACGCCCGGGATCTGCGAAATCTGCGCCCGCAGATGGTTCTGCGCCAATGCAAGATCGGAGAATGTACCGATGGCGCCAGTCGTACCCAAGGCGGCGGCACTGACCGCTCCCTTGAGGACAGTGCGTCGGTTCGGTCGCATGACGCGACGCTGATCGTGCTCTTGATGTTTCACCACGAAACCTCCCTGTTTTTTGATCGCGATTTTTTTTGTTTTTATGCCACCTTCTGCGGCCGCCTAGGCGATGCGATCCGCTGAAATCCTCCTTGCGGCAGCGGTGCCTGATCCGGCCTAAGAATATCGGCGTTCTTCTGGTTTTACCGAGGTTTCGTCGTCATCACGGCTTTTTGACGGCTTTGTTGATCCGCTTGAACTAGCCCGCGTCGGGTGCGATGACCCCCTTCTTGAAGATGAAGCAACCGTAGAAGCGCCGTTCGCCAGTCTGGATCACGCAATAGGATTTTTTCGCGAGGTCATAGAAGGCAAACCGCTCGATCGAACCCATTGACAAGGGGCTGCCCTGCGCAGCGTCGATCTCAATCTGCACCTCGGCCTGCACGGGGGGAATCTCATCGGGCTGGCCGACGATTTCCATTCGCAAAGCGGGTTTGTCGACAAAGGAATCGAGCGGCAGGACCGAAAGGATAGCGCGTGCCGCGCGACCTGCGGTCACGTTATCGATGCGGAGGAGCCGCCCCAGCACGGTCTGGCGCGCAGTCGCGTCGGCCGGGAAATTCGTGTCACAGATGACGAGGTCGTCGCCATGACCCATGGACCGCAACGCGTAAAGGACGTCCGCATTTAGAATTGGATCGATCGATTTCAGCATGCTGCGCCTCCCTTGAATACGGCAGACCATGTTGGCGACCGACTGTCTGGTTCCAGCGATGCAGCCGTCTTCTTTTATGTCCATTATAGAGCATGGATTGCGCCGGCGGCCAGCGCAGCGCATTTGAGAGGACGGAGCGTGCAATATGAATGATGCTGGCGTATCCGATCCAAAAGGCGATCAGGCATTGCTGGGCGATGTGCGCGGACTGCGGCGAAATCAAATCGGCGTTGCGATCAGCTCGATCGAGGCCCGCCAACTTCATCCCGCGCCGACATCCAAAAGTGGGTCGAGTTGCCGCTAGGGGAATGAGCCCTGTTTCGACAGTGCAGCGATGCCACCAGACCAAGTCCGTTGCTTGCTCCCCCTTAACTTGATCAGCAAATTTACCAATTCTCTTTACGTCTCTTGCCAAAAGTGCGGGTTATTGCCCATATCATGAGTATATGCTCTGACGAAAGCGGGGGACTTGCGATGGCGAAGCCCGATCTCATCATCTTCGATTGCGATGGCGTGCTGATCGACAGCGAGGTGCTGAGCTGCCGCTGCCTTTCGGAAGTTTTGGCCGGATACGGCATCAACCTCGGTGTGGATCAGGTGCAGGATTTGTTCCTTGGGCGAAGCGTGACAGCGGTGCGCGAACACTACGAAGCGCTGGGACGCTCGATCCCCGCGCAATTCCCGATCGAACTGAGGACCAGCGTTCGCGCTACGTTTCATTCTTCGCTTTGCCCGATTGACGGGGTGAATTCAGTCCTCGAGGACTTGCGAATCCCGCATTGTGTCGCCTCATCCAGCGATGTCGATCGGGTGTCTTTTTCCCTTTCTTTAACTGGCCTGGCGCCGCATTTCGGCACGCGCCTGTATACCTCCCAAATGGTGGCACGCGGCAAACCGGCGCCCGACCTCTTCCTCTACGCAGCCGAAAGGATGCAGGTGGATCCTCATCGCACCCTGGTGATCGAGGACAGCATCAGCGGTGTAAAGGCCGGCAAGGCGGCAGGTATGACCGTTTGGGGATTTGTCGGAGGTAGCCACTATCAATCCCGCGACGGCAAGGCCATCCTCGGCGAGGCGGGGGCTGATCGCGTGTTCGGGCGAATGGCGGATTTTTGGCAATCGGATGGGTGGTGATTGATGGCGGCATCCGACACCGAGAAATCGCGTCTGGACGAAGCCGCTCGCGCTGGCTGGCTGTACTTCATCGCCGGTCATACCCAGGACGAGATCGCCAAAATGCTTCAGGTCTCGCGTGCCTCGGCTCAGCGCCTCGTCTCGCTGTGCCTTGCCGAGCGTCTGATCACCTTCCGGCTAGAGCATCCGATTGCAGCCTGCATGGAGTTAGCCGCGCGGCTGAAGGACTCGTTTCACCTCGTCTATTGTGAAGTGGTGCCGACCGATCCCGTTGCGCCGCTTTCGGCCGCCGGAATTGCCGAGCGCGCCGGCAACATTCTGGAGACGACGTTGCGCAGCGAGAAGCCCGCGATTTTGGCCCTGGGCACCGGGAGAGCGGTGCGGGCTGCGGTCGAGCGGGTCTCGCCGATCGATTGTCCCAACCACCAGATCGTGTCGCTGGTCGGAAATATTTCGGCCGACGGCTCGGCCAGCTTCTTCGACACCGTCAGTCGCCTCGCCGACCGGACCAAGGCGCGCCATTATCCCATGCCGCTGCCGTTTTTGATGTCGTCCGAACGCGAGCGTGACCAGATGCTCAAGATCGATCCGATAGCCAAGGTGAGGGCGGTCGCCGCCAAGGCAGACTTGCGGCTTGTCGGCGTCGGGCAGATGGATCAGCAGGCGCAAGTTCATGTTGACGGTTTCGTCTCGCGCGAGGAATTGCTCGAGATGATGCGGCTGGGCGCCGTTGGCGAACTGACCGGCTGGGCATTCGACGAGGAGGGCCACGTCATAAAAGGTGGGACCAACCTCCGTCTCACCAGCATTCCGCCGCGGGTACCTCCCCAGGCTCTGACCATCGGGGCGGCGGTCGGCCGTGCCAAGGTTGCGGCGATCAGGGCGGCGCTGAAGGGGCGCCTCCTCAACGGCTTGATTACCGACGAAGCGACGGCAGGCGCGATTCTGAAGCAGTAGCGAACCGGCCGGCCTTTCAACCCGGTTGAGCCGGCGGGCGGCCGACGCCGATGCAAGGGCATTCGACTGCATCGCACCATTTCCGTCACCCAAGTTCGAGGCAGAAGCCGGATTCCGATCCTTGACAAGGTCAGGGCGTGATGTGAACATAATTGCAAGGCGTGGGCATATGCTCAACGCCAACTAAGGGAGGTTACCGTGAAGCACGTCCTCAGCACCCGCGCGGGCGCGGCTATTCTGCTGGGCGCAGCCCCTTCCATCGCACAGACAACCCTGACCATCGCCACCGTGAACAATGGAGACATGATCCGGATGCAGGCGCTGACCAACGAGTTCACCGCCAAGAATCCTGACATCACCGTCAAATGGGTGACGCTCGAAGAGAACGTCCTGCGCCAGCGCGTCACAACCGATATCGCGACCAAGGGCGGGCAGTTCGACGTGCTCACCATTGGAACCTACGAGGTCCCGATCTGGGCCAAGAAGAACTGGCTTATTCCACTCGACAATCTCGGTCCCGATTACGACACAGCGGACCTGCTCCCCAAGATTCGCGATGCCGTATCGGTGTCCGGCAAGCTGTACGCCGCGCCATTCTACGGCGAGAGTTCGATGGTTATATATCGCACCGACCTGTTCCAGAAAGCCGGATTGACGATGCCGGAAAAGCCGACCTGGGATTTCGTTGTCGACGCTGCGAAGAAGCTCACCGACAAGTCCGCTGGTGTCTACGGCGTCTGTCTGAGGGGCAAGGCGGGCTGGGGCGAGAACATGGCGTTCCTGACTGCGATGTCCAATTCGTTCGGTGCACGCTGGTTCGATGAGAAGTGGCAGCCCCAGTTCGACAAGCCGGAATGGAAGACGACGCTCACGACCTATGTCGATCTGATGAAGGCTGCCGGCCCTCCCGGCGCAAGCTCGAATGGTTTCAATGAAAACCTGGCGCTGTTCAACTCCGGCAAATGCGCGATGTGGATTGATGCCACGGTGGCCGCATCCTTCGTCACCAATCCCAAGGATTCCAAGGTTGCCGACAAAGTCGGCTTTGCGCTGGCGCCGAATGCGGGGCTCGGCAAGAACGCCAACTGGCTCTGGGCATGGAATCTTGCGATTCCCGCCGGCTCGAAGAAGACCGCCGCCGCGGAAAAATTCATCGCCTGGGCGACCGGCAAGGACTACACCCAACTCGTCGCCAAGAAGGAGGGATGGGCCAATGTGCCGCCCGGCACCCGAACATCGCTCTATCAGAATCCGGAATATCTGAAGGTCGCGCCGTTCGCCAAGCTGACGCTTGCGTCAATCGACGCCGCCGATCCGAACAAGCCGACCGTGCAGCCGGTACCTTACGTCGGCGTGCAGTACGCGGCCATTCCGGAGTTCCAGGGCATCGGCACCACCGTCGGCCAGCAATTCTCTGCGGCGTTGTCTGGCTCCTCGACCGTCGATGCGGCGCTCGCCGCAGCGCAATCATCCACCGAACGCGAAATGAAGCGCGCCGGCTATATCAAGTAGCGCGCCGCGCCGATTCCGGCTGCCGTCCGGTTCGCGCAAGGACGGCAGCCTCATCTCTTCCAGACAACCGGAGGCGGCGATGGCAACCCAGCAAACCCAGGTCCTCGGAAGGGCCTTGCTGACGCCGGCCGTCGCATTGCTGTTCATCTGGATGATTGTCCCGCTCGTGATGACGATCTATTTCTCGACGCTTCACTACAGCCTGCTCGATTCGGAAACCTGGGGCTTCGTCGGGCTAGAGAATTTTCGATACTTTCTCACCGACCCCGCTTTTCTGACCGCGCTGCAGAATACGCTGGTGCTGGTCGGTTCCGTGCTTGCGATTACCATCCTGCTCGGTACACCGCTTGCACTCCTGCTCGACCAACAGGTGGTCGGGCGCAGCATTGTCCGCTTGATGGTGATCGCGCCGTTCTTTGTGATGCCGACCGTCAGCGCGCTGGTCTGGAAGAACCTGCTGATGCATCCAGTGTCCGGACTGTTTGCCTGGGTCGCGACGCTGGTGGGTGCAACCCCGATCGACTGGTTCAACGATACGCCGCTGCTCGCGGTGATCCTGATCGTCGCCTGGCAATGGCTGCCGTTTGCCACCCTCATCTTGTTGACGGCGCTGCAGTCGCAGGACGAGGAGCAGAAGGAAGCGGCCGAGATGGACGGCGCCAGCGCCCTGTCGACCTTCATCTACCTCACACTGCCGCATCTGGCGCGACCGATCACCGTGGTCATCTTGATCGAAACGATCTTCCTGCTGACCGTGTTCGCCGAGATCTTTGTCACGACCGGCGGCGGCCCCGGCCTGGCGACCACCAATATCGCGTTCCTGATCTACTCGCAGGCGCTGGTCCAGTATGATGTCGGCAACGCCTCAGCCGGTGGACTGGTCGCGGTCGTGATCGCCAATATTGTCGCGTTCTTCCTGGTGCGGATCGTCGGACGGAATCTGGAGGCGTAAGCGATGGCACGCAAGGTGACGGCGAGACGCGTATGGGTGTCCACGGCTGCCGCGTGGATGTTCGGATTCCTGATCTTTCTGCCGATCCTGTGGATGGTCCTGACGAGCTTCAAGACCGAGCTCGAGGCGTTCTCCATGCCGCCAAAGTTCCTGTTGTTTCACTGGACCACGGAGAACTACGCCACAGTGCAGGAGCGCAGCGACTACGTTCATCATGCGCTCAATTCGATCATCGTTGCCGGCGGATCGACGCTGATTGCGACGATCATTGCCATTCCGGCAGCCTGGTCGATGGCGTTCGCACCGACCAAGCGCACCAAGGATGTTCTGCTCTGGATGCTCTCGACCAAGATGATGCCGTCGGTCGGCGTGCTGGTTCCGATTTACCTGATCTATCGGGATTTCGGCATGCTCGATACGCGCGCTGGTCTGGTCATGATCCTCTGTCTCGGTAATCTGCCGATCGTAATCTGGATGCTCTTCACTTATTTCAAGGAGATCCCGAAGGACATTCTGGAAGCGGCGCGGATGGATGGCGCGACCATCGGGCGAGAGCTCATTTACGTGCTGACGCCGATGGCCATTCCAGGCCTCGCCTCGACGCTGCTTCTCAATTTTATTCTGGCGTGGAACGAGGCGTTCTGGACGCTGAACCTTTCGACATTGGACGCGGCGCCGCTCACGGTATTCATCGCTTCCTATTCGAGTCCCGAAGGCCTGTTCTGGGCAAAACTGTCGGCCGCTTCAACGCTCGCCATTGCTCCGATCATCATCCTTGGATGGTTCACCCAGCGGCAGCTCGTCCGCGGATTGACGTTCGGCGCCGTCAAATAGATCAGCAAAGGACAGAGATCATGGGCAAGATCACGCTCCAGGGAGTCCGCAAGTCATTCGGGCCGGTCAACATCATCAAGGATGCCAATCTGGATATCGAGAACGGCTCCTTCGTGGTTTTCGTCGGGCCTTCGGGCTGCGGCAAGACCACGCTGTTGCGCCTGATTGCCGGACTTGAAGACGTCACCGGCGGGCAAATCCTGATCGACGGCCGTAATGTGGTGGACGTGCCGCCGGCCAAGCGCGGTCTGTCGATGGTGTTTCAGTCTTATGCGCTCTATCCGCACATGAGCGTCCGCGGCAATATCGCGTTCGGTCTGAAGATGGCGGACCTGCCGCGCCCGGAGATCGACCGCAGGGTGGAGGCCGCGGCCGCCACGCTGAACCTGACGCCTTATCTCGATCGAAAGCCCCGCGAACTTTCTGGCGGACAGCGCCAGCGCGTCGCGATCGGACGCGCCATCGTGCGCGAGCCGAAGGCATTTCTATTCGACGAACCCTTGTCGAATCTCGACGCCGCCCTGCGCGTCCAGATGCGCCTGGAAGTGACAAAACTTCAGAAGCAGCTCGGCACCACCGCCATCTATGTCACGCATGACCAGGTCGAGGCCATGACGATGGCCGACAAGATCGTGGTTCTGAACGCCGGCCATATCGAACAATATGGCTCGCCCCTCGAATTGTACGAGCGGCCGGCAAACCTGTTCGTCGCCGGCTTCATCGGTTCGCCGAAGATGAATTTTGTGTCAGGCGAGGCGGCCGGCGAGCCGGGCGCCGCCACCGTCGGCGTCCGGCCTGAGCACCTGAAGATCGGCAAGGAGGGGGAGGGCTGGCCCGGCACCGTGTCGGTCGCCGAACACCTGGGCAGCGACACCTTCCTCTACGTCGACGCCGGAAAACTTGGAATGCTGACCGCGCGCTGCATCGGAGAATTCAATCTCAAGGCCGGCGACCGCGTCTGGCTTTCGCCGGATCCATCCCGCCTGCACCGCTTCGACAAGGATGGCGCGGTGATCAGGACATGATCGGGTAGGCCCACTGCGCCGCGATAAGCAAACAGGAAAAACAAGACGATGTATCTGGAAAAATTCAAGCTGAACCAAAAAACGGCCCTGGTGACAGGCGCGGGCCAGGGAATCGGGCTCGCCTGCGCGGAAGCCCTGGCGGAGGCGGGAGCAAAAGTCGTGGTCGCCGATCGCGACCCGCAACTCGCCGATGCAGGGTGCGCGAGCCTGAAGGCAAAAGGTCTGCATGCCGAGACCATCATCATGGATGTGACGGACTCGAAGCGCGTTTCCGAGGTCGCTGACCAGTTGGCGTCCCGTTATGGCGGCATCGATATCCTCGTCAACAACGCCGGCATTGCGCGAAGCGAGACACCGGCCGAGAAGGTTGCCGATGAGCATTGGCTGAACGTCATCGATGTCAATCTAAACGGCACATTCTGGTGCTGCCGCGCCTTCGGCAAGCATATGCTCGACGCGAAGTCCGGTTCCATTGTGAACATCGGTTCGATGTCTGGCTTCATCGTCAACAAACCGCAGGAGCAGTGCTATTACAACGCCTCGAAGGCTGCAGTGCACCATCTCACCAAGTCGCTCGCGGCCGAGTGGGGGGCGCGCGGCGTGCGCGTCAACGCCGTGGCGCCGACATACGTCACAACGCCCCTCAATGCATTCGTCAAAAGCAACCCGCGGATGTACGATGCCTGGATCGGCGGTACGCCGATGGCCCGGATGGGGGAGGTTGACGAGATTGCCTCCGTCGTCCTGTTTTTGGCGTCTGACGCAGCGAGCCTGATGACCGGCAGCGTAGTCCTCGTTGACGGAGGTTATACGTGCTGGTGAGCTGGCACTGATCTGAAGCGGGGTTGCAATGCAGCAGGTCTTCGTCGGCATCGATGTTGGAACATCAAGCGCTCGCGCCGGAATATTTGACGAGAATGGTAGCTTGCTCTCGACCGCGCGGCATCCGATCACGGTATGGCACGAGGCGGGCAGCGTCGCCGAGCAGTCGTCCTCCGAGATCTGGGCGGCGTGCGCCGCATCGGTCCGCGCGGCAATGGCGGAAGCAGCAGTTCCTGCTTCCGCCATCAAGGGTGTCGGTTTCGACGCGACCTGTTCGCTTGTGGTCGTGGGTGCCAGAGGCAACCCGCTGACGGTCAGCACATCCGGCGACGAACGTCGAAATGTCATCGTTTGGATGGACCATCGCGCGATTGCCGAAGCCCGCCGGGTCAACGAGACAGGGGACGATGTGCTTCGCTATGTTGGCGGCTCGATCTCGCCGGAAATGGAAATCCCAAAACTGCTTTGGTTGAAACGGCACCTGCCGTCGGCCTATCACTCGGCAGGTCACTTCTTCGATCTTGCTGACTACCTTTCATTTCGCGCCACCGGATCGACAGCGCGTTCCATGTGTACGCTGGCGTGCAAATGGAATTATCTCGCCCACGAGCAACGCTGGAGCGGCAACTATTTGGAGCGCGTCGGCCTCGCCGAGCTTGCTTCGGATGAGTATGCGCGAATCGGAAAAGAGATCGTTGCACCCGGTACGCCGCTGGGCGCTGGCGTGACAAAATCTACGGCACGCGATTTCGGTCTGCTCGAAGGGACGCCAGTCGGCGCCTCGCTGATCGACGCTCACGCCGGCGGCGTGGGGACGATCGGCGGGCGCGGGAAGTCGGGTGAGCCGGTCGATGTGTGCCGTCGCCTCGCTTACATCATGGGGACCTCGGCCTGCATCATGGCGACGACGCGTGAGCCGCGCTTCGTCTCCGGCGTCTGGGGACCCTATTATTCGGGGATGGTTCCCGGATTCTGGCTCAACGAGGGTGGTCAGTCCGCCGCCGGTGCGGCGATCGATCATCTTGTCAGATCCCATCCGGCCTATCACGAGACCGTCGCAGCGGCGCATGCGGTCGGCATGGAGGTTCTGGAATTTCTCGAACGGCGCCTCGTCTCGCGCGTAGCAAGCCCCGGCGAAGCGGCGATTTTTGCCCGAGACATCCACGTTCTTCCCGAGTTTCTCGGCAACCGATCACCTTTCGCCGATCCAGACGCGCGTGCGGTTGTCGCAGGAATGGATCTCGACGTCGACATCGGCTCGATGGAGCGGCTGTTCGTGGCCGGGCTCTGTGGGCTTGCTTACGGCCTTGCCGATGTCGTGGAAGCCTTTCGATCGCACGGCGTCGAAAGCGACATGATGGTGATCAGCGGCGGCGCGGGACGAAGTCCGCTGGTCCGCCAGATCATGGCAGACACGACGGGCCTGACCGTCGCGACTCCCGAAACACAGGAGCCAGTCTTGCTCGGCGCCGCCATGCTGGGCGCAGTTGCCGCGAAGTCTCGCGGATCGATTGGTGAGGCAATGGCCTCGATGTCGGCGATCGGCCGGCTGAGCGAACCAACGGCGCCCGGAATGACGGTCTTCCATCGCACCAAGCGAAAGGTTCACGGGCTGATGCGAAAACTCGAGTCTGAAAGCCGCGAAGCGATGCGGGGGATCGCATCGATCGCCGGACCTGACGCGGAGCACTAGAACCGTGCTGCTGAGTTGCGGAGATGCCCTGGTCGATTTTCTGCCCGTCAGATCCGTGGACGGGCGCGAGGCGGCCGTGCCGGTCGCCGGGGGCTCCTGTCTCAACGTCGCCGTCGGCATGGCGCGCTTGGGCGCGCCGACGGGGTTTGTGGGCGGCATCTCGACCGATGTTTTCGGACGTATGATTGCCGACCACGCATCGGCCTCGCAGGTCGAACTCCGCTATGCCACGCGCAGCGAGCATCAAACGACGCTGGCGTTCGTCCGTCACGTGAGGGGCGAGCCGCAATATGCGTTCTATGACGAGGCGACGGCGTCGCGAAACTGGGCCTATCAGCAGGGCTCCATTCCCTTCGACGACATCGAAGCGCTTCATGTGGGATCGACCACACTTGCCCACGACCAGGGGGCCGCCCAGGCGCTTGCGATGATCAAAGATGCGGGCGGCGCGACCACCGTGTCTTTCGATCCGAACTGCCGGCCCAATCTGGTCAGGCACAAGGCGCGTTACGTCAATCAGATGGATGTGTTTGCCGCCGCCGCCGACATCGTGCGGATGTCGGATGTCGATTTTGAGTTTCTCTATGGCGGCAGTGACTACGAGGGACGGGCGAGGTCACTCATTTCCGCTGGTGCAAGCCTGGTCGTTGTCACGCGTGGGATCAAAGGAGCGCAAGCATGGCACGGAGGGGCGGGTATGGTTGAGATCGAAGCGCCCGCGAGCGATGTGGTTGACACCATCGGGGCGGGCGACAGCTTTCAGGCCGCGCTGTTGTTTGCATTGCGCGCCATTGGACGAATCGAGACCGGAGTGCTGGCGCAAATGAATTCCGATGAACTTCGCCGGGTGCTATCGTTTGCGGCGACTTGCGCTGCCTTCACGTGCGGGCGCGCCGGGGCCGATCCGCCGCGCCAATCAGAGGTTGGTGCGGCGTTGGCTCGTCTTTTGTCGGATGGGCCCGCATGAGACGCGACATAAGGAATGTCAACAAGGTACGGGTGCTTGGAGCCAGCGCGATCAGCAACTGCGTCGCCGGGATGGCGGCTTGCTTCGGACTGCTACAATCCCATCAGCGTGATTGCAGGCAATTGCTGTGACTAAAACCGACCTCTCCGACGTCTACCGAGCCTACATCGCCTGCCTGAATAAGCAGGACTGGCCGAAGTTGGGACGGTTCGTTCATGATGAAGTGATACACAACGGTCGGCGGGTCAGGTTATCAGGTTATCTCGAAATGTTGGAGTGAGACTTCGACGAAATTCCGGACCTTTATTTCAACATCCAGATGCTGATTTCCGATCCGCCTTATCTAGCGAGCCGGCTGGGATTCGACTGTACGCCAAGGGGAACGTTTCTGGGCCTCCGTGTAAGGGGGAAGAGAGTCTCCTTTGCCGAAAATGTGATCTATGAATTTCGCAGCGAAAAGATTGTACAAGTCTGGTCGGTTATAGACAGCGCGGCTATCGAGCGGTCATTCACCGCCGACCTCCTCGAGGCCGTACGCGCCCAGATCGCCCGTGAAGCGGAGGTCGCCTGGATGTTTTCGGAGACACTCTACAGCAAGTGGCAACGTACAGGACGCCGCGCTCAGCTCTAAGTGGCAGATGTAGGGAATGTAGCTGCATGCGATGCACGCCGGCGTTGTGCAAGGCGACGGTACGACGAGGGAGTCATTTTGCGTTGGTTGAGGAACGTTCGGTTAAAATTCGAGACGTTGGAATAACCCACTTCGAAACAGATATCGGTGATCGACAGATTCGAATCTGCCAGCAGCTTGCAGGCACGGTTAACGCGCAGCTTGGCGATGTGGTCAGTGAAACTATTACCGGTGTTCTTTTTGAAAAACCGGGAAAATGCGCTTTCGCTCATTCCCGACATCACGGCAAGATCGGGCAGGCTGATATCGGTGGTGAAGTTATCAAGCACATACGCCAGCGCGCGCTGAATGATGTCGAGGGTCGACGGATCGAGATGCGGGACAAAGTCTTCGGACGACAGCACGACATATTCCTTGGATACGGCAAGGACGTTCAACAAGCGCATGAACATTGCCAACCGCTCCAGGCCGTCGACTGAGCCCATCTCCTCAAGGAGTTCAGCGCCACGGCGTCGCGTCTCACCGTAAAACGAGACGCCGCGCAGCGCGCGCGTCATGAAGGGATTGATTTCCCCTAGCTCAGGCAACGTCGCGGCCGCTGAGCGGATCTGTTCTGGATCGAACTGCAGCACAATGTCCCGAC
>WNGE01007996.1_pt1 | contig 15507 bp, 14 predicted proteins | sample 5400651 | NCBI WGS metagenome assembly WNGE01 (sample SAMN13153370, study PRJNA577476) | soil metagenome | isolation source: 60 cm soil or saprolite under grassland replicate 2 | place: USA:California | collected 2016-06-15 | reverse complement strand
GCTCCCGCGAGGCCGGCGACAAGACAGGCGACGCCGAGCGCCATCGTGCCCCTCGACATCGCGCGTCCAGGCTTCACCGCGGCGCTCCCGCGAGCAACGTCGCAGTCCCGGGAGCCGGGCGCAGAGATACCGCGGTGCCGTCCGCGACGATGTCACCGGCGCCGGCGTTATAGCGAACCACCTGCAGCGTGGTCTCGCCGCAGCGGACGACGTATTCGATCTTCTCGCCCAGGAAGGCATGCGACGCGACTGTGCCGATGAGCGGTCCCGCACCGCCATCGCGATCGATTTGAATTGCTTCGGGCCGCAGCAGCAAGGATACGGCGTCGCCCGCGTTGACAGGCAGCGCGGGAAGACGCGTCTGCACGACGGCTCCAAGCGCGGCAACGGTGACGGTGTCGTCGTGGACGGCGACGACGCGCGCCGGAACGAGGTTGACCCGCCCGACGAACTGCGCGACGAATTGCGACGCCGGCCGATGATAGAGATCCTCCGCCGTGCCTTCCTGCACGACGCTGCCCTGGTTCATCACCGCGATCCGGTCGGAGACCGCCATCGCCTCCTCCTGGTCGTGCGTGACATACACCGTCGTGATCGCCAGCCTGTGCTGCAGGTCGCGGATTTCGTGGCGCATCTGGATGCGGAGCTTGGCATCGAGATTGGACAAGGGCTCGTCGAAGAGCAGCACACGCGGGCGGATGACGATCGCCCGCGCCAGCGCGACGCGTTGCTGCTCGCCGCCGGAAAGCTGGCCGGAGAACTGGTGTTCGTAGCCGGAAAGACCGACGAGCGCCAGCACGTCGCCGACGCTCCGCGCGAGGGCTGCGCCGGATTCCCCGCGCACTTCGAGGCCGTAGGCGACGTTCTCGAACACGGATAGATGCGGGAACAGGGCGTAGTTCTGGAACACGAAGCCGATGTTGCGACGGTTGGCGGGCAGGCCGGTGACGTCTTCGCCGTCGAAGCGGATGCGCCCGGCGTCGGGCTTCTCGAAGCCGGCGATCATCCGCAACGTCGTCGTTTTGCCGCAGCCGGACGGTCCGAGCAGCGTCAGGAACTCGCCGGGATGCACGTCGATGCGCACGTCGCGCGCAGCCCAGATTTCGCCTTTCACGCGATGCGCGTAGCGCTTGGAGACGCCATCGACTGCCACGCCGATCGTGCTCGCGCTCACGGCGTTCATCCTCCGAGGAGGCTCGTCACCGGCATCGCGCCCGGCGCGCGGAAAAACCGCAGCGCGCGGCCGATCAGCGCGACGACGGCGAATACGATCGCGACCACCAGCACCGAGAACGCCGCCGCGGGCCCGAGCGAGAGCTCCGTGATGTTCTCGAGGATCTTCACGGTGATGAGCGTCCAGCCGATCGAGACGAGGAAGATCGTCGCGCTGATCGCCGTCATCGAGCGGATGAACACGATGCCGAGCCCGGCGAAGAACGCCGGGAGGATCAGCGGCAGCGTGATCCGGCGGAACGTCGTGCCGCTCCCCGCGCCGAGGCCGAGGGAGGCCTCCTCGAGGCTCCGGTCGATCTGCTGCAGCAGCGCGACCGTCGCCCGGATCCCCGTGGGTCCGTAGCGGAACACATAGCAAGCGATGATGATGAGCGCGGTCCCGGTGAGCTCGAGCGGCGGTTCGTTGAACGCGATGAGGTAGGCGATTCCGACGATCGTCCCCGGCAGAGCGTAGTTGATCATCGAGGCGACTTCCATCGTGCGCCGGCCGATGAAGGCTTTCTTGGTGACGAGGTAGCCGAGCAGGATGCCGTAGAAGCCGCCCAACGGCATCGCGAAGCCGGCGATGATCAGCGTATCGTGGATTGCCTTCAGGCCCTCGGTGAAGATCACGCGGTAGTGCGCGAGCGTGAACGTGTGGTTGGCGCCGAGCGCCACGACGAGCGATGCGTAGAGCAGCAACGCATAGAAGTACGCGACGACGAGCGCGAAGCCGGCGCAGGCCGCGAGAAGGATCGCGCGCGCCGCCGGTGAAACGCTGTCGAACGGCGCCTGTCCCGCACCCTTGCCGGTGATGGTGACGTAATAGCGGCGGCTCACCCAGTAGCGCTGGAGCAGGAATACCGCGAGCGCGGGAACGAGCAGCGCGAACGACAGCGCGGCGCCGCCGCGGAGGTCGAAAAGCCCGGTGATCTGCAGATACGCCTGCGTCGGCAGCACCGGAAACTGGTTGCCGGCCAGGATCAGCGGCGTCGCGAAGTCGGCGAGCGAGGCGGCGAACAGCAGCAGGAACGCGTTGGCGAGGCCCGGAACGGTGAGCGGCAGCGTCACGGTGCGGAACACGCGGGCGCGCGAGGCGCCGAGCGAGGTCGCCATGCCCTCCACGTTCGAGTCGATCGCCGCAAGGATCGGCCGCAGCGTCAGGTACGCGATCGGAAAATACGTGAGCACCTCGGAGAAGAGCGTGCTCGCGAGTCCGTAGACAGTGACGCCGTTCAACCCCAGCAGCTCGTAGCTGGTCGATCGCCGCCGAGAGCGCGCGCGGCAAGCGGCCGCGCTCTGCGGTGAACGCAAACAGGAAGCCGATCGCAGTGCCGAGAAGGCCCACGAGCGAGGCGAGAAGCAGGCTGTTCCAGAACGCGCGGACCTGGTGCCTGTCGGTCAGGATGCCGGCGAGGCCCGCGGTCGTGACGTGCCCGTGGTCGGTCAGCATCCGCACGAACAGCATCGCCAGCGGATAGACGACGAACACCCCGATGAGCGCCCACAGCGCGACGACGGAGAACGTAACTGCCGGGTCGCGGTTCGGCCGCGCGACGGCGTCAGACATGAATCATTGCGTTGCCATGGCGGACCCTCGCCCGAACCCTCGCCCGTGCAGCGGAAGAGGGCCGGGTAAAAAGGGCGCGCGCCTACGGGTTCAGCACTTCCGCAACCCAGCGCTCGACGATCCGCTTGCGGTTGGCGCCGGCGTAGTCGGCATCGATCGGCAAGAGCTTCGCATCCTTGAGGACGGCGGCGAGGCCCGGCTCGAGCGGGACATCGGGGTGGGCCGGCACGAAATTGATCTTGTATTTCGCGAACAGTCCCTGCATCGCGGGCGACGACGCCCAGTCGATCAGCTTTTTCGCCGCTTCCGGATTCTTTGCGCCCTTGATCAGCGCGATCGCCTCCGCCGCGGTGCCGATGCCTTCCCTGGGAAAGCTGATCGTCACCTCGTAGCCCTTGGCCTTGGTGTCGAGTGCGTCGACGATGAAAAAGATGCCGCCGCCGGCCTGGCCCAGCCCGACGGGCAGCGTGCCGCCGCCGCCGCTCTTCGTGTAGAGCTGCACGTTGGGGCGCAGCTTTTTCATGTAGTCGAACGCCTTGTTCTCGTCGCGGCCGTTCACTTCGAGGATCGAGAAGATGCGGGTGACGGCGGTGCCCGAGGTGCGCGCATCGGCCATCTGCAGCATGTTCTTGTACGGGGGTGCGAGCAGGTCGTTCCACGATGCCGGCGGCTTCAACCCGTTTTCCTTGATGAACTTGTCGTTGGTCATGAACACGAGCGGGTCGTCGGCGATCGCGACCCATTGGCCGTCCGCCTGCCGGAACCGCGCCGGCAGCTTCGCGAACGACGGCGGTTTGTAGGACTCGAACACGCCCTCGGAGATCCCGGCCGCGAAGGTCTCCACCGGCCCGCCGAAAAGGACGTCGACGCGCGGATTGCCCTTTTCCGCGATCACACGGGCGAGCGCTTCACCGGACGAAAAGCGGACGAAGTTGACCTTGATGCCGGTCGCCTTCTCGAATTCCTCGAACATCGGCCGCGCCCAGTTCTCGGGCCAGATCGAGTAGACGTTGAGCGTTTCGGCCGCGGCCGCGGGCGTCGGCGCGAACGTTCCAAGCACCGCAAGACAGAGGATGGCAATCACGGCCGTGGCGGATGGCGCGTGCCGCCACCGGCGTTGTCGAGCAATCATGGGACCCTCCTTGCCGGCGCTGGCGCCGCGTGCGCGTCGGGGACGGCCGCGGTCCTTAGTCGCGAGACGGGCCGACGGTACCCGAATGGCGCGACCCAAGTCAATCGATCGCGTGCCGCTGCGAAGGGGCGATCGAGAATCAGGACTTGGGCGCGGACGGCTTCGATGCCGGCTTGGCTCCCGTGGCGGCAGGCGTGTGCTTCCGCCCGAGCCCGTGAAGAACTGGATCTGCGGGCAGCGATCGGACTCCATCACGATCAGGTGCTCGCCGCGCTTGTACATCGCCGCCCGCTCCGCGACGCCGCGATCGGATAGATCGATCGGCGGATAGGTGTCCTGGAAGACCGCATTGTCGTTGCGATCGTAGACCAGGTAACAGGTGATGGCCTGCGCCGGAGCGCTCGGCAGAGCAAGAGCCGCGCCCGCAAGCAGAAGACGCCTGATCGTCGATCGCATCGTTGCCTCCTCTTCGTCGAAGTGATTGACCCGATCCCGCGGCCGCGGCGCACGCGGCCATGTCGCGTGAGGCTACATCGGGCATTTTCCCACGTAACCCTCCGACACGGGGGCCTCCGCATCGGCAGGCGCCACGGCACGCCCGTCGAAGAGCACGGGAATCTGATTGCCGGTGCCGAGCTTCGCATCGGCGCGGCGGCGCTCGTTGATCAGGCGGACGATGTTCCATTCGTCGTGCGCGCCGCGACTGACCGACGCCGATGCGCGCAACGCGTAGTAGCGCCGGAAAGAGGCTTTGCCGAGGCCAGTCTCCACCGCCTTCTCGAACTCGGGGTCCGCCTTGACGCGTTTGTCGAAATACTGCTCGAGCTTCGCCATGTCGGCATTGCCGTCGAAACCGAAATAGCGGGCGAAGTCCTGCGGTCCGGCGAAATAGACGAAATCGAACTCGCCCAATCCCTCCGGGCCCTCGAGCACGGATGTCCACATGAGCATGTAGTCGGCGCCGGTCCCCTTGGGCAGGTCCGCGTCCGGCGTTGCCGGATTCAGGAGGTAGACGTAGTCGGCGCCGTACCGCTTTTCGATCGCCGCCTTCGCGCTTTCGGCAACCTCGCGGTTGACATTGAAGTTGCCGCCGCCCGTCGACGTGAGCGGAACGCTCAGATAGCCCACCGCCTTGCCGGCCTTGCGCTGCTCGGCAATCACCTGCCGGAAATGCTCGACCCGCGCGGCGATCGCCCCCTTGAGCTCGTCGTTCGCGCAATAGCAGATGGCGATCTTCGTGCATTCACTAACTTTCGCCGCGTGCACGACGCCATGACCCAGCGCGAGCGCGAGCACGAGCGCAAGCGTCGCGGGCGCTTTGGGGATGCTGCGATTTCGTCGCATCTCTCAGGCTTCCTTTTCTGCGCCCGATTACGGTCGGCCGGGCGGGGCGAGCGTGCTCGGAGGCGAGCAATGATTAACTTAACCCGGCCGCGATGCCACCGCAACTTCGGTGCCCCGGCGCGGACCCTTGACTTTCGCCGCGTCGCAGGCGCCCAATGATGGAAACCAAAGCGGAGACTTTAGATGCCGATTCGATCGCTGCGCTCCATCGTCGCGGAGCAAACCCCCATCACCGCCCCGAAGACCGCAACGGTCATCGAAGCCGCGCTGCTCATGAAAAAGGAAGACATCGGCGCGATCCTGGTGGTCGATGGCTCGCGGCTCATCGGCATCTTCACCGAGCGCGATGCACTGTTTCGGGTGCTGGCTGCCGGTCGCGATCCGAAGACGACACCGCTCGCCGAGGTCATGACGCCGCAACCGCAGACCATCCATCCCGACGAGCCGTTCCTGAGCGCCCTGCGCATCATGCACAAGGGCGGATTCCGCCATTTGCCGGTCGCCGAATACGACCGGCCGCTCGGCATGGTTTCGGTGCGCGATGCGCTCGACGACGATCTCTACGAGCTGCGGCTGGACCTCGCGCAGCGCGAGGACATGCTCGAGTAACCGTCGGTACTACAGCCCGAGCCAGGTGATGGTCGAGCTCTCGAAATCGGGATTCGGCGCCACGAAGCCCTTGTAGCCAACGGCCTCCAGCGCGTCGCGGCCCGCCTTCGAATCGCGGATGTTGACCAGCGCTTCGCGAAGGCGCTGCTGCTCGTCGGCCGCCACCTTCGTCGATACGATGAATTGCTTGATCGGCACCGGGCGTGATTTGAGGAGGATCTTGCCGCCTTTGTCGGTCCACGCCTTGACCACCCCATTCGCCGCAGTGACGCCCACCTGGGCGAAACCGTATTCGAGATAGAAGGGCACCGCGTCCTGATAGCGGGTGGTGATCACCTTGGCGGCCCCGGCCGTTCCGTCCTTCGCCGTCGACAGCGGCACCTTTTCTGCGCGAAACATCGCCCGTACCATGGCCGCTGTGATCGAGTCAGGGTCCGGCGTGACGATCGTGTGTCCCTTGAGATCCTCGAGCGACTTCAACGGCTGATTCGGGTTCATCAGCAGCGATGCCGTGTATTCGGTGTAGCCGGTCGTCCAGGCGATCGCCTTGTAGCGGCCGGCTTTGATCTCGGCCATCGAGACATGCGCGGGATGGACGAAGCAAAGGTCGTATTCCTGCTTGGCCGCACCGGCGCGAAGATCGTCATAGGCCGGCACGAGCACGACCTTGACGCGGCGGCCCGTCGCGCGACCGAGGTAATCGGCGAGCGGCGCGAACTTGTCGCGGATTTCCTTCGGCGTGGCCTGGTAGGTCACACCCTCCGTGACCGCGAAGATGAGATCGGTTCCTTGCGCGGACGCGGCCGTCGACAGGACGGCCCCAACAATCAATGCAGCAAACGTACGACCGAGCATCGCGTCCTTTGCCGAAAGAGGGCGGGGGTGGAGGATGCCGAAACGCATTCCGCCAGAACGCCGATCATAGTCTGATTATAGGAAATCCGCATTCGTTTGTGCAATACAAATCAAGCGATTGCCTGGCCGCGGGTCGAGCGAGTTTGCGCGCGGCGAGCGTGCCTTGACTTGCGCCGCGCGATGGCGGGCGCAACCAAGCATCGGCTTTTGAACAGCACAGACGAGCCCGAAGCGGGACTGGCTGACCCGGACTTCCGACCCTCATCCTCGCAAGCGAACTTCACCTACAGGATACGGTTGAACCACAGGAGCGAGAGCAGCGCGGCGGCGAAGGCGAGCAGCGCACCCGCGGCGGCAAAGAGCGCAGTGATCTCGGTTTCCTTCTGCTCGAAGAAAATCTGCGTGTTGAGCTTCGAGTAGATCTTCTGCAGGTCGGCGGCGTTGCCGGCGTAGAAGTACTCGGCCCGCGTCAGGCTCGCGATCGACTTCAGCGCTTCCTCATCGAGCCGCACATGGAACGACCAGCCATCTCCGCTGATGATTTCGCCGGCCTGCGTGCCGATGCCGACCGTGTAGACGCGCACGCCGCGGTCGGCGGCCATCCGTGCCGCCTCGATCGGATCCGGCCCGGTCGTCGTCTGGCCGTCGGTGAGGAGAATGATCGCGGCGGAATTGTACGAGCCCGGAGGAACTGCCTTCGGCGCCGCCTTGTCGGGAGGGCGGGAAGGATCGAGCGGCGCACTGCGGGGTGCGGGGCTCCGCGGATTGTACGAGCGGAGGTCGAATTCGACATCGGGGAAGATCATCTTCAACGAGACGAGGATGCCGCTGCCGACGGCCGTCCCGCGCTGGAGCTGGAAGCGATCGATCGCCGCGACGATGTCCTCGCGGCTGTGCGTCGGCGATTGCACGACCGACGCCGTCGCAGCGAACGACACGACGCCGATGCGCGTGGTTTTCGGCTGCTCGGCGACGAACGCCTTCGCCGCCTCCTGGGCCGCGGTCAGCCGATTGGGCTTGACGTCGGTCGCGCGCATGCTGCCCGAAACGTCCATCGCGAGGATCACCGTTTCATGCTGCGAGGGCAATGTCACGATGGCCGCGGGGCGCGCGATGGCGAAAAGGAGCAGCACGAGCGCAAGGGCGAAGAGCAGTGGCGGAACGTGTCGGCGGAAGCGCTGTCCGGCTGACAGCGCATCGCGGATGAGCGCGAGGCTCGCGTAGCGCAGCGCCGTCTTGCGTTTGCGCCGCAGCACGAGAATGTAGACGCCCACGACCCCCGGGATGAGCAGCAGCAGCCAGAGCATCTCGGGCCACAGGAGTGTCATGGCCTTGACACGCCCAGTGACCAGCGCCGCAGCGCGCGCGATGTCCTATTCCCGTCGACTTCAGGTGCCGGCTTGTTCGCGCCGGCGTCAACGGACGCCTGCAGGTGCCGGGGCAGACCGCCGCCCGTCGCAAGCTGGCTGCGGCGCTTGCGGAGGTCGGCGAAGCGCAGGATCGCGTCGACCAGATCGTCGTCGGTGGCAAGCTCGAGCGCGTCCACACCCGCGGCGCGAAACGCGGCGCGCAGTTCCGCCTCGCGCTTCTCCGCCGCTTGCGCGAAGCGCCGGCGAAATGAGCCGTCATGCGTGTCGACGAAGAGCTGCTCGCCCGTTTCCGCATCCTGGATGACGAGCAGACCGAGGTCGGGCAGGTGGGTCTCCAGCGGGTCGTAGAGGCGCACGGCGACGACGTCGTGGCGTTGAGCGAGATGTGCGAGCGGTTCCGACCAGCCGGGCGTGCTGATGAAATCGGAAATGACGAACATCAGCGAGCGCCGCGGCGCAACGCGATAGGCCGTCTGCAGCAGCACCCGCAGGTCGGTGACCTCGGAGCGGGCGAGCGCCGGGCGCGTCAGCATCCGGTGCATCAGGTGCATGACGTGCCGGCGGCCGCTGCGCGCGGGGATCACGGTGTCGACGCGGTCGCCGTACAGAACCGCGCCGACGCGATTGCCGTGGCGCGTCAGGATCCGGGCGAGCACGGCGACGAACTCCGTCGCGACGCTGCGTTTGAGTTGCGTCGATCCGAATTCCACCGACGGGCTCAAGTCGAGCAGGAACCACGCCGCGACTTCGCGCTCCTCGTTGTATTCGCGCACGTACGGGGTCTGCAGCCGTGCGGTGACGTTCCAGTCGATGTGGCGAACGTCGTCGTGGTAGACGTACTCGCGCAGGTCGGCGAAATCGAGACCGTGACCGCGGATCAACGTCCGGTAATCACCGTGCAGCACGCCGTCGAGCCGGCGGAGCACGGTCCATTCGAGGCGTCGCAGGACGGATTCAGGCGTTCCGGTCGATGCGGACATGGGTCTCGAGCGGTTTTTCCGGCGCAGGAACGTGCTTCATGATCCGACGAATCAGCTCGTCGGGCGTCTGCGCGTCGGAAAGCGCTTCGTAGGACAGCGACATGCGGTGGCGCAGCACATCGGGCGCGAGGTCGGCGATGTCCTCCGGCAGGACATACGCACGATTGCGGAGGAACGCGAGCGCACGCGCCGCCTCGACCAGATGAATCGTCGCACGCGGGCTCGCCCCGTAGGACACGTAACGCGCGAGGTCCTTGATCCCGTAGCGGTCCGGCTCACGCGTCGCGGCGGTGAGACGCACCGCGTATTGCATCAGCGACGGGTCGACGTACCCGGCGCGGCATTCGCGCTGCAGCGCGGCGAGCTCTTCCGTCGTGGCGACTTCCGCGACCGCCTGCGCCGCCCCGGTCACGCGCTCGACGATGACGAACTCCTCCTGCTCGCTCGGGTAGCCGACCAGCACCTTCATCATGAAGCGATCGACCTGCGCCTCGGGCAGCGGGTAGGTGCCTTCGGTTTCGATCGGATTCTGCGTCGCCATCACCAGGAAAGGCTCGGGAACGTGGTGCGTCTGCCCGGCGATCGTCACCTGGTATTCCTGCATCACTTCGAGGAGCGCGCTCTGGACCTTGGCCGGGGCGCGATTGATCTCGTCGGCGAGCAGCAGGTTCGCGAAGACTGGGCCGAGCGATGTGTTGAACTCGCCGGTCTTCTGATTGTAGATGCGCGTGCCGACGAGGTCCGCCGGAACGAGGTCGGGCGTGAACTGAATTCGCTTGAACGTGCCGCGGATCGTGCGGGCGAGGGTCTTCACGGTCAGCGTCTTGGCGAGTCCCGGAACGCCCTCGACCAGCAGATGGCCCTGCGCCAGGATCGCCACCAGCACGCGTTCGAGAAAATGGTCCTGGCCGACGACGACCCGCTTGACCTCGTAGAGGATCCGCTCCATCAGCGGCATCACGTCGGTGCGCATTGGCTGATCGTTCATGCGTGGTGGCCTTTAGGGATGCAGCGTCAGAACGGCGAGATGCCGACGGCGGAGGCCGCGTTCTCGATCGGGACGGCGAACCCGATGCCGATGAACACCTTCTGCTCGGTGGGATTGAGAATGGCGGTGACGATGCCGACGACTTCGCCATCCATCGTCACGAGCGGGCCGCCGGAGTTGCCGGGATTGACCGCCGCGTCGAACTGGATGAGGTTGGTCAGCGAACGTTCGCCCCCGAGCGAACGGTATTCGCGCCGCAGCCCCGAGATGACGCCCGCCGAGGCCGAAGGTCCGATGCCGAAAGGGTAGCCGATGGCGACGACGTCGTCCCCCGGCGCGAGATCGGCGGTCGAGCGCAGCGTCGCCGCGGGCAGGTCGTCGGGGAGCTTTTTCGCCTGCAGCACTGCGAGGTCGTGCTCCGGCCGGATGCCGATGACGCTCGCTTCGCTTTCCATGCCATCGTCGAACTCGACTTCGATCCGGTCGGCGCCGGAGATCACATGAAGATTGGTGAGAATGATTCCCGTGTCGACGATGACCACGCCGGTGCCCACGCCGTGCATCACGTGTCCTTCCTTGTCCTGCTCGTAACCGCTGCCGTGGACGCGGACGACCGAGCGCCGCACCAGCTCGTAGGCCTTGGCAGCGCGCGAGGGCAGCGGCACGGTTTCGAGCGTGTGCAACACCGCGGCGTCGATGTCCTGCTGCGTCAAAGGCGGCGCTGCCGGGGCGATGCCGTAGCGGGTCAGCGCGATCGCCAGAATCACGACGCCGGCGCCCGCGGCGATGAGCGCACGCTTATGCTGCGCGCCGAACGATCGCCAGCGCGAAGCGCGCGTTTGCGTTACGCGCTCGGCCGCATTATCCGGAGCGGCGCCTGCGCGGTCCGGTGCAGCGACACCGCCGAGCGCGTTCCCCCGGTCGGGCTTTCGCGCCCGCCCGGAGCTGCTGTACAAGGTGAGTCTCTTCATCGGCGGCCCGCTGCCGGTCCCTCGTTACATCCGGTATCAACGGTACCACGAGCGGCGCCGCCGCGGAACGGCGACTCCCGTAGCGGCCCGGCGAGCAGGGACAAATTCGGCGGTGAGCCGGTCAGACCCCGGACGGACGGCTGTCGTTCCCTTGCCGGCGCGAGAGGCTCTGGATCGCGAGCGCGGCGACCGACGTGCCGAGCGCGGAAATTGTCACCGTGTCGCGCGTCAACAGATTCATCAGATGACCGAGCATCTCCGGATTGCTCTGCTGCACGTAGCGGACGAGCTCGTAGACCTGTTCCGAAGTCGTTCGGGCGGCATCGTCGAACGAGACCGGAATTTCCGGCCAGCGTGCCTGCGCAACGTACTTGGAGAACACACCGCCGCCGACGACCGCGAGCGCGAGCGGTCCCACCGAAGCGAGCAGCCGGCCAAGCATGCGTGCGCGAAGCCGGATGTTGAGGCGATCGAACGCGCCGGCGACGATCGCCGGCAGCGGTGGCGAATTGGCGGGAGCTTCCGCGGCGGATGCAGCGGAAAGTGGACGTTGCTTTGGCTGATTCATGCGGCGTTTTTCCTTGCGAGAGACCTTCATTCGCGCGAGCACGCGAATACAATCGGAGTCGATCATCTGGCGGGCATTCTGCCCAGGCCCGCTCGTGATTTCGAAGCATGCGCCTGCCTTATGACGGCAGCGTTGCATGCGACCCACGATTGCGGAATAAAGTTTCCGTCAAACCGAGCACCGTGTATGTCGGGCAAATCCTACAGCGCCACCTCGTTCATCTCCTGCATGCGGTAACATCGTCGAAATGAGAACGAATTCCGAAACGAATTTTCCCGCGATGCGGCACTTATGTTGCAGTGCGATTGGACCCGGTTGTGGGTGTGGGCCGGACACGATCGCGGCAATTGTGTTGCACCGCTGAATCGCGATGGCTACTCCCGTCATCTCGCCCACGCAAAAAGCGCGACTGCTGTCCGAGGCGCTGCCGTTCATACGCGCCTATCACGCAACCACGCTGGTGATACGGCTGGGTGGCGGCGCGATGGCCGATCGCGCGTTGAAGGAGGGATTCGCGCGCGACGTCGCCCTGCTGCGGCTCGTCGGCATGAATCCGATCGTTGTCCACGGCGGCGGCTGGCGGATCGACGAGTTGCTGGCGCAAATGGGAATCGAAATCCGCGAGCATCGCGGCATGCGCGTGACCGACGAGGCTACGCTCAACGTGGTCGAGATGGTGCTCGACGAGCTCAATCAGGAGCTCGTCGGCCTCATCAACCGGCACGGCGGTCGCGCGGTCGGCCTCAATGGCCAGGACGGACGCTTCATTCGCGCGCGACCCATCAGGCTTCCCGCCGCGGCGCACGCAGCCTCGCCCGTGGACCTGGGCCTCGTGGGTGACGTCGAGTCGATCGACGCGACGATCGTCGAGCTGCTCGTGTCGCGTCATTTCATTCCGGTGATCATGCCGATCGGCGTCGGATCCGACGGCACCGCCTATCACATCAATTCCGATCTCGTCGCGGGGCAGCTCGCGCGAGCGCTGAAAGCGGAAAAGCTGATCCTCATGACCAATGTCGAAGGCGTGCGCGACCGCGCGGGCAAGCTCGCCTATATCCTCACCGCGGCCGAAGCCGAAGGGCTGCTCGACGGCGACGTGGTCGAGAGCGACATGCGGCCGCGGCTCACCGCAGCCCTCGCCGCGGTGCGCGAGGGCGTGCGCTCGGTGCACATCATCAATGGCGGCGTGCCGAGCGCGCTGCTGCTCGAAGTTCTGACGAGCGAGGGCGTCGGGACGGCGATACGTTCCGACGAAGGTGCCCATTTCCTCGCCGACAGCCGCGGCTACTTCGGGACTCCGGAGCCGGGCGTGGCATCCTCGCAGGACGAGCACGCCGACTGATGTGCGCACGCGCTACGGCGCGCGCTCGATGACTTCACCGGTCGACATCGCCTCTCAACGCCTTTCAACGCACGCGGTTGAGATACGCAGCCAGCGCCATGATGTCGGGTTCACTGAGCCCGGCGGTCACGGCCGACATCGGCGCAAAGACGCGCTCGCTCGTGTTGGCGCGATAACGCATCAGGGAGACACGAATGTAATCGGTCTGCTGACCGGCGAGCCGGGGCAGGCTTTCGCTGCCGAGCGCAGTCGGACCATGACAGTTCGCACAAAGCCGCTGGTAGAGCTTGCGTCCCTGGTCTGCGCTGGCATCGGGCTCCTTGGCGATCGGCTTGACGGCGGAGTCGGCGTAATACGTCGCCAGCAGCGGCAGATCCGCGGGCGGAAGCAGCCGGAGCAATCCTTCCTTGAAGCGATTCTTGCGTTCGCCCGAGGCGTACTTCTGCATCTGTGTCAGGAGATAGGCTCGATTCTGCCCGGCAAGGTTGGGAACGTCGGATGCGGTGCTGTTGCCGTCTTCGCCATGACAGTTGGCACAAAACTCGGCCGCCTTCCTGCCCGCGGCTGCAATCGCCGCCTTGGACGTCCTGTCGGCATCGGTCCCCTTCGACGCTGCCGCGACCGGGTTGGCCGGCTTGGCCGTCTGCGCGATCGCCGTCAGCGTGGCCACCGCGAGCGAGCTTGTCAGCAAAACGGCAATAGCGCCGCGGCGCATGTCCTTGGTCCCCTCACGCAGAAGCGATCGATTATATGTGCAGCGATCGTGCTGCCCCGCACTCGCGGCGGGGCCCGCATCTCATCGGCGCGGTGTCGGCTTGGCGGGCAACGCCTTGGAAACGGCTGCGTAGAGCTGGATCACGGAGACCGGGTCGAGATCGATTTCGTCGAGCTTCACGCGCACGCGGCCCGGGGTCACGGCCGAAGGCTCGATCGATAATCGCGACGCAGGACCGGCACCGGTGATCGTCGACAACTCATCGGCCAGGTGCCGGTTCTGCGCCTGCACCGCCGCTGCATTGTCTGATGTCGTTTCCTTGGGGAGGCGTGATTGGGCGATGGCGACGATCGTCGCGGCAATGGCGTTCCAGTCGAAGTCTCCGGCACGCTCGCGAAACTGTACCGGCGTGCGAGCGCGGTCGTGCACGGTCAGGAAGAGACCCCGATAGACGCTGCGCTCGATTGAAACCTCGACTGCCTGTCCCTTGTGGATAAAGGCCAGCTTGCCGGGAACCCGCGCAAGCCCCCGGCTCGCGAGGTTGCGCGTCGCGATCCCTTCCCAATCCTGGTGCGGATGCATAGGGTACCTCCAGCGTTCCGCAAATTGATCAGCACAATTCGTGCCAATGTCAGCGAGGACAGGAGGACCGTCGGCTGGAGCTCGCGGACCGCGGCGGATCACTCATAACCGCGTCGCGGACGCAATGGAAGCTATTTGCCCGTAGACCGCCGCCGCGCATCGAGGTCGATGTCGAGGTATTTCCAGTACGACGAGAAGATCATCGGGCTGAATCCGCGCACCCAGGGATTGACGAAATTGCTCTCGAGCCGGAACGCGGCGGGCAACTGCGGCATGTAGGTGAGCGCGATCTCGGTCATCCGGCGCGCGGCCGCGATCTGTTGCGCATCGCCATCGCTGCGCAAGAACGCGTCGAGCGCGCGATCGTACTCGGGCAGTCGGAACTGACTCACGTTCACCCGCTGTGGCTGCTTCGCGGAGAGCTGAATGAGCTGGGCGGAGCCCGACGGCGAGCCTCCGAAGCCGCCGTAATAGAGCTGATACTGACCTTTCTCCAGCGCCTTGATGATTTCCTGGAACGGCGCGACGACGAAGTCCATCGTGAGCCCGATCGCGTCCATGTTCTTTTTCCACAACGTCTCGACCTCGCGGGATACCGTACCCGTGCGCTGCGGTAGCGTCAGCTCCAACGGCTTGCCATCCGGCATCGTGCGCGAGCCGTTCCCGTTCGCACGATAACCGAAGCGGTCGAGGAGCGCCCTCGCGGCCGCCGGATCGTAGAGCGGCTTGACCGGCAGCGTCGGATCATGCCCGCCCACGCCGGGCGGCACGATCTGATTCGCCGGCAACGCTTGGCCGGCGTAGACGATCTTCAGCAGTTCGGTTACGTCGAGTCCGAGAGCAATCGCCCGGCGGAGCGCGATGCGTTCGTTGCTCATTCCGCCCAAGACCGGATCGGCGACATTGAAGTAGATCGAGAACGTGTAGGGTTCGGGATACACGTAGTGCACGATGCCCCGCGCGGCGTACGCCGGCTTGAGCTTGCCGCCTGCCAGGAGCCGGTTCGCGACCTCGCCACGCAGGACCACGAAATCGAGGCCGCCCTGTTCGAACTGCAGAAGCCGCGGCAGATCTTCATCGATGACGGCGATCTCGAGCACACCGATCTGCGGCAGGATCTTCCCCTGCATGCTGCGCTCGAGCGCCGCATGCGCGGGATTGTCGCTCGCAGGAAAGGAGACGCTGCGGTAGCGCGAATTCGCGTCCAGCACGATGCGCGAGCCGCGCTTCCATTCGCGCAGCCGGAACGGGCCTGTGCCTACGGCGCGG
>WNGE01010590.1_pt1 | contig 15508 bp, 15 predicted proteins | sample 5400651 | NCBI WGS metagenome assembly WNGE01 (sample SAMN13153370, study PRJNA577476) | soil metagenome | isolation source: 60 cm soil or saprolite under grassland replicate 2 | place: USA:California | collected 2016-06-15 | reverse complement strand
CGGCATGCACGGGGCTGATCTCCAGGATGTCTGGACTGAGCTTATCGCCCGCGCCGACTCCGAACGCTCTCAGGAGCCCGCTGCCACAGCCCGAGCGGCCGCCAATTGCTACCTATTCGAGTGATGCATGTCTAGACAAGACATGGCCACTCTGTCCTCTCGCGAATGTTGGGCTCACCTCGTGAATCTTCCCTTGAGTGCGGCAAGACCGATCAGACCTGAAGTCAGCATGAGCAAGGTAGCAGGCTCGGGTACAGGAGCAGGAGTCGCGATAAACCCATGTTCGGGACTATCGGCGAAGGAGTAGTTACCGACGATGGTTCCCGAATCATCGATCCCGCTGGCAATGGTGTTGGTTGCTCCTGGAAAATCGAGGGGGGAGAAGTTGCCCCCTGCATAGAGAAACCCATGGTCGTTGAAGTCGTCATCCGTGTACTTGCCTATGATAGTGCCTGCGTCATTAATTCCAAGAACAAAGGTTTCGATCGCATCCGGAAACGGAACGTCGATGGAAGTGAAGTTCCCGCTGGTATCGCGGAGGAAGCCGTGGTAGGTCTCAAAATCGAGATAATATCCCACGATCAGACCCGAATTGTTGATGCCCGTTGCCTGCGTACCAAGCCTGAAAAAGAAAGGGGCATTGATAGTGATGATGTTCGCCCCTGCCTTCATAAACCCACGGTCGATCGTGAAATCTGCGTAATGGCCTACAACGGTTCCGCCATTATTGATCCCATTCGCCTCGGTGTTGTTGTTCGGGCGAACCTCCCCCGGTACTTGGAATATCGTGAAGCTTCCTCCCATGTCGATGAACCCGTGATGCGCCAGCGTATCATCCGCGTAATATCCGACGATCGTTCCGGAGTCATTGATTCCATTGGCGACCGTCGTGAAGGCGTTCGAGACCGGGAGATTGATGGTGGTGAATGCTCCTCCACTATCACGGAGATAAGCGCTGTTCTGGAGAAAATCGGGGTCTGGCCGGTACCCTCCCACGATATCGCCGTTGTTGTTGATCCCATTAGCAACGGTCGGTAGTCCGCCCGGATAATCAAAGGAAGAGAATGTGTACGTGGTCGCCTGCGCAGTCGAAGCAAGCAGTAACAAACCGATGACGATCAGGTGTGATGTCACAAGACTTTTCATAAATAACCTCCCGTTTGATCAGAAAAGGATAGCCAACACGAGCATCCTCCGGCGGCGATCGCCGCGTCCCTGGGCCCTGGCCCCGCGACATCAATCGCCCACACTCAGACGGCGGCCGCCCCAGGAGCCCGCTGCCACAGTGCACATGAGAGGCCTCCTCGCGGGTCGAGCGAGCCGACCCGAGTGAGCTGCATGCTAGCCAATGGTTCACTGGGTTCGGAGTCCCAACGGCGCACTGGTGCGGAGCGGGACTGACGGTTGAAGGAACGCGAACCCGGAGGCCTCCAAAGCCCCCGCGGGCCGGACGGTTAGACGGTGGGAACAAGCAGAGACAACCTAGGCGCCCTTCAGCGCACTGTCAAGGCGAGTCTTGCCCTTACTCCGTACCCAGGGGGCTCGTCACATCCTATCGGCGCGCTACTGATGTCATGAGAACGGTCTTGCGCTGTTGCTATGCTTGCCGTGGGCGACAGCGCTCCCAGAAAGGGGGCCGACGCCATGACATTCGTGGGATGCGACCTGCACACGCGCATGCAGCAAGTGGCCGTGCTGGACACCGGGACTGGGGAGGTGAGCGAGGGCCAGCTGGGACACGACCGGAGTGCGATCGAAGAGTTCTATGCCGGGTTGCCAGGGCCGGGTGTGTAGCTAGTAACCTTTTCCCTGCACACCTTCCAATCTTGAGCGAGGAGGGCGGTCATGGGAAAGGCGGCAACCGAGCAGGAGAAACTCCGGCAGGCAAAGGCGCGGCTCCGACGGATTCACCACTACGAGCAGGTCACGCACAACGTCAGTCAGACCTGCCGCTTCTTTGGCGTCTCGCGGCGCCAGTTTTATACCTGGCTGCATCGGTATCGCGAGCAGGGCCTCGAGGGACTGAAGAACCTCAAATCGGGAGCGAGGAAGCCCCACCTCGCCACGCCGCCCCACATCGTCGCCCTCATCCTCCGCGCTCGCGCAGAGCGCCAGTACGGACCCATCCGTCTTTGCTTCTATCTCCAGCGCTTTCATCAGGTTTATGTCTCGGTCCCGACCATCTACAAGATCCTAAAGCGCCACGCCCGTTTTTCGTCCTACGTCGACGTTGGCCTCCGACACTCGGGAAGACTGTCAGTACTACCTGTATGGAAGTACAACAGGCCGAACGAGGGGTGACGGTAGCTCGGATAGTCCAGAGGTGCTGTGTGAGGATTTGGACGAAAGTTGCGGCAGGTGTTTGAGTTTGTGCCCAAGTTGTGCCCAACTCAGGCGCATTCCTGATCACTCCAGCACACGCCAGAGCACGGGGCTGTCGTCACCTCTCGTTCCACATCAAACAGTTACGCGCACTTACACGACCCGGGGAATAGGACTGAAAATCCTGGTGTCGGCGGTTCAATCCCGTCCCTGCCCACCATTCTTTTCAACAAGATGCCCAACAGAGAATTTCTCCAAGTTTGAGTTTGTGCCCAGATTTGTGCCCACCTCGGGCACACTCCAGCACATTCCAGCGCACGTCAGTGGTCCTGGCCGTCGCGGCCCCGTTCATCCAGATCCAACTGGACCGCGCCTTACTGACCCGCTCCTGTCTTCGTCTTCGGGCTCCCGTTTGACGGGTCCCACGCGCTCCGACAGGATCGGTGCGCGAGTGCCCGATTTTCATGCGGCAAGGTGGGCTATAGGCCCATGACCGCCCTCGGAGCCAGTTTGCTGACCGATACTGACTCCCGCTGATTGGAGGAGTAGGCTGGCATCGTATGAAAATCACCTCCGATGTGTTTGAAGCCTACCTGAAGTGTCCGACGAAATGCTGGCTGCGCGCAACCGGTGAACCATCCGCCGGCAACACCTACCCAGAATGGGTGAAGGCGCAAAACGACTCTTACCGCACGACCGAGACAGAACGGCTGATTGCCGAGTCGCCTAATAACGGGGTGGCGCGCTCGCCAGCCATGGAGAATGTCATGGCCGCCAAGTGGCGGTTGGCCTCCAGCGTGGCCGTGCAGGCGCAGACGAATTGCTGTGTGCTGGAATCAGAACTTCACGCGATGGAACGCGTGCCCGCCGAACACCAAGGTAAACCAGCTGAGTTCATTCCAATTCGCTTCGTCTTCACCAACAAGCTTGGCACTGACGACAAACTGCTGCTGGGCTTCGATATGTTCGTGCTTTCGAAATCGCTGGGACGCGAGATCGGCACCGGGAAGATCATTCACGGCGACGACAGCGCCATCCTGAGGGCGAACACCTCGTCCCTTTCTGGCGAAGTGCAAACGCGCATCGAAAAGATCGCCGCGCTACTGTCCAGCCCTTCGCCTCCCGAGCTTGTCCTGAATCGGCACTGCGTTGAATGTGAGTTTCGGGTCCGTTGCCGTCAAAAGGCAACGGAGACCGACGACCTCAGCTTGCTTTCGGGGATGTCCGAGAAGGAACGTGCCCGGCACCGTAGCAAAGGCATCTTCACCGTCACACAACTCTCCTACACTTTCAGGCCGCGACGAACGCCGAAGCGAGCAAAGAATCCCGCCCAGCCGCACCACTTCGCTTTGCAGGCGCTCGCCATCCGGGAGAACACCGTCTATATCCACGGCACGCCCACACTGCCCGAATGCCAGAGTCGAGTGTACTTGGACATCGAGGGACTGCCGGACCGTGGCTTCTATTACCTCATTGGGGCATTGATCGTCACCGAAGAGCGCGACGCCTTCCGCTCATTCTGGGCGGACACGGAATCGGACCAAGCCGCTATCTTTCTCCAGTTCGCTGAAGCCATTTCGGAGCTTCCTGACTTACGCGTGTTCCACTTCGGCGATTATGACGCCGCCGCGATGAAGCGTGTCGCCGCGGGTTTGCCAGACCGCGCAAAAGCACAGTTCGAGTCCATCCTCCAGAGGTCAGTCAACATTCTTTCGCTCATATATCCGCACGTCTATTTCCCGACATTCTCGAACAGCCTGAAAGATCTTGGCAGGCACCTCGGCTGTGACTGGCCTGAGTCTGGAGCAACAGGCCGTGAAAGCATCATCTGGCGGAACAAGTGGGAACGGGGACACACGCGTGATCTGAAGACAGGGCTTCTCGACTACAACAGGAGCGATTGCTTAGCACTGAGGAAACTGACCGAGTTCACCATCCAGAATACGCGTTCAACAGTGTCAGGGGAGGAGAACGGAACCAAGATCAAGCGCACCGAGGACTTCCACAAAGCTCGCCCAAGATGGCGGATGTTTGCTCCAAAAGACTACGCGCTTGAGGACCTGCACCGCATCAACAAATGCGGATATTTCGACTATCAGCGTGAGAAGGTCTTCGTGAAGACGTATAGCTATCTCCACGAGATCGCCGGCCATCATCGCAAAAGACAGCGCCACAGCGTGCAACCCAGTAGAGTTGTTGACCTCGTCTGTAAGAAGTGCCCTGCATGTGGAGCTAAGAATCTTGGCCCTTCCGGGAATCGTGTGGGTAGGGGCGGCGGGCAGCTATGCTCCGATCGAGGAGGATCGGAGCCATGCGCGACGTGGAGCTGTACCGGGCGCTCCTGGGGTTGACCGCCCCGTGGACGGTGGCGGGCGTGGACGTGGACCTGAAGGGGCAGCGCGTGGTGGTGCGGGTGGAGGCCGGGCCGGGGCCGTACCTGTGTCCGGAGTGCGGGACACCGACGGGGCGGTATGACAGTAAGCCCCGCCGGTGGCGCCATTTGGACACGATGCAGTTCACGACCTGGATTGAGGCCGACGTGCCGCGAGTGGACTGCGCCTCCCACGGGGTCAAGCAGCTGCGGGTCCCGTGGGCCGAGCCCGGCTCGCAGTTCACCGCCCTGTTCGAGCGGCTGGCCATCGATCTGCTCCGGGAGTGCTCGATCACGGGGGCGGTAGGGCTCTTGCGCATCAGCTGGGACGAGGGCTGGGGGATCAAGGGGCGGGCAGTCAAGCGGGGCCTGGCGCGGCGGGGCCACGCCGTGGTCGCGCGGCTCGGGGTCGACGAGAAGGCCATGGCCAAACGCCATCGCTACCTGACGATCGTGGCCGATCTGGAGCAGAGCCGAGTGCTCTACCTGGCCGACGACCGCAAGCAAGAAAGTTTGGACGGCTTCTGGCCCACCCTGACGCCGGCCCAACGCGACGGCATCGCGGCGGTCGCCATGGACATGTGGGAGCCCTACGTGCAATCGACGCGCGCGCATCTGCCCGAGGCGGACCAGAAGATCGTGTTCGACAAGTTCCATGTCGTCAAACATCTGCACGACGCCGTCGATCGGGTGCGGCGCGGGGAGCACCGGGTCCTCAAGCGCGCGGGCGATGAGCGGCTCACGGGCTCCAAGTACCTGTGGCTGCGCCGGCCCGAGGATCTGAGCGAGCCGCAGCGGGCCGCGTTCCGCGCCCTGCAACGGGAGGATCTCAAGGTCGGCCGAGCCTGGGCGCTCAAGGAGTGCTTCCGTACCTTCTGGGCCTACCGCTATCCCGGGGCGGCCCGCACCTTCTTCACGCGCTGGTTCTGGCGCGCGACCCACAGCCGGCTCAAGCCCATGGCGGCGGTCGCCAAGCTCATCCAGCGTCACCTGCCGAACCTGCTGACCTACCTGCGCCATCACCTCACCAACGCCGGGCTCGAGGGTATCAACGCCGTCATCCAGTGGGTCAAGAAGACCGCGCGCGGCTTCCGCAACGCCGAGCACTTCAAGACGGCGATCTACTTCCACTGCGGCGGCCTGGATCTTTACCCACACGAAAGCCGGTAGAGCCAGAATCTTCAACGGACAGCCTGCCAATGCCAACATTCGCTAGACCTCAAATTCACAAAGTCAGGCGTGAAACGGGCGGTGACTCGCGTTCGATGCTGGAGCTACAGATGTCCGAGCTGCATGGCGATTGTGAAGGCTCGACCGAGGTTCGCAACGCAACAAACCTACGGCCACAGCCTGATGAGTTGGTGCGTCTACTTCAACGTCGTCTCCGGTTTGAACATGCTCAAAGTCCAGAAATGTTTGAAGGATGTGTTCGACTTATCTGTTCACAATGGCCAACTATATCGGTTCAAGCAATACGCCACGGCACGTTACGCGTCGCTCGACGAGGAGTTGCTCCGCTCGATCGTCAAAAGCGCGGTCATTCACATGGATGAAACAGCGGTCAACCTGCGCAGCCACGCCGGCTATGTGTGGGTCGTGACCACCATGGATATGGTGCACTTCTTTTACCGGTCGTCCCGCGAAGCGTCATTCTTAGTGGAGATGCTCGACGGGTTTTCGGGCATTCTTGTCTCAGACTTCTTTACCGGCTACGAGTCCATGCCGTGTCGACAACAGAAGTGCCTCGTTCACGTGGTCCGAGATCTGGACGAGGATCTGGTTCACAATCCTTTCAATGAACAATTCAAAAACTTCGCTCAAGACTTCGGCTCGCTGCTGCGGCCCATCATAGAAACCGTCGATCGTTATGGCTTGACGAAGCGTCATCTGGGAAAGCACAAACGGGACGTGGAGCGGTCTCTCAAATCGATTCACGCGTTGAAGCCCGATTCCGAGCTCGTTGACCAATACCGGAAGCGCTTCATCAAATATTGGCCAAAGATGTTCACGTTTCTCGACTACGATGGTGTGCCCTGGAACAACAACAATGCGGAACACGCGATTAAGCGATTCGCGAAGTATCGTCGTAACACCGACGGCTGTTACACGGAGCGATCGTTGAAGGAGTATTTGGTCTTGGCCAGTGTTCTGGAAACCTGTGACTTCAATAAAGTGAATGTGCTGAAGTTTCTTCTGTCGAAAGAAGCGACGTTGGAGGGATTGTTCCGGATGGCGGGACGAGAGACCCATGGCACACCGCCAGCGGAGACCGAGGATGAGACTCCGCAGCCTTCAGTGCCTACGACTCCTTGATCGAGCCGTCTGCATATCCTGCTCCCCGTCAGGGCGCAGGCTCTCGGGCTCGGCCCGCTATGACTGCGAACGGGTATTTTGTATCTACGCTCCCGATTCGGGTCGATTGGGACTGAGAAGGGGCTTTGTGTTAGCTATGGTGCAGCCTCACTACCTGTCGCGAACTGGTCGGGTGCAAGTCCCGACGAGAGGAGATTTCTCGTTCGCCCAGCTCGGGCGAGACGCAGCGCCGCGGCCCGATCACCAAGGCCGGGCACGCGCGCGCCCGCTGGCTGCTCATTCAGGCCGCGATCTCGATCCTGCGCCGCCGGCCCCCCGCTTTCGCTTGGGTCTTCTAGAATTGCCGCCTGGCGACCTTCTCAACCACCCTCGACCGAGCCGCCTTGCGTCGGCTGGCCGTCTTCGCCTCTGCGGCGGCTGCGGACGCCTCCTGATTGGGTGCTGTGACTCGAGACGAGGCCTTTTTACTTTTCTTCATTTTGGTAACTCCTCCACCCTCACCTTGAGGGCCCCCGCGCGTGTCTCGATCATCGTGAGCGTCGGATCATGCCGGGCATGTGGATGATGCGCTCGTTGGCACCGGGGGCGTGCGACTCGGGGGACGATCCCACCCGTCCAGTCCGATGCTGACGGAGACGGTCACGAGGAATGACGGCGGCGGCCTTGGGGCTTCGCCGCTCACTTCCCCTTCTCCTGGCGACGTAGCTAGGGTCACCGGGATGCTACCGTTTGCTGACGCACGCGGTGCATCTCTCGGGCTCGGCGCCGACGGGCGGCGCGGCGGAGCCGTTGGACTGCGTTCCTGGTCTTGGAATGAGTGGCCAACGTCGCTCAGATGCCGGCGGTGCCGCACAGGACGACGCGCCATCCGTCGGGATCTTCGTACGTGAGCGCCCGGCCGCGCCAATACGGGTTTTCGGGTTCCACCTCCTTGTGGCCGAGCCCGTCCATCCGCGCCCTCAGCCCCGCGAGGTGTGCGGGGTCGGGAATGTAGAGGACGAGCAGATTGTCGCGACTCGGCGCCCTACACGGGCTGTTGTCGGGCCGGCGAATGAAAGCGAGGTGATAGTCACGACCGGGTAGCCCGAAAAACACGCCGTCGTATCCGGCATGCCCTGTGAACGAATCGAGCACGGGCAAGCCGAGGCCGTCGCGGTAGAAAGCAGACACCTCATCGAGTCGATCTGTCGGGCGCACGATCCGAACTTGTGCAACCGCGATGTTGTCAGGCCATGGCATATCGCGTCCTCCAGTCTACCGACCGTGTCTCGCGGGCCGCCGCCTACTGGATCACCTCATCGGCCCGCCCCAGCAGCGACGGCGGGATGGTTAGGCCGAGCGCTTTGGCGGTCTTGAGGTTGATGATGAACTCGAACCTCGTTGGTCCCTCTACAGGGAGATCGCTGGGTTTGGCACCCCTCAGTATCTTGTCTACATACACAGCCCCACGGCGACAAATCGCGCGGTGGTCTGCTCCATAGGACAAGAGCGCGCCAACCTCGAAGGTATCTCGCGAGTAGGTAGCTAGCGGCAGGTGACGCGCGAGCGCCAGTCTCGCGATGGTTGCCCGCCCCTGAAATGCCAATCCGTCCGGGTTAACGGTCACCGCTTGCATCTTGGCTCTCACCATTGCATCGAAGGCCGACTCCAGTTCGTCAACCGAGCGAGCTTGAAACGTCTGAACAACCAAGGAGAGTTCAGTAGCCGCAGTGCGAGTGACGTCGATGTACAGGCGCGAGGTCTGGGCATTCGGATTGGCGAGCTGGGCCACGCGCGATAGCTGCGGTATGGCTTCCTTCAGAATCTGTAAACGTTTCCCAATTAGATCGATTGAGAAGTTCGAAAGTCCTGTCACATTTCCGCCTGGCCGTGACAGGCTGTCTACCAAGTGGAGCCCAAGGGGGTCAGCTACGAGCATGAAGACCACGGGGATTGTCGTGGTTGCGTTTTTTGCGTATGTAGGAGCAACGCTCCCCACGCAGACCAAGACGTCAACACGTAACAATACAAGTTCCGCCGCCATGCGCTTGAATCGTTCGGGCATTTCGTTGGGGAAACGATGTTCGAACGCGATATTGCGCCCTTCGACGTAGCCAAGACCTTTGAAGCCTTCGAGCAGCGCGCTGAAATAGGGTCCTTCCTCCTCAGCATTGCCCGCGTGCCAGAGTACTCCGATCCTGGGGAGTTTCCCCGCCTGCTGGGCCTCGGCGGCGAGCGGCGCGGCGAGGAGCACCGCACCCGTGCCAGCGAGGAACGTGCGGCGGTCCATCATTGGATGATCTCATCCGCCCGCAGGAGGAGTGACTGCGGGATCGTCAGCCCGAGCGCCTTGGCGGTCTTGAGGTTGATGACCAGTTCGAACTTCGTGGGCTGCTCGACTCGCGCCTTTGAGGATCTTGTCGACATGACCAGCTGCATGCTTCCAAGTCTCATAGACGTTGGGCCCGTAGGTCATGAGGCCCCCTGCTTCGACAAACTGGCGCCTCGGATACATTCCGGGTAGACGATGCTTCAGGGCGAATTCCACGATCCGGCCGAACTGCGCATCGGTCAGTGGATCGCCGTCGCTGGTAAGCGCCTGGACTTTGGCACGAACCAAAGCATCAAGCGCCTGGTCGAGCCCACTCGGATCGCGGATCTCGACCGTCACGAGGCGGATCCTGGACAAGCTCGCGACCGGGGGAAATGTGCTCGGCGCGGTAGACGGGTTGATGGCAGATCTGAGAAACCCAACGCGCGAGACGCGGGGTGCGATCTCTCTCAGCAACTGAAGGAACTTCCCGCCGATGTCTGTTCCTCCTGAGTTGAGCGTCACGCCCGTAATGTTCCCTCCCGGATGCGCCAGGCTCTCGACGAAGCCCTGGCTAACGGGGTCGCCCATCATGCAAACAATCGGGATCGTCCCAGTTGCCCGCCGGGCCGCCGCTGTCGCCGTAACACCCGTAACCAGAAGCACGTCGACGGGAAGCCGCACGAGCCCTAGGGTCAGTTCGGGAAGACGATCAGCATTTCCGCCGGCATCGCGTCGTTCGAGAACGAAGTCTCGACCTTCTGCATATCCGAGCTCACGCAGTCCGTCGACGATGGCATCGGTGGATGCACGCCCAGGCTGAGCGTCAACCTGGGTGAGAGAAAGGCGCCCGAGGCGGACCGGCTTCCGTGCAGGCTGCGCCTCGGCGGCGAGCGGGACAGCCAGGAGAGCCGCTCCGCCGCCAGCAAGGAACGTCCGTCGGTTCAATTGAACTCGTCCGAGTAGCACATCGGTCGCTATCTTAGTCCAATGGCTCGCCGAGGTACGGAACCTGTCAATGAGAATGAGACAGGGGGTCATGAGATTAGTGTAGTAGCCGACCCTCTTTTGTCGGCACCTACTGAATAATCTCATCCGCCCGGAGCAGGAACGCCTGCGGGATCGTGAGCCCAAGCGCCTTGGCGGTCTTGAGGTTGATGACCAGCTCGAACTTGCTCGGCTGCTCAACGGGCAGGTCGGCGGGCTTCGCACCCTTGAGAATGCGATCGACGTAGATCGCGGAGCGGCGGACCTGCTCGACAAGGTCCGCGCCGTACGACATGAGGCCCCCGGCAGAAACGTAGCTCTTCGTTTCAAAGACCGTCGGCAGGCGGTTCGTCACTGCCAACTGACCGATGCGCTGTCCCTGGGCAACGAACGAGGCCTCGGGTAAGACAACGAGGGCCTGAGCCCTCCCCCTTCCTGCTCGGGAGAACGCCTCTTCGAGCTCATCAGGACCATGGACTTCTACAACGTCGACTTGAAGACCGAGTGCTTGCGCTGCGGCTTGAGTCTCTGTAAGCGTGAGACTCGAACTCGGCCCAGCGAGAACCGCGATCCGAGAGACACGGGGGACCAACTCTTTGAGAAGTTGCACCCGCTTCGCTTGGACTTCCTTGGAGATATGCGTGAGCCCTGTGATATTGCCGCCAGGGTGCGACAAGCTCGTAACGAGCCCCGAACCAACCGGGTCACTGACAGCAACGAAGACGACGGGAACCGTTGAGGTCGCTCGCTTCACAGCCTGCGCTCCCGGAGTTCCGCCAACCCAGATCACGTCGATCTTGCGCAGAAGCAGCTCGGCTGCGGCAGCGTAGGAGGTGTCGTTTCGGCCCTCGCCAACGCGCCGCTCGATCACGACGTTCTGGCCGGGGACATAGCCAAGCTCTCGTAGCTTCTCTACGAACACCTCATAATTGGAATCAACCCTGGGAGATCTGGCAGAGATGAAGCCGATCCGGTATACGTTCCCCGCCTGCTGCGCGTCCGCGGCGAGCGGTGCGGCGAGGAGGCCGCCAGCGATCACCTCAATGAACCTCCTGCGCTCCATCACTGGGTCCCTCCAAAGGCTGTCTGCGAATCAGGCGCGACGGGATGTGGGGCGTAGGGCAACCGAGCCGGGTCCATGCGGGAGCCCTCCTTACAGGCTGGGCGCGAGTCTAACAGAACGCCGCGGAAGGGAGCGGCGGCGAAGTCGGGCTTGTTGCGCGGGGTGGGCGGTTGACGGGCAGTTGCTACCACGCTGCTACCAGAACACCCGGTACCAGGAAGACCTAGGAAGACATGCCGCTAGCCCGGATCACTTTGGTGTGTTCGGCTTGGATCACCTTGGGTATCCTGAGTATGTGGTCCGAGTCAGTTCGTAATCAGTAGGTCGCGGGTTCAACTCCCGCCCCCGGCTCCAGTCTTTTCTAGTACTTCCCGCACGCGCTCCCTCGTAGACGCCCGCTTGGTTCCAGAATCTGGTTCCAGTTTGGGGATTTCGGCCGCTAAGATCTCGACCCACCGACGCCCCGACGCCGGGATCCATCGCGCATACCAGCGGAGAGTCGCTGAGGGGTTCGTGTGTCCGAACTGAGCGCTGACGTAGGTGAGCGGCGCCCCCTTGCGAGGACGAGCGAGGCGTATGTGTGCCGGAGGTCGTAGAGTCGGAACCGCGGGCCGCTTGATCGGGTGGTTCCGGCACGCAGACTGATAGGTTATCAGTCGGTTCGTTGGCTTAGTGTCATCGTCGCTGAGATCGGCGTCGACATGACCCGCTTTCCCACGGCCGGCCATCTCATCTCCTGGGCCGGGCTCTGTCCGCGCCTCGACGAGAGTGCCGGCAAGCGTCGCTCCACCCGCACCCGCCCCAGTAACCCCTGGCTGAAGACCACCCTCGTCCAAGGCGCGTGGGCCGCCGCCCGCAAGAAGGACGGCTACCTCCGCGCCCAGTTCCGCCGCCTCAAGATTCGCCGGGGGCCCAAAAAGGCCATCCTCGCGGTCGCGGCGTCGATGCTCACGGCCGCCTACTACATGCTCAGGGATGGCGTCGACTACCGGGATCTCGGGGCTGACCATTTCGACCGCCGGGACAAGGCGAAGCTCGCGAAACGCTTGGTTGCGCGCCTGCACGATCTCGGCTTCAACGTCGAACTTCGGGCAGCGTGACTTACGGGACATTTCTTTCTAGGTCACCCATCTTCACGCCGGCGTCCCTGCCAGAGAGCGTCGCGGACAGAATGTAAACGGATTACCTTCCGATCGGCATATGTGTAGGACACATCCGGATTAGGCCCGTCGCAGATCAGACACGGGCCTCGCGTCGCTCGTCGGAAAACGATCCGCGTCAGGCGGGCAAGCTGGCCCGGAAGGACCTTGTCTGTCAAAGGCGGGCCTGGTGGGAGCTCGCCGGACGCCATGAGAAGGCGGATCCTGACGCGCAGCTCATTGTGGTCCATATGATCCGAGCAGCAAGAAAAAGGCCACCGGTCGCCCACCAATACTGATGCACGGTTGGACGGACCCCGATCCACCGCAGATAGAAAGTCGATGGAATTCTCGACAGTGCCCTACACCGCGGGACAGATCCGCGCGGGCCGGTCTAACCGTCTCTTGCTTCCGATTCAGCACCGCCATGGCGTCTCTGGGGCACGTCTACGCGTGGTCGGGACGCATTGGAGAGGGCTTTTCCTGCCTGGAGCACGCGCTGACCGCCTATGAATCGCAGGGATTGGGTTCACCACTCGCTGAGCGTGGAGCAGCTCGGCGAGGCGTACCTGCTCGCGAACCAGGTGGAGAACGCCGGCGCCTGCGCCGACCGCGCCGTGATGCTCGCTCGTGGGCGCGGTGAACGCGGCAATGAAGCGTGGGCCCTCCGGCTCTTGGGCGAGATCGCGTCGCATCATGCCCGCCCTGACGTGGCGACGGCCGCGGCGCACTACGATGCCGCAATGACCCCTGGCCTCCGAGCTCGAGATGCGCCCACTCGTGCATCCGGCGTCGCGGCCGGACCCTCATCCTCGATGGAACCAGGAAGAGATTACTCGGGCCCCTGACGAGAAGATTTAGGGATTCGGCATCTGAGAGTCACGCGAGGAAGAAGGCGGCAGGGGGGTGGCTCTCCATAACTCTCTTGTGCGATGTGACCCCTAGACATCTTCAGATTCGGGGTGTACCTCTTGCGTCAAGAGGGCAGGAGTGTTCAGCGTGGTGCCGCAACCGTTACCCGAAATCGGAAACGTTGACGCGGAAAGGAGATCGACATGATTCGGTTTCTATCGGCCGTTCCAACGCTTCTGGCGACGACAGTGGTCATCGCGGTGCTGATGCTGTGGGCCCCGGTGAGCTATGCGATACCGCTGACCTTCGTGGGCCAGCTCTCTGCTGCAAACGAGGTTCCTCCTGTCGTTTCGCAAGGGACGGGCTTTACAACGGTGGTGCTGGATCCGACGGCCCAAACGCTACAGATCAACGTGACGTTCAGCGGCCTGACGTCGAACGACGTGGCGGCGCACATTCACTGTTGCACCCCGCTCGGCTCCAATACCGGAGTCGCAACCACCGTTCCTGCGTTTCCCGGGTTCCCTTTGGGAGTGACCTCTGGGAGCTACCAGTCAGTGGTCTTTGATCTCACGCAGCCGACAATCTAGTGTTCGCTATTCTCCAGGATCGCTTTGGCCGGCAGAAGGAGGCGAGCGATGCGGACATCCTCGGTTCTGGGGCTACGGTGGCCTATCGTCGTGTTGTTAATTGTGCTTTTAATTGTTGTCCTCTACATCGTCATCAACGTCCCACTCCTTCGCGGGCCCGAACTCGTGCAGAATGGCAGTTTTGAAATTGGGAACGCTCAAAGCACGGACCTAGAGAATGTGATAGGAGGCCCCAATTGTAAAATCCTCTGCAATGCCTCTGACTCGGTATTCAACTGGACTGTTTCCGGTCCAGGGCACGCGGGAGACCTGTGTCTCAACGGCCAAGCCAGAGATATTATGTGTTGGGTAACCGATGCTACGGGGAGTACGAGCAAGGTTACCGCCGCCGACGGCAACCGCCTCGTTGCCTTGAGCGGGATTTTTGGGAAACCCGCAAACAGGTACGGGAGTGTCAGCCAGGACATCCCGACCAAGCCGGGACAGCTATACGAATTGTCGTTCGCCATCGGCAGCACGGCGAAGTTCATCGACCCAACTTCGACAACCCGCGATGTTGAAATCCGGGTCGACGTGGCGGGAATGACCAAGGCCTTTCCTGCGGCTCAAACTCAAGAAGTCTCGCATTGGGACACCAATACGATGCGGTTCACAGCACGCGATCAAGTGACAACCTTACGCTTGTCTGGCGAGCCGCAGCCACGCTTAGGCGGTAGCGGTTATCTCGGTATCGATAACGTGTCGGTGAGAAGGCTCTGCACGCTTTTCATGGTGGTATGGTCCGACTGTTAGGTCAGCCTGCGCTGCAAGCCTGAGTCGGTCACAGCCGGGGGCCGGGCATCGCCGTTTCTAAGCCCGCTGGTGCCCCGCCTAGCGGGCGTGACGAAGCCCAAAACGCGCGCGTGCGCGATTTGAACTCTTCCACGTCGGGGAGCCCACCGATCACTGAGTCCTTCGCTGTGGCATCGGCTCCTGAGGCGGCCGGCGTCCGAGTCTGGCACATTACGTCACGGGGATGGGACCCATGGACGGAGCGACCGCTGCCGGAGGTCGTTCGTGTTGCCTGTCCTCCTCAGACTTTGGCGAGCAGGATTGGAAGGGCAGCCAGAAGGAGTTGCAAGAGTTGAGTCGGGATAGATGAGAGGTTATGGAAAAGGCCACGTGGCACCCAGATGCTTCCGCCGTGACATGTCGGTGGGTCCTATCGAGGCCAGATGTGCGTTCCATCACTGAAGCTGAGGTTCCCGCTGATCGTGCTGGTCTGCAAGATCGCCAGCCCCGGCGCGGTGAATTGTTCCGGTCCCGTGGGAAGTGCGACATGAATGGCCGTCTGATTCTTGACCTTGTCGTAGCGCACCACGATCTCGGTTTTCCCGGCGCCCCGGCCCAGCTCGAGACGCTGCTGCAACGACGCGACCGCACCGCCCGCATCCGTGTTCCAGTGGTACTCGATCCGGTTCTGCGGCGGTGTCATCACGACGCCATCGTTATATTGCACCGACTGCACCTCCAGGACGAGGCTCGTGCGGTCGTCTCGCTGCTGCATGAGCGTCAGCACCAGCTTCCGTCCTGCCGTATCCG
>WNGE01021611.1_pt1 | contig 15511 bp, 10 predicted proteins | sample 5400651 | NCBI WGS metagenome assembly WNGE01 (sample SAMN13153370, study PRJNA577476) | soil metagenome | isolation source: 60 cm soil or saprolite under grassland replicate 2 | place: USA:California | collected 2016-06-15 | reverse complement strand
ATTTCCGCGCTGAGCCGTGAAAGCGATTGTTGATCTTCACCGGGACCGCAACCGGCGAGAAAAATTCCCGCGCGATCGATTTCCTTAGGAAGTTCGGAAAAAATCGCGCGCAAACGTTCCGGCGTGGTGAGGCGAAAATTCGAAGGTGGCAATTTTCCTTGATCGACAATGCGCCATTGTGAAGCGGGGTCAGCAAACCCGGCTTCAATTCGTTCAACCAAGACCCAGGCGGTCTTGGTACCGCCGCCCTCCACGCCGAGGATTTTCTCGCTGCGCTCCATTGCTGAATATTCCGCCGACTTATATCATCCCACATGACTGTGGATGAAAGGCAAGCGGCAAAACGTGTCGCCCAATTGCGCCGCGAAATCGAAGAACACAACCGCCGCTATTACGAGGAAGCCGCGCCGACAATCAGCGATCGAGAATACGATCGGCTCTACCAGGAACTTGTCGCTCTGGAGGCGCGTTTCCCGCAGCTCGTATCGCCCGATTCGCCGACGCAACAGGTCGGGGGCAAACCGCTGCAAGCCTTCGCGCAAATCCCGCATCGCGTGCCGATGCTTAGTCTCGACAACACTTACTCTGAGAAGGAAGTCGCAAGTTTTTATGCCCGAATCATGCGTCTGTTACCCAACGAGAAGATCCCGGTAGTGATCGAGCCAAAAGTAGACGGCGTCGCCGTTTCTCTGCTTTATGAAAACGGGCGGCTTCGTCATGCAGCTACACGCGGGGACGGATCAGTGGGTGATGATATAACGCAAAACATTAAAACCATTCGTTCCATCCCGCATCACTTGCGGGGCCGCGCACCGAAAGTTTTCGAGGTGCGCGGCGAAGTTTTCATGGATCGAGGCGGCTTCACAAAACTAAACGAAGAACGAAGCAAGGTCGGCCTGCCGCTCTTCGCGAATCCGAGAAATGCAGCCGCCGGGTCATTGAAACATTTGGACCCGAGTATCGTCTCGAAACGTCCCCTTGGGATTGTTTTCTACGGAACCGGCGCAGTGGAAGATGTCGATCTTAAAAAACACTCCGAACTATTTCCCTTGCTCAAAGAATTAGGCTTACCCCACAGCGAACGCTGGTGGCGGGCAGATTCCGTTGATGAGATTTTGAAAGCGATTCGCGAATTGGATAGCGTGCGACAGGATTTTGCTTATCAGACCGACGGCGCGGTGGTAAAAGTCGATGCATTCGCGCAACGCGAGCGGCTTGGCTTCACGGCCAAATCGCCGCGCTGGGCGATTGCATACAAATACGAAGCGGAACGCGCGGAAACGCGTTTGCTCAATATCGTAATCCAGGTCGGTCGCACTGGAATTTTGACGCCAGTCGCTGTGCTCGAACCGGTGCTGGTTAGCGGAAGCACTGTTGGCCGCGCAACCCTGCACAACGAGGACGAGATCAAGCGTAAGGACATACGGATTGGCGACACAGTTGTAATCGAGAAAGCCGGCGAAGTCATCCCGGCTGTCGTTGAAGTGGTGAAATCGAAGCGACCACGAAGTGCCGTGGCGTTCGACTTCTTTAAGTATATCCAGGGCAAATGTCCCGTCTGCAGCGGCTCGGTGCGGCGTGATCCGCAGTTCGTCGCCTGGCGTTGCGAAAATATTCAGTGCCCGGCGCAGACAACGCGGCGCGTGGAGTTTTTCGCGGCGCGCGGCGCGCTCGACATCGAAAGTGTCGGTGGAATTGTGGCCGACAAGTTGGTCGAGCGCGGCCTTGTGCGCGAGCCGCTTGATTTGTTTGAGCTAAAGCTAGAGCAACTCGCCAAATTGAACCTCGGCACGGAAGAAGCGCCGCGGATTTTCGGGGAGAAAAATGCGACCAAAGCCATTCATGCGATTGAGCGCGCCAGAACTTTTCCGGTTTCACGCTGGCTTTTCGCTCTCGCCATTCCGGAGGTCGGCAAGACGACTGCAACGCAGCTGGCTCGTTTTCACGACAGCATCGACAACGCAGCCCATTCAGGATTGTTGCGGGACGTTTTAGATTACCACGAGAAGCGGGAACAAAAACAAAACGCGAACGAGATCGCCGAACGGCTTATTCAAGCCGGCTTCGCAGAGCGATCAAAAAGCAAAGCTGGAAAAGGAGTCGGAATCGTCACCGAAGTGGGGCCGGTGGTTGCACAAAGCGTACTCAATTTCTTCGCATCGGCTGCCGGCAAAAAAATTCTGCAGCGACTGAAGCAGTTGGGAATCCAGCCTAAGAGCGAAAAGGTGTCCGCGAGAAAAGTCGCAGAATTGCCGCTGGCCGGAAAAACTTTTGTCCTTACCGGAGCGCTGCCGTCGATGACACGAGAAGAAGCAACGGAGGAAATCGAAGCGCTCGGCGGCAAAGTCAGCAGCAGCGTAGATGTTGGCGCGCTGAACGCGTCCTGGATCTAAGACGTGCGCTGCGCCTCGGAATCGAGCTTGAGCGGAATCGCCTGATTCATCGTCGGCGAGGCAATTAACGGCCCACGCTGGCTGGCCGGATGAAGATCGGCCCGCACATTAAAGGTCAGCTTTTGATTCCCGCGGACCACGGTGATCGGGACGGTGTCGCCGGCGGTGATGAAGAACGAAGCATCCAGCACGTCTTCGGGTTCACTTACTTTTTTGCGTCCCACTTGCAAGAGAATGTCGCCGGCCTTGATTCCGGAATTGGCTGCTGGCGTTCCCTCCATGATCTGCGTCATTTCCGCCCGTGAACCTTCCACCGGCTTAGGCGCCTCGGAAACATTGATCCCGACCCAGCCGTGCCTGGCCTCCCCGAAACGGACGAAATCGCTGCGTATTTTCTCGGCCGCTTCAATTGGCACGGCATAACAGGCCGAGTTGTTTTCCAAGCTGCTCACCAAGATGCCAACAACCTCACCTTTCATGTTCAACAGCGGCGCGCCGGCCTCTCCGCGCTGGGTGGGCAAATTCAGGCGCAAGTGAGTCGTCGAAAAATATCGGCCGAGGTATTTCCGATCAAATCCAGCGACCATCCCGAAATTCGGCGTTTCCGGCAAATCTAACGGGTAACCAACGGCAACGACAGGCGTTGCCACTTCCAGACCCTCGGATTTTCCAATCGGCAACGCGGGACTAGCGACCTCTACCTTTAACATGGCCGTGCCGCTGCGGATATCCGCCAACACCTGGCGCGCTGGATATTTTTTGCCATTGAACTCGATCGTGAAATTTCCTGCTTCACCACCGACCGTATAAGCGGTGTAAAGGGTTCCGGTAGGATCAATAAAAAATCCGGTGCCGGAGATTTCGCTGTGCTCGTCGACGCCGTGAATTTTGACCACAGCCTTAGCGGCGCGATCAAAGATATCTTTCACCTCACGACTGACTGCCGTGGCGGATTGCTCCTGAGCGCAAACGAGAGGAATCGGCGCGATGAGACTTAGCGCAACGCCGAGTCTGAGGATTAACACGAAGTGAAACCGGAAAGGCAATTCCGGAGCGCGCCTAAAATCTGAAAGTCGACTCATAACTCACAGGAACGCTATCGAGCACGTAGCGCGGCGGGACGGTGGCCCGGTGAGTCTGGGCGCTTTCATCAAAACTACGAAGCGGCTGCGTCCTGAAAATCCGTGTGGCCACCGGAGATGCCAGCGTCCATTCTCCTTCAGCATTTGCCGACGAAGACAACGCCGGCGGACTCTGGATAGCGACTTTCGCGGCCTCCGGTGCCTGATAAATCTTCAACGAAATAACTGCGGCACAAACCAGAACCGCCGTGACGGCGGCCGGATAGGAAGCAAGCGAACGAACATCCAATCGGAACATCACGTCGTGGGCTCGTTCCAGACAGATCCGCCAGAGGGGCTGACGAAGCAATTCATCGCGCTGCCGGCGATGGAATTCGTGCAGGAAATCCTCGAAGTAACCAGGTGGCGGTTGCTCGTACCGTTTTAGCCGAAGCAACTTTGCGATTTCGTTGTCGTTAAATTCGTCCATCTCAGCGCCGGTTAAGAAACAGGGTTTTTCCGAAATTCGTCCAGATAATTTTGCAGCTGTCGATTCGCGTAGAAGAGCCTGGAACGTACTGTTCCCTCCGAAACACGCAAGATTTTACTGATCTCCGCGTGGGGCATCCCCTGGATATGGAACATGGTGACCACGGCTCTGTGTTCATCAGACAATTTCATCATAGCCTCGTTCAATCTTCGCTGCAGCTCGGACAGGTCCGCTTCCCGCACCGGACTGCTCGTCGCCGTGAGCTCGAGAAATTCCTTGTCGTTTTGAACGCTGGCATCGACATCGTCGAGGCTAAGATGAAAACGCCGGCCACGTTTTTTAAGGAAATTCAGTGTCATGTTCACCGCGATCGAGTGGATCCAAGTATAAAAGGACGACTTGCCCCGAAATCCGCGGATCGCTTTATAAGCCTTGGAAAACACGTCCTGCAAAAGATCATTCGTGTCCTCGTGGTTTGAGGTCATGTTGTAAACCAAGCCGTAGAGACGCGGGGTATATTTGATCACCAGTTGATCGAACGCGCCGGCATCTCCCGATTGCGTGCGCGCCACCAACTGCTGATCTTCGTCGGTTCTCGGCTGGTCCATTGCGTCGCGCTTAGATTTAGCATGAGCACCGAAACCCGACGATAACAAATCGGAAATCCGGCGAGCGGGCAATGCAACTGATGGATCCATCATCTTTTTCAAACGTGGCGGCGCGAATCAATTGCGCCGGTCGCGCACGGAAAGCAACCAGAGTAAGTTACCCAACGCCGCGATGAATGCCGCTACGTAGGTGAGCGCAGCCGCGTTGAGAACTTTGTTCACGCCTGCAACTTCGGGCCCCGGCTGGACAATGCCCATCTGTTGCAAAATAATTTTTGCACGCCGCGAGGCGTCGAACTCCACCGGCAGCGTGATCAATTGGAAAACCAGCAGAATGAGATAGCAATAAATGCCAAGCGTGATCAGACCAGTGATGTGAAAGAACAGACCGCCGAAAATCACAAACGGCAACATTCGTGACGCGACCATTGTCACCGGCACAATCGCCATTCGCGCTTTGAGCGGCGCATACGCTTTGGCGTGCTGAATGGCGTGACCGGTCTCATGCGCGGCAATGCCCAGCGCTGCGACGGAGGGTGTATTGTAAACGTTGCTCGAAAGGCAAAGCTTCTTGCTCGTCGGATCGTAATGATCGCCAAGAAAATCGTTCGTCTCCACAACATCGACGTCGTGTATTTGGGCGGCTTGCAGGATCTCGCGCGCGCACTCTGCGCCGCTGATGTTTGAACTCGCGCGCACTTCTCCCCATTTTCGAAACGCACTGCTCACTCGAAACTGCGCCCAAAGCGCAATGATCAACGGCACGCCAATGAATAAGAGCCAATTCGATCCAAAACCGAAACCGTAAGGGTAATACATGTCGATCTTAATTTAACGCGGCAAAGCGACTTGTCACTTTGCCGCCGGAATAATTAGACGCTCAGCTGGGTCGCGCGTTCATCTTGGAGCATAGGCTTCTAGCCCTGTGGGCGGAGCGGGCGTTCTCGCCTGCTCATCGAAACACGCCGACAAGATGGCCGCCCCACAGATCCCGACACTGGACTGATTCGTCCCGTGGCGAACAAGAAGCCTGTCGCTCCGATCACATTTCCAGCCGTTTCGGAAAACGAGAAAGCACGCAACAACCGCTCTTCGTGACCACGACCACGTCTTCCTGACGCACTCCGCCCAGTCCGGGATAGTACAATCCGGGCTCAACCGTGAGTACTTGCCGATTTTTCAGCGTAACTTTCTGCAAACGCGGATGCTCGTGGATCTCGAGCCCGAGCCCATGGCCTGTCCCATGAAAGAATCCAACGCGCCGGCCCTTGCGAACCTCCGTCGGAAAACCACGCTCTGCGAAGAATTTCTGAATTGCCTTGTGAATTGTTATTCCGTTCACTCCCGCTTTGATCTTTTTCAAAGCGAGCGCTTGTCCGGCTTTCACCGTTTCCCAAAGCTTTCGCTGCGCATCGCTCGCTCGCCCGCGAAGAACGGTGCGCGTCATGTCGCCGAAATATCCGGTCTTCGCATCGCGCGGGAAAACATCTAGGATAATCAATGAGTTCGCGTAGAGCGGCCCGAAACCGCGCTCATGCGGATCGCAGCCTTGGTCGCCGCCTGCGACAATTGTGCCGGTTGGAATCCCACCCGCGCGCAAAATCGCGGAATCAATTTCTGCGCGGAGCATCTCAGAAGTCAATGTTTTGCCGCCCCAGTACAATCGTTTTCCGGCGCCAGGGTTCGACGCTTTCAAAATTTCAATTGCACGTTTGAGTCCTCTTTCCGTGATTCGCAAGGCCCGGCCGATCATTTCGACTTCCTTTTCCGATTTCGCTTCCCGTTCTGGCCAGAATAGTCCGTTCGTCGCGCGGACACGGATCTTGCCTGCGGCGAGTTCCTCCGCGTAACCGAGCGGGAAATTTGCAGGAACAATTGCCGATTTTACGCCGCGTTTGCGGAGAAAATGGACGAGAACTTTTTCGTACGGCGGTGTCTTCCTGGATTTTCCCTGCACGTCGCGCTCGATCTTGCTGAACATGACGAACTCGTCCGCGTCGGCTTGCTTGCGCCCACGATCGATTTCCAGATCGCTCAGGACAAGCGTGCGCTTGCCGTTCCGTTCCAAAAAAATGAATGGATCGGGTGCCCAAAACTTGGTCGCGTAAAGCATGTCCGGATCAGTGTCGCTAGCGGCGACTATCAAACGATTTTGAATTTTCGATTTGCGATTTCGGATTTTCATTTACGTCCTGCGCACTTCCAGTTGTCTACGCAAAATCCAATGGAGCAGGCCGAGCAGGCCGATTGTCGATCCAAGCAAAACGATCGTGTTGAAAACAAAAACGCTGATCTTAATGCCGAAGAAGCGTTTTTGTGCACCGAAGAAAACGTTCGGCCGATTGCCGCGGCGATAATCGCTTTGCTCCATCTCGGCGTTTGAGATCAGATCGGCAACCTTCTGATTCACATAAATCTGCTCGGCTGTCACCGGGCCGGTCGCATTCTTGAAAAGAGCGCGCTCAAATGGCCGTTTGCGATCCAGAATCTGATCGGTCAAAGCAAGATAGCGATCGAGTTCGCCGACCGAGTTCGCTTCCAGCCCGGAGAGAAGAGCGAGTATTTCCTTGAGCTCCTCGAGCCGCTTACTTTCCCCAGGATCTTGTTGATGTCGCGCCACGATGCCATCGATCTCGCGTTGCGCTCGGTCCTGCCGCCTCGTAAGCGGATTAAGCTTGGCTTGTGCGACAATCATCTCTTCGTACGACCAGCGCATGGCAATGAACTGGCAGACAAATGGCACCTGCAGCCTGCTCTCCATCTTCTTGCCTTGCTCTGTGCTGGGATGTTCGGAAAACCAATGCGTGAGCGCGTAGACCAGCGCGAGGTTTCGATTCATGTCCTCATATTTGATGAGGGCGCCACCCATGATGATCTGCGGAATTAAGACGAGCGGGACGATGTTAGCCGCGGTTTTCGGGTCGGCGACAAGCGAAGAGATAAGCAGACCAAGCGATAGGCCACCCATTGCTGTCATAAGCATGATCCCGAGATCAATCCAAAACATCCCGCGGATTTGCAGGACAAAATTGCCGATCAGAACAAAAAGTACACACTGGATGACCGCGAAGATCCCGAGAGTGAGCGTTTTTGCGATCACGTAGTAGGGCAGGCGCACGCTGAGATTGCGCTCACGTTGCAGAACAGCTCGATCGCGGATGATATCGTCGGCGCTGTTGGTCAAACCCAGAAACATCGCGACGATAAGGCTGAGGAACAAAAACGTCGGGATATGATAAGCGGAGGCGAAATCATATTTCCCGCTGTCCGAGTAACGCAGAATAGTCGCGATGAGCAATGCCAACACAGGCGAAACGCCGATGGTGATGACAAGGTTGGCGCGATTGCGCAGCTTGCTAATGAAGGAACGGCGCAGAAGCGTGCGAAATTGCGTCCATTCGTCATGCCAGCGAAATGGCAGGCGCTTTTTCTGGTCCGGGTCCGCCGGCAGCAGCGCCGCTGATTCTTTACGCAACGAAACTTGTTTGACGTCCTGGATCAATCGGAATGCTTCATACTTGTCCCGCCAGAATTCCGGCGAGTAGCGGCGCGCAGCGACAAGCTGGCCACGACTATTTTCCTCGTAAATGATGTCGCCGCTCAAATCGCGCAGTGGTGTCTCCAGCACATCAAAGATGAATTCAGGGCGTGTCGTTCCGCACGATGGACACGCGCCCAGTTCGGCCCCGAACTGATGTTGGTGTTCGGCCTCGGCAAAGTAGCGAAGCATGTCCGAGGGTGTGCCGAAAAAAACGAGCTGCCCGCCCTTATCGAGCAGGATCGCTTTGTGAAACATCTGTCTCGATGACGTGCTCGGAGTCCTTCGAGGAGAGACCGGAGGTCGGTTCATCGAAAAGATAAACGTCCGACATGCCGATCATATCCAGTCCAACGTTGAGACGTTTGCGCTCACCGCCGCTCAATATTTTCTTCTCCGGGCTGCCGACCACGGCATCCCGACGTTCGCCCAAGCCGAGCTCGATCAGTTTTGCTTCCAAGCGCCGCATGCGATCGCGCCGCGAGAGGTGGGGTGAACGAATCGCCGCCGCGAACTGTAGATTTTCCCCGATGGTAAGGTGTTCGTCGAACGCGTCCTCCTGTGGCATGTAACTTACGTAGCGCTTGAGTGCGTCGAGGTTCGGATAAAGCGATTGTCCGTTCAGGATGACCTGGCCGCTTGTAGGCTGAAGTTGCCCAGCCAACACTTTGAGGAGCGTGCTTTTCCCCGATCCGCTCGCGCCCATCACGCAAACGAGTTCGCCACGAGTGACGCTGAAGGAAATTCCCTCGAGGCCGATTTCGCCCTTGCCGAAGCGATGGGTAATCTCGTTTGCCTCGAGGCTGCGAATTATATTGCGCTCTTCCTCGATGATTCGCTCGGAAAAATTGCAACGGAGAAATTGGCCGACGTCGATCCGGATGGTGTCACCATCCGCGAGTGGCGCCGTCGTCCGCACGGGGGTATCGCCAACAATGATGGGACGGTCGGCTTCAATCACTTCCAACTGGCCGATGCGTTTGTCGTAATCGCAGAAAATCTTCAGTAGCACGTCACCGCTTGTGCCAGGAGAAAGCAATATATCGCCGGCTTGCAGAAAACTCGGGTTATTGGAGACGAGATATTCCGACTTCGACGCCTTCAATTGAAACCGGCCGCCCATGGCGCGAGCCCGCCGCCGCAGATCGATCAAATCCAGCTCGCTGTCGTTATGAAAAAGTATCTTATCTTCCAGCGCCGCTTCGACCTTCGTGCCGCCCTTCAGTTTTACCCCGTTGAGGACAGCATCGACATCGCGTAACGCGCTCACGCGCACCTTCAATCCGAAAGTAACGCGCAGGGAGCTTTCTCGGGTCCGTGAGCGCTCCAGTTCCACTTCATCTGAGTCCTTGTTTACCCGAATGAAAATCTGTGGAAGTGAAACATTCTTCTTGGCGTTGAAGTATTGCGCCAGATCCTGATAGCTAAGGACCTGATCACCAACCAGAATACGTTGGCCGGGGTAAATTCGGCAAAATCCGCCACGCACTAGTGGTCGCCCGCGCACCGAGACGTTCTGTCCGCTGTAATTCTTCAGCAAAATGAGATCATGATAGCGGAAGGCCAGCAAGCGATCGTTGTCGGTGAGGTTCTTGAGCGTCACATCAGCCTTCCCGTTCGTGCCAAAAGAGAGGGATTCGAGCGGCGACGCGCCGCGCTGATAGACCGATGGATCGGAATCCTCGGAGGCATTAAGTTGATAAACGATGTCGATCGCTTGCGCAGCCATGCCGAGCTGCGACATGAATGAATAGAACGCCACGACCTGCTCCTGCTTCAATCCCGCTTGTGAGATCAGGTCGTAAAGCTGAACGCCAAGCATGATTTTGCGTTCCGTGCTCAGCTGCGCGCCAAGTTTCTGGGCCATGGCCGCGAGATCCTGCTGCTCGTAAAGCGCTTGCCGGAACAACTGTCGCAACTCCGAGTAAACCGCCTCCGGATAATCGTAGCGCAGGAACCCAAGGCTCGAGTCAATCTCTTCTTCTAAAAGAACTCCATCCGCCTTCGAAAAACTGGCGAGAACTTGAATCAGCAACGGCAATAGATTCGGCCCCTCCGAGACGCTACGAGGTTTGCGCAAGGCCCGGCGAACCCAGCGGCGACCCGTCCGTCGCACCCGAAAGGCAAGCGGCGTCACGCGCTGCACCGCGCGATCGATCTTATCTGCAACAGATGTGACGAGCTCTGTCATGTCGATGTTTGGGCCTGAATTTTACCGAAATCGACGAGCGACGCAATGCGCGGCCACGATATATAGGGTAGCAGTCGCGCCCCCATCAACATCCCGATTTTCCATCGTCAATCACCTTCAACAATCAGTGCCGAAGAAGAGATCCCCTATTTTGCATTGCCAATCTGTTCATGTTAACCTTGTTACCCGGCGGTTAAGATTCCGCATTCCTTATGTCTCAATCCGATCGCAACTCTCACAAGGAGAATAAATCCCGCGGGAGCGAGCCCAATTTTAACTGGCGCGGCGTCATCCTCATCGTGATCGCCTTCGGATTCATTGCGCTCGCGATGCTCTTTTATCGCGGAGGGATGCAGCCAGTCGAAGACGTGCCCTACAACCGTTTCCTTGAGCTGCTCGACAACAAACAGATCGTCACCGATAAGAATTATCCGCTCCAACTGGTCGTGGAAGACGGCCGGCCGACTCAAACTCTGCGCGGCGCTTATATCCGCCAGGGAGTGGGTCCATCGCCTGCGCAGCAGGTTCCGTTTCGAACCACCATCTACCTGAGTTTCACGAGCAATTTGCAGGAAAAACTCTCTGCCGCCGGAATTCAGCCGGCCATTAAGACTGAATCAAACGTGCTTGCGCAAACCGTGGTTGGTTTTCTCCCGATCGCTCTTTTTCTCCTCGTACTTTACTTTCTTTTTCGCCAGCAAATCCGCATGGCGGGGAAAGGCGCGCTCAATTTCGGAAAATCGAAAGCGCGCATGCTTGCGCGCGACAAAAATAAAATCACATTTCGCGATGTCGCCGGGGTTGAGGAAGCAAAGGATGAAGTACAAGAACTCGTCGAATTCCTGCGTGATCCGAAAAAATTCCAAAAGCTCGGTGGGCGCATTCCCAAGGGGGTTCTCCTAGTCGGACCGCCGGGCACCGGTAAGACCTTGCTGGCGCGCGCTATTGCAGGAGAAGCGGATGTTCCATTTTTTTCGATCAGCGGCTCGGATTTTGTTGAGATGTTTGTCGGCGTCGGTGCCTCGCGGGTGCGCGACATGTTCGAGCAGGGCAAAAAATCCGCTCCTTGCATCATCTTTATCGATGAAATCGGCTTCGATACGCAGGAAGGCGTGATCATCATCGCGGCCACAAACCGTCCCGATGTTCTCGACCCGGCATTGTTGCGACCGGGACGTTTCGATCGACAAATCACCGTCAATTTGCCCGACGTGAAAGGGCGCGAAGAGATTCTGCGCGTCCATGCCAAGAAAGTGAAACTCGCGGAAGGTGTCGATCTTGCCGTCGTCGCGCGCGGCACACCAGGTTATTCCGGCGCGGAACTCGCCAACGTGATCAACGAAGCGGCATTGCTCGCCGCCCGTCGTGGATTAAAGGGAATTACGCTGGCCGAGCTCGAAGAAGCCCGCGATAAAGTCCGCTGGGGCAAAGAACGCCGCAGTCTCGCGCTTAGCGAGAAAGAAAAACAAAACACCGCCTATCACGAGGCGGGTCATGCGCTCTTGCTCGAACTTCTCCCGCACACCGAACCGCTCCACAAAGTCACCATCATTCCACGCGGCCCCTCGCTCGGGTCGACCATGTGGTTGCCGGAGGAAGACAAATACACCAATCGCAAAAACGAATTGCTCGCTGGCCTTGCCGTCAGCATGGGTGGGCGCGTGGCAGAGGAAATCGTGTTCGGTGACATCACCAATGGAGCGCGTGGCGACATCAAAATGGCTACGGCGATTGCGCGCCGGATGGTTTGTGAATGGGGCATGAGCGAAAAAATGGGGATGGTCGAATACGGCGACCACGAAGATTATGTTTTTCTCGGTCGCGACATTTCACGTGCGCGCGACTACAGCGAGGCGACCGCGGAACAAATAGACCAGGAAGTGAAAAAACTACTCGACGAAGCGTATCAGCTGGCGAAGAAAACACTCACTGCGAATCGCGATAAGCTCGAGGTAATCGCCAAAGCATTGCTTGAATTCGAAACGCTGGACGGTTCCCAAATCAAAGAGATTGTCGAGCACGGCCGCTTGATTAATCCGCCGCCAGGCACAACGCCACCACCGGGTCAAAAGATGCCAGCGGAAAAACCGCCCAAGCAAGTTGTAGCCGCGCCCGACGTCACGCCGCCGCTTCCGGGCGCGCTCGGCGGTGCGCCAGCGTAGGTTCGCTGTCACGCGGAGCGTTGAGGTAGGGCCAGGTCACCCGAACCGCCCGCCTCGAGGAGGCAAGCCGCCCCCGTATCTATTTTGGCGAACGTGAATCGGCGTGCGTCTTTACATCGCGCCGTTGTTTGTCAACTACCCGGCACAACTCCCGTTCCATCGTTTTGAAAGCGTCGTGGATTACTTTGTTGAGCGGCTGATGCGTGCCGTTGTCCATTTGCTTTTCATCAGCAACAAGTTCGTGACCACGCGAAACGGTCACATCGATACGACAACGGTAAGGATTTCCTTTTTGGTGCGTGTGATTGGTCTGCTCAATGGCGACGTCGCAGCGATTGATGTGATCGCAAAATCTTTCCAGCCGCGCTGCATAATCCAAAACGAGACTGTCGATCTGGTCCGATTTTTCCAGACCCCGATAAGTGATTTTAACAGGCAGTTGCATAACTATTGGACATTAACTCGCCCGTCCCTGTTGAGCGAAGCAAAAATGTGCCTGCGACGCGATACTGGATCTTGATGCTGCATAATGGGATCGAGCAACGCTCTCCATCGAGTATCCAGTATCTTCAAATCTGCTGCAGCGAACGAAAATGGGCCGGTAATTTCGATGGCTCGGTTTTGACCAGATCGGATTTTACGTGCTCAACAATTCGGTCGCGCACTTCACGTGGCAAAAGATTGACAATGGCGGCATGGATCGACGCGGGCGCGGCAAAGGACCATCCTTCTACGCCATCGCTCTTCACAACCTTCACGATCTGATCGGCGAGCTCTTTGTGAATGCGCCGGTCGGTTTCGGTTTCGAGCTGCGTCCGCTCCGCGATCGAATTTGCATGACGCCCGCCTGCGCCATCACTCACCGGAAATCGCCCGGCCAAATCGCTGACCTTGTCGACCAGTTTTCCATGCGCGTCCGTGATATTGAACGCTTGCACCAGCTGCAAGCTCGGTCCGCGCGTGGGCGTCTCATTCACTTTGTATGCTTTCAAACTGCCGCGATCAGTGACAATAATGAGAGAGCTCGGTGTCATAGCAAATTCACTGACCAAGATTGGCCGTGCACGAAAGGTGCACAACACATTCCTATAACTAATTCGTTTGTCGCGACAAGAGTGCGTTGCCCGAATTTCTTGCGCCGCTACCGCTGTTTTCCGCGAGCGCGTTCTTCCTCTGCACTGAGCGCGGGAAATTCGACGTCACGTTTTTTCCATGATTCCTCGCGAGCCTGAGCTTGCGCGCCACTTACCAATTGGAGCAGACATGCAGCGCGACCGCCGAGATCAATATCGTCGCCGGAAGCGAATTTTCTCGGCTCCCGCAAAAAACCGTCGGCCTCCATCGTGTCGAGAATGAGTTGCCACTCTATATGTTCTTGCCCCGGCAGGACAAAAGGAATTGGCTCATAATGCGCATTAATCAGTAACAAGAACGTGTCGTCACGGATTGGTTCGCCTTCGAAATTGAGCACATCCATGGTGTCGCCGCTCAAAAGCATCCCGAGACAGCGAACGAACGGCGACGCCCATTCTTCCTCGCTCATCTCGCTGCCGCCAGGGTTGAACCACATCACATCTCTGATTTCCGAACCACGAATCCGGCGACCTTGGAAAAATTTCGGACGACGAAAAACCGGATGATCTCTCCGAAGCTGAATCAACTTTCGCGTGAACTCGAGTAATTGAGTCTGTTTTTCATCACGCTCCCAATTGAGCCAACTGATCTCATTGTCCTGGCAATAAGCATTATTGTTGCCATTTTGGGTCCGACCCCGCTCGTCACCACCGGGCAGCATGGGCACGCCCTGCGACAGAAAAAGAGTCGTGAGGAAATTCCGACACTGGCGCTCACGCAGCTCGCTGATCTCCGGGTCATCGGTCGGGCCTTCCGCTCCACAATTCCAGGATTGATTGTTGTTGTCGCCGTCAGTGTTGTTGTCGCCATTCAGTTCGTTGTGCTTTTCGTTATAACTAACAAGATCGTTCAACGTGAACCCGTCGTGCGCGGTAACGAAATTGATGCTCGCGTAGGGACGACGCCCGCTGTGTTGATAAAGGTCGGGACTGCCGGTGAGCCGGTAAGCCATCTCGCCGATACGGCCCTCGTCGCCTTTCCAAAAACTGCGCATCGTATCGCGATATTTGCCGTTCCATTCCGCCCAGAGCACGGGAAAATTTCCGACTTGATAGCCGCCTTCGCCTACATCCCACGGTTCCGCGATTAGCTTCACCTGCGACAGCACTGGATCTTGGTGAATAATTTCGAAAAAGGCGTGTAGTTTGTTCACGCCCTCGTCATCGCGGGCCAGGGTGGAAGCCAGATCAAACCGGAATCCGTCCACGTGCATGTCGAGGACCCAATAGCGCAAGCTGTCCATCACCAGTTGCAGACTGCGCGGATGCAGCAGATTAAACGTGTTGCCCGTGCCCGTGAAATCCAAGTAGAAGCGCGGATTGTCCGGATGCAACCGGTAGTAAGCGATGTTGTCGATCCCGCGAAAGCAAAGCGTGGGGCCGAGATGATTCCCTTCCGCAGTATGATTGTAAACCACGTCGAGAATCACCTCGATGCCCGCCGCGTGAAGATTGCGCACCATCGATTTGAACTCGGGGATTTGTTCGCCTAACTGCCCGCTGCTCGAGTAATCCGCGTGCGGCGCAAAAAATCCGATCGTATTGTAGCCCCAATAATTCGTCAGGCCGCGATCGATCAATAGTTTGTCGTCGATGTGCGCCTGCACCGGCAATAGCTCGACTGCGGTCACGCCGAGCTTTTTGAAATAGCCGATGGCTGCCGCGCTCCCGAGGGCCGCATACGTCCCGCGCAATTCCTCAGGTACGTCATGCCAAAGTTTGCTGAAGCCCTTCACGTGCACCTCGTAGATCACAGAGCGGTGCAACGGGATGCGAAGCAATTTGTCGTCGTGCCAGTCGAAAGCGCTATCGATTACGACCGACTTTGGCACTCCCCACGCGTCGTCGCGAAAATCTTGAGTCAAATCTTCGTCTTCGCCTCCAACAACGTAACCGAACATCTCATCGGCCCAAGTCACTTCCCCAGCGATCGCT
>WNGE01004787.1_pt1 | contig 15514 bp, 12 predicted proteins | sample 5400651 | NCBI WGS metagenome assembly WNGE01 (sample SAMN13153370, study PRJNA577476) | soil metagenome | isolation source: 60 cm soil or saprolite under grassland replicate 2 | place: USA:California | collected 2016-06-15 | reverse complement strand
TCAATCAACCGAAAAGATTATCGAGACGCCGCGTCAGTCTGATCGCTTACTGGAAGACTAGATTAACTTGCGTTCCCGTGGTCCTGTTCGTACGCTCGGATTGCTCGTCGCGTCTGCGGTCCCAAGACGCCGTCAATGGAACCGTGGTAATAGCCGGCGCGAGCGAGCCGGCGCTGTAGCTCGGCCACTCTGGATCGGCTGCTGTTCCCATACTGGCCATAGCCAGAATCGCCGTAGGTGGAGCCTCCGTATCCGTAGCCATAACCGTAGCCGTAGGGAGAACCATACCCGTACGGGTAGCCGTAACCGTAGTATCCGTATGGATAGCCCCAGTCCCAACCCCAGGACGGACCCCAACCCCACCACCACGGAAACCCGAAGCTACCGATAAAGATGACATCGTTGCCATTATGGTGGTGCCAATTGCGATTCCAATTGCCGCCGTGCCAATTATTACCGCTCCAGTTCCCTCCACGCCAGTTACCGCCACTCCAGCGCTGGCCGCCCCGAGAGCCCATCCCAGGACGCGCACCCATTGAAGAGAAATGATGGCCGCCACTAAAACCACCGCCACCGCGCGGGGCAGCTGTGAGGATGGGAGCACTCAGCATTACCGCAACGAGGCAACTCAAAAAAAGTATAGACTTTGGATTGTTCATATTTGTTTTCTATATCATTAGACACCGCCCCCTGCGCAAAGTCTCGTTTTATTTTTACGGTGGCAAAGAATTAAATGAAACCGGCGGCTCGCAGCTTTGTCCTGCAAGTCCGCCGGTTAAAACAACCGAGCTCCGTGCTCGATTTTGAATCAGGCTAGACCCCCATTCGGTTGAGAAGCCGCGTGGTAATCATGCCGTCCACGATCATCCCATGCGTGCTTTCAAAAGCGGCGATCGCTGCCCGGGTTTGTGGCCCCATCACTCCATCAACTACGCCGTGGTAGTAGCCGAGCTCACCCAAGCGGCGCTGCACCGCTGCAACCGTTGCAGTGTCGTAACCATACCCTGGCTGGTAGTAGGAATAGGCGTTCGAATAACCCCCATAGTATGAATAGGGATAACCCCCGTAATATGAATACGGGTAGTACCCATAGGACGCGTACGGCCAGGATGAATAGCCGTAATACGGGTAACCCCATCCGCCATAGTAGGAACTAGGACCGCCGTAGTAATAGCGAGTACCGCCGTTGTAGCCGGTACCGGCATAGCCGTTGTAGCCGTAGTAACGTGTGCTCGAATACCGCCGCGTACCAGCATACCTCTGGGTACCGGTATAATGACGAGTGCCCATGTAAGATGAGCTAGTTCCATGCCTGTGTGCGGGCGTCACCTGTGTGGTTCGCGGAGCTATTCGTTGCGGCCGCGACTTCGATGTCGTCACCGATTTCTTTTGCGGCGCGCCCAATACGGGCAACGCAATCAATGCCGTTGCGGCCAAGCAGCTTATCAAACCTAAGCGTTTAGTGCCCACCAAGACTTTGGGACTGGCGCGACGTACCTTTAATTCGTCGCTCCACACTGTCGCGGATGCGCCGTGAGATACCCTGGTAATGAAAACCGCCAACCGACAGGAGTTTCGAGTTGATTCTTTGCTTTTAGCGCGCAGCCATCGCGATTATCATCGCGCCTTCACTATGGAGCGTACTGCGATCCTCGCATTCGCCCTGCTCGCAGGGCATGGCCTTTACGCCGCTTCGCCGGAACACAGCGTGAGTCCGTCGCGGCAATTCGTTATCTACGGAGCTGATGCGGCATTGCGCGGCGCTGTTTCGGATCTGGCAGAGCGGACTAAGGCCGATTTTCTTGCCTTGTTGCGGCAGCGCGACAACTGGGCCGTCCCCATCGTGGTAGATTTACAGCCGCAGCAGGCAAACCTGCCAGAACTTCCGTCGGCTAACCTGCGATTTACTCAGACCGGCTTTGGTCTCAAGCTTCAGCTGGACCTAACCATCTCACAAAATCTCGATGTTTCATTGATCGAGCGCGAACTGCTACGCGGGATTCTCTTAGAGATGATGTATCGCCAACAGTCGCATATCGCTGCCGGCAGCGTCTTCGTCGAGCCACCGCATTGGCTGCTGGACGGGGTGCTTGCCCTCGGGCCGGGGCGCGACCGCGGAGATCTGATGCAAGCGCTCGCTGCGGCAGACAAACCTCTGCCGCTGGAGAAATTTCTCCGTCAACGCCCGGAGCTTCTCGATTCAGCGGGCCGCGCACTTTATCGCGCGTATTCTTTTGCGCTTGTGCAAATGCTGAGCGACGGAAGGGATGGCCCCGCCCGCCTGGCAAAGTACATCGGCGATCTATCCGACGCCTCAGACGAACCGCTCGGGAATTTGAAGGCGCACTTTCCGGTTCTTGTCAGTGATGCGGAGAGAAGCTGGCAGTCGACCTTAGATCGGTTAAGGAATTTCCAGATCTCCCAGTTACTCACCTTCGCCGAAAGCGAGCGACGTCTTGATGAACTGTTGCGCGTAAAAATCTCGCAAACAAATAATCCGACTAAAATAGCGGCGCTTGACGAATTTGCGCAGCGCAAGATTTCTCCAGGCGAGAAGATGGCGCTGAGTCAGCTGAGCCGTGATTTGCTCGTGTTTGTTGCCCAAGCCAATCCGGTTTTGCGGCCGATCGTGCGTGAATATCAGCAAATTACCGCGCTACTTGCCCGCGGGAAAAGAAGAGCAATCGCGAAGCGTCTGTCGCGTTTGGACGTTACTCACAAACAACTCGCTGCTCGAATGAGCGACATAGACGACTACATGAACTGGTTTGAAGCGACTCAAATGAACAAAGGCAGCGGCTATTTCAGCGATTATCTCAAAGCCGTGAATCAGTCGCAGCTCGCACCTCCAAACCGACGCGATCCGCTTTCGGTTTATGTCGATGCGCTGGAGGACCGGTTTGAAAACTGAGTAATTACAGGTGGACATTGGACAGTTGCCGCTTTCCAGCTTGGTGACTATGTTAAACAGCGCGTTCTGAGGGCGCATTTCCTGCTGATGCAAAAGATTGGGTTCGCCGAGGCTCTGGATTCCATCGTTACGAGCGATCCACGTTATGGGCGGGGCGCATATGTCTTTTTGCGCGACGCACTCGACTTCACGACCAAGCAACAGAAGAAAATCAAAGGCGTCAGCGTGCGTCATGTCACCGGACCGGAATTGCTCGATGGAGTGCGGCGCTACGCTTTGAAGGAATTCGGACCAATGGTGATGACGGTTTTCGACAGCTGGGGAGTCCATTCCTGCGAAGACGTTGGCAACATGGTGTTTAATCTGATCGGCGCCGGCGTGTTTGGGAAAACCGACGAGGATTCAATCGAAGATTTCAAGAACGTTTATGATTTCGCAGAGGCTTTTGTGAAACCCTTTACCCCGGAAAAACCAGCGACCGGGAAATCGCCGACGCATTTGCCGGCGCGCAAGGCCGCCAGGTCGAGCAACTGAGTGGTGAGCGCCGATCACTGATCATTGGGATCGACGCCGCCAAGCTAATCTTGATGAATTGTATCCCAGTGGCGAAGTTTCTCTGCGCGGGTTTATTGTTTAGCATGGTTAATCTCAAAGCTGCGCCGACTGAACCTTTGTCGGTCATCAACTTTCCGCCGACCACGGCACAGAAATGGATTCTCCCGAACGGGCTGACGATCATCGTGCAGGAAGATCGCAGCGCGCCGGTGGCAAGTGTGCAGGCATGGTGCGCCACGGGAAGCATCGATGAAGACCAACAACTCGGCGCGGGTTTGTCACATATTCTCGAGCACATGCTGTTCAAAGGGACGAAAACCCGAGGGGCCAATGAGATCGCCCAAAAAATTCAAGACGTGGGGGGTTACATTAACGCGTATACGTCGTTCGATCGCACTGTTTTTTGGATCGACGTGCCGAAAGATGGAGTTGCAGCGGCGCTCGATGTTCTGGCTGACGCAACGATGAATTCCACTCTGCCTCCGGCAGAATATCAGAAAGAGCAGGAAGTCATCCGGCGCGAATTTGCGATGGGCATGGATGATCCGGATCGCATGGCCGGGCTGCTCCTTTTTGCAACCGCTTACCAGCGTCATCCGTATCGATTCCCGGTTATCGGGGAGCTCGAAATTTACAATCAGCTCACCCACGAGCAGGTGATGCAGTATTACAAAACGCGGTACGTCCCGAACAATCTCACATTCGTGGTGGTAGGAGATGTTGATGCGGAAAAAGTGCGGCAACAATTGACGGAATTGTTCAAGCCGTATCCGGAGAAATCGCTCCAGCCGGTATTCATTCCTGCGGAGCCGCCCCAACTTGGCCGGCGCGAAGTACACCAGGAATTTGCCACAGAGCTGACGCACCTCTCCCTCGCGTGGCACATTCCAGAGGTCACGAGTCCCGATGTACCGGCGCTCGACCTGCTCTCGACCATTTTGGGCGACGGGCGCAGCTCGCGGTTGTACCGGCGCGTTCGCGAAGAGGCGGGTCTGGCGTTCAGCATATCTGCGTTTTCCTACACGCCGGGCGATCCCGGTCTGTTTGGCATCGATGCTACCGTCGACCCAAAGAAACGCGATGCAGCCGAGCAACTAGCTTTGCGCATCGTGGACGAGATAAAACACACCGGCGTCACAGCGGAGGAATTGGCGAAAGCAAGAAAAATCACTCTCAGTCATCATCTCGGAGCACTTACCACCATGCGTGGCCAAGCTTCGGACATCGGCTCGAACTGGTTACTCACGCGCGATCTGAATTTCAGCCGGCATTATCTTGATGCCGTCCAAAAAGTAACGCTGGAGGACATCAAGCGCGTCGCGGCGACTTATTTGACCGAAAACAATCTGACCGTCATCTCGTTGAATCCAAAGGGTTCGCTGGCCGCCAAAACCGAGGGCGCGAAGTCGACAGCGGCGGGTGAGATTCAAAAATTTGACTTACCAAACGGACTGCGAGTGCTGGTGCGCGAAGATCCTCGGTTGCCACTCGTCGGAATGGGCGCAGTTTTTCGCGGCGGTCTTCTCGCCGAGACACCGCAGACAAATGGCATCACGCGTTTGATGGCGAAGGTGCTGTTGAAGGGAACGAAGACGCGCACTGCCGAGCAAATCGCCAACGAGATCGAAGCAGTCGGCGGTTCTATTTCGAGTGACGCCGGTAACAACAGCTTCAGCGTGTCGGTCGACGTCATGAAGCCAGATGTGAAATTGGGCTTGGATCTGCTTTCGGACGTCTTGCTCAATGCCACGTTCCCAGAAAAAGCGATCGCGCGCGAAAAGGAAATTCAGCTCGCCGCGATCCGGCAGGAGGAAGAACAATTGACTTCGGTGGCACGCAACATCATGCGACAGGCGCTCTTTTCCCAGCATCCTTATGCGCTGCGGTCAAACGGTTCGGTCGAGTCTATCCAGCGGTTGACGCAAAAAGATTTACTGGAGTTTCGTGATCGTTATGTGGCCGCCAGGAACGGCGTCATCTACATCTTTGGTGACGTCAAAGCGTCCGAAGTAAAACAACTCGTAGAGCGAACGCTTGGCAAGATGAAGCCTGGCGCTCTTGCGTTGACTGATGCAAAACCTTCAATGCCGCTGGGCAAACCGGAAACTGTGGAAAGCCGCAAAGACAAAGCGCAAGGCGTGATCATGGTCGGGTTCCGCGGCGCGAGTCTTTCGAGCCCTGATCGTTATGCGCTGGAATTGATCGATGAGGCGAGCAGCGACCTCGGCTCGCGCTTTTTCATCCGTATTCGCGAACAAATGGGGCTGGCGTATTATGTCGGTGCCAGCCAGATGCAGGGCTTGGTGCCGGGACTGTTCGCATTTTATCTCGGCACCGATCCGCAGAAGATCGAGGCGGTGAAAGCCGCGTTACTCGATGAAATCCGCAAGCTCGCTAACGACGGTCTTACGCCACAGGAATTAGAGCGAGCCAGGAAGAAATTGATTGGACAGCAGGAGATCGCCAATCAAAGCAATGACGCGTTCGGTTATCACTGCGCGCTGGACGAGCTGTACGGATTGGGCTTCGATTATTACAAAAGCCTCGAACACGACGTGAACGCCGTAACGCTCGATCAGATTAAAGAAGTTGCCGCCAAATATTTTCGCGATCAACCGTATGTATTGGCAACGGTGCGACCGCCAGAAGGCTCCGCAGGCGCGAAACAGAAGTAAGCCATGGCTGAAGTCCAAAAAACGACACAGAGCGGGGAGATGTCCCAGCGTTTCATTGAATTTGTCGTGATGCATGCGCAAAACGCCGCGCTTTTTCTCGGCCAAATTCCAAATCCAAAGACCGGCGAAGGCGAAGTGAACCTGGACCTCGCCAGGATGTTTATCGATCAGCTCGCCATGATTCAGGAAAAAACGCGCGGCAATCTCACGAGCGAAGAAACAAAAGTATTGAGCAACGCGCTTTCCAATTTGCAGATGGCATACGTGGAAGTCGCGCGAACAGAGCCTGCTCGCCGTGGCGAGGCCGCGCCAGAGACGGCTGCGCAACCGGAGACGCCGGAAGCTGCCTCACCAAAAGCGACCGAACAACCATCAGGCAAGACCGAGCAATCGGCGCCGGTTAAATCGAGCGAGCCCGAGGCAGAATCGCGAAAGAAATTCACTAAGAGCTACGGACCGTAGCTCGATTCGACTTCGCAAAAATTATTCTCGTGCTGTATTTCGCCGCGATTTTGACGTCTGCGTCTGTAATGGAACTAGGCACAAAGACACGGTATGGGGATCGCATACTTGGAGCTCTATTCCTATGCGAACGAACTGGAATTGCGGATAAGGACCCCTCGAATCGCGACGATCCGAAATGGTTACAGACCTAACGAGACGATGCCGCTGATCGCGGGTCCTCGCGCGCGACAGCTCATCTACTTTGATCGTCTTGCCCTAGCGGCTGCTGGTGCGCGAGGTGGGAGTCGCGCTTGGGCGGGCTCTTGCCCGTGCGGTTTTACGCACGGTGATTGTTCCCTGCCCTGGAGCGGGAGTGGGTGATGCTTCGGCATATTTTTTTGTCGATGGCCAGATCAGACGCCACGGCTGGGTTTTAATTGTCTCGCTGAATTGCTTGATGTTCTGGCCTGCGGGCTCCAACTCCGTTGTCGCGACCTTAAGTTTCTCTGACGACGTCCGCAGGTTTCGCAGCGTCACTTCGATGTTGTCGTTCTCGGTAAGACTGGTGCTGATCTTTTCGATGTTGGTAAGTGAATGAGACAGCGCGCTGTCAGGCGCGGTCAGACCGGAAAGATGTTCGCCGAACGTTTTGAACTGCGTGAGCGCGAGGGTCAGTTCAGAATTTTCATCGGTAAGACGATTGAGGTTTTGCGCCGTCTGCTGAAGATCTTTCATTGTATTGGTGGCTTCGGCTGCGACCGGTTTGATGACTTCCAGCATTTTTGCCGCCGCTTCACCAAGATCCGGTGTGCGTTCGCCGGCGAACATTTCGCCATCTTTTGCGCGGCCGGAGCGTTCGGTGCCTTGCGTGAAATCAATGGCCATGTCGCCTAACAATCCGAGCTGCATCAACTGGACCTTCGCGTCGCGATAAACTCGGGCGCTCTTGTCCACTTGTACGTCCACGCGCACTTCGAATCGCGGTTTGCCCGGCGTGGCAGTCGGGCTCGGACTCGCGTTTGCTTCGGCGGCGTGAATTGCCGCCTCGGCCTGCTCCGCCTGTTTCTCTTCTTCAGGCGACACCGGCGAAAATAATTTCTGCACCTGACCAATCTTGCGACCCGCCAGCATCACCGGGGCGCCCTGTTTAATTCCGGCTGCGTTATCGAAATAAATCTTGTAGGTCACCAGCGGCCGGAACAATCCAGGCGCACCGAGCAAAACCAAAAGGAAGGCGACCACCGCGATCGTGCCGATCACGAGCAGGCCGGTCATGATTTCATTTCTTTGTAATTGCATCGAGGCTGCCTTCCAGAATGGGACCTTCGGTGCTGCCGCTCAAAAACTGAGCGACCACCGGGTTTTTGGATTGCTTGAATTCTTCAGATTCGGCTTCTTCAATGATTTTTCCCTGATACAACATAGCCATTCGCGTGCCGATGCGAAAGGCGCTCTCCATTTCGTGGGTGACGGTGATGGATGTGACCTTCGATTTTTCGCTGAGGCTAATGATCAATTCGTCGATCACTGACGCTATGACCGGGTCGAGTCCCGCCGAGGGCTCATCGAGAAGGAGCAATTCGGGCTCAAGCACGAGCGCTCGCGCCAGGGCCACGCGTTTCTTCATGCCGCCGCTAAGTTCCTCCGGCAAGAGGTCTTTGGAGTCCTTCATGCCTACGAGCTCGAGCTTTTCATCGACGATCTTATCAATTTCCTCGCGCGATTTATCGGTTAGCTCTTCGAGCGGCAGAGCAACGTTCTCACGCACAGTGCGCGAGCTCAGCAACGCCGAGTACTGATAGACCATGCCGATGTGCCGTCGCACCTGCTGCACTCTCCGGCGCGACAGACGGGTGATTTCATGGCGCTTGAAGAAAACCGAACCTGAAGTTGGCTGCAGCGTGCCGAGAATCAGGCGCAATATCGTGCTCTTTCCGCTGCCGCTTTGACCCATAATTACCAGACGCTCCTGCGGCTGGACCTTAAGTGACAAGCCATTGAGCACTTTTTTTTCTTCGAATTGCATGCACATATCGCGCATCTCGACCATGTGCGTGGGTGTGGTCATGTCGGATAGAACGTGGTGTAAACGATGTTGTAGAGGGTATCGAATCCGATGACCGTCGTGATCGCCGTCACGACGCTGGACGTTGTGGCACTGCCCACGCCTGCGGCGCCGCCTTTCACGGTCAATCCCCGGTAGCAGGCGATCGTGGCGATGAGCAGCCCAAACATAAAACTTTTCAAAATGCCGGTGATGATATCGCGAATAAGCAATGAATCTTTTACGAGATCGAGAAAATACGGAAAGGCGATGCTGAAATACGCTTTGCAAATCAAGCTGCTCGCAAATATGGCGGCGATGTTCGAAACCGTGGAGAGACACGGCATCAAGAGAATCAAGGCGAGCATCCGCGGCGCAACAAGGAAGCGCAGAGGGCCGATGCCCATCGATTCAATCGCTTCGACTTCCTCAGACACCTGCATCGTGCCAAGCTCGGCGGTGAAAGCGGCGCCGATTCGCGCTGCCAGCATGATTCCTGTGAGAAGTGGCCCGAGCTCTCGTGTAAACCCGATCGCGACTAATCCAGGAATCAAACGTTCTGTTCCAAAGCGTTGCAACTGGTAACCGGTCAGCAGCGCCATCGTCAGCCCGAGAAAAAACGACACAAGTCCGACGAGTGGCACAGAGTCCACGCCGGCGCGTTGTGTGTGCCTGAAAAAACTGGCGGCACGAAACGGCACCCGCCCCTGCTGGATGCGTTCGAACGTCTCCTCGAAAGTGTTCGCGATGAACCAGAACACGCTGCCCACTTCGCGGAGAAAATTGCGCGAAATGTGGCCGACTCCCTGGGCAACCAAGACGGACGGATTAGCATTGGCCATGGCCGGCAAAGCTCGCCTTACTTGCCCCACACGGCAAAGGGCAAAGTTCGGCGCGCGAAAGCGATGCGAGGACGCATCGCACTCCAAAGCACTTCGTGCGAAATCTCCACGAAAGCCCATTCTGTTTTCGCGGCAGCTTTGGGAGTGCGTGCGCGTCCTCGCGCCGCTTTGATTTGATCCGAATATCAATAAGATCGATGGCTATTCTGGTTAACTTAGCGGTCGCTCATGAAATGGGTTTCAATAACGAATTGCTTCTTTGCCACCGCGCTATTTACTGCCGGGGCGCCGGCGTTCGGCGACGAGCAACAAACGCCCGCACACGGTGCAAGCGGCGTGCGGCCAATTGATCAGCGAAAAATGCAAAATGAGAAATTCGGGCTGGTGATCCACGGCGGCGCCGGAACTATCGAGCGCAGCAAAATGACGCCGGAAAAAGAACACGAATATCGCGCTGGGCTCGAACGCGCGCTAAGGGCTGGTTACGAAATTCTCAAGCGCGGCGGATCGAGTCTCGATGCTACGGAATCGGCCGTGCGCGTCCTCGAAGATGATCCTCACTTCAACGCCGGCAAAGGGTCTGTGTTTACAAGCGATGGCACCAACGAGATGGACGCCGCAATCATGGACGGGAAAACGCTTGCCGCCGGCGCAGTCGCTGTTCTTAAGCATGTGAAGAATCCAATAAGCTTAGCGCGGCTTGTCATGGAAAAATCCGGACACGTAATGATGGATGGCGAAGGCGCGGAAGCATTCGCGAGAGAAAACGGGATTGAACTGGTGGATCAGAAATACTTTTTCACGCAGGAGCGATGGGAGGCTTTGCAGAAAATTAAAGCGGCTGAAAAGGACCGCACGGGCGGTGCCGGAAAAGCAGTTTTCATTACCGATCAAGATCGACATGGCACCGTGGGCGCCGTTGCGCTGGACAAAAATGGAAATCTGGCCGCAGCAACTTCAACCGGCGGCACCACAAATAAGCGACCGGGCCGTGTCGGCGACACGCCGGTCATCGGCGCGGGAACTTATGCCAACAATGCGACATGCGCCGTTTCCGCAACGGGCGATGGTGAATATTTTATTCGAGCTTCAGTCGGGAATAATATTTCGGCGCTGATGGAATATCGCGGAATGTCACTCAAGGATGCCGCGCAAGTGGCTCTCGACAGGGTCGCCAAACTTGGTGGCACGGGCGGCTTGATCGCAATCGATCGCGAGGGCAGCATCGCGTTGCCGTTTAATACCTCGGGAATGTATCGCGGGTACGTCTATCCAAACGGCAAGTTTGTCGTGGAGATTTACAAATAGAACCTCGTGAATCGTTAAATCTTTACATCGTTGAATCGACGAATCGCGATTCACGAGTACTCGAAATCTCGCCTCCCGTGCTCCCGCCTTTCACCGTCGTTATTCCGTGTTTCAACGAACAAGCGCGCATTAGTGAAACGCTCCGCGTTACGCTCGATTATCTCACTGCGAACGCTCCGGAAAGTGAATTAATTGTCGTTAACGACGGATCGACCGATGAAACGGGCGCAATCGCACGCAAAATTTTAGGAGAGACGAATCTTCAGACTCGTTTGCTCGAAAATTTTCCAAATCGCGGGAAGGGCTCTGCGGTTCGCTCCGGATTGCTTGCCGCGCGAGAACCGATCGGGCTTTTTTCTGATGCGGATCTTTCCACGCCGCTCGAAGAGACGCCGAAGCTGATGGAGCCTATTGCAAAAGGTGAAGTTGATATTGCGTTCGGTTCGCGCGCGCTGGACCGCAGTTTGATCGGCATTCACCAACCCTGGCAGCGAGAACAAGGCGGCCGCGTTTTCAATCTTCTCGTTCGCGTCGCAACCGGTCTCCCATTTTGGGACACGCAATGCGGGTTTAAGGCATTTCGGCTCGACGTTTGTCGACCGATTCTGGAGGCGGCGCGGGTTAAAGGCTTCGCCTTCGACGTAGAGCTGCTCCTTCTCGCGAAGCGCGCTGGATTGCGCATTCGCGAGATTCCGGTCCGCTGGAACCACGCTCAAGGAAGCAAGGTTAATTTTTTCCGCGATAGCGTGCGGATGTTGCGCGAAGTAATCGCGCTCAGAGCGCAGGGATAGCCGCTTCGCCGTACGAAGCGCTCATTGGGTGTTTTTCGAAGCTAAACGCCAGCGTCTTATAAAGAAGCGCGGCGACAGGAACGCGATAACTTTCCTTTCGCGCGCCTGCACCTAAATTAACTGTCCCAGTTTTTGTTTTCCATGCAGTCCTACCGATTTCATCCCGCCGTTGCGCGGTGGTTCGAGCAAACGTTCGGCTCACCGACCGAACCGCAACTGCGCGGCTGGCCTGCAATACAATCCGGTCGGCACGTCGTGATTTCTGCCCCGACGGGTTCCGGCAAAACGCTTGCGGCATTTCTTGCTTCACTGGATGTGCTGTTCCGCGAAGGCGTCGAGGCCGATTTGCCGGATGAAACGCAGGTGGTTTACGTGTCGCCGCTCAAAGCGTTGAGCAACGATATCCGTAAAAATCTGCAAGAGCCTCTCGCTGGAATCCGCGCGTTGTTCGGCGAAACAAATGGGTGCGAGATCGATGTGCGCGCCGAAGTTCGCACGGGTGATACGACTGCCGCGCAACGGCAAGCGCTTATCAAGAAGCCGCCGCACATTCTCGTTACGACGCCGGAATCCCTCTACCTGCTACTCACTTCCGATTCCGGGCGACGCATGCTGAGCACCGTACGAACGCTGATCTTGGATGAGATTCACGCGGTGGTAGATGACCGGCGCGGGGCGCATCTTGCCTTGAGCGTCGAACGTTTGGCCGCCCTGACGAAAAATCCGCTGCAGCGAATCGGTTTATCTGCAACGCAGAAACCGATCGAAGAAGTTGCGCGTTTTCTTGTCGGTACTCGTGCGGTGGACGACGCCGGCAATCCTGATTGTGAAATCATAGACATCGGTCATCGCCGTGAGCTGGATCTGGGTATCGAACTTCCTGGTTCTCCGCTCGAAGCGGTAATGTCGAATGAAGTTTGGGAGGAAATTTACCGTCGGCTCGCGGAATTGATTCAGGCGCACCGCACGACCTTGGTTTTCGTTAACACGCGCCGGATGGCCGAGCGCGTGACGCATCATCTCAGCGAACTGCTTGGCGCGGACTCGGTCACATCGCATCACGGAAGTCTCTCTGCGAAATTACGTCTCGACGCGGAAGATCGATTGAAGCGCGGCGACTTGAAAGCCCTCGTCGCTACGGCTTCGCTGGAGTTAGGAATTGACATCGGTTCGGTTGATCTTGTGTGCCAGCTCGGCACCACACGCTCCATCGCCACGTTGCTCCAACGAGTGGGTCGCGCCGAACACAGGCGTGGTGGTTTGCCAAAAGGGCGCATCTTCCCCTTGAGTCGCGATGAACTGATCGAATGTGCGGCATTGCTCCGCTGCGTTCATCGCGGCGAGCTCGATCGCCTCAGCATGCCCGAAAAACCGCTGGATGTCCTGGCCCAACAAATCGTCGCTGCGGCGTCCACCGAGGATTGGGAGGAAACGAAGCTTTTTGAATTGATCGGCTGTGCATGGCCGTACCGAAATCTTACTCGCGAGGAGTTCGATAGTGCTGTCAAGATGCTTGCCGAAGGGTTCAGTACCAAACGCGGCCGGCGCGCGGCATTAATTCATCACGATGCAGTGAACCATCGTTTGCGCGGGCGCCGCGGCGCACGACTCGTTGCGCTCACCTCCGGTGGCGCGATTCCCGACAACACTGATTATCGAGTAGTTCTCGAACCGTCGGAAACTTTCGTCGGTACAGTCAACGAAGACTTCGCCGTTGAAAGTCTGGCGGGCGACATATTCCAGCTTGGAAATACGTCATGGCGAATTTTGCGAATCAACTCCGGCGTCGTTCGCGTCGAAGATGCGAAAGGTCAGCCGCCTGGAATTCCATTTTGGCTTGGCGAAGCGCCTGCGCGCACCGCTGAGCTTTCGCAAGCTGTTTCAAATGTTCGCGCGGAGATGGAAAAATTGCTCAGCGACGGGAAGGACGTTCGCGATTGGCTTGTCTCTGAAATGAAGTTGCCGACAGAAGCCGCTCAGCAAATCGCTGATTACTTCGCCGCCACTTATCGCGCGTTGGGTGCGCTTCCGTCACAGCAAACACTCGTGATGGAGCGCTTCTTCGATGAATCGGGCGGAATGCAACTTGTGTTGCATGCGCCTTTCGGAAGTCGAATCAATCGGGCCTGGGGTCTTGCGTTGCGAAAACGTTTTTGCCGTTCATTCAATTTCGAGCTGCAAGCGGCGGCCACGGACGACGCCATTGTGATTTCGCTTGGCACGCAGCATTCGTTTCCACTGGAGGAAGTCTTTCGTTATCTCAATTCCAAAACAGTTCGCGACCTGCTCGTTCAAGCGTTGCTCGACGCGCCGATGTTCACCATTCGGTGGCGGTGGAACGCGACCCGGTCTCTCGCGGTGCCGCGTTTTCGCGGCGGCGCCAAAATCGCCGCCCCATTGCAGCGCATGGAATCGGAAAATCTTTTGGCCGCAGTTTTTCCAGATCAGCTTGCCTGCCTCGAACACATTGTAGGCGACCGCGAAATTCCGGATCACCCGTTGGTGAAGCAGACAATTGATGACTGCCTGACAGAGGCGATGGACATCGACGGTCTCGAAGAAGTTTTGCGCAAAATCGAGAAAGGCGAGATCCGCTGCATCGCGCGCGACCTGCCCGAGCCGTCGCCGCTCGCGTCTGAGATCCTAAATGCGCGGCCGTACGCGTTTCTGGACAACGCGCCGTTGGAGGAACGCCGCACCCAGGCGGTGTACACGCGGCGGGCTTCGGAAAGAAACGGCAGCGATGCCCTCGGAATTCTTGATGCGGCAGCAATCGACAAAGTGCACAAGGAAGCATGGCCCGAAGCGACAAATGCCGATGAATTACATGACGCGCTGATGCTTCTCGCGGCGATGACGGAGGATGAAGTGCAACGATCAGTTCGTCATGAAGGCAACGGCACAGCAGTGGAGCAATTACTTAATGAACTCGTCGCATCGAAACGGGTGGCGCGTCTTCGTGTTGGCGAGAAGCGTTTTTGGACTAGCGCCGAGCGATTGCCGATGCTGCAAACAATTTATCCGGACGCCGGTGCCAATTCTCAGGTAACGGTGCCGGAATCTGCTCAGCGACAAAATTGGGAACGGTCGGCAGCGATTCGTGAATTGCTTCGCGGAAGAATTGAAGTTTCCGGTCCAATGTCGGTCGGGCAGCTGGAAAATATTCTTGGTCTTGCCCGATCGGAAATCGAAACGGCGTTGCTGGGACTTGAAAGCGAAGGTTTTGTTCTGCGGGGCAAATTCCACCCGAATACGACCGAGCAGGAATGGTGTGATCGGCGATTGCTCGCACGAATTCACCGGCTCACAATCGATCGGCTGCGCGCTGAAATTCAACCCGTCTCGATTCGGGATTTCTACCGATTTCTGTTTGCGTGGCAGCGCGCAGGTCCAGAACACCACGTGGAAGGCGCGGAAGGCTTGCAATCAGTTCTGGAACAACTCGACGGCTGCGAGTTGCCTTTGGCGGCTTGGGAGTCGGCGATCCTTCCCGCGCGTGTTACCGACTACGATCCCGAGTGGCTCGATCGTCTTTGCTTTTCTGGGCGCGTCGGCTGGGGACGTTTGAGCACCCCGCAAAGTCCGAACGCGCGTGTTTCGGCGCCACTGCGGTCAAGCCCCATCGCGCTTTACCAGCGTGAGAATCTACACGACTGGCTGGTGCTTACTCAGCCGAATTCTGCCATTGAACTTTCGATCATAAGCCACGCTGTCTTCGAGGCGCTCCAACGCGGTGGCGCGCTCTTTTTCGCTGAACTTGTCCGGCGAAGCGGCCTGCTACCTTCTCAAGTTGAAGAGGCCCTGTCGCAGCTTGCTGCACTCGGTCTGGTGACTTCAGATAGTTTCGATGGGTTGCGTGCGCTCCTCGTCCCGTCGAACAAACGCCCAACATTTGGCCGGAACATTGGAAAACGCCGGCGCAAAACAACTCTTGCGAGCATCGA
>WNGE01009225.1_pt1 | contig 15517 bp, 17 predicted proteins | sample 5400651 | NCBI WGS metagenome assembly WNGE01 (sample SAMN13153370, study PRJNA577476) | soil metagenome | isolation source: 60 cm soil or saprolite under grassland replicate 2 | place: USA:California | collected 2016-06-15 | reverse complement strand
AACTTCCCGTGCCCGTCGGTTTCATACGTCACCACTTCGTTGCGCAAGACGTCGAGCACCTGGTTGAAGTTCGGCCCGGGATTGATCGGCACGTTCAACGGAAACACTTTCGGCCCGTAATGTGCGCGCGCGTCGGCCAACACTTCGTCGAAGTGCGCGTTCTGTTTGTCCACGGCGTTGACCACGATGACTTTCGGGATGCCGCAGTCCGTCGCGCAATTCCACACCCGCTCCGTGCCCACGCCGATGCCGTGTTGCGCGTGCACCACCACGAGCGCGAAATCCGCCACACGCACTGCCGCAAGCGCCTCGCTGATGAAGTCGAGATAACCCGGCGTGTCGAGGATGTTCAGTTTCCTGCCCATCCACGTGCAATGCAGCAGCGAAGTCTGCGTGGAAATCTTGTGGTGCTTTTCGCTGACGTGATAATCCGAAACCGTGGACCCTTGCGCGATGTTGCCCATGCGCCCGATGACGCCCGCGCACGCGAGCATCCCCTCGCTGAGCGTTGTCTTCCCGGACGACGCGTGACCCACGATGGCAAAATTGCGAAGATCCCCCGCAGAAGGCGTGGTCATAAGTTGAATCCGCTCCTAAGCAGGCCTCTAATTCGCCGCGGGCGCAAGTTGAAATCTTCGGCGCGCTTTCGATAACGTGCCACGGCCTCGATCTTGCCAATCTGTCAGAGCGGGTAATACCATATCGATGATGAAGACGATATCGCTGAAATTACCGGCGCCGTTGGCGAACTGGCTGGCCAAACGCGCCAACGAGCTTGGACGTTCACGCTCCGATCTGGTGCGCCAGGCGCTAGAGGAGCAGCGTCAGGGCAAGAACAACAGAGGCGAAAAGTCTTGTGCCGAGTTAATGGCGGAGTTTGGCGGCTTCTTTCGGGGGCCGCGCGATTTATCCACTAACCCGAAATACATGCACGATTTCGGGAAGTGAGACAGACGTTGATCGATAGCGGGCCGTTGGTCGCTTTTTATTCCACGCGTGACCAGCATCATGCCTGGGCCTTTGCGCAATTAGACGCGCTGCGGCCTCCGCTGTTGACGTGTGAACCGGTTTTGACCGAAGCCTGTTTTCTGCTTCAGCGCGGAGCGGGCCGCCCAGCTACGATCATGCGAGCTGTGCGGGAGCAGGTGATCCAAATTGCTTTTGATATCGAGATGGAAGCCGCGTCCTTGGAAGTTTTGATGGAACGCTACTCCGATGTGCCGATGTCATTAGCGGACGCCTGCCTGGTGAGACTGAGTGAACTTCATTCCGATTGCCGCGTTCTCACTCTCGATTCTCATTTCACCCGTTATCGGAGAGAGCAGCCATGCCGATGAAGCGTGTCGGCTGATTGTATGGTCCGGGGTTTTATTGGCCTTCATTGGCCACTTGGAGATGCGCTCGTTTGGAGGGCATCGTCGCAAAACATCATGGCAGGACGGGCTGGATCGCTAGGTACTCCGGGCCACTATTTTCTTCTGGAACGCCAATCTCCGAAGCAAAGACAGTCGGGACGCCCCGGCCTGTAAATCTTAGAATATCGCCGCCTAGAGACGAAGGAATATTGGTTACAAAGAGTTTGCCCGCGCGGTCGAAGATTAAGCCGCGAGGATTAGGAAGACCCGAGACAAATGTGCGTTTAACACCGTCTGGAGTAAATTTAAGAATTCGGTCATTGTTATAAGGGAACTTCACAGTAGTTACGAAAAGATTCCCGAAGCGATCAAAAGCCAGGCCGATAGGCGCAGTTTCGGGATTGGTGAAAGCTTCTGGACCAACGAATATGCTCCGGGTGCCATCCGGGGTGAACTTATAGATGGTTTGACCCGTCGCGTCCGCTGCGAAGAGATTGCCTGCTCTGTCAAAGGCCAGGCCCAAACCGTGGCCCGGAACAAATCCAAATGATCTCCGCTTGCCGTCGGGGGTAAGTTTAAAAATTATGGAGACGTCATTAGACCATCCAATTGCCATGAGAAACAGGTTGTCTGAGCGGTCAATCGCCACGCCTTGAGCGAAAAAGGAATCTGGTATGGTGGCAAACGTATTCTGCGCGCCGCTCGGCGTGATTTTCAAAATCGTGGGATGACACCATGTGGCGTCGTCGCAGAAGTTTGTTGCCACAAATAGGTTGCCCGCGCTGTCGAAAGCCAACCCGCGAGGGCGAGAAAGGCCAGAAGCAACCGTGCTTCGCGCCCCATCGCGAGTGAATTTAAAAATGAAACCGGGACCGTTTCTGGTACCGCCATCAATAGAGGCGAATAGGTCCCCCGGCTCGCTATTTGCTGTAAGCGTGCCAATTGCCAGAATCACAACTTGGGCCGCTGCATTCGCGATTGATCTCATTTGTTTCGCGGTCTCATCATTTTTCCACTGGCGGGGTTCGTGTCGCGCCGCTCAGTCTGGAAAAATTGCGGTCCGCTGGTCAAGGAAGAAATAAAATTTGGAGTTAGCGCGTCAGGAAAAGGTCAGAGCCTGCTATCGACAGTTTGTGACGATAGTAAGCTCTGATCCCGTTTGCTACGTCCGCACGGTCAAAGACCCGCCGCGGAGAGCTCGGACCTGGTACGGTTTCATCGAGGATCGAACCATCAGCTGGCTGCGTAACTGCGAAGCATATTTTCTGCGGCGCGCACGCGTCCCGCGTGCGAAATGCCGGTCCGGCTCGGACTTTCGGCGTGTCGCCGGAACGAACTTCATCTCTGTCTTGCCGTGTGATAGAACGCAGTTATGCGACTGGTTACCCATATGTTGCCGATGTTTTTTTTCGCGATCGCTGACTTCGGAAGCGCGATACGTGAATTCGATCTTAAGACGAAGTCGGCGCGATGATTCCCGTAGAAGTCGAACACGCACGCGAATTGTTGTCGCGATATTTTCGACCTACGCGCCTCGCGTCGGCGGAATCACTCGCGCTACGTTCAGGCGCACGCGTCCATCTAAAAATTGAAAGCGATCTACCGACCGGCTCGTTCAAGCCACGCGGAGCATTGAACGCTTTGCTCACCACTGCGGCGCAGCGCCCGGTACCAGGAGTTGTTGCCGCGAGCACCGGCAATCACGGCGCCGCGGTCGCGTACGCCGCGCGCATCGCAAAAGTTGGCGCCACGATTTTTCTTCCGGAAAATCCGAACCCGGTGAAACGCGCGCGCATTGTCGCGCTTGGCGCAAAAGTAGTCGAGCGAGGCACCATGGGTGGATCGGCAGCGAGTGAAGGCGCCGCAGAGTTTGCGCGCGAGCACGGCCACTATTTTCTCGACGATGCGAGCGATCCGCTCGTACCGGCGGGTACCGCCACGATCGCCAGTGAAATCTTGGACGAGATACCAGCACCTGACGTCATTTTTGTACCGATGGGTGATACCGCGCTGATCCGCGGTGTGGCGTCTGAAGCGAAGCGTCGCCATCCCGGGGTTCGCATCATCGGTGTTCAGGCGGAACAAGCGCCCGCCTACGTGCGATCATGGCAGCAAGGACGAGTTGTCCGGCGGCTGCCGGATGAATGCGACACGATTGCTGATGGGTTAGCATCGCTCCATCCGCTCGAAACAAATGTGATCGCCATCCGCGAATTGGTGGACGAAGTGCGTTTGGTTTCGGAGCAGGAACTTCTCGACGCGATCCGCATTCTTCTACTCGACGAGCATGTAGTTGCGGAAGCTGCCGGTGCAGCGGCAACGGCGGCGTTCCTTCAGGCCCCATCCGATTACGCCGATGCCGAGATTGTGCTCTTGGTTACGGGTGCGAATCTGTCCCCGGAAGTTCTTCGTCGCGCGGTCACCTAGCCTTTCGGTACGCGCTATGAAAACGAGTCCCGCTCGAGATATTCTTCCACGTTCAAAATCCTGTTCAAAACAAGGACGACCAGTTCCGAAGCGGCGGCTGAGGAAGAAGCGACTGGTAGAGAATGTCAAATATTTAGATACGACCCCGCTTCTCTTCCCAAATATTTAGATACGACCCCGCTTCTCTTCCAATCCGAAACGGTGGTGCCTTGCGCGATGTTGCCCATGCGCCCGATCACGCCCGCGCAGGCGAGCATCGCCTCGCTGAGGGTCGTCTTGCCCGACGACGCGTGACCCACGATGGCAAAATTGCGAAGATCCCCGCAGAAGGCGTGGCCATAACTCAAACTCGTTCCTGCTCTAAACACGCCTCGAATTGGCCGCGGGCGCAAGCTGAAATCTCAGGCTCGTGCGCGGGCGTTGTGGTCGATTGCGACCAACCCCGGGTACGCGAAGCTGTTCGCGGAGCTTGGCGCCGGCAGCCTCGCGGTCGGTATTGCGCTCGTCGTGCTGATTCCGTTCCTGCGCAAACTGATCACGGACAAGGCAGAGACGGCACCATCGAAACGCCGGCGACTGCTCTTGCCGCGCCGTAGCGGAGCGGAGGAGGGTCATTCCCGTCGCTTAAAAATCGCCGATCAGCTTGGGTTTTCAACGATAGGAATGTCAGCAAATCTTGTCTCGCCTCGCTGAATACTGCAATTGTCCACAGCTACTTCCCATTTGAGGCTGGCCCTAAGTTCTTGAAACCGGTGTCTAAGTGGCACCGCTTTTTCGCTGAACAATTCCAATTCTCGACCCGGCAGCAGCGGCTTCCACTCCAGGGGGTTTGGCTTCGCCAGATAGCTGTGTGTTGGTTCTCTAAGATAGTTACTAAAGTCGCGCTTAATCGGTTTGCTTTGCTGAATTGCAACGAGAAGATCGCGGCCGCCGAGCTCTTCCACGTTAAGATAATCAAAGAACACGGCGCGCGGCAGCTCTACCGTGCCTTGAATGTGACGAGCTAAGGCAGTTCCCTTGTTTCGCGCGACGATCTCGAAACCATCGAAGTAGGTTGGCTCTTTGCTCGCGAAGGGTATTGGATCTTCTGAGCGAAAGCAGTATGCGTCGATGGTGATCTGAAATCTCAATTCGATGTCAGGAGAAGGAACTGTTACTTCTTGTTTTGCCATCTCCGCGATCTCGTCGGGAGACGCTTCGTCGGTGCTACTGCCGCGGCGAATGTAAACGACGTTCTTCTGGAGCCGCCCATAGCCCTTGATCAAGAATATTGGCCGATGTTGCTTTTGAAGGATGCGTATGATGGTTAATTGCCTGCCTTTGTATTCGGTATGTTCAACGGCGAAGGCTATCGGCCGATTTGTCTTTGAATTGACGAATTGCTGCACATCACTGTCATTTAATTCCGGAACGATTCCGCATACCTCGGCTACCTTGCCATCGATCTCTTGGACGCCGATGATGATGTACGCTTCTGTAGCCTTCCACGCGTTAGCCACAGCCAAAATATCTTTCAACAATTCGGATTTTTCGGTTTCGCTTCCGTTCTTGAATCGGTAGTTCTCCCTTTTAAAGTCCAAAGTATCTCCCTCAGATCTGCGGAGAAGGCTCGAAAGGTTCGAAAGGTTCATTGGTTGAATTGAATTGTTTGGAAGCTGTAATCTCAGAGACCTTCGTCGAATTTCATGAGTTGCTAGAATTTGTGAAGTAATCAGCATTGACCTCAATTCGCTCAAAACGCTGATCCGCTATCCAGGAAATGAAGACAGATGGGTGCTTTCGGTTTTGGGCAAAGCGACTCGTGTGGATGAGGTGGCAACGCTTTCTCGTGCGTGTAAGCCCGACCACGAACTTACAAATTTCGAGGTCTTGGATGTTTGCTGGGTCTCTAGGAATCTCGCCATTGTGCACACCGGCAATGAAAACATGCTGAGCCGACAGACCTTTTGCACCTTCGAAAGACGTGATCTTAATCGTCGCGTTTGATCCGGCTGACACGGTGTTCTCCTGTTCGGTGTCCAGTTTTAATGCTGCTGCTTCCGCTAGGATTTTGTCGCGATAGTCTTTTGGTAGCAGATCAACAAGTTGGGAATCCATCCTGGCAGTTTTAGTTATGAATTTCGCCCAAAATTTCTTGTTCTCGCCTTGTAGAATGATCCGCCAACCGAGATTGGATGCGCAGTCCTTCTTTAAAATGGCGAGGCCGTGTTCACGATCGATCGCGTCTTCCGTATCACGCTTTACATCAATTGTGTAGCCACTGCTCTTCAGGTGATCGATGATCTGGGTGCTATATTGTCTCGCAGCGATTACGAGCGCGACAGGATAGCCGCTTTTTGACGCGAGCTCATGTTCTTCCTGCAAAATCCGGTCAATCGCACCCGCGATAAACCTTCCCATGTAGTTTGCGTTCTCGCGTTGAACGGTCGTCAAAGCCAGCGCGATCGTCGGATATTTGTCGCTGTCTTCGCCTTTTATCGGCGCGAAGTGTTTGAACGGTTTAAGAATCCGGCCTTGAAGCCTCTTTAGTTTCTGCGCCTTGAGGATGATATCGTTAGCTGCATCCACAATGACTTTTGGGCAGCGCATGCAATACGGCAGTTCAAAAATTTCGAAATCGCCGCCGCGATACAATAAACGAATATGGTCGCAGCTTGTCTGCCGTAACTGACTGTAGAGCGCCTGATCGTCATCGCCGGCGATGACGATCGGACTTTTTCCACCCAGCAAATCGATGAATCTTGCCTCAAGCGCGTTAAAATCCTGATACTCGTCGATCAGAACGAGTTTATATTCATCAATCTGATCGTGGTCATGATCGAGCGCTTTGTACACACGAAATACACAGTCGTCGAAATCAACCGCGTCGTAGTAGCTGCTCCGCGCCAAGTAAAATTTCAGATCGTCAGTTGTCTGGAGCTCACGCATTTGCCGAATGAAGTGCGGGGCTTCTGACTGCTGAATACAGGACCAGTCGGCGCGGATTAGCGTTGCGAGACCTGGTTGGCAACGAAAATCACTCGATAGTCCGTCACGCAGTTTTTTCTTTTCGGTGCAGAAGGCCAAGGCAGTAGCCGTGCAGGGTAAACACCGAAGCGTAATCCGATAACTGATTTTCCAAATCATCCTTTAAGCTGTTGATAAAAGTCAAAACTAAGCGGTCTTCCTTACAGCCAGGGCTTGCCTTCAAGAGAGTTTTGAACAGCGTTGTTTTGCCGGCACCCGGTCCCGCGACAATTAACTTCTTAGCGCTTTTCGAAGTGACTACTCGCTCAATGATTTTTTGGAGCTCCACTTCCTCTGCGGTCGCAATTCTTTCCATAGTTCGTGGCTAGACTTTCTCAAAAACAGGACGACATCGCTGGGCGTAGCTCGAGCCCAGATTTGCTTGGATCAATAGTTGCTGCCAGGTGCAGAAAATGGAAATCAAAAGAATTGGATGGGAGGACGATTGAGACGGTGGAGAGGTGAGAGCGAATTCGTTAACCGAAAGTATCCGACTGCGAACATGGGCAAAGTAAAGAACTAAGAAGTAAGACTTAGGAAGTAGAAGGATGAGAGGAGAATCGGTGAACGAAGTAAGTAAGAAGTTCTGATCAGTCAGAAGTCACAATTGAGAATTCGATTTCTCTCGATTCAGATTGCTACTGAGCGGGGGCTCGCAGCCTCCGCGAAGCGTGCGTACACTGGAGCGATGCGCACGGCGAAGAAGATTCGTTACCGTTTGGAGTGGCGCAAATTCGCCACGAAATTCCTTCCGCTTTTGTCGCGCAAAGCTTGTTACTTGTTATCGGCCTAAGCACGGGGCTACGGCGTGACAAGGTCGTAGGCGACAATCACTGTTTTTACCTGGCGCAGAGGATGATTGGCTCGCACCAGCTTCGCTAAGTTCACCGCATAACTAAAGAGCTGCGCTTCGCTCTTCTGTGTTCCCATCATAATGACATGATGGGAACACTCTCTTAACAGATCGCCGCAGGCCTATGCACATCTATCTTCAAAAAAAACGATTTGGGCAACACGCCCTTGAGATCTGGCCCCGATTCCTTCCCCCACATTGGCCGATCTCAAATTTTAGTAGCTCGTACCTTTGGATAGTCCCATAACTGCGAGCGTGTCGCTGTCGAGGTCGCCAGTCTGGCGCAAGCCATTGGTGCTTTGATAACGCCTGATGGCTTTCTGCATCTCAGCGCTGAGCACACCGTCCGTCTCGCCGCGGTAGTAGCCCTGGCGAGCCAGTCGTTCCTGCGCTGCGACAATGATCGAATTGTCTGATTGCGATTTATCGCTGTAGCCATTCGGATCGTCGTACACTTCAGTTTGGTAAACACCGGAGTCGTAGTAGCCCTGCGATTGGTCGGGATAGCTATTTTGATCGTAATACATCTGTCCCTGGTAATCGCCTGAGTTGTAGTCGCCGGGGTCGTAATTGTACGAGTACGGATAATCGTACCCGTAGGTCGACGAGCCGTAGCCATCATTCGGAAAGCCATTGTCGTAGAAGTAATCGTCCGGGTAGTACGAAGGCCACCACGGAGAAAATCCCAGACTGAAGATCACCCACGTTCCATTAATAAAAGAGCATCGGTGACCATTCCACCAGTGGTCGCAATTGCGGTTCCAATCGCGATGCCAATCCCCTGAGCCGTGAGCGAAAACGTGTTTTTGCCAGTCACGGCGCAGATGATTGTTTCCATTCCGGAAATTGTTTACGCTCCGCAGGTTGTTTGCATTCCGGAAATTGTTCGCGTTCCGTAGATTATTTCCATTCGGGAATTGCGTTCCGATGTTTCGCTGGTTCCAAACGCGTGTGACAGCTGGATTTCTGCGGTTCGCCATTGGCGCGACACGATTGGGTTGCGGGATAGTTGCTATCGTGTATGGGCCGGAACGCGTGACCAAAGGTCGACTCGAATAAAAAGGCCGCCGGTACGCGAAGGATGGTGACGAACGCATCCCAAACGAGGGAGAGTGTTGGCCTGAATAAAACGGTCTACTGCCGTATGACCGCATCGGCGTCGAGCGGAACGATGAAACACCGCCGGGCCGCATCGGAGCATGAACCGCCGGAGCAATGCGTGTAACTGCCCCTCTCCCTTTCACGGCGGGAACAGCTCCTGGGTTCGCTTGAGCAATCGTGACTGCTCCCGCAACAAGCGCGACGGCAAACAATTTTGTTTTCATGTTTTCCTTTCCCTTTCCTGTTGCTGACCCGTTTGCCTGTACAATCTAACGTAGATCGCCTGAAATGAGAAGCATTTCTGCAGTTCGAATCGTCTGAGGCCGGGAACACCACGCCCGAAATGGAAGAATGGAAGACCGCGAGGATCCCAACAACGAAGCCGGGGTTGTATAGTTTGGTCTTTATTTTGTTGCCGGCTGCTGTGCCGATGAAGCCCAATCCCAGGCAGCTTTCGCTATCCGCGCGATGACGCTTTCGCGCGTCGCCTCGTCAGCTGAAGAATCGGAGACGAAAACGGCAACGGCGAGATGTGTGCCATTGGGCAGCGTGATGATTCCGATATCGTTAGTCGCGGAGGTGATGCCGTTTTGAGTGCCGCCGGTGCCGGTCTTGTGCGCGACCATGGTCCCAGCGGGCAATTCTCCTTTGAGCCGCTTCGCGCCCGGAATGGCTTCGGTCATCAGCTTCAACAATAAAGTCTGGCTCTCGGCCGAGAGTTTTCTCTTCGATTGCAACGCCGCGAGGAGTGCCAGCGCGCCTTTGGGAGTTGCCCAGTTCCGATACTGCGTTTCCCAATCCCGGCCGATTTCCTTCTCGTAGTTAACGACCTGGATGTCCGGCACGTGAATCCCCTCCAGGAACAACATGACCTTGTCCGGCCCGCCGATCAGTTTCATGAGCACATCGCTGGCGCTGCCATCGCTCTCGCAAATGGTGTAGCGGAGAAGTTCCGCGATGGTCAGCTCGGTACCGTCCGGATATTTATCGCGCACCGGGCTGGACATTCCTTTTCGCACGAAATCGCTCGGCTCGACTCTCACCAGCTGATCGAGCTTCAGCTCTCCGCGGTCAACGCGCTGCAATACCGCCATCGAGATCGGCAGCTTGTAAACGCTATGCATCGGGAAATGCTCGTCGCCATGAAGGTTGGCCGTTTCGTCCGACTCGAGGAGCTGGGCCGCGACGCCGACGCGCCCTTTCGCCGCGGGAGCAATCTTTTCGAATTGACCTGGCAAGTCAGCGAAAGGGAGCGCGGCGGCGAGAGTAGCAGCGACAAAGAGATGTCTCATTCTCGCCGGAGGCTAAGTGGGAGTTGCGTCTTCAACAAGGGTCAGAGCTTCCTATCGATTGTTCGCCGCGATGAACAGGGAACGGACAACGGGTCAGATCTAAATATTTGACATTTGATCTGTCGCTGCCGTGATCCCTGAATCGTTCCGCCTTCAGACAAAGCCACGGCGCGACAGGTAGTTGAGAGCTAGCGCAGGTAATCGTTCGCAGCCAAAAGGCGTGGCCCGACCCGAAAACCACAAGGACGCGATCGCCCGGGCGCGCGATCTGAGTTAGTTTAGCGAATATCTTAGCGTTGCGATGGTACCAGGCGGCGTTTAAGTCCGCCCCAGGTTGTTCCTTCTGATCTCCGAGAGCTAGCAAACCATAGTAGAATTGTTCGTGATCCGAGCGAACCCGCGCCGGCTCGTTTATGTCTGCGAGCAGCAGGCGAATCGGTGTGGTCTTTTGCGCCGCCTCCATCTCTTTTATCGTTTTTTCCACGTCCTCGTGCATTCGCGCAAGAGTGCCCGCTTGGTCATGGGCTCTCGCGTATGCTTCAACTTTATCGAACGGGAAATAGTCGATTGTGTCGCTTTGTTCATCGATGCCGTAAACATTCTTGTGGCCAAGCCGCAGGGCCAGGCGGAAGGCGATTTGCGCGCGTTCATCTGGATCGGTGGTTAATTTTTGCGGCGTAAAATCGGCAAACTTCTGCGTGCTGAGATCAGGGCGATCGGAACGCGCTTCGACGGCGATTTTCGTCGGATTAAATTTCGCAAGACGTGTAGCGATGTCGTCGAGCTCCTTCTGCCGGCCAGGCGTGAGGACGCTTTCGGACTTCATATTGTGCAAGTCCAAGCCGGGATTGCCGAAGTGATAGGTGCCAAGAATCATCACCTGGACCGCAGCGGGCGTCGGGCTTTGAGCGAAAACGGTGGTCGCGCCCAGGAGGAAAATACAAATGTTAAACATATTCATATGGCTGACGATGTAGATGAGGGAGAGCTGTTTTCTGGATTCATCTTTTTAAGCGCAACTGCGGTTGCCTCGCCAACCAAAGAACATTGATTCACTGCGGAGCGATCGCAGGTCATTGCGCTCTCAAGATATAGTTCTGAATTTTGCCGGTCTTAAGAAGAAATCAGAATTAAGAAATAAGAATTAAGAATGAAGCGGACAGGGATGCGCGACATAGAAGGGTCCGAGCTCTCCACGGCGAGTCTTCGACTGGCGTTAGTGACGAGGGTAGGAGCGAGCAAGGCGGGAGGCGAGCGAGTTTCAACGGAGCGAATGGGACGCGCGACATAGAAGGTAAAGCCGCAAGGGAAGCGGCGAGCGAGCTGGGAAGTGAGCGAGTTTCAATTAAGAAGTCCTGATCAGTCAGAATTGCCAATGCACACAGTCGGGAGAGATCGCCCGTCAAGCCACAGCGCGTTCCGACGGTCGCAAGTTTCGCTCGCTCTTTGACGAAGGTCACACTGTGCGGTGCTTGAAAGTGCGCGAGGTTCGCGTGCGCAAATTCGCGCAACTAGGTTGATCAGTACGCAAGATCGGAAAACGCGGAACGCCCAACGCAGAATGTGGAAGCAAGTAACAGAATTGTTATTATCCGAAAGGCAAAGCCTATTCCGCTCAGACGCACAAAGTATCGCATCTTGCTGAGCGGTACCTGTTTATTGCGGTCTAACGAGTTATGAGAAAAATTTTCCTTTCATTGATTTGGATGGTCGTGGCCGCGATGCCAACCCTGAACGCTCAGCAGGTATCGCCGAGCCAGCCCACCGCGGCGCAACAACCCTCGAAACCTAAGGCGACAGGGATGCGGCCCTTTCCGCAGCCAAGGGTTCAGCCGACGCAGGCCACGCCAGCAAATAACAACCCTGGGCACGATAAGGGAATCGTTAACAATCCTAGGCATGGGAAACCAGCCGATAGAAATCTTGGGAATGGTAAACCAGTCGATAACAACACTGGGCGTGGGAGAACAACCAACAACAATGGCGATAATTACGCGGACGCCATGCGCCGCTATCGGCATGAACGACACGACCACGATTGGTGGAAACAACGCTATATCATTATCGTACTAGTCGGAGGCGGATACTATTATCAGGACTCCGGGTATTGGTATCCGGCGTGGGGATACGATCCCAACTACGAGCGCTACGAATATGACGGGCCGATTTACACCTATGGTAATCTGTTGCCGGACCAGGTAATCATCAACGTGCAGAGCGCGCTGAAACAGCTAGGCTACTATACGGGAGACATCAACGGTTCCCTGGGAGTTAACACTCGCCGCGCTCTAACCGCTTACCAGCAGGACTACGGATTGGATACCACGGGTGCCGTGGACGAGGCGACCGTGCGCGCGTTGGGATTGATTTAGCGAGGCGGGAGGCCGAAGGCGGGATCAGGAAACGCAGGAGGTTACGTCTGAGACTTCGAACGCAGCGAATCCGTTAACCAAAACTATCCGACTGCGGATCCCAAAAGTCGCCTCCCAAGCCGAGGCCGGCGAAGATGGCACGCATCTCATCTGGCTGCGGACGCCGCGAGTCCCCTTGTAAGCGCGTCGAATACCAAGTCGTCGCAAGTGTCCATAGCTGGTCCATTGTGACGAGCGGCCGCATGGGATAACCATGCGCGGCGCACCATTCACGAACCCGTTCTTCCGACCGGAAGAAAAGCATGTTGCTTCAGGTGAAAACAATGTCGTCCCACCACTTGGCCGCGGGAACAAGGCAATGAAAAAGCCAGCTGCAGGATGGCGGACCTTCTAACCCAATCTCCAGTGAGAGCGGTTCACCGGATTGTTCGCAGCGCGAATGAACCCGGCCAGGGCGATGCAGCGCCGCCGGTATCCCAAATGAATCCCAGGCGCAGTTAGCGAAATAGTTCGTCTCATCGACGATTACGACATGTTGGGTCGGTACGCCCGAAAATGGGGGAGCCATCCGAATGGATACTCCATCGGGTTCCAACACCAAGACTCGCTGGGCGCGCAGCCTGAGATAGGCCTCGCGAACGCTGCTGACGTCGGCGCGAACGCGTTCAGCTACACCTTGCAGCGACGGCCTCTGCCCGGTCTCGGCGAAGTGCCGGTAAATCGCCAGTTTCGTCGGCGTATCGAAACTCATGGGTTATCTGAGGTTAATCAGGAATGTGTAATCTGAAAATCGCCGATTAAAGCCCTCGTCATCGACGCCGATGAATCGCACCCGTATCCGAAAGGAAGAATTAAGATGTCAGAGATCAAAACTGGAAGGTCGACAATCAGCCCACGGTGTTCAGACTAAAGACTGATGTTCGTCGGGCATTACGGCGTCGCGTTCGCAGTCAAAACGCCGCGAAATAAGATCCCGCTCTTGGTTTTGTTCGTGGCCGTGCAGCTGCTGGATTTTTTGTGCGCCCCATTTGTTTTGCTCGGGGAGAAAAATAGGGTCAAATCTAAACATTTGACATTTGCTTCGTGAAACACTGAAACGCTGGAAGGGGAAGCTGGAGAGAAGTGCGCTCCGCTGTGCGTTGATCAAAAGGTGAGAGCTGATGGTTGTCTCCGTTTCCTCCCTGTAAAATCCGAGACTAAATTCGACGTGACGTTTTGAGCGGAGGATTGCAGGCTGCGGTCATGGGCCGTTTTCTCCTGTTGATATTCGCCGCGTTTGTTTCGACCCAGAGCGCGTGGGCCGGCGTGGCGGACGCGTATTTGAGTGCGTATCTCGAAATGTTCCCAACCCGCGCGACGCAGGCGGGTAACCACGCGTCTGACAACAAGCTGGAAGATTTTTCGGCGGAAAAGCTGGCGCGCTGGGTTGAGGTTAACCAGGCGGAACGCGACCGGCTAACGAAGCTGCTGGCGGCTTCTGATTTGTCGTTCGACGATCGCTTGGACGCTGAAGCGTTGCTCGCGCAGGTCGAACGCGAACTGCACGAACAGATAGTTCGGCGGCGGCCGCAGCGCGATCCGCTCTACTGGTCGGAGGTCATTGCCAACGCGGCCGTGTTTCTCCTGGTGCGCGATGATTTGCCGGTCACGGAACGACAAGAGCGGGTTCGCGCGCGCGTCGGTCTGTTGCCGGCGTTCGCTCGTCAGTGCAGTGCAACCTTTGCGCGGGCGAAGAACGACGAAGTTGCGCCGGAACTTTGCAAGATTGCGGTGGGACAGTTGCGCGCGACCGCGACGTTTTACCGGGAGGGATTTGCGACAGCGGTGGGTGACAATCCAGAAGCGCGCGAAGAAGGCGCGAAGGTAGCCAAGGCGATCTTGGAACTCGCCGATAACATCGAGAAGCTTTCGCAAAGCGCGACCGGTTCGCCGAGGCTCGGCCGGGAATACGCAACGACGTTTCGACTCGGCACCAGGATTAACGAGCCTGTGGCCGATGTTTTGAAACGCGCGACCGCGGATCTCGCGGCCACGGCCAAGAGAATTGAAGCTGCAAATTTCGGCCGGAAGGTCTGGCGCGAATTGATGACGGACAAGGAGCCGCCCGCGGACGACGCCGTTTTGCTGCGCCGGCTGTTCGAACGCGTGGCCGAAGACCGCGACACGAACGAAGAAACCTACGCTTCACGCTGGAAGGCAGACGTAGTCGAGATCGAAAAGTTTGTGCGGAAGAAGCGGATCATGACGCTGCCTGATCCGCTGACGCTGGTCGTCGACCGGGCGCCGGCGTACTTCGTGGGTCAGAGTTTTGGCGGCGTCTATCCGGCCGGGCCGTATTCGCCGGAAGCAAAGACAATTTTGTTTCTGCCGGTGCCGCCAGGAGACGCGACGGCGGAACAGCGCGAAGACTTCTTCCGCGATTTTAACCGGCCGTTCAGCCGGATGATTGTGCCGCATGAACTGATTCCGGGTCATTACGTGCAGCTCAAGTATGCCGCGCACCATCCGCACAAGGTGCGGGCGGTCTTCCCAGATCCGGTTTACGTCGAAGGCTGGGGGACATTTTGCGAGCGCCTCCTGCTGGATCAAGGCTGGGGCAGCGCGTTGCCGCGTCTGGCGCATCTCAAGAAGCAGCTCGAGAACATCGCTCGCACGATCGTGGATATCCGGGTCCACACCGGAAACATGTCGCGCGAGGAGATGGTGCGGTTCGTCAAAGAGGAGGCGCTGCAGGGCGACCAACTGGCCAATAATATGTGGACGCGAACCCTGACGAGCTCACCGCAGATCACGACCTATTACCTTGGCTATTCGAAAGTCACGGAGGTTTACAACGCCGCCCGGACCGCCGAAGGCGACAAGTTCGACCTGTGCCGCTTCATGGATGGAATGATGGAGCTTGGGCCGGTTAGGCTGGAGCACTACCTCGAGCGCGTGCGCAAGACCAGTTCTGATAAACCGTAAGTTTAACGCAAGAGAAACACTCAGCGCGACAAGAACGCTGAAATTGATTAGTAGTGGGCGCCGACGTACTCCCACATTTGGTGATGCCAGTAGGGCCATTCGTGCCCGCCCTCCGGGCCCCAGTCGTCCAGATGATGAGCAATTCCC